>Ga0326597_10000966_pt1 | contig 48106 bp, 29 predicted proteins | sample RVTome_12_FD_203789 | JGI IMG/M metagenome (GOLD analysis project Ga0326597, IMG submission 203789) | Soil microbial communities from uranium-contaminated site in the Upper Colorado River Basin, Wyoming, United States - RVT100D185 | ecosystem: Environmental > Terrestrial > Soil > Contaminated >...
ATCGAGCGCTCTGCACGGTGGGGCCGTAGTGCTCCTTGTAGAGTTCAATCTCCGCGGCGGCCGACGCCTCGTCGGAGGCGTTCTGCTGAGCCATCTGCACGTACTCATCAAGCGTCTCTGCGGCTCGCTCCCAGGTGTTGATGGCGTCCGCCGTTCGCCCGGCGCGCCAATAGGCATCGCCGAGGTGGTCGAAGATCACAACCGTGTCGATGTCGGGGCGTCCTTCGCTCTTGCGGAGGAAAACCGCATCCTCAAGCAAGGGAATCGCGGCGTACTCGTGCAGATCGCGCGGCTCGTCGTCGAGATGCTCCAGTCGGCCGAGTTTGTACCGCACCCAGCCCAGCGAATCGAGGTAGGCGGAGTTGGAGGGCTCGGCCTTGATCGCCTTGACGAGCATGGCCTCGGCCTCTTCGAGGCGCTCGCCGCGGTCGGCCAGCGAGTACCCCAGATCGTTGTTGGCGGCGGGGTGGCTGTCATCGACCTTGAGCGCTTCCTCGAGGAGCAACTCGTGGGACGCGGTGAAGCCGCGCGATGAAAACTCACCGCTCAGGAGATAGAGCGAATCGGCCAGGGGGTCATATTGCTTTCGAGACGGAACCGGCTGGACGTTGAGTATGCGCATCCTGGTGTGCGCCTCACCGGCGAAGGCGCGGCGCGTCAGGTCGATGGTGCGCTGCGGCTCATTGCGGATGACGCTCAGGAGGATTCGCCGCTCGACCAGGCCGGCCTCGTCGGCGCCCAGCGGGCGCTCTTCGCCCAGCCAGCGATCGACCAGCAGGCAGGCGTCGTCGGGGCGTTCGCGGCGAACGAGCGAGATCGTCGCCAGCGCCGTCATTTCGAGTTCGATCGACGGATTGACGGCCTTGGCCCGATCGATGGCGCCGAGGATTTCGTCCAGAGGGAGGTCGAGTTCGACCAGCGCGACGGCATAGGCGAGATAGACCGATGACGGCGCCGCGACGCGCTGCGCGATCACGCGCTCGCCCGTGGCGCGAACGAGTTCCATGGCCTCGTCCTGCGGGCCGACCGAGGCGACTCGCGTCGCCATCACCATGATCGATTCGAGGTGTCGGCTCAGGTGGTCGTCGGCCTGCTTGAGCGCCTCGTGGAGATGGACCAGAGCCGCCGGCCCTTGCTCGGCCTGCACGTCGAGTTCGGCGAGGGCGAGACTGCGAGCGACGGAAGGCGGCATCTGACTCCACCGCTGGCGCATGACCTGGAGCGACTCCTCCTCGCGGCCGACCGCCTTGAGCACTTCTTCGAGGCGGCGATAGGAGTCGATGTCGTAGGGGCGCCGCGCGATGGCGGCGCGAAGCAAGTCGATGACCTCATTGCCGCGGTGATCGGCGACGAGCGCCCGCAGCCAGGCGTCGCGGAGGCGACGATCGCCGGGACGACTCTGACGTGCAGCGGCAAGCCAGTCCGCGGCCTCGGCGGCTCGGCCCGCCGCCAGCCAGATCTTGACCAGCCCGTCGAGCGCCGCGTCATCCGCGGGATCCTCGGAAACGAGCGTCTGGTAGGTGGCGATGGCGTCGTCGAACCGGCCGCGCAGCGCATCCTGCTCGGCGCGCAGCATCCGCGCGGTCCGACCCTGCGGCGCATTGGCCAAGAGCAATCCGACGATCTCGCCGAGTCGTGCGTTGTCGCGCACCGGTCCTGAGAAGCCGTAGAGGCGCATGAGCAAGGCGTAGACTGAATCGCTTCGCGGATCGATCTCGAGCGCCCCATTCAGCGCTGTCGCGGCGTCGGCGTGGCGACCGATGCTCACGAGCAACCCGGCCTTGCGGCGAAGATGTTCGACCCGGTCGATGTCGTCGGGCCGGTCCGACGCGAGTCGCTCGATCGCGTGCAGCGCCTCTTCGATTCGCCCCGCCTGCGCCAGGAGCAGGGCCTTGTGGTAGGTCGCGTCGAGGGGATCGTCAGGGCCTGGATTCGCGCCATCGAGCAGTTCGGAAGCTGCATCCGTCAGATTGAGCACGATCAGCATCCCAACCCGCCGCAGCCGCGCATCGACCAGCGCCGGGTTCGCGGCGATCAGTGCATCGAGCGCGGCGCCGGCCTCTTCGTACCTGAAAGCCCGCATCAGCATCGCGATGTACACAAGTTCGGCCATCGGGTCGAGGCGCACCTCGGGGGGCAATTCGCTCCATGAAGCGGTGAATCGATCGGGGTCGTCGGTGAGGGCGGTCAGTTCGTCGATCAATTCGTCGGGTACGCGGCCGAGCCGACCCGCGACGCCGATGATGAGTCGCAGGGATTGCGACGGGGCGAGACGCTCAATGGTCCAGGGAAGCAAATCGCGCGCGACTTCCATATCGGCGCCGTGCTCCGCGAGGTATTCGAGGATAATCGCGTCGCCGCGATCGTGTTCGAGCAAAGCCGCGATGGCTTTGACGTACTTCAGTTCGGCCGGTTGCTCGTCGAGCCTGTGGCGGAGGGCTTCGATCAACCGGTCGCCAAGCGTGGTGCCGCGGAACAGGCTGACCATTTCGCCGGACCTGCCCTGCTGCGGATCGTCCACCGCATCGATCAGGATGCCCATGGCCGTGTTTGTTCGGCCGGAGCGCGCCAGCGCCCAGATCAATCGCGGGAGCATGGCCTCATCCCCAAGTCGGGCCGAATCGGCGGCGCGGGCGTAGACCTCGATCGCCTCGTCAAAGCGCTGGAGTCGGCAGAAGGCATCGCCGAGGTCACGCCACATCTCCGGCGCTGAACGGTAGAGCCGATCGATCTCGCGCTGGTAGCGCGGCGACTGCGGCGGGAGGGCCGGGAGTGCCTGCATGAGTTCGTGCCAGACGCCCACGCCCGCCTCGTCGTAGCCCTCGGTGAGCAAGACCTGCCCGAAGTTGTGGGTCGCGAGGCACCAGACGTCACGATCAGCGCCGCGTGGCGCCGGGTGGGAGAGAAGCGTGTAGGCGCGGCCGAGCATCGCCGCGGCTCGCGGCACATCGCGCCGCTGCCAGGCGGCCGAGCCGAGCCGCCACAACGCATCAACGTCGTCCGGATCGATCGCCAGTATGGTCTCGTAGAGTCCCAGCGCTTTCGCCGGGCCGGTTGTCGAGAGGTAGTTCTCCGCCAACAGGCGCAGGCACGAGATCGAGCCGGGGTCGAGCTTGAGCGCCTGTTCGAGCGTCCGGATCGAGTCGAAGAAGCGCCCATCGATGGCCATTTCGCGGGCTTCGAGATAGAGCCGCGTCGTGTCGCGCAACACCTGATCGGTCGGCGGGTTGACGGATCGAGTCGGCGGGAACACGTTGGTTGGCGCCAGGCGGGTGAGAGCCTCATCGAGCGGGAGGGTCGCCCGCCCCTCGCCGGGCGCGTGGGGGGCGAGCCTCGCGGCATCGACTCCCGGCGGCGCCGGGAGTACCAGCGGCTCGCCCGGCGCCTCGCCGAGCATCTCATCGAGCCGCGGCGGCGCGGACCGCGCCGACTCCACCGCGGCGCGCCCGGAGGCAGGCGCCACCTGACCAAGCGCGAACTGGTCCAGGCGCAGTGGGAGTGTGGCGCCAAGCATGGCCATGAGGAGAATGAGCGGACCCCTGCGGGCACAACAAAGATCGGGCATGGGAAGGCACACTCCCTGTGTCGGCGTTGCGGGTGCGGCGATTCGGGCCGCATCACCCGAGTGATGTCTCAATAGTACGGTGCGTGAGGCGCCCGCGCCTCAACGGTTTCAATCGACCGGCGTCGAAGGGCACCAGTTCGGCTCCTCGGGCCGCGGGGCAGGTTCACAACGATTCGTTCGCCTCGAAGCCCGTCTCGGCCCAGCGAACCAGGCGCAGATGCACCTCCAGACACTCATCAGGCTCGATCTGATCGACGATCCACTCCCCGATCTCGTCCGGTGCGGTCAACGGGTCGACGATCTCGCTTCGAGCAAGGGCCTGAAACAGGGGCTTGTCGATGGGCAGCACGTGGTGGTTGAGCGCGTGGAGGCGCACGAAGTTTGCCACATAGGGAAGCATCCCGTCAAGCGAGAGGAGGTACTCCGCCGCATCAACCGCGGGCGCCTCGCGGAGATGGTCGATGGACACGCCGATCTCGCGCGCGAAGAGGTCGGCAAGAACCCTTCGCAGCCGGGAGACGCGCTGGGTTGCCCTCGGGTAGCGTTCGCCGATCATCGCGACCACTTCCTCGACGAGGCAGACGCGCAGTTCGTTGAGGTCGACCACGCGGTCGGCGATTCGCTGATAGGCCTGTTCCGCGCGAGTGAGCGGCGCCTCCCAGAAGAGAAACCCGCGCACGATTTCGTGACTGGGTGACACTTCCGTCAAAGGCGCTGCCACGCCCTGCGCGCGGAGCGATTCGAGCAAGGCGCCGAGCCGGACTGAGTACACCCGAGCGTTGTTCAATCCCTGCTCCTTGGCGTGGTTGACGACGCGGCCATACATCAATCCATCGGATCAGCGGATCGGGGACCAGGGCCATCGGCGATCCGCTCTGACTCGGGGCGGGTCTCGTCGGGCGCCCCCTTCGCTGTAGGCGCCAGATCAGCCACCGCATCCCGGATGGCCGAGAGCACCTCCGCCTGCTTCTTGAGGCGCTCGTCGAGTCGGAAACGGATGTGCGGGGGACGGCGCGCGCTGATCTGCCCGTTGACGAGTTTCTGAAGTCGAAGCGTCGCGGCATTGAGACCCTGAAACGTCGCCGCCTGGTACTGAGCCGGCAGAATCGAGACCGAAACGATCGCCTCGCGCAGGTCGGGAGTGACCTCAACCTCCGTGACCGTGATCAGGCCGCGAATGCGCGGATCGGCCAATCCGCGCGAGAGCGCGTTCTGCACCGCGCGGTGCAGGATGGAGGCGAGTTGTTCGCGGCGATGACTCAATGGCTGAGGTGAAGACGCAGGCGGCTCTCGACCATGCTCCAGGCTCGTCTGCGTCCTCACCTGGTCCTTTCCCGTTCGTATCGATGCGCACGTTATCCCCGGCCGTCGGCCTCGTCCGAGCCGTCTCTCTGCACGGCTGCGAGCGCGATCAGATCTTCCGACTCACCTCGATCATGCGGTAGCATTCGAGGACGTCGCCGGGCTTGATGTCGTCGTAGCCTTCGATCTTCATGCCGCATTCCTGCCCGCTTCGCACTTCCTTCGCGTCGTCCTTGAAGCGCTTGAGTTGCTCGAGGACGCGGTTGTTCTCGACCACGATGTCGTTGCGGGTGACGCGGATCTTCGCGTTGCGCTCGATCGTGCCGTCTGTGACGTAGCCGCCGGCGATCATGCCGACCTTGGAAATCTTGAAGACTTCGCGGACCGTGGCGTGGCCGAGCACCTCTTCACGAATCTCGGGCGCGAGCATGCCGGACGCCGCACTGCGGACATCGTCGAGAAGTTCGTAGATGACCTGATAGTTGCGAATCTCGACGTCTCTGGCTTCGGCCAGTTCGCGGGCCCGGCTGGAGGCGATGACATGGAACCCCAGCAGGATGGCGCCGGAAGTCTCGGCGAGGAGGACGTCCGACTCATTGATGCCGCCCACCGCCGCGTGAAGGACGCGAATCTGCAATTCATCCGTCGAGATGTCTTCGAGGGATCGCTTGAGCGTTTCGACGGATCCTTGCACGTCGGCCTTGACGACGAGATTGAGATCCTGTCGCTCGGCGCCCTTCATCTGGGTGAAGATGTTGTCGAGCGTGACCTTCGGCGCCGCCAGGGCCCGCTCGCGCTCCTGCCCCACGCGCTGCTCGGCCGCCTCTTCCGCCTTGCGCAGGGTGGAGACGACGTAGCAGCGGTCGCCGGCGTCGGGCACCATGTTGATGCCGGAGATCTCCAACGGAGTCGAAGGCCCGGCTTCCTTGAGCCGCTGACCCCGGTCATTGACCAGGTCGCGCACGCGGCCGTAAGCCCGGCCGATGACGAGACAGTCGCCGACCTTGATGCGGCCGTGCTGGATGAGGACGTTGGCGACGGGCCCGCGCCCCTCGACCATGCGCGCTTCGATGACCGTCCCGCGCGCGGGCCCGGAGGCGTCCGCGTGCAACTCCATCGTCTGCGCCTGGAAGTCGAGCGCATCGAGCAGATCCTGAATGCCGATGCGCTTGGTGGCGGAGGTCTTGACGACTTCGGTCTTCCCGCCCCACTCGATGGGTGAGAGTTCGTACTCGGCGAGTTGGCCGTAGATGCGCTGGATGTTGCCGTCGGTCGCCTCGGGCTTGTCGATCTTGTTGAGCGCGACGACGATGGGCACGCCCGCCGCCTTGGCGTGGTTGATCGACTCGATGGTCTGCGGCATGAGACCATCATCGGCGGCGACCACGAGCACGACGATGTCGGTGATCTGGGCGCCGCGGGCGCGCATGGCGGTGAAGGCCTCGTGGCCCGGGGTGTCAAGGAAGACGATGGTCTTGTCATCGTCGCCGGCGCGGACGTTGATGCGGAAGGCGGAGGTGTGCTGGGTGATGCCGCCCGCCTCGCCCGCGGCGACGTTGGTCTGCCGGATGGCGTCGAGCAGGGACGTCTTGCCGTGATCGACGTGGCCGAGAATCGCCACGACGGGCGCGCGCGGCTGAACGTCGACCGGTTCACGCTGCTCGAACTCCGCCGTGAGCACATCGACCGCGCTGCGCTTCTGCTCGACCTCGAGTTCGATGTTGTGTTCGATCATGAGATCGACGGCGAGATCGACGGGCATGCCGGCGTTGGGGTTCGCCTGCATGATGCCCTTCTTCATCATGGCGCGGATGATCTGGTTGACCTGGACGCCCGTGGCGGCGCTGAGATCCTTGATCGAGAAAGGCTCCTGCACCTTGACGACGCCGCCGGTCTGCACGGCGGTCTTGGCCTTCTCGCCCCCGTGATCGGATCGCGTGGCGTCGCGGCGGACGGTCTTGATGTAGCCATGCGCGCCGCGGAGGCGCTCTTCGCGTTCGATGAGATCCTGCTGACCCCAGTTGCGGGTTCGCGTGACTCGCTCGCCGCCGGGGCCCTCGGCCGAGGCGCTGCGCCCCTCGCGACCGCTGCGGTTCTTGCGGCGGGTGTTGCGGCGGGAGACGTCCCCGCCGGCCGGCGCGTCCGTCGGCGGCGCCGATCCGGGGCCGCCTCGGCTCACCGGACCAGTGGAGTCGCCTGTCGTCCGACGCCTCGGTCGATCGATCACCTCGGCCTCTTCGATGCGCACGACCTTCGGGCCCGACAAGCGGGCGGGAGACTGCACGGCCCCGAGCATGGGGCCTGCGGGCGCCACTTCATCCGGGCGCTTGGGGACGTTGGGCACCGCGAGGGCGCGACGGCGCGCGGGCGCGGCCCGGCCGGCCGACTCGCGGGTTGTTCCGGACTCGACCCCCGTTGCCGACCGCGTCGCCGCCGCGTTCGCCGCCGCGGCGAGTCTCCCCGCCTCGCTTGCCTCTCGACCCGCCTCGCCCTCGGTCTCGCGCGGTTCGGCTGGGGGCGCGGACGGTTCCAATGCGGCGGTTTGGGCCTCGACTCGGCGAATGACTTCATCCGAAGATTCGGCGGCGCCCTTCTTGGCGATCTTGCGCGTCTCTTCGAGCGCCTTCTGCATCGCGGCCGTTTCGTCAACCGCTTCGGCCTCCGGCGTCGCGAGTTTCTTCTTCGCAACCGCGCGGGTCTTCTTGGCCGTCTTGCGCGCCGTCCGCGCCACAACCGCAGTCAGCGCGCCCGCGTCTTCGGTGGACTCCGATTCGACCTCCTCGCCGCCGCCGGCGTACCACGAGTGAATCGTCTGCTGCAGACCGGCCGAGACCGTGGACATGTGGTTGACGATATTGGGAATGCCCTCGGCCTCGCAGCGCGCCACGAGGTCTTTGCTCTTGAGACCGAGTTCTTTCGCAATCTGGTGAATCTTCTTGACCAACGGCTGCTCCTCAGATCATTCCAGGCCTGACACACTGGGTCGGGCGCTCCGCGGGCGGAGTGGATTCGATGCGGTTCTCATTTCCCCTCGTTGCCGGTGTTCTGCACCATGGGGGCGCGCTGCCCGAGACCGAGAATCGTTGCGGCCTGCGTCGCTCCATGCTCCTCGCTCGCCACTTCGCCTCCCGGCGCTGCGCCCGGCTCGCCCGCCGGCGCATCGAGCACGCTCGCCGCAAGGCGTTGATCCTCCGCGCGGCGCTTCGCCTCCGCTTCCTTCTCGCGCTGCTGCTCTTCGGCGACGACCTTGGCGCGAGTGGCCGCCAGTTCGACCATCTGGCTCGCCTGCTCGGGGGTGATCTCGAGTTCGTCCGTCAACACCTCCTCGCCGACCTCCTCGACGTCGAAGACGCTGACCATGCCCAGCGCCGCGAGGCGGTCCAACTGCTCCTCCGTCACCCCTGCAACCTGGCGCAGCGTCTCGACGAGAACTTCCAGACCCTTGGCGTATTCCGTCGGCGTGAGGATGTCCACGTCCCAGCCCGTCAGGCGAGCCGCGAGACGGACGTTCTGCCCGCGCTTGCCGATCGCCAGGCTCAACTGATCTTCTTCGACGACCACCGTTGCCCGGCCCAGTTCGAAGCAGAGCGAAACGTCCTTCACCTCCGCCGGCTTGAGCGCGTTCTGAATCAGAATCTGACTCGAATCGTTCCAGCGGACGATGTCGATCTTCTCGCCGCCCAGTTCATCGACGATGTTCTTGATGCGGCTGCCGCGCACGCCCACGCACGCACCCACCGCATCCACCTTCGAGTCGATCGAAGAGACCGCCAGTTTCGTGCGGAAGCCCGGCTCGCGCGCCATCGCTTTGATCTCGATGATCCGCTCGCTCACCTCCGGCACTTCGACCTCGAAGAGGCGGCGGATGAAATCGGGATTGGCGCGGCTCAGGACGATCTTCACCTGGTTGCCCATGTCGCGCACGTCGAGAATGAGGCAGCGCACGCGGTCTCCGGGCTGGAAGTTCTCGCCGGGAATCTGCTCACTGCGCGGCATGAAACCTTCCGCGCGATCGATCTGGATGACCAGCGCGCCGCCTTCGTAGCGCTGCGCGGTGCCCGTCACCATCTCGCCGACGCGCTTGGAGAACTCCTCGAAGAGCGCCTCGCGTTCATCTTCGCGGAAGCGCTGGATCATGACCTGCTTGGCGGTCTGCGCGGGGATGCGGCCGAGTTCGCGCAGATCGATTTCGATCTCGGTCCACTCGCCGACGGGTTCGCCCGTTTCGGGATCGGTCTCCGCCGGGGGGAAGCGCCGCCACAGGCGGATCTCGCCGTTGAAGCGATCCATGGCGCAGCGGAACTCATCCGTGTCGAGCGAGCCGAAGTGTTTGCGTGCGGCGGAAATCATCGCCGTCTCGATGTCGCGGAAGAGGGCCTCGCGGTCGATCTTGCGGTCGCGTGCGATCGAGTCGATGATGCGGAGAGTTTCCTGGTTCATTTTGTGAGTCGTCCTTTCGCCGAGTTGTTATTCAGTTTTGAGTCGCGCCGGGCGCCATCGCCCAGCCCCATCCATCCGGAAAAACAAAAAACCACCGGCGCATCCGCAGCGCCTGTGGCCTGTAGTGCGGTTGCGAGGCGCTCAGGCGCCGCACAACCGGTCAACCCAACCTGTGGCCTTGCCTCAGGTCATGACGCGCCCCTCGCAGTTCCCGATTTCGGGCGTGCGGGCCGCGTGCGAGTTGACTCGGTGCCTACCACGCACTTGGTTGTTCCCAACGGTGCATTCGCGTACTCCCGCGCCAGCAGACCGAAAAACACGCCACTACAGACTAGACCCAAGGATAGTCGGCCTGCCCGCAGGGTCAAAGTGAGAAGATGGTGAAAGAATCAAGCCCCATCCGCCGCGCCACCCGCCCCGCCAAGCAGATCCGCCAGCGTCCGACTGCCCAACGCCCTCAACTGGGCCTGCCGCAGCGACTCGACCAGAGGCCAGTCCCCTCCCACCGCATCTTCCGACCCCAGAAGGTCTTGCGTGCATTCCACCGCCTGACTCAGGGCGATGCGCTGCGGCGGGCGGGCCAGGGTGAAGGTCGCCCGATCGCTCGGCTCAACGCGATGGAGCAGGCCCTTGGTGGCCAGCGCGGCCAGAACCAGTTCGATGGCCCGCTCACTGATGTGAGTCGCCTGCATGATGTGCCGGGCGTCGGTCGCCTCCCCCTTCTCGAACCGCTCGCCCACCACCCGGAGCATCGGCAGCACCAGGGCCGGGTCCATCACCGGCGGGATGCGCGGCCGGTCGGGAATCGACTGCACCATGCGCACCCCGACGGCCTGGAGGGCGGAGGTCAGTTCAAGGCCAAAGAGCACCAGCAGCCACATCAGGTAGACCCAGAAGAGAAACACGGGAATCAGCCCGAGCGTGCCGTAGAGCACCGAGTAGTTGGAACTCATGCCGAAGATCGTCGTGATGTACGCCCCCAGCGCCCGGGCGCCCAGCGACCAGCAGATGGCGGTGATAAGAGAGCCGATGGCCGCGGCGGAGAGTTTGACCTTGGTGTTGGGCACCGACATGTACAGGAGCATGATGAAGAGCCACGCCGAGCCGAGCGAAGTGATGATTCCCGCCGCCACGATGCTCGACGACGCCAGTGGGCCCAGGCTGTCGGCGAATCGCGTCACGATCTCCTCAAAGCGCCGATCAAGGAAGAAACTCAGGTACAGAAGGCCGGGGCCGATGATCACGGTAAAGCCGTAGAGCGGCACACGGCGCGAGAGCGGTCGGTTCTCCGAAGCGCGGCAGATCGTGTTGAATGAGCGCTCGATCGTCGTCATCAGCCCGATCGCGGCCCAGATGAGCACGAGCAGCCCGACGATGCCGATCGACTCGAAGTTGACGGTCGAGTTGATCTGCCGAATGAGATCGGTGAGCCACTCGATGACGGAGACGCTCGCGGCCTCGGCTCCTTCCGTCGGCGCCGCCTGCGGGATCTTCAGATCGTCGAGTTGGGCCGCCGAAAGAAGGTCGGTGATGAAGGATTCGAAGCGATCGATGCCGCCGACCAGGCGGAAGATCAGCAGGCCAATGACGCTCACCGGCACGAGGCCGAAGATCGTGCGGAACGCCAGCGCCGCCGCCATCTGCCCCGCACGGTCCTCCTGCAACTGTTTCATCCCGTGGCGGACCAGTTCCGCCACGAACCGCACGAAGTACTGCCAGCGATTCAACTCGGCGGTCGGCGTGAGCAGCAGTCGCTTGAGCCAGGTCGGAATGGGTCGCTTGCGGCGTGGCATGGTGAGTTTGAGGCTTGAACGCCCACGATGAGCGAGTCTTCGAGCGAATCGTGGGGTGTGTCCGCCTGCAAGTCTATCGATGTGATGCACCCGCGTTGTGACTTCACTCGTAGACCGGGAGGCGCACTTCCCCGCGCTGCTCATCCGTCAGTACCTCGACCACCCGGCGAACGGTGTCCTTTTCAAGCGCCGCGCGTCGGTCGGTGGCGGCGCGGAACTGCTGCCTCAGCCTCTCCCAGACCTCATCCTCCACGCGAATGCGCCCCTCCCACTCCTGCTGCTGCCGGTCGCGCACCTGCATGATGAGCAACTCGACTTCCGCACGGAGCGGCTTCCACAGTGAATCGCGGATCGACTCGACCCGCGCCCGCTGTCCCGATGAGAACGTCTCCAGCGCGAGCGATTCCTCGATCAATCGGTCAGGGGAGCGCGGCCGGCCGATGCCCTCCATAAAGTACGCGGTGCTGAGAAACTGCACGCGCACCGCGTTGACGCTGCCCGGTTCGATCAGCGACACGCCCTGCTGGTAGTTGGCCAGCGTGAGATCGCGAATCTGCGTGTGCCGGATCATGAGCGGGCGCACGCGCTCGATCTGCTCGGCGCGCTGCTGCATGACCTGATCGTGATAGCGCGGAATGTACTCTTCCACGCTGATCCGCCCCTCTTTCATGGCACGATCCAGTTGTGTCGGCTCGTGCGGCTGGTACTTGAGTTCCTCCTCCCGCCAGACCAACTCGTTGCGGTCGCGCAGCAGCCCATCAAGATCCTCCGCATAGCGATCCAGCGCGGGACGCACGGTCTCCATCTCAGCCGCCGACAGCAGGTCGCGCTCGAGGAAGAGGTTCACCAGATCGACGCGTTCCGCGGCGAAATACGCTTCGGAGGTCAGGGTCCGCCGGCGCCGCCAGTCGCGCTGCATCGCGCGGAACCGCTCCTTCTGCGGATCGCTCAGCCCGCCGTCCACGGCCGCGACGGCATCGCGATGGGCTGACCGCAGCGCCTGGCGCGCGGACTTGCGGCCCTCGCGCATCTCTTCCTGCGCCTTGTTGATCTCCGGGATGAGCCGGATGATGGCCCGGTGGTCGGGCGGGTCGCTGTTCTCCAGAGCCCTACTCTCGTCATTGAGCCGCATCACTTCCCGATCCCATTGCTGCCACTGCTCGTTCAACTCATAGTAGAGAATGGTGAGATCGAGCAGGATCGGCGCGAGCCGCTCTCTCTGGGCGTCGCTCAGCCCGAGGCGCTCGGCGAGTTCATCCGTTGAAGTCTCGGCGAGCAGCGCCTCGGCAAAGGCCAGGTCGCGCCCGGCTGAACGTGACGAACTCTGGGCAGCCGCCGGGCCGGCCGCCACCATTGCAACGGTCAGGAACCACATGCACAATCGCATCACGCCCCACCTGCCTTCCGCGATACCCCGCGCCAGCCCCTCCCGACACCTTATGAGGATGCGCGGCCGCAGGCCACCCGGCGGATCCTATTCCGCCCCGCGCTCGATCCTGCGAAACCGCAGCACGTAGTTGAGCGGCAGTTTGGGCGGGTAGTGCTGGTTGATGAGTTCAAAGCCCGCATCGATGATCTCCTGCGTGAAGACCTCTTCGCCGGCGCGGACATGATCCATGAGCCACTGGGGCGTCACGCCCTCGATGCGGTAGAAGTCCACGAGCACGATCTGCCCGCCGGGCTTGAGCGATTCGTGGATCGACTTCATCGTGCTCACCGGATACTCGAAGTGGTGGTAGGTGTCGCAGATGAACATCAGGTCGATCGAGGCCGGCGGCAGATTGACCTCGCGCTCGCCGCACACGACGACCTCAAGATTGGTCAGGCCCCTGGCGGCGGCGTCCTGCGCGAGGCGCTTCATGAGCAGGGCATTGATGTCCACCGCGTAGACTTTGCCATCGGGACCGACAAGTTGCGCGAAGATCTCGGCCATGAAGCCGCTGCCGGCGCCGATGTCGGCCACGACGCTGCCCTTGCGCGGGCCGGCGAGCGCGGCGAGTTGATCGCGCTGCTCGTAGATCGCCCGCCCCTCGGCTTCGAGCAGCGCGACGAGAGGATCGATTTCATCGCTCTTCCACCGCTCGTTGATGCCGGGCTTGACGCTCTGTTCCTGCTCGACCGGCGTCGGCGGCGGGTTCTGAATCAACCCGGCGCCGGCGGCAATGAGCGCGGCCGCCGCGGCGACCACGGAAAAGCGAAACCACCTGCGATCGAGAGACGCCTGCTTCATTGTCGAGCCTCCGAGATTCCAATGATCCTATCACGCGCGAGTGCCGGCGGGTCCGACGGCCCGGGCCGCCAATAATCACCCCCATGGCCGCCGACACCAACGCCAACCTCGCCCGCATCTTTGAGCAGATGGCGGCAGCGCTCGAACTCACCGGCGCCAACCCCTTCCGCATCAACTCCGACGCCCGCGTCGCCCGCGTCCTCGCTGACCTCGCGCAAGACGTCGAAGCGATTGTGGACAGGGATCCCGAGCAGGGAATGAAGAAACTCGCCGAGATCCCCGGCATTGGCAAAGGCTCGGCTGAGAAAATCGTCGAGTACCTCGAAACCGGCGAGATCGCCGAGCACACCGAACTTCTCAGTAAGGTGCCCGACGGCCTCTTCGGGGTGCTCGATATTCCCGGCCTGGGCCCCAAGACCGTCAAACTCATGTGGGAGCAACTGGGCATCACCTCAATAGGCGACCTCAAGGCGAAACTCGACTCACCCGAACTGCGCGACCTGCCGCGTATGGGCGACAAGACCATCGCCAACATCCGCAAGGCGATCGAGTTCATGGAAAAGTCGGGCGAGCGCGCGCCGATCGGCATCGTGCGTCCCATCGCCATCGAACTCGTCGGGGCGCTGCGCAAGGTGAAGGGGGCGGAGCGCATCGAGTTCGCCGGCAGCCTGCGCCGCGGCCGCGAGACGATCGGCGACATCGACATCCTCGCCGCGTGCAAGGACGAGGAGGCGATGCGCGAGGCCTTCTGCACGCACGAGAGCGTCACTCAGGTGCTGGCGCGCGGCGACACCAAGTGCTCGGTGCGGCTGGACGTGCGCGGCCTGGTGATCCAGGCGGACCTGCGACTCGTGCCCAGGGCCGTGTTCGGCGCCGCCCTGCTCTACTTCACCGGCTCCAAGGAGCACAATGTCCGCCTGCGCGAACTGGCGATCAGAAAGAAGCACCGCCTCAACGAGTACGGCCTCTTCAAGGGCCTTGACGAACGGCCGCAGGAAAGCGGCGAGAAGCCCGTCGCCGCCGCCAGGGAAGAGGATGTCTACAAGGCGCTCGGGCTGCCCTTCATTCCCCCCGAGATACGCGAGGATCGCGGCGAACTCGACGCCGACATCCCCAAACTCATCGAACTCAACGACATCAAGGCCGAACTCCACGCCCACACCACCGCCAGCGACGGCAAACTCAGCATCGATGAACTCATCGCCGGCGCCGCGTCGCGCGGCTTTCACACCATCGCCGTCACCGACCACTCGCAGAGCAGCGTGATCGCCAACGGCCTCAATGTGAAACGACTGCGCGAGCACAAGAAGGCGGTGCAGACGGCAGCGAAGAAGCACAACGGCATCACGGTGCTCTTCGGCGCCGAGGTGGACATCCTGCCCGACGGCACGCTCGACTACGAAGACGACGTGCTCGCCGAACTCGACATCGTCGTCGCCTCGCCGCACGTCTCGCTGCGCCAGGACGGCAAGACGGCCACGAAGCGACTGCTCAGGGCAATCGAGAATCCCTACGTTCACATCATCGGCCACCCGACGGGGCGGATGGTCGGCAGCCGCGAGGGGCTCGAGCCGGACATGCACGCTCTCGTCGCTGCGGCAATAGAGCACAGCGTGGCGCTGGAGATCAACTCCAGTTGGAAGCGCCTCGACCTCCGCGACCTCCACGTTCGGCTGGTCGTGGAGGCGGGCGGGCTGATCGCCATCGACACCGACACGCACCGCGAGGGGCATTTCGACAACCTCATCTACGGCGTCCTCACCGGTCGCCGGGGCTGGCTGACCGCGAAACAGTGCGTCAACGCCTGGCCGGCGAAGAAACTCCACGACTGGCTCGCGTCCAAGCGCCGCTGACACCCCGGCTGCCCGCCAGGCGATCCGGCGGCCACGCGGCCGCCCTGAGGGGTGGGATGGCCGGCATTCCATGGGTCTGCCGTTGCGCCGAATAATAGGGGAAACACCCTTGACAGGCGATGCGGTATTCGTTACTCTCAGCGTGTCCTGAACGACGTTCGTGGTACCTGGCAGATCGAATCACATTCCATTCAAGAAGGAGAGATTGGCGATGAGAAAGTCATCAATTAGCGCGGTGGTTGTGGCTGCGTCGGCGCTTGCCGGGCCTGCTCTGGCCCAGACCATCATCGATACGTATCCCTACTGGGACAACAACATCACCAACGGCTGGGCCCGGATGGCGCAGAGTTTCATCGCGCCGACCGACAACGTGCTCGAGACCTACACCTTCGGTTTCGATGGCAGCAACGTCAACATCCAGGTTGACGTCTACGAGTGGGACGAAACGGTCGGCGAAGTCGGCCCGTCGCTCTATTCAACCCAGGTCGTGGGCAATCCCGGCGACATTACGCTGAGCAACATCAACCTTGCGCTCAATTCCGGAACCCGGTACGCCCTCGTCTTCGACTTCCAGGGGTACTCGGGCCCGAGCATCCACTACATGCTCAACGACACGGGGAATCCCGGAGGCGACGCCTCGTGGTGGAACGGTTCCTGGCAATACCTCAACAGCGGTTGGAACACCAAGTTCAGAGCCGAATTCAGCGGCGGCGGGCGCTTCACCATTCGCCTCAGCGGCTCGTGTCCCGGTCCGAAGACGCTCTCCTGGTCGGGCGCGGGCTCGGGCCAGATGGGCATCCTCATCGCCAATGGTCAGGGCAACTACACCATCCCCGTCGGCCCCTGCTCGGGCACCCAACTCGGCCTCGGCTCAGCCGGACTGACCCTCTACATCATCATCGGTACGCAGGGCGGCGCCGGCCAGGTGAGCCAGACGGTCGGCACTCCGGCCTGCGGCAAGTGGGTCCAGTGCATCAAGACCAACGACTGCTCGACCAGCAACGCGACAGGGCCGATTTGATTCAAGCCCAAGACGCAGATTGCTTCGTACCTTGTTCGAAAGGGCGCCCCGCCTCCTGAAGGAGGCGGGGTGTCATTTCTGAGCACGAGGGACAAGCGGGGAGTGCTTCCCTGCCTGGTGTGCGGACGATGAAGTGCCTGGAGTCAACCGCTGTTGTACTGAAACGCCGGCCGGTTGCCTACTCTCTGCCTGAGAGAGACTGACTTCGAACCACATCATCCGGACTCAGAGTTGGACTACCGCGTCATCAGCATCGGCACGCTGGCATCGCACCCGCTGTGGAACGAACGGGGCGAGGTTCGCACCGCTCATGCGACCACGACGCTCATTCGCGGCGGCGATCGGTGCATCCTTGTGGATCCGTCGCTGCCGGGCGAGATTCTCGAGGCGCGTCTGCGCGAGCGGTGCGGATTCGGCGCCGAGCGCATCACCCACGTCTTTCTCACGTCCTTTCGCCCCGACTTGCGGCGTGGGCTGCGCGTCTTTGACGAGGCGACGTGGTGGCTCGCCGAGGCGGAGCGCGAGGCCGTCGGCCGTTCCCTCCTCGCCGGCTTTGAGCAGGCGCGTGATGAGGGCGAGCCGGAGCACGCCGAGATGCTGCGCGAGGAGATTGCTCTGCTGCGCCGGTTCGAGCCGGCGCCGGACCACCTCGCCGACCGCGTCGATCTCTTTCCGCTGCCCGGCCGCACGCCGGGCAGCGCGGGATTGCTGCTTCCGCTGCCACGCTTCACGCTGCTCATCTGCGGCGATGCGATTCCGACCATCGAGCATCTTGAGAAGGGGCAGGTGCTCGCCGACTGCTTCAGCCTCGAGCAGGCGCGGGAGTCGTTCGCGGAGGCGGTGGAGATCGCCGACCTGCTGATCCTCGGCCGCGACAACCTCGTCGTGAACCCGACGCGCCGGCCGTTCTGATCGTGGGGCGCGACTTCCACCGCACTACAATGCCCGCCCCGATGTCCACTCCCCCGTCTAACGCCGGCAGTGTCGCATCCTTCTTCTCGCGCGATCGCATCCGCTTCGACCGCAACGAATGGGCGGGGAGTTTCGGCGACATCGGCACCGACCTGCCGCTGCTCATCGGCATGATCCTCGCCGCCGGCCTCGATCCCGCGAGCGTCTTCATCATGTTCGGCGTCCTCCAGGTCGCCACCGGCCTCTTCTACGGCCTGCCGATGCCGATGCAGCCGCTCAAGGCCATGGCCGTCATCGTCATCACCCAGAAACTCAGCGGCGAGATTCTCTTCGGCGGCGGGCTGGCGATCGGCATCATCATGCTCGCCCTCACCATCACCGGCGCGCTGGGGGCGCTGGCAAAGTTCATCCCCCGCTGCGTGGTGCGGGGACTTCAGTTCGGCCTGGGCCTTTCGCTCGCTTCGCTGGCGCTGCGCACCTATGTCCCGGCGCTGGGCGCGGAGGGCTATGCGCTCGCCGCGGCCGGGTTTCTCATTATGGTCGCACTCTGGGGCAATCGACGCCTCCCCGCCGGCCTGTTCGTCATCGGACTCGGTCTCGGTTACGCCCTGCTCTTCAAGTTCGATGCCGAGGCTGTCGCCGACGGCATGGGACTTGCCCTGCCGCAGGTCAACGTGCCGACGCTTGATGCGGTTCTGACCGGGTTGTTCGTCCTCGCCCTGCCGCAGATTCCCCTTTCGCTGGGCAACTCCGTCATCGCCACGCGACAGACGATCGAAGACCTGTTTCCGCAGCGACGTGTGAGCATCACGCGCATCGGCACGACCTACTCGATCGTGAACCTCATCGTCCCCTTCTTCAGCGGCGTGCCGGTCTGCCACGGGTGCGGCGGCCTCGCGGGCCATTACGCCCTCGGCGCCCGCACCGGCGGGTCGGTCGTCATCTACGGCGGGATGTACCTCATCGTCGGCCTGCTCTTCAGCCGGGTGTCGAGCGAAGTGCTCCAGGTCTTCCCCCTTCCGATTCTCGGCGTGGTGCTGCTCTTCGAGGCCTTAGTGCTGCTGCGCTTCATCCAGGACCAGGCGTCCTCGAAGGCGGACCTGACGCTGGCGCTGCTCGTGGCGCTGATGGCCTTCGGTCTGCCGCAGGGCTACGTCATCGGGCTGCTCATCGGTACGGCTATCTACTACATTTCGAAGCGCCGGCCGCTGCTGACGCACGAGTGACGCGCCCCGCCGCGACTTGCGCCACCCATCGCGGCTACCCTTTTCTCGCACGCTCGGCGCTGGTGCGGGAGTTGCGGACTCGGATGCAGGAGGAGCACGTTCATGGCCGGTCACAGCAAGTGGGCCAACATCAAGCATCGCAAAGCGCGGCAGGACAAGGCGCGCGGCAAGATGTGGTCCAGATGCTCGCGCGCCATCATCGTCGCCGCGCGTCAGGGAGGCGGCGATCCTGACATGAACGTCTCCCTGCGCTACGCCATCGACGACGCCAAAGCCGTCAACATGCCCAAGGACACCATCGAGAAGGCGATCAAAAAGGGCACGGGCGAACTCGACGGCGGCGTTGAATACACCCCCATGCGCTTCGAAGGCTACGGGCCCGGCGGCGTCGCCATCATCATCGACTGCCTCACCGACAACGTCAATCGCACGGCGCCTGAAGTCCGCATGGCCTTCGACAAGTACCACGGCAAACTCGGCGTGAGCGGATCGGTCGCCTTCGGCTTCACGCAGCGCGGCTGCCTCATCGTTCCCGCCGAGGGCGTCTCCGAAGAAGCCATCTTCGAGAAGGCCATCGAGGCCGGCGCTGAGGATGTTCAGAAGTCCGACGACTTCTGGGAGGTCTACACGGCTCCCAACGATCTTCACGCCGTGAAGTCCGCGCTGGAGAGCGCGGGCTTCGCGATCGAATCATCCGAGGTGACGATGCTGCCGGGAAACACCGTCGAATGCAGCGGCGACACGGCCGAGCGCGTGATGAAACTCCTCGACATGATCGAAGATCTCGACGACGTGCAGAAGGTCTACACGAACGCGCAGATTCCCGACGCCGACCTGGCGCGGCTTGCCGGAGATTGAGATTTCACCACAAAGTCACAAAGGCACGAGGAGAAGACATCGGCCGCAAAGAGGCACAAGAGGCGCAAGAGTGAGGAGTCGAGGTAGCGAGCGTAACTCCGCCTTGATGCCGGCAATCGGCATCGACAGACTCTTCCTTTTTGCGCCTCTTGTGCCTCTTTGCGGCCGTTCGAGTTTCTTGTGCCTCCGGCGGCCATCAAATCAATTCACCAGCAGTGTCGTGCGCCAGGTGAGCGGGCCGATGCGGCGATAGGAACTCGGCTCCAGGTCGAGGAAGTAGACGACTTCGATTTCGCAGCGCGGGCTGCCGTCCGCCGTCGCGAGCAGGCCGAGTATGCGGTAGGCCACGCGGTTGGCATACCACCCGATCTCGGCGTTGGAATCCGACTCCTCTTGCAGCGTGAACTCCTGCGCTTCACCGTTGAGGCGAATCTCGGTGATTTCCAGCCGATGCACACGATACGGCACGTTGCCGATGCGCTGCCACTCGCGCCCGAAGAGCGCTGTCAGCGCGATCGGCGCGGGCGACTCGCGCACGTCAGCGCCGGCGAGGAACATCGGCGGCGGCACGAGGTTGAGCCAGCGCGCCAGTTGCGCCTCACTCAGCCGCGCCTGCTCCATCTGGATCGTCAGCCACTTCTCGGCCGGGCGGAGTGGATCGAACGCCTGGCGCGTCGTCTCCTCCATCCACCAGTCGCCATCGATCAGAGTGTCTGTGATCGCCGATGCGGCGGAGTGCGAGAGCGTGTGCTGCTCGGCGCGGATGCAGAGTGATTCGAGCGCGATTGAACCATACTCGGAACGCCCCACGTCAAGGCGAAGCAGCGCCACGGGCATCTGCGGCGCCACCGACTCGATTCGGGTCATTCCCAGGTGCAACGCCGTCGCGCTCAGCATGCACGCGATCGTCAGGACAAGCGAGCGGCGCATCGCAGTCGAGACCCAGCCCGATTCGTGACCCCGGAGCCGCCGTGAAACCCGAACCCCTGCTGCCGCGAGCAGCCACGCCGCGCTCGCCGCCGCACCGAGAATCAACATCGCTACAAGCATCCACATGGTGATCAACCTGTCGGTGAGAGTGGCGCGGGCGCGAGTCCAGGCCGCATCTGATCCATCGGCGCGCCGCCGCGCTCGCCGATGAACAGCGAGATCACCAGCGCGATGCATGGGACGAGCAGAAGCCATTCGTACCCGCCAAGAAACCCCAGAGCCGCGAAGGGCGCGAGGGCGAGAATCACCACCGCCAGCGTCCACTCGGACGCCGCCGGCCGGCCGAGGCGCGATCGCGCCATCATGAGCATGACATAGGCGGGGAATACCAGGCCGGTGAAGATGAACCACCAGCGGTAATCGACAAATGGCAGCGGTGCGAGCAGCAGCGAAACGAGAAGCACCGGCCGCAGCCAGCGTCGCGCGGCGCGGAGCGACTCGCCGCCGCCGTGGCAGTCGATTTCGCGCCAATGCAGCGTCATCGTGAACCACGACTGGATCAGAATGTGAACGATCACCGGCCAGCGCAGCCCCGTCACCGAGTAGAGCGCGGTGGAGGCGATCATGACGGCAAACAGGGCGCTGAAGAGGGCGAAGGTCGTGCGGCCCGCCCGCTCGCCCCCAACACCCTCCAGCGCGCGATGAAAGGTGAGGTCCATAGAGGGGCAGGTGAGAAACCCGAGGGCAAAGAGGGGCGCGAGAAACACGACTCCCGATGGCGCGCGCTCCGCCCACACCGCCGTGCGAGACGCCGCTTCCGTTGAGTCGCTCAGGTGAATCACTGCCGAGGCGCCCAGCATCGCGAGCGAAGTCGCGTAGACGAACAGCGCGAGGCGGCGCAGTGTTTGATCGCACAGCGGCCGCGCCAGCCACGCCAGCGCCACGATGGGCACGGGCACAAGCAACCCCGCGACCCACGAAGCGCCCTCTCTCTCATAGCCCCACACGGCTGCCAGGAAGTAGACGTGAAAGGCGATGGTGATGAGCGAGAACCACGCCATGACGCCGCCATGGCGCGCGATGAGCGCGCGGCTGATCGAAGCCGTGCCGACCGCGATGCCGAAGAGCACGACGCCCGCGATGTTGGGCAGGGCGAAGGCGATAACGCCCGGCCAGCCATAGTGGTCGCGCAGCACGATCGGCAGATACATGCCGATGCACCACGTCCACGAACAGGCCAGATAGACGGCCCATCCCAACTGGACGGTGAGCGAAGCGGTCGGTGCAGCGGGCCGAGCGTTCATTTGAGCAGACGGCGTCGGCGGCGCCGGCTCAGGCCGCGATTGCCCTCCGGCCCCTTGGGCGTGCAGTGGAAGGTCACTTCGCAGCGGCCGACGCGAGGGTGCTTGCGCCTCCCGCTCACCTGCTGGAGTATCTCGAGGGTGAGATCGATGTTGAACTCGAGGCCGGCCTGAAGCTTCGCCTTCACGTCATCGAGAGAATTGACCTTGTAGATCGCGGGGCCGAGACACGGCCGCAGAAAGCGGTAACTGATGTGCTTGCAGACGACCGTCCACTTGCCGCCGAGTTCGCCGAAGAGGTACATGCCCGCGGCGATCTCGGAGTTCGCCACCAGCGCCGCCCCCGCCATCGCATCGTAGAAGTTGCGATTGAAGCGGCGGAAGGGCAGCACGTAGGTGAACGTGTGCGGATCGAGTTTCTTCATCGTCAGACCGCTGTGAAACGCGATGGGCAGATAGAGGCGCGAGGTGATCTTGCGGATGAACTTGTACTTGTGTGCCAGGCGCTCGACCCAGGCCTCGAAGCGCGGCCAGCCGCGCAACTCGGACGGCACCGGTGGCGCCGGCGCCTCATCCACAAGTTCCGCCGTGTCTTCGGCGTCGAACTCGGTCGTGATCACTCCGATTTCCGCCGGCCGGTCATCACGGGAATGCGCGGGGGATGAAGGAATCGACAACGGCTCGATCGGAATCCCGGCCTCGCACAATTCGTAAGCGCCCGACTCGCCGCAGCCGGATTCGATCACGGGCGGCTCAACGACGATTGCGCCGTGAGTCTTGCCGTCAGCGCTGAGTCGGGTTGCGAGGTCAGGATTGCTCACGAATCACATCCGCACTTCCGAAACGTCGGACAAAACGCAGAGCGCCGGTTCGACTCGGCGGCGCGTCAGGGCGTTCTCGACCGCGCGCCCCTCCGCCCGACCCGGCGGGCCGGTTCGGCAGGCACTGGATCGATCGCCTCTCGGTGGCAAAGGTTATTCGATCGGGAACGGGGTGGCCACCTTGTCCGCAATGTCGGGGCGGAGGCGCCCCACCCCGCCCGCCGGGTTTTCGCGATCCTCATTGACGGGAGAACGCCGTGTCCACTCCGCCAGCCCATTTCCGCACCCCGCCGCTCTCGGCCCGCGCCAGGCGATTGCGACGCCTGGCGCGGTGGCGCCTCGCGGCCATCCTCATGGCTGCGGTGGCCATCAGCCTGATGGATCGGGCCGGCTGGCTGCTCGCCGACCGCCCCGACGCCAACTTCTACCACCTCCTCAGCGCTGAGATCGTGCGCATCATCGACGGCGACACCATCGAGGTCAACCTGTCCGATCACATCGTCGACACGGAGACGACGCGGGTGCGCCTCATCGGGATCGACTGTCCGGAGGCCGCGCGCCCCGGCCCGCCCCCCCAGCCAGCCGAGCCCTTTGCCGAGGAGGCGACCACGATGGCGCGCGAACTGCTCACGGGCGCGACCGTGCGATTGCGCCTCGAACCGCACCAGACGCGCGATGCCTACCGGCGTCTGCTCGCGCACGTCGATCTCCCCGACGGAACGAGCCTTGCCGAGCAACTGCTTCGCGAGGGGCTGGCCCGCCGCGAGGATCGCTGGAACCACTCGATGCTGATGCGATACCGGCAACTCGAACTCACCGCCCGCCGCGCCGGGCGCGGCATGTGGGCGCCCACGCCTTGACTCGCGCACCAGCCCGGCGTCGCGGCGATACCATCGCCCATGCCCATCGACATGCTCGGCAGCCATCTCTCCGTGGCGGGCGGCTACGTCAACGCCCTGCGCGAGGCGGAGCGCCTCGACATGCAGACGGTGCAGATCTTCACCAGGAACCAGCGGCAGTGGAAAGCAAGTCCGATGGACCCCGCCGCCGCAGCCGACTGGCTGGCCGAACTCAAGCGCCTGGGCTGGACACGGACCATCAGCCACGCGAGTTACCTCATCAACCTCGCCACACCCGCCGACGACCACTACCGCAAGTCGATCGACACCATGACGGATGAGATGGAGCGCGCCGAGGCGCTGCAAGTGCGCTACGTGGTCGTCCACCCCGGCTCATCGCTCGACGCGCCGCAGGCCGAGGGGATCAAGCAACTCGTCAAGGCCATCGACGAGATCAATCGCCGCACGGCCGGCTTCCACGCCCTGCTCTGCCTTGAGACGACCGTCGGCGGCGGTTCGCAGATCGGCGGGCGCTTCGAGCACCTCGCCGCCGTGCGCGGCGCTGTCGCGCAGCCCGATCGCGTCGGAACCTGCTTTGACACCTGTCACGTCACCGCGGCCGGGTACGACATGTCCACGCCCAGGGCCGTCAAGGCGGTCTTCGGGGAGTTCGACGAGGTTGTGGGCCTCGATCACCTCTCCTGCTTCCACCTCAACGACTCGAAGTTTCCCTGCGGCAGCCACCGCGACCGCCACGAACACATCGGTCTGGGCGAGGTCGGTCTGGCGTGCTTCGAGTTCATCATGCGCTCGAATGAGTTCGCATTGCGGCCCAAGATTCTCGAGACGGAAAAGGTGGAGACGGAAGACGGCACGCCGTGGGATACCATAAACCTCAGAAAACTGCGGCAACTTGCCGAAAAGACCCCCAGCGATCACCAACCCGCCGTCGGCCGGTCCGGTCGCCGACGAACCTCCGCGCAACGAACGCGCGGGCACACCTGACGCCCAACATGAGCGAGCCCACCATGCCCCGAGACTGTCGATCCCGCTTCTACCGCGCCATGGCGCTGCTCCTCCCGGCGATCGCGCTCGCCGGCCTGGCCTCGTGCGGCGTCTTCACGAAAAAAAGCGGCACTGTCCCCGGCAACAGGACAACGGTCGGCAGCATGGAGGATGCGCAGCGCTACCTCGACATGGCGGAGACCTCGCTCAATGCGGGCGACCAGGACGCCGCGCTGGCCGCCTTCGCCGCCGCCATCGAAGAAAACCCCCGCATCACCCGCGCCCACATGGGCATGACCGAGATCTACAAGGAGCGCAAGCAGTGGCCCGAGGCTGAGGTCTCCTCGCGCCGCTGGGTCGAACTCGAACCTCGCAATTACGAGGCCCGATACACTCACGGTTACATCCTCCACCAACTCAACCGCCTCGTCGAGGCGATCCGCGAGTACCGCCAGGCGCTGATCATCCAACCCAACAGCCCGGAGGCCAACCTGAACGTCGCCACGGCGCACCTGCAACTCGGCCAGCCGGAAGAAGCGCTGCCCTTTGCGCAGCGCGCGGTAGACCTGTATCCCCAGCACGGCCCCAGCCGGGCCAATCTCGGCGTGATCTACGCCGCCGTCGGCAACCACGAAGCGGCCGCGCTCAACTACGAATCCGCCATGGAACTCATGGAGCCTTCCCCCGAACTTACCCTCAACCTCGTCGAGAGCCTGCGCCACCTCCAGCGCTATCCCGAGATGGTCAACGCCGTCGAGGCGCTCATCCGTATGCAGCCCTCGCCCGATGCCTACGAGCGTCTCGGCTATGCGACGTTCAAGTTGCGCGACTACGACCGCTCCGAGTCGGCGTACCGCTCGGCGCTGCAATTGGATCCCAACTACTACCCCGCGATGAACGGCCTGGCGGTCAACCTGCTCAATGACTACATCCGCTCAGAGAGGACCGATGGCGCTGCGAGGCAGGAGGCGCTCAATCTCCTCCGTCGCTCGCTCCAGGTCTCCAAGAACCAGCCTCGCATCGTCGAACTCCTCAGCCGCTACGGGCCGTAAGAAGGGAGGAGCGCCACGCGGACGCCAGATCCCCCGCCTCGCCGCTCGCGGTATACTTTCCCCATGAAGAGTGCGTGCGAGAGCATCCCGGTCAAGCGAACGCGACACCGCGCCGGGGCGTTCGCGGCCTCGCTCACGCTGACCGTCGCGATAACCGCGAGCCTGACCGGCTGCTCCAAACCGCTCTTTCCCGATAACACCTACCGGACACAGTACGATCACTACGATCGGCTGCGCGGCGAATTCGTCGAGGCGCGACAAACCGACCCCTACGGTCGCCCGGTGCCGGCGCTGCGGCAGCGCCTGCGCCAGCGATAACCTCCGCCGGGCCCGCCAGACGGCCCGGCCGAGAGAGTGCCCCACCAGCCTAGAGCGGCGGTGCTCTGAGACGATTTGATGAAATCACAAAGATTTTTCCTCAACTGCGACGATACTCCTGTTGTGAACTGAATTGGTGGGGTACACTCTCCGTGTCCATGATCCCGACGACCCGTTTCGATTTCGCTTCCCGTCCGCACCGCCGCGCGGTGACGGTGTGGGGTGCGTTTGTAGCGACCATGACGATCGTCGGGGGTCTGCTGCTCGTGAGCGATCCCGCCCCGGCCCCGAGGCTGGGCACGAGTCGCCCCGCACTTGATCTCAATCTCGACTCGCGCCCGCTGGGCACGATCCTGGACACCGCGACGCCGGTCAAGCGCGATCAGTGGGTCGAGATCATCATCCACGGTTCGGGCAGCCAGCACGGCACCGCCGAGAGCCTGGCGCGCGAGGCGCAGTCGCGCGGCCTCAAGGGGCTCGGCTACCACTTCGTCATCGGCAACGGCAACGGCCTGGGTGACGGCGATCTCCACGTCGGCTACCGCTGGAATGAGCAACTCCCGGGTGCCCACGTCGCCGGCCCCGATGCCCAGTGGCACAATCTCCACAGCATCGCCATCTGTCTCGTGGGCAACGGCGAGACCGCCGAGTTCACCCCCCGCCAGATGCAGCGCCTCGTCAATCTGGTGCGAGGCCTTCAGGAGGAGTTGAACATCGGCATCGAGCGCATCCTGCTCGACTCGGCGCTGACCGGCAGCCCCAGCCCCGGACGACATTTTCCCGAACAGCGGTTCCGGGACCAACTTCGTCTGAACGGCTGAGCCGCAGCCGGCGTATGCTTCTACAATCGAACTCGTGTTGAGAAGGAGGCGGTTCCCCGGCACAGGGTTTGCGCCACGCCGTGTGTTTGGATCAAGTTGTGCCTCAATGGGACCGATCCCATGAAATGGGCGTCGAGGTGCAGGTGCCGTGTCGCTTGACCGGACATGCGGCCCGGCGTTAATGCCCTTGGGCAGGGTTGAGACGTGAACCAATCTGTGGCACAGCGAGAGTGTACTGTGGCGCCCGGGTCTGAGATTGCAGGCTTTCGTGTCCTCAAAGAACTCGGCACCGGCGCCGCGTCCTTCCTCTATCTCGTGCAGGATCCACGCTCCAAGCAGATCTGGGCCCTCAAGCACGTCCGAAAGGAAACCGAGAAGGACCAGCGCTTCCTCGACCAGACCGAAGTCGAGTACTCCGTGGGCATCCAACTCCAGCACGAGAGCATCCGCCGCGTCGAACGCCTCATCAAGAACCGCCGCGTCCTGCGCGTCTCCGAGATGTTCCTCCTGCTCGAACTCGTGGACGGCATCCCGCTGGACAAGCACCCGCCCGAGACCTTTCTCGAGGCCGCCGACATCTTCACCCAGGTCGCCGACGGCCTGCTCTACATGCACAGCCGCGGCTTCGTCCACGCCGACATGAAGCCCAACAACGTCATCGTCACCGACCGGGGCAAAGCCAAGATCATCGACCTCGGCCAGTCCTGCGGCATCGGCACCATCAAGGAACGCATCCAGGGCACGATGGACTACATCGCCCCCGAGCAGGTCCATCGACGCGCCATCACTCCATCCACCGACGTCTACAACCTGGGCGCCACCATGTACTGGTGCGTCACCGGGCGGCACATCCCCACCGCCATGACTGAGCGCAAGGGCCTCGGCGTCGCCAAGGACGATCACATGATCGACAAGCCGATTCCTCCCATCGAGATGAAGCCGAACATCAGCCAGGAGTTCAGCGATCTCATCATCGACTGCGTCCACCCCGATCCCGAGCGCCGGCCGACGATGGAGCAGGTTCGCAATCGACTTCAGGTGGTCCACCTGCGCCTCGAATCGGCCGAGCGCCGCGCCAACGGTCTGGTCCCCCCGGGCACGGGTTGAGCGCCGCATGACTTGGGCGCGGCTCGGCGCGCGAGCCGGATCGTATTCGATCCGACGAGTCGTTGAGTGCGTCCGCCGGACCGACATGGCCCGGCTCGCAGGCCTGCCTTCTGCGCACTGGAGTGAACGCCGATTCAACCGATCCACTCAACCCACACCGAGTCAATACGGCAGATCCTCATCTTCAGCGAGCGAATCATCCGACCCGCTTGGGGGCTCCAGGAGGTGCTGGACGCGGCGGCGCAGATCAGCGCATTTGGGCTCGAGATCGCGCCGCGCGGCCGCGACGACTTCAAGCGTCTCAGCGAAGCGGTCGAGCACAGGCTCGAGCAGCGCCTCGGCAGAGGCGGCGTCCTCCGCGCGCGCCATTTCGAGCACGTTGCCGAACTCTCGATTCAACCGATCGATCAGTTCGCGTGATTCCGCCGGCCCCTTGAGGTCGCCGATCAACTCGCTGAGGTGAGTGCCGATCGCAAAGAGGCGGACGACGGGCGGATCATCCTCCGAGGGCGCGGCTGAGAAACTGTGCTGCCAGACGCCCAAGTCCGGCATGCTCTCGGAGTCGGCCTGGCCCGAAGCCAATCTCCGTTCCTCCTTCTCGCGCCACTTGCGGGCGAGTTCCTCGTTCTCGCGCTGCTCCTCCTGCCACTGTTCGTAGGTGTCATGATAGATGGAGAAAGCAAAGTCGTCATCCATGTTGCATCCATCGAAGTGCCAGAAACCGACGCGCCCGGACGCCGCCTCCATCTGGCACAGAGGGCAGTCGCAGTCGATCATCATCTCTTCCCCGCTGCCGCCCTCGGGGATGCGGGCTCGCTCGTTGTGCAGGAGTTGGCGCGGCGTGCGGCCGTTGTACTCGGGGTCTGGCTCATCGAGCCACGCCTCACGCAGCCCTTCGAGGCGCGGAACCTCCTTCATCAGAAACTCCGCGGCGAGCGCCTCATCGCTCCCACTCGCACTCAGCGCCGCAGCCGAGTCGCGACACGACCAGAGCAACTCGCGCACCAGATCGTAATACACGACCAGTTCCGTCGTTCCGAAGCCGGCGAACCGATACGCCGCCGATTCGGGCTCAAGTCCGCGCGGACATCGGCCCGTCTGCGACCACTGCTCCTCGCGATCCTGAAGGCTCCAGGAGATGTAATCGTGCTTGGCCAGCATGACCTCACGCGGACAGCGGCCGCCGAGATCGTCGCGGCCCGTCAGCAGCCAGCGGGCGTGAATCTCCCGAATCGTCTCCGCATCCTCCGCCACCCGCTCCTCCTCCTCGGCGTCGCCGGCCTCTCCCGACCCGAGCGGGGCGCCGCGGCCGAAGAAGTACTCCAGACACTCGTGCGCGATGAACTCCAGCAACGGCTGACCCATGAGAATCAACCGCACGTCCTGCGGAGGATTCGCGCTCCGCTCGCGCCGGCGGCTCTCGGCGAGATGCGGCCAGCCATCTGAGCCGCGCATCATCTCCCAATCGCTCGACAGGTGATACCGGAGATGGATCTCCGTCGCACTCTTCCCATCGTGATAGGGAACGTACCCCTCGCGCGCCGTCGCCGACCAGGTCGAGTCGCACATCACCAGCCGCGCCGCCAGGTCGATGAACACCAGGCCGGCATCGAAGGGGTGATCGTTGGGCCGGCCGAGGATGGTTCGGTTGTGAAAGGGCCGAAAGAAACTCCACTCCCCAGGCGCGAAGAATCGCTCAAGGGCGGTGTCCAGTTCCTCGATCGTCTCCGGCTCGGCGCTCAGGGCGGCGATTACCGAGTCGGCAAATCCTCCGTGGCACTCCCCGTCGATCTCCCGATGCTCGTCGCGAATGATGAGATGAACGGAACTCATGCGATCCTCCCACTCTCCTCGAAGTTCGTCCCTTCGCTTCCCGAGGGGCAGCGCTCGCCGGAAGCGCGATCCCGGCCTCGACAAGTATCTGCACCCGGCGCCCGCACGGCAATCCTGACCGAAGTCCGCTTCGGCGGCCCATCCCGCGGCCCCCGGCCGCTGGTTGCCGCCGACGCCAACGATGGCGCAAGAGGCGCGTGACTTGATCTGCGGAGATCAGCCCGCAGGACGACGGCCCGCCGGAACTGCAATCGTCCGCACGGCCGGTTCGGCGATGGCGGGTGAAATGCGGGCCTCCCGACCCGGAATAACGTAGTGACGACGGCTCAATACCGCCATCGCACGTCCCAAGTCGGAGAGTGTCCCATGAAACGAAACGAATACGTTGCCCATCCCACGGCCGCCGCGATCGACACGGCGATGGCCCGAGCCCTTTCCTTCGAGTCCGAGCAGGTCGAGGAGCAGACGGAGGAAGCGGCGAAGTCCGCGATCGCTTCGATCACCGGCAAGGTGTCGGGCAAGGTGAAGGAACTGCTCGGCCAGAGCGGGTCGTTCGAGCGCGGGTTTGTGCAGGCGGCGGGGCTGATCGTCGTCGGCCTGCTGGTGGGCCGGGCGGTGACGGAGAACACGGCTCTGCTGAGCGCGGTCGTGCCCCTCTCGCTGCTGGCTTCCCTCGTGACGCACAAGGCCATTCGAGGCATCGCGCCGACGCGGGAGTGGCTGGCGACCCGGCCGCGGCAGATCGTGCTCGGGCTGGCGTGCAGCCCCGCCCTGACGTGGTTCTCGCGCGACTCGTTCAATCGCAGCGAGAAGGCGACGCTGTGGACGGCGTGGGCGGCAGCGCTCATCGGCCTCTTGGCCCTCACTGCCGGGTGAGAGTCGCGTCCGGCGCCTTCAGCGAAAACGACGCATCTGAAAGACCCAGCGGCCGTACGCGAGAATCGCGTTGCGGCGGCTCCGGGGTTCGACCGCAAACGAGCCGAAGGCCGTCTCGCGCCGCCACCGCCAGTATCGGTTGCGCGGATTCCACGCGCCGCCCAATCCGAGGCGGATCAGGGCCAAAAGGCCGCCAAGATGGTCGAGAAGCATGCGCACGGGCTATGAGCGCCCTTTGCAGGAGGCATGGGGAGGGTCGCTCGATGGTAGGAGCGAGGCGGAAGGCGGCGGCGATCGCCGGCGGTGAGGGTGTAGTCCAAGTTCATGGCGTGTCGCGTCGCCCCGTCATTCCCGCGCAGGCGGGAATCCAGCGATCGCGCGGCAGACCCCTCGACTGGATGCCCGCCTGCGCGGGCATGACGATTAGTCGTCGCGCGCCCTTCGCTCTGACCTTCACCTTCCCATTCCGCGCGTGCCATAAACTTGGACTACACCGGCGGTGAGGTCGGCGGTCCCAGTCTCCGAGGGGGCGAGACTTGTTGCCGGTTTCCGTTAGAATCTGAACCAATTGCTCACCGTCCCTGGCGCGGCGGGCGGCGATTGGTGCGGCGTTTCCGGCTCGACGACCAGCCACGGCGATGGGATGGATGGGGCACTGCACCTGATGCTGACCACGACGCTTCTGGGAGACGCCGCGGCGGTGCTGACCCTCGCGGAGGGCGAAGTCGCTGCGCTGAGCAACCTCGCCATGATGGTCATCGGCGGTCTCGGGCTGTTTCTGCTGGGAATGAAGTACCTCTCCGACGGGATGCAGGCCATCGCCGGCAACAGCCTGCGCCGCCTCATCAGCGCGGTGACCGACAACCGCTTCCTCGCCGTGGGCACGGGGGTGGCGGTGACGTGCTTCCTCCAGTCCAGTTCCATCACCACCGTCATCGTGGTCGGTTTCGTCAACAGCGGCATCATGGCGCTGCACCAGGCGATCGGCGTCATCATGGGCGCCAACATCGGCACGACGATCACCGGCTGGATTCTCGTGCTGCACGTAGGCAAGTACGGCCTGCCGATCCTCGGGGCGGCGGGGCTGATCTTCCTCTTCACCAAGCGCGAGCGGCTGCGCTACACGGCCATGACCATCATGGGCCTGGGGATGGTTTTCTTCGGCCTGGAGTTGATGAAGGACGGCTTCAAGCCTCTGCGCGACGTGCCTGAGTTCGTCAACGCCTTTGCCTGGTTTGCCGCCGACTCATACTTCGGCGTGCTCAAGTGTGCGCTCGTCGGATGCCTGCTCACGTTTCTCGTGCAGTCATCCTCGGCGACGCTGGCGATCACCATCGGCCTCGCCTCGACGGGAGTCATCCCGTTCCCGACGGCGGCGGCGCTGGTGCTCGGGGAGAACATCGGGACCACGATCACCGCGGTGCTCGCCTCCCTCGGGGCCACGACGGAAGCCAAGCGAGCCGCCTACGCGCACGTGCTCTTCAACGTCATCGGAGTGCTGTGGATCACCGCGGTATTCTCGCTCTACGTCGCGGGGGTGGATCGATTCGTCGCCTTCGAGACGGGCCATCATCCCATCGGGCTGGAGATTTCGGCGACGGAGGATGAGCAGCAGTTCGCGCAGGTGGTGACCTTCGCCATTGCCGCCACGCACACCGGCTTCAACGTGATCAACACCATTCTCTTCCTGCCCTTCGTGCGGTTGTTCGGGCGCCTGCTCGAACGGTTCGTGCCCGGCAAGGCGGTCAAGGAACTCCCGCACCTCTCGGCCCTTGATGTCCGGATGCTCGAAACCCCGGTGATCGCGATCGAGCAGTCGCACGCGGAGATTCTCAAGATGGGAGCGGGGACGATGAAGATGATGACGTGGGCGGCGCGCATCGTCTTCACGACGGAGAAGGACGATCGGCGCATCGAGAAACTCTTCCACCGCGAAGAGGTGCTCGACGCGATGGAGCACGAGGTGGTCAACTTCCTTTCCGACCTCCTCTCGGCCAGCGTGCCGCACAGCATTATCGAGGAGAGCCGTCTCCAACTCCGCGTCGCGGATGAACTCGAGTCGATCAGCGACACGATCGCGGTCATCGTCAAGGCGGAACTGAAGATCCGCAACGCCGGGCTGGAACTCTCCGACACGCAGCGCAAGGACCTCGAAAGCCTCCACCTGCTCGTCACGGACTACCTGCAACTGGTCATCGACGCCTTCGAGCACCACCGCACCGAGGTGGTCACGCGAGCCCACTCCGCCGGCGCCGAGATCACCCGGCGCATCAAGGATCTGCGCGGCATTCACCTCACGAATCTCACAGCCGCCAAGATCGACCCCATCGTGAGCACCTCCTACCTGACGATGCTGCTCAATTACCGCCGCCTCAAGGACCACTGCCTCAACGTCGCCGAGGCGGTCGCGGGCGACAAGTGAACCGCGCCGCCCGGCGAGAGGAATGCGGACTCTTCACGGGTTTCTAACCGGATCTTCATGCTTGCACGCTAAAGTTCCGTACCGAAGATGTACGGGAGCATCGCATGTCCAAAGGACACATACTGGTGGTCGATGATGAGGAGGATCTCCTCGAACTCATCTCCTACAACCTGCGCCGGGAAGGGTACGAAGTCGATTGCGTCACCACCGGCGAAACGGCGCTGAGGGCGGCGCGCTCGCGGCAGGTCGATCTGATCATTCTCGATCTCATGTTGCCGGGAGCCGACGGGCTCGAGGTCTGCCGGGCGCTGCGCAGCGATCCGCAGATGCGCGAGATCTCGATTGTCATGCTCACGGCCAAGGGCGATGAAGCGGACATCGTGACGGGGATGGAACTCGGCGCCGACGACTACATCACCAAGCCCTTCAGCCCCCGCGTCCTGCTGGCACGGATTCGCGCCGTGCTCAGACGCCGATCGCGCGCCGCCGCGATCGACGACAACGACGCCGTCCGCATTCACAAACTGGCCATCGACCCGGTGCGACACGAGGTGATGGTCGAAGACCGCAAACTGGACCTGACCATCACCGAGTTCCGCATCCTCTCCTGGCTGGCGCGTCATCCGGGGCGCGTCTTCACCCGCCAGCAGATCATCGACGCGGTCCGTGGCGATGATTATCCCGTGACGGAGCGGTCGGTGGATGTGCAGGTGGTGGCCCTGCGGCGCAAACTTGACAAGCACGGGGACTACATCGAGACGATTCGCGGGGTAGGCTATCGCTTCAAGGAGTGAAGCCGTGCCCCAGCCCATTCCCTGGCGCAATGTGACCGAACTGACGGATTCGACGTTCCCTCGCACCGTGACGACGCTCGCGGCCGAGGCCAACGCCCAGCCGCTGCTGGCCGCATGCATTGTCCTGGGCCTGGCGCTGCTCGTCGTGGCGGGCCTGCTCATCGCGCGAATCCGCCGCGAGAGCCGCGACCTCGAACGCCTCCGGTGGGGGGCGGAGCGGTTTGCCCGCGGCAAACTCGACCGCCGCATCGCCACCACCGGTTCCGAGAAGGTCGCCCAGGTGGCCGAGGCGATGAACCACATGGCCCTGCAACTCGATGAACGCTTTCAGGCCGTCGTCCGCCAGCGCAACGAACTCGAGGCTGTGTTGTCGAGCATGGTCGAGGGAGTCATTGCCGTTGATCGCGATGAACGGGTGATGACCATCAACCAGGCCGCCTCGCACCTGCTCAACATCAATCCGCAGTTCGCCATCGGCGAGAGCATCCAGGCAGTCGTCCGCAGTCCCGCATTGCATCGCCTGGTCTCTGAAGCGCTCGGTGCGCCCGGCCCGGTCGAGAGCGAAGTGGTGGTTCGCCTGCCGGACCAGGTGAGCGAGGCGCGCGAGGCTGAGCGCATGCTTCTCGTTACCGGCACGGTGCTGCACGGCGCGGCGGAGGGGCGCATCGGCGCCCTGCTCGTGCTCAACGACGTGACGCAACTGCGTCGCCTCGAAACCGTGCGGCGCGACTTTGTCGCCAACGTCTCGCACGAAATGCGCACCCCCATCACCGCCGTCAAAGGCGCCGTCGAGACCCTCCTCGACCAGAGCGAGCACACGCCCGAAGACGTGCATCGCCTGCTCGAGATGATCCGGCGCCACGCCGATCGCATGTTCGCCATTCTCGAGGATCTGCTGACGCTGGCGAAACTCGATCAGCAGGAGGGGCGGCCGATGCTCCACCTTGAGCCGGGGGCCGTGCAACCGCTGCTGACCAGCGCCGTCGAGGTCTGCCAGATGCTGGCTGCGTCGCGACAGATGGCCGTTCGCGTCGAGTGCCCCGCCGACCTGCGTCTCATGATGAACCGCCACATGCTCGAACAGGCGCTGGTGAACCTCATCGAGAATGCCGTCAAGTACAGTCCGCCGGGCCGCGAGGTCGTGGTGCGGGCGCAGCAGCGCCATGGCGAGGTGTCGCTGGCGGTCATTGACAAGGGTGAGGGGATCGAGCCGCAGCACCTCTCGCGCATCTTCGAGCGATTCTACCGCGTGGACAAGGGCCGCAGCCGGCAGGTCGGCAGCACCGGCCTGGGCCTCTCCATTGTCCGCCACATCTGCCAGGCCCACGGCGGCCGCGTCGAAGTCGAAAGCCAGCCCGGCCAGGGCAGCACCTTCCAGATGATCCTGCCGGCCCCACTGCCCTGATGGCTGCGGGAACGCAACGAGAAGGGAAAACGACGAGAGGGAGAGCATCGCTTCGCCTGGTGGCACGCGCTGACGACGATGGTGATGCCCTATGGGCGGCTGCGCGAGAAGACGGGGAGCGTGGCCACCCCGGCGATTCTGCATGGGCTGATCGACGTGGCGGGGCGGGGCGCCATACAGGTTGGTGAGGCGTAGATCCGACGGCGCGGCGGCGCGCGGAATCCGGGGCGGCGCCGCGCCTCTGCCCCGGCCTGCGCCACCCAGCCGCTCACCGGGCGGGATGGTCGAGGTGGACGGTCGAAAGGCCCGAGGTGATCGGGCGCTTGCCCGGCTGCTCAAAGCGGGCGACGAGGTCAACGGTTCCCGATCCGATTTCGTCCCCGGCGCGATGATCGTCGTCAAGCAGGGAGACTTGCAGATAGTAACACGGCCCCGGAAGCGCCTTGGCCCGCGCCGCGCGCATCGCCTCCGAGTCGAACACCCATTCGCGCAACGGCTCCGCTTGAGGGTCGCTGTAATCCCCAACGCGATAGAGCGAAAGGGTCAGCGTGCCCTCTTCATGGATCGGGAAAGGGTATGGTTCGGACCAGAGGTAGATGGTGGCGTCGAAGCGATCGCCCCGCCCGTTGCCGTTCATGTCGCGCGCGTAAAGCGTGGGGTGAAAGGCAATGCGGTTCACATTGAGCGACGCGGGCTGCGCGGGAATGGCGGCGGGCTGAGGCGACAGCGGCGTCTGCCCCTCCTCATACTCCGTCACGCAGCCGGTCGGCGCGCCCGCCAGCCAGGCGCACGCGATGAGCGTGCAGGTCAATCGCGCACCATTCATCATTCATCCTCCTTCTTGCGCGCCTTGTCGTTGTTCTTCTGTGTCGGGTCGTCCCAGAGGGTCGGGTCGATGCGGCCGCTGCGGATCTGGTCCTTGGTCGTCTCGGGCAGCGTGAGGTCGATGATCGCCTCATCGGTGTACTTCTTCGCGTCCTCCATCGAGCCGACGACGTGCGGGGTGATGACAACGAGGAACTCGGTCTTCTCGCGGCGATGGAGTTTGGTGCGGAAAGGGATGCCGAGGATCGGGATGTCGCCGAAGAAGGGCACCTTCTGATTGCGCATCTCCGTGCGGGTCGAGAAGAGGCCGCCGATGACGACGGTCTGCCCGTCCTTCACGGTGACGACGGTATCGACGGTGCGGGTATCGATGATCGGAGCCTGAAAGTCTTCGCTGATCTGCGTGGTGCGCGCGGAGAGACTCGATATTTCCGGCTTGACCTCCATGCGGACGAATCGATCAGGGCTGATGGAGGGGAGCACGTCGAGGATGATGCCGATGTCCTTGCGGCCGACGGTTGATCGCGCGGTGCCGGTGTCCGAGACGTTGACGTCTTCGACGATGCCGATGTTCTGGCCGACCTGGAAGGTCGCGTTGACGTTGTTGTTGACGAGGATCTGCGGGCGGCTGAGGACTTCGAGCCGGCCCTGGGCTTCGAGGGCGCGGATGAGCAGTTCGAGATCGTCCGTGGAGACGGAAAGGTTGGGCACGCCGAGGCCCGAGAGCGTCGCCGCGGCCAGGCCGAACGAGGACGACGCGGTAACTCGGTCGCCGCGGAAGGGGCCGACGGTCAGGTCCATGCCCCACTGCTCATCGGAATCGAGCGTCACTTCGGCGAGCATGACGGAGATGAGCACCTGCGGCGGGGTCTTGTCGAGTTCATCGATGATGCTCTGAATCTTGTCCATGTAGCGCGGCGAGGCGGAAATCATCAGCGTGTTGCTCTCCGTCACCCCCACCACCGAAACCTCGCGCTCGAGTTGCTGGAGGATCGAGCCGGCGCGATCGGGGCCGAGCGTCCGGAGGATGCGCTCCTGCTCCTGAGTGAGGAAGGAGTTGAGGGCGGTGGCCACGTCAAGCGCCCGGGCGTTGCGCAGCGCGTAGACCTTCTCTTCGCGGCGCGTGCCCGTCTTGGCGTCGAGGTCCTTGATGACCTGCTCGACGAGATCGAGGTAGCGAGGCGTGCCGGAGACGATCAGGCTGTTGGTGCGCGGATCGACGGTCATGGAGAGTTGCTGCCGCTCGTCGGTGGCGGTGACCAGTTCGGTGTCATTGAAGGTGGCGACGACGTTGGGATCGGGCGGCGTGACGCCTCCGGCGCCGTCATCGCGCGGCCGCAGAATCAACCCTTGCTCGCGCAGGTTGAAGAGTTGGCCGAGCAGTTCCGCCATCTGGACCGCGTCGGCGTTGACGAGTTCGAAGATTCGCACTCGCTTGGAGCCCGTTTCGGAGGAATCGAGTTCATCGATGAGTTCACGGATCATGCGCATCGAAGACGCCGGCGCCGAGACGACGACGGAATTGGTCCGCAGGTCGGGCGTGAAGCGGATCGCCTCGCGCACGGCAAGGGAAATCTCCGTCTCGGTCGGCTCGCCGGGCTGATCGCGCTCCTTCTCGATGAGATCGATGGCTGATTCACGGATGAATCGGATGATGGTGGCCTGACCCTCGGTCGCGGCGCCGCGCCGCCCGCCGGAGAGGACGTTCTCAAGGACGGAGACGATTTCCAGGGCGTTGGCGGCCTTGAGGGGAATCATCTGAATCTCGCGCACATCCGTCACCTGCGTCGATTCGAGTTCGTTGATGAGGTTGCGCAACGCGGCGAGATCGGCGGCGGGCGCTGAAATCGCCACCGCGTTGAGCCGCGTGTCGGCTGAGACGCGGATCGTTCCCGTGCCGCGCGTGCGGTTCGCTTCCGCCACGTAGAGCGCGTTGAGTTGATCGACCATGCGGTCGGCCAGCGAGTTGCGCAGGGTGATGATCTCGACTTCGGAGCCGGTGGCGGCGAAGGTCTCGGCGTCGCCGAGCGTTTCGATCAACCCGCGCACGATGTTGAGGTTGTCTTCGCTGGCGGCGACGATGAGGCTGTTGGTCGCGGGGTCGGCCTCGATGACGGTGCGGTCCTGCACCCCCGCCGACTCGCCCAGGGACCGCTCCCGCTCGCGCATGAGCGTCGAGAGCCGCGGCGCCAGCGTCTCGACACGCTGGCCAATGACGGGGATGACGTGCAGGCTCAGCGCCGGGTTGAAGGGCGAGTTCTCGAGTTTGACGACCAGGTCGTTGATGCGCTTGAGATCATCGGCGCTCGCGGTGACGAGCAGGCTGTTGGTGCGCGAGTCGGTCAGGATGAGCGGCTTCTCGCGGTTGGCGAGTTCGGCGGGCAGGTCGGCGTACTGCCGATCCATGACGCGCTGGATCGTGTCGGCGACCTTGGCCGCGTTACCGCGCTCGAGCGGGATGATCTGCACGTCGTTGGCGGCGCTGGCGCGGGTGTTCTCCAGCGAGTTGGCGAGTTGCTCGATGACCTCGTAACTCTCCGTGCCCGCGGTGATGAGCAGGCTGTTGGTGCGGGCGTCGGCGGCGATCGTGGCCTGCTGAAGGTCGGCGGTTTCAGGCTCGAAGCGGCGCAGTCGGTCGAGCCGCGAGTCCATCAGGCGCTGAATGAGCGGCGCGATGATGGTGGCCGAGGCGTTGCTGAGTCGGATCATGCGGATGTCGGGCACCTCGGCGGCCCGCCGGGTGTCGAGCGATTGCAGGAGCATTTCGAGCACGAGGAAACTCCGCGGACTCGTCGTGACGATCAGCGAATTGGTCCGTTCATCGGGCTGGGCGACGACGCGATCCTCATCGCGAATGGCGCCGGTCTGCGCCTGTCGATCGAAGAGATTGACCAGGACCGTGGCGACGCGCGCGGCCGTGGCGTGGTTGAGGGTGTAGATTCGCACGGCGTTGCTCGGCGCCGCCGCGGGCACGTCGAGCAGGGCCACGAGTTCGCCGACCACCGCGATGTTTTCCGGAGTCCCGACCACGATCAGCGCGTTGAGTTTGGGATCGGGGCGGATGACCAGGCGCGTCATGGGGACGAAGAGGTCGGCGTCGAGCATCTCCCCCGGTCCGCCGCCGCGCCGCGCGATGCGCAGCCGGCCCACCTGCTTCTGCATGGCCTGGGCTTCAGCGCCGGTCGCCTGGCCACGCACCAGCACCTCTTCGAGCACGTCGCCGAGGGCCTCGGCATCGGCGTGGCGAAGGAGGATGACGCGCGGCTCGACCCACTTGGCCGCAATGTCGCTGTCGAGTTTGTCAATGAGCACCTGGACCAGCGCGACGGACGCCTCGCGCCCCGCCACGATGAGCGTGTTGGTCCGCTCGTCCACCGTCATCGCCACGTCTTCGATCAGCGCCCCGCCGACTTCGGTGAGCGGCCGGCCCTCGATGTTCGTGCCGGGCTGGGTGGCGAGTTTGCGGCCCTGGGTGAAGAGATCTTCGGCGATCGACTTCATCATCGTCGCCGCAATGTTGCTCAGCGGGAAGAGGCGCACCGTCACCGCTTCCGTCACCGGCAGGCGGTCGAAGAGCAGAATGATCTCCTCGAGCGCCTCGCAGTTGGCGGGGGTCGAACTGATGAGCACGCTGTTGACGTTCGGCGCGGGAACTACGCGGATCGGCTGGGTGAGATCGAGTTCGAGGTCATCCTGCAAAGCGCCGCCGCGATGCATGCTCAATCGGCGGACCTGCTCGCGAATGGCGGCGGCCAGGGGCGTGTCGGCGTGCTGCTCGGCCGGCCGCAGCAACTCACGGATGATGTCCGCGACCGCCTCCGCCTCCGCCTGGCGCAACTCGACGAGGCGAACCTGGGCTTGACCGAAGTCGGGCGCGGCGTCGAGCGCGGCGATGATGGCGAGAATGCGCTCCCGGTCGCCGGGGTTGCCGACGATGGCCAGCGCGCGACGGCCGGGGAGAACGGCGACCTGGAGCGGCTCGCCGAGAATGCCCGTCGCCCCCTCCCGCCGTTTGTCGAGATCGAGCGATTCGAGAATGCGCTTCATCTCCTCGGGCGCGACGTTTTCGATGGGCACGACGAAGATCTGCTGGCCGCCGCCGGGGCCAAGTCGATCGAGTTCCTCCACGACCTGCACGATCTGCTCGTAGAGGCGTGCCGAAGACGCGACGATCAGGCTGTTGGCGACGCTGTCCACCTCGATCGCCAGCGGCTCGTCAAGCGTGCGCGCCGTGGCGGCGAAGGTGTCGCGGATCGCCTCCGCCACGCGCGGCGCGCTCGCCCTGGCCAAGGACAGCACGCGCACGGTCATGCCCTCCTTGCGCGAGGTCTGCTCGATGGCGCGAGCCAAGGCTTCGATCTGCGAAAACTCCTCCTCCTCGGCGCGCACGATTACCGTGTTCGATGCGGCGTCAGCGCTGATGACGACCGACTTGCGCCCGCTGCGCCGCGCGCCGCTGCGCCCGGACTCATCGGCGTACATGCTCTGGAGCGTGGAGGCGACGTCGGCGGCCTTGGCTTCATTGAGAGGGATGAGGCGCACGGGCGGCATCGCGGCAAAATCAGCCACGTCGAGGCTCTCGACGATCGCCTTGATCTTCTCAAGATTGCGCCGCGACGCCGAGACGATGATCGAATTGGTCAACGGTTCAGCGGCCGACCGCACCACGTCGGTGTCGTCCACGAGGATGCGCGGCTGGTTGCCTCCGTCATCGGGCTGACCTTCGCCGTTGCTTGGACGCCGAATGGGCTGGTTCCCGCCGCGTCGCGCCTCGACCTGCGGCGCGAAGGCCTGGTTGAGCGCCGTGCTCACCGACGACGCATCGGCATAGCGCAGCGCGATCACCGTCAGTTGCAGCGTCGTGTCGTATTCCTGGCCGTCGAGTTTGGCGATGAGTTCATGAATCCCCGGCCACTCGCTCTCCTCGGCGGAGATCACGAGACTGTTGCTCGCCGGGTCGGGGACGATGGAGACGTTCTGCTTGGACGGGGTGTCGGCTTCGAGCGCGTAGCGGCCGTAGAACACGTCCAGCGCCTCCGCCACCTTCTCCGCCTGCGCGAACTTGAGGGGGACGAACTCGGTCAACCGCAGCGTCCGCGCCGGCAGGTCGATCTGCTTGAGCACGGCTTCAATCTCGGCGTGCTGCTCGGCGGTCGCCGCGATGATGAGGCTGTTGTCGCGCGGCGCCGTGCTGACCGTCGGCGCCGGGTCCGAGGCGCCCGTGCCCGGTCGGTCGGCGCGCTGCGAAAGCAGGCTCGAGAGCGTAAACCGCACGTCCGCGGCCACGATGTGCTCCAGCGGATAGATGCGGTACTCGCGCACGCTGCGGATCGGGGCTTCATCGAGTTCGGCCACGAAGCGGGCGATCATCGGCATCGACTCGGGCGTCGCGATGGCGATTACGGCGTTGTTGCGAAGGTTCGCGGTGATGCGGGCATCGATCTCGATCGGATCCGCGCCCTGTTCCTGACCTTCAAGAAGAAAACGCGTGACCTCCTCCTGGAAGTTACGGGTTCGGCCGCGCGCCGGCTGGCGGGTGAGGTCGAACGCCTCCGTGAGCACCTGGGCCACTTCCTGCGCGCGGGCGTTGGCGAGCGCGAAGGTGCGGATGAGTTTGACGCTGCCCGCCGGCGGGGCGTCAATCATCTTCAGCACGGCGTCGATCTCGCTGAATCGATCCTGCGGCGCGCTCACCACCAGGCTGTTCGTGCGGGCATCAGCGGTGACGAGCACCTGGCGTGACGCGGCTTCGCCGCGGGTCGGGAAGAGTTCGCGCAGCGTCTGCATCGCCTCGCCCGCGTTGCCGTGCTCGAGCGCGTGCAGCCGGAACGAGCGATCATCGCCGGCCGAGGGCAGGTCGATGTTGGCGAGCAGGTCGCGGATGGTGGCGATCTGCTCGGCAGAGGCGGAAACGACGATCTTGCCGGAGTCGTCCGCGGGCGTCATGGTGATGCCGGGGCTGGGCAGGTTGGCGGCGCGGGCGCGATCGTTGAAAAACCGCAGCAGGCTCTGGGTAACTTCGCTCGGGCGGGCATGAGCGACGTTGAGAATCTCGATGGTCTGACCCGGGCGCTGCGAGGCCTCGTCGAGTTTCTTCACGAACGCGGCAATGCCGTCGAGGTCGGATTCGCGGCCGGAGACGATGAGCAGTTTGTTGGCGACGTCGGGGATGATCTTGACTTCGTCGGGATCGGTCGGCTCGTACCACCACCACGAGGGCATCTCGGCCGCTCCATACGTCTCCTGCACGGCGCGGTTGATGATGTTCACGTCGCCGTGCTCGATCTTGAAGATGCGCACCGAGCGGGCCGCCTGCACGTCGCCGGGCGCATCGAGCGCTCGAATGACGTTCTCGATGAGCGAAAAGTTCTCGCCGGTGCCGCTGACGATGAGCGAGTTGGTGCGGCGGTCCGCCTGAATACTGATCTTGCCTCGCTCGCTCGACCGCCCGCCCCAGTATCCCACGCCCTGGTCGTAGGTCAGTTCCCACCCCATGCTGCTGACGATCTGCGACACGTCCTCCGCCTTGGCGAACTTGAGGGGGATGATCTCGTACTTGAGATCCTGCGCTTCGCTCGGCGCATCGAAGGCCTTGAGCAGGTGCTCGATCTCCGAAAAGTCCTCATCGGTGGCGGCGATGAAGACGGTGCTGGAGCGCTGGTCGCCGACGACGCTGATGCGCCTCGGGGGGCGCGGCTGGCCGGGGCGCTGCGTCAGGCGGGCGCGATCCTCGAAGAACTGCTGAAGCGAAGTCGCGGCGCGCTGGGCGTCGGCCCGTTCGAGTTTCACCGCGCGGATCGGCAGTTCCTTGGTCTCGAAGCGATCCACCTCCTGAACCACTTCGCGGATCGCCGCGAGGTCTTCCTCATTGGCGCGCACGAGGAGCAATTGCGACGGATCATCCGGGACGAGGGTGATGCGCTCGCGCCGGGAGGGATCGCCCCCGATGAGCACCTGCTCGATGATGGTCTTGAGGCGGCTGGGCGCGGCGCTGACCGTCTCGATCATGGTGAGCGGCGGCGCATCTTCGATGGGCGTGAAGCGGTTCATCGCCGTGATGACCCGGCCGATCACCGCGAAGTCCACGTCGTTGGCGCTGACGATCAGTCCGGCGCCCTGCTGGTCGGCGATGACGGCGACTTCGCCCGTCAATCCGCCCGCGACGCCGCGCTGGCGCATCTGGTTGACCATGTTGTTCACCACCGACGCCACTTGATTGGCGTTGGCGCGGTCGTCGAGCGCGATGTAGCGGATGTGCTCGGGCAGGCCGGGAATCTGCGACTGAATCTGCTCGGCCAGTTGCGCCAGGCGGCGATTGGCCTGCGGCGTGCCGACGATGATGAGGCTGTTGGTCGCTTCATCGACGGCGATGATGATGTCGGGTTCTTCCTCCGGAGGCGCCAGCAGATTCAGGTCGCCGGAAAGATTCATGTCACCACAAAGGCACAAAGACACGAAGAGAGGCATCAGGGCATCGAGGGATCGAGGCATCAAGGGAGAAAAAGGCATCGAGACCGCTTGCGCCTTCGCATCAAGTCGTCCCGGCATCGGAGGATTCAGCGCCGCGAGGTCTTCGTCGATCGCAGCGCCTTGCGCGCCTCCGCCGTCCTCACGCTTCTCGTCGGCAGAGGATTCCCCCTCCGCCTCCTTCTGTCGGCGGATGAGTTCATCGACGCTGATGATTTCGACGCGAGTGCCGCCGCGCTGCTCGAGCAGGCGGCGAAGCGTCTCGGCCGTCTGGGCCGCGTTGGCCTTCGAGCGGTCGATGGGGATCATCCGCACTTCGCGCGAGGCGGTGATCGTCGCGGCTTCGAGATCGTTCACAAGGGCTTCGATGAGCGTGAACTGCTCGGGGGTGGCGCGGACAATGAGGCAGTTGCTCGAGACGTCCACGCGAATCACGGGCGAATCGACGGCGCCTGCGCCCGATTCGTCGCTCAGGACGGCCTGAAGATTCGTCGCCACGTCCTGCGCCGTCGAATTGAGGAGCGGAATCACCCGGATCGAACGGCGCGATCCGCCCGCCATCTGGTTCGGATCGACGTCGAGTTGGCGCACCATCTCTTCCGCGAGATTGAGCACCGAGGCCGGCGCGCTGACGATGACCGCGTTGAGCCGCGGCTCGGCGGCGACTCGCACGTCCGGGCCGAGATCGGGGAGTTGCCAGCCTCGGCGCATGAAGTCGAATCGCATCCACTGGTCCATCTGCTCGCCGCGCAGCAGTTGCTCGACCATCGGGGCGACGCGCTGGGCCTGCGCGTTCTTCAGAAAGACGGTGCGGACCTGGGGTCGATCGGCCGACTGGCCGGCGTCGAGCCCCTTGATGAGCGATTCGATCTCGCGCATCTGGTCCGTCGTCGCGGCCACGACGATGGAGTTGGTCGATTCCTCGGCGGTGACGCTGGCGCGCCGGCCGGTTGCGGCGCTTCCGCCGCCGGCGTCGAGGAGGGTCTGAATGGCAGGTACGACGTTGATCGCTTTCGCTTGCACGAGATTGAAAACCTGCACCTCGACGGTTTCGTCGCTGTGGCGCGGCTGGTCAAACTCGCGGATGATCGCCTGGATGATCTGATGCTGCGCGGGCTGTGCCGCGACCAGCAGTGAATTGGTGGCGGCGACGACTTCGACAAGCGGCGCCGGTCCGATCGCGCCGCCCTGGAACGACTTGGACGCGGAGACCAGATCCTCGAGAAACGACGCGGCCTTCGAGGCGTCAACGTATTGCAGCGCCAGCAGGCGCGCTTCGCGCCCGGCGCCGAGCGTCTGCTGCAACTGCGTGAGGATCGCGGCGTAGCGCATCATCGCCGGCGCATCGGCGACAAGATAGAGCACGCCCGCCGAGGCGTCGTGATCGACACTCACCTCGGTGAGCGCGGAATCGGCCTGACGCTGCTGCGCGTAGATCTCGTTGGCTCGATCGACCACCGACTTCGCATCCGCGCCGGCGATGTTCACCACGCGGAACTGCACGTCGCGGGCCCGCCGCTCATCGAGCGTCTTGACGATTGAATTGAGCACCGGCATCTGCTCGGGCGTGGCCGTCACGAGCACCACGTCCAGGGCGTCGATGGGCACGATCTCGGGTGGGAGATAGGGCGAGCCGTCCGTCGGCTTGAGCATCTGGTCGGCCAGCGTGCGCAGGGGCGCCGCTATACGCCCGGCCTGCCCGGGAGAGACCGCCACCTGCCGCGTCTCGCGCTCGATGGGCAATGAAGATTCCACGGTCGAGAGCAACTGCTGCCAGCGATCGATCGCTTCGCGCCGGCCGATGAGGGTGATGGCGTTGGACTCGGGGTCGCGCTCGACCTCGACGCGGCGCATCGGGTCGGCGTCCGAACCGCCGACCTCGCGGCCGTAGAGGTCCGCCACGCGACTGAGCAACTCGTCCGCATCGCCGCGTGCCAGGCGGATGATGCGCACTTCGCGCGGCCGATCGTGCGGCTCCACATCCAGCGTCTGCGCCAGCAGCCGGACCTGCTCGACATCGCTTGTCGGGCCCGCGAGGATGAGCGAGCGGCCGTCCGGCGAAGGCAGCATATTGACCAGTCGCGTCTGGCGCGGCGTCATCAGCGCGCGAAGAGCCTGCTGGACGCTTGCGGGCGCGGCGAAGTTGAGGGGCACGACCGTCGCGGTGCGCGCGAAGTTGGCCGGGTCGTCCCCGCCTCCATCCACCTCTTCGAGCAACTCGACAGCCCGCTCGATCGCCACCGCCGAGCCGACGACCGTGATGCGATTCAACTCGTCGAGCGAGAGGATGACCGGCTTGTCTTCATTCTTGAGCGGGCGGAAGAGGTCGTTGAGCATGCGCGCCGCCTCGGCGCTGGAGATGCGGCCGAGGCTGATGGTCGTCATGTCGGTGCCGTCGGCGCCCTGCCTCCCCGGCACGTCGAGCATCTTGATCATCTCTTCGAGGGTGTCGAGTCGGCCCATGGGCCCCTTGGCGATGATCGTGTTGGTGCGCGAGTCGGGCTGGATGCGCAGGCCGGCGAGATCATCCTCTTCGAGTTTGACCTGCTGGCCCTGCTGGTTGATGACGTACTTGACGATGCGCTCGCTCATGAGGATTTTGAGCGTGTCCACGAGGGCCGTCGCCTGCGCGTGCTGCACCGGGAAGATCCGGACCTGGTCCTGGTAGTCGCCGGCGCTGTCGAGCGCGTCGATGATGGTCTGGAGACGGCGGATCTGCCCGGCCGTCTCCGTGATGAGAAGCGCGTTCTGCTGCGGCAGGGGCGTGATCCCGCCGTACGTCCCCACCAGCGACTTGAGGCGCTCGGAGAGTTCGTTGGCGGTGATGTTTTCGAGGGGCACGAGGACGGTGACGAGTTGCTCGTTGGTCACGTCGCCGGGAATCGTGCCGGCGAGATAAGTCGGCCCGGGATTGGTCTTGTCGAAGTTTCCCAGGTAAAGGAACTCTCCCTCGCGCGACAGCGTCACGCCCTTGGTCTGGAGGATGATGTTGAGGATGCGCAGCGCTTCGCTGTAGGTGTAGGACTCGGGGGAGAAATACGTCAGCGCGCCCGGCGGCGGATCCACCTTGGCGATCACCGGAAGGCCGACGGCGCGGCTGAAGAAGTTGATCACCTCGCTGTACGGCGCATCCTTGAAGTTGAATTGAACCTCCGGTTCAGCGGGTTGAGTCGAGGCTCCTTCGGGTGCGGCCGGCTCGTCTGAACGGGGCGGCTCATCCTGTGCGTTCGCCGTCCAGCCCAGCCCGATGGCCGCAATCAACCCAGCGTGCCGCAGAATCGAACCGATACCCTGGTGCAGCATGGCGCCTCCACTCCTTCACTCTGGCCCCGCTCGGGCGAGGCGTCTTACCGCCCGCAGTGGACGGAGGATCATCTTCAGGACGCTCACAGTCTACTGGTTGACCGGCCGCCGGTCGCCCAGAGTCTGCCCGATTTCGACCGAGAACTTCAATCCATCAATGGCGACGATCGCCTCGGTGCGGTTGATCTCCTCAACTTGCGCCTCGAGCAGCCGATCGCCCGAGCGCAGTTGCCGCGATTCACTCGTTTTGGTATTTCGCACCCAGAGTTCCGGCCGGCCGTCGATCCAGGCGATGCCCGTCACCACCCAGTCGCTCCACGGGACGAGCGGCGCCCGCTGCACGATGACCTCGGGCTTGACCTCCGCCTTGACCGGCGGCGGATCGGGGGCCCGGGGCGGCGGGGCGCGGAACATATTCTTGTCCGTGAGCGCGGCAAAGAGAGTCGCCTGCGCCACCTCCGGCTCGGGAAGTGATTGCGCCTCCGTTTCCGGCAGGATCACCGTCGTCAGCGAGACCGAGAGGTCAACCACCTCCCCCGCGCGGCGCGGCCGAAGTGCAACGCGCTCAATGCGCTTGATGTACGGCTCGGCGGCGATGATCTCCAGAGCGCGGACCACCTGATCGAGCGACCCCTGCCCGCTGAAGTCGGCGCTGACCGAGAGGAAGTCGGGTTGCCGCGCCATCGACTTCCACGCCGACTCGCGGCTGTAGGCGGACGAGGCGGGTGAGCCGACGGCCCGCACCGGCGCCGTCGAGACGCGCAAGTCGTTCAGTCCCACGCCGTGTCCAATGGTGTTGAGCCGGGCCCGCATCGTACTGACCGCCTCCTCGGCGCTGCCGCCGAGCGTGCGCTGCGCCGCATCGCGGAGTTGAAGCCGCTGCGCGACCTCGTCGTTCAGAGCCTGCTCGCGCTGGGCCATCTCCTTTTTCACCCGGCCGATTCGCACGAACAACTCGTGCCGGGGCGTGAGATAGAGATTCAAGACCCCGCGCCAGAGCAGGAACAAAGCGCCCACCGCCAGGATGGCGAGAACGATGATGCGCGCGCGGCTCATCCGCCACCTCCATCGCGCGGCCGCCGGCGCCGGCGGCCTTCGGCCGGCGCGGGAGGAGTGTCACCTTCGGTCGGCTCGCCAGGCGCGGTATTCTCAGCGGGAGCAGGTGCAATCGGAGGCGCTGTGGAAGCCGCATCCTGCTGATTTGGCGCCGGCGCCTCCGGCTCCGGCGGGCCGACTCCGGACGTTTGCGACGCTGCGCCTGACTCGAACACCGGCTCATTCACGTTCGATTGAGGATCGAGGCTCGCCTGCGGCCCCGGCCTCAACTCGCTGCTGTAGGGAGTCAGGCGAAGCGTGCGCAGACGGAGGTTGAATGCCTCGGTGTAGGTCTTGTCGTTCGAGGAGGTGTCGGTGCCGATCGGCGTCGTCTCATAGGTCGTCTCATTGACGAAGGAAGACCGGATGGCATCGGCGATGGGCCGGCTCACCGCCGCTCCGTTGAACGTCAGCGACGCGACCGGCGCGGTCGTGGACCACTCGCCCCGGCTCCATCGAATCACCGGATCACTCATCGACGCCGAAAACGACCCGAGGATGGCCTGATCGGTGGGCGGCAGATGATCGGAGACGAAGGCGAGGTGCTCGATCCAGTTGAAGTTCGCCTTCTCCCAACGCTCCAGATGCTCGATTCGCAGGCGGTTGCGTTCGTGTTGGAGGTAGGCGGGCAGAAGATCGCTCGACTTCGCTTCGAGCGTGCCAAGTTGATCCTTGAGGCGACGGAGGTGGAG
>Ga0326597_10000967_pt1 | contig 48105 bp, 39 predicted proteins | sample RVTome_12_FD_203789 | JGI IMG/M metagenome (GOLD analysis project Ga0326597, IMG submission 203789) | Soil microbial communities from uranium-contaminated site in the Upper Colorado River Basin, Wyoming, United States - RVT100D185 | ecosystem: Environmental > Terrestrial > Soil > Contaminated >...
GATGCAACGATACCGCATACTAGCAAGTGCTTAACCATAGAGTCCGCTCGCGCAGACTGTCTCGAGATTGAAACCCAGCTCGACCGTCAGCTCGGCGTCCACATTCGGCGCTACTATTATTTCGAAGCGCTCGTCGAGCATCCGCACACGGTCCGACCGATCTTTACCAAGGACTTACCGGTGCTGCGGAAGCTGCTGGCGGGCGCGACGTGGAATGTAATTCGGGCACGCATGATCGGCGGCTTGGATTTGGGGTTAGAGCAGGGCCAGCAGTCCAAGCAGATCGTGGCGAGCGAGCTCGATTGGCTCGATACGCTGCTGTCTGACGGCAGACGGAACCTGGCAGGCGAGGAATTCTCCCGTGCCGATATCGCGGCAGCGAGTTTACTGGCACCACTCGTGACACCAAAGCAACGTCCCGTCTACGCCGGCCTCGAGCTACCGCCGCGCTTGGCCGACGATGTCGCTAGCTGGAAAGACCGTCCGTCTCTGCAGTGGTTTCGGCAGCTGTATGCCGATTATCGCTGACTCAATCCACCGCAAAACAATAGAATAATCCGATCCCGCCCCAGGTCGCGAAGTCGGCCTGACTGCAGCCAGTTGTGGCATGCGCGGAGTTCCATGACGTGTTGCCGTTGCCGACGCGGTCGGAATGGCCGACCTGGGCCGTGCCCTCGTCGCTGCTGGTCCAGTTGTTGCACGTGCGGTCCGGACCCTCGGTAAACGCACGGCCGTCCGTCCGGGACCCGGTCAGCATGTCGTGCTGCATCGGCAGCGGGTCGCCGACGCCGTTGATGATCTCGCCTTTTTCGGTCAACGCGTAGAGCTTGAACAGATTGCTGCCGCGCTGTGCCTCGACCAGCGTGTCGCCATGCAACTCCGATTTCACGATTGGCCGGTCGGGCCGGCGGATTTGGTGGTACCACGGCCCGTCGCCGATCCGGTCGCGCGCATTGATCGCCGGCCGCCCGGGCCGCGCCTGCATGCTCAAGTAAGCGCGCCAGGTGTGATCACCCGCGCCGACCGCACTCGCCAGCCGCTGGCAATGTGCGTCGGCGCCTGCGAGTCCGCCTAGGTTGCCGCCGTCGCCGATCGGCTCGCTGGTGATGAAGAACGTCATCGGGACTTCTTCCGCGTCTTGTCCAAGTGCAGTCTCGGCGCCGGTCACTGCGAGCCACACGGCGACCAGCGTCATTAAAGATTTGCTAGTCATCGCTAACCTCAATTAACTGCGAAGCAATAGAGCTGACCGATACCGTGCGTCAGTACCAACGCCGTCTGGCTACAGCCGCGCGTTCCGTGCGATGAGTTCCACGAGCCATCGCCCCCGCCCATTCGGTCCGTGAAGCCGATTTGTGCGTTCGGCCGGCCTGCCCCGCCGTAGATACGGGGCCCGCCGTCAGTCTCCGGGTCCGCGTTACTGGTCCAGTTATCGCAGGTGTAATCGATTGCGGCGTCGTACGCCGTTCCATCCGGCGCGGAGCCGGTCAAGATCTCGTGGCGATTGGAATTCGGGGTCGTCTTCGCGTACTCCCAGTCGCGCGAGCGCGGGTGTGGAAAATCGCCTAAGCCCGGCACGATCTGCCCCTTCTCGGTCAACGCCGACTGCTTCGTCAGATTGTTGCCGAGGCGCGCGAGCTCGAGCGTGTCGCCGTGTAGGTGGGCCAAGTCGCGCGCAATCATCTCACCGCGTACGTTGTACCAAGGTCCCGTGCCGATCCGATCCCGCGCATTGACGGCCGGCTGACCGGGGCGGGCTTGCGTGCTGAGGTAGGCGTGCCAGATCCGATCGCCTGCACCGACGGCAGTTGCAAGCGCCTGGCAGTGCGCATCGGCGCCAGCCAAGCCGCCGAGATTGCCGCCGACGCCGATCGGTTCGCTCGTGACGAAGAATGTCATTTGCGAGGCATAGGCTGGGGCCCGCTGCGCCAGCGCGTCGGCGCCTGTCGCGAGCCACAGCACCAGTGTGACCACAGAAATCCGTGCGTTTGCCATGAATGTCGCTCCGATTCGATGTCGATGGCGGCTCGGATCGAAAGCTTGAGTGCTGAACCCGGCCAATAGGCTCAAGTATAGCCGGACAACATAGAGTGGAGTACTTTGCGCAAAGTACACGGTTTTGAAAATTTGCAAAGGAGATGCGTGCATGAGTGAGATTAGGCGAGGTTCCTGCCATTGTGGCGCGGTCGTATTCGAGGTCGGGCTGGAAAAAGGAATCGTGGACCTCAGGCGCTGTGCGTGCTCGATCTGCAAACGTAAAGGCGCCGTCATGGCGGGCGTGCCGCTCGGCAAGCTCAAGGTCGTACGCGGCGCGGATCAGCTCACGCTGTATCAGTGGAACACCAAGACGGCGAAACATTACTTTTGCAAGACCTGCGGCATCTACACCCATCACCAGCGGCGCAGCAAGCCCGACGAATTCGGCTACAACGTCGCCTGCCTGGAAGGCATCAACCCATACGAGCTCGGTGAGATTCCGGTCTCGGCGGGCGTAACCCAGAGCCTGGAGCAAGAACCGACGTGGCTATAATCCGCTATTCGACGTAAGAACGGATTTCGACCCCAGGCGAGGAGCGTTACTATGCAAACATCGGCTTCACGGCCCTGACGAGCGGTTGGGTGCTCGAATCACCCGCGCCCTCAGCGAATGATAAGAAGGAGAAATTCCATGACCCGAATTGCGATCGCCTGCCTTGCTATCGCGCTCACCATCCCCGCCGGTGCGGCCGCGCAAAATGGATTCGCCTACACGACCGAAGAGATTGCAGGCTCGAAGATTCCAGTCACCTACCACCTGATCATGACCGACGACGGCCTGTATACGCCGATCGGCTTGCGCAAACCCGCAGGTGACGGACCGTTCCCGATCGTCCTGTTCGCATCCGGCAATGGCGGCGAAGGCCTTCCCTATATCCGAGACTACAGCCACAACCGTAGCTGGACGCTCGACCAATTCCTCGATGCGGGCTACGCCGTGGCCTGGCTGCGCTACCGCGCCGAGGTCGATGTCCCCGAATACGATGGTCTACCGCTCACATCGCGCGGCTGGTCGGGGCGGCCACGTTATAACCGCGCGCCGCTGGAGTACGAGGATGTGATCGCAGTCATCGAGTACGTAAAGCTGCTCGAATTCGTGGATCCCAGCGGCGTTGGCTACATGGGCATGAGTCATGGTGGTGAGATGCTGATGAAGATGGCGTCCGTTTACGACGGAATCGCCGCAGGCATTGCCAGCGAGCCGGCATCTGCGACATTTCTCGCGCGCGGCCCGGCGGCCGCCGCAGCCAGCGCCGCTGAGCCGGAGACGGCAGCAATCAGCGACCAAGCACAGTTAGCGGCCCGAATCGCCGTGACACACGAGCGTATCGATCGGGATGTCGCGATGGCGCGTATTCAGCCGATCGACATACCGATCTTCGTCCAAGGGCGCGACCGCGACCACAACCAGGATGTCTTCCGCGTGAACTATGACCTATTGTTGGAGGCGGGTAAGACAGTGCAGTGGAAAACCTACGACCACGACCTACACGGCTTTGCTTTTGTGCAGCGCAACGCCGACGGAAGTTATACGCCGGATTCTATTCAGCGCGAGGTCGTGGCCGACTCTATCGCCTTCTTCGATCGTCATTTGAAATCACATTAAGCGCCGGCCCATTGCCATGAACGGCGAAGTGCTAGCGATCTTTACGGCGGCAGTTGCCGAAGCGCCGCTGCAACCGGTGCCGGAAGCGTCTCTCGAGGCCGGGAAAGGCTTGGTCGGCGACCGGTATTACCGCGACACCGGCACGGGCACGTTCTCCGAAAAATTACGGGGCAGCCCAGACTCCGAAATTACCCTGATCGAGGCGGAAGAGATCGAGCGGTTCAATGCCGATTTCGGCTTGACGCTCGGCCTCGGCGCGCCACGCCGCAATATCGTGACGCGAAATATTCGGCTCAACGACCTCGTCGGGCGGCGATTCAACGTGGGTCAAGTCGTCTTGGAGGGCATACGGCTATGCGAACCCTGCGCGCATCTTGCCAAGATTGTCAGCCCGGAGGTCTTACCCGGTCTCGTGCATCGCGCGGGCCTGCGCGCCTGCGTCGTCACGGGCGGTACCGTGAGGCAGGGCGACGCGATAGTTGCTACGTAGCGGGTTGCCTTTAGCGAAAGCCGCGCCCGCCGCCGGTGCTCGGCTGGAACGGGCTCGTCGAGCCGTACCGTTCCTGAATCCGTTGCTGCAGAAACGCCTGCTGCTCGAACAGGCTCGTACTCGGCAATAGCAGCACTTGATCGCCCGGGTTCAATCCGGCAATGACTTCGCTGTACTCGAGGTCGGTGAGGCCGGTTGTCACGGGCGTCGGTTGCGGCTTGCCATCTTTCATCAGGATGACCCAGTAGTTGCCGCCGAACTCGTAGCCGCTGGCGGCATTGCTCGTCCCGCCGCGGCGCTTGGCGATGAGTGCCCGGATATCGGCGTTGCCGTCCGGTGGCGTCGAGACATCTGCGCCAGCCGCTTGCGCCACACCATCGAGCCCCGCCAGCTCTGCCCGCAGGTCATCCAGTGGCACGCCGAGCATGGCGGCCGTCGCCGGAATGTCGTCCGCGATGCGCAGCGCCATCGTCGGAATCGCCGCGACCGAGTTGCGACTTGCGATCTGAATCTCGACCTCTGCATTCATCCCGGGCTTCAGCAGATCGCCGCGGTTTTGCAACCGTATCAGCACCGCGAAGCGAGTAACATTTTGCTCCAGGATCGCCTGCGGCTCGATCTTCAACACCGTGCCCTCGAACGGCTGATTCGGATAGGCTGCCACCGTCACCCGCGTCTGCATGCCCGGACGGATCTTGCCGATATCCGTTTCGTCCACGAGCGTGCGAACCTGCACGGCGGTCAGATCGGCCATCCGCAGGAGCACCGTACCGCCGCTGACGTCCTGAGTCGGCGAGGAGATCACCGTGCCTTGCTCGACGCGCCGCTCGATGATCGTGCCGGTGATCGGTGCGCGCACCTCAGTGTCGTCCATTGCGATCCGCGCGTTTTCGAGTGCGACCTCTTTGCCGATGACGTCGGCCTCGGCGTTGGCGAACTCGAGCTGGCTCTGCTCGAAATCGGCCTGCGTGAGCGTGCCTGTGCCAAATAGCGTCTGGGCACGCTCCATTTGCGTGCGCGCAATTCCGCGCCGCGCGCGTGCGGCGACGAGCGCCGCCTCGGCTTCGGCGAGCCGGTTACGCGGTGTGCGCTGATCCACCTCGACCAGCAGGAAGCCGGCTTCGACGATGTCGCCCGTTTCGGCATGAATCGCGAGGATCTCTCCCGACGCCTTGGATTTGACCTCGACCATGATTTCGGGCTCGATCACGCCGGCCGCATCGACCGTCACCTCGATTGGGCGTGACTCGACCGGCGCGGTGTCGTAAAGCGGCGCGACGGATTCCGGCTCCGGCTCTGCGCATGCGAGCAGACTCCCGGCGATGACGGCTATGAGTATTGAGCGCATCATCAATGAGTCCGCGTGATGCGCGCGTCGCTCTCGATGAGGCCGTCGCGCAGCACGATGGTGCGTCGCGCGCGCGCTGCGATTTCGGGCTCGTGCGTGACGACGATGATCGTATGCCCCGCGGCGTGAAGTTCATCGAACAATGCCATGATTTCTATTCCCGTCGTCGAATCGAGGTTTCCGGTCGGCTCATCGGCGAGCACGATGCTCGGGTCGGTGACCAAGGCGCGCGCGATCGCGACACGCTGGCGCTGCCCGCCCGACATCTCGCTCGGTCGATGCGCCATCCGGTCGCCCAAACCGACGCGCTCGAGCGCGAGCTGAGCTCGGTGCAACCGCTCTTTACGAGTTATACCACCGTAAATTAGAGGCGTCTCGACGTTGTGCAGGGCATTCGCGCGCGGCAGCAGATTGAACGTCTGGAATACGAAACCGACTTCCTTGTTGCGAATTCGCGCGAGCTCGCGATCGCGCATGGTGGAGACGAGCTTACCGTTGAGCCGATATTCGCCGACATCCGGTGAATCGAGCAAACCGATGAGATTCATAAGCGTCGATTTGCCGGAGCCCGACGGCCCCATGATGGCGACATACTCGCCACGCTCGATGCGTAAATCGACGCCGCGTAAAGCATGGACGACCTCGCCACCCATGGCATAGCGGCGCTGCAGGTTGACCGCATCGATCATGGCTTGGGGTTCGAGCGATGGCATGGCTAGTCCGACCCGCACCGGTGGCAGTCGGTTCCGCCAGGAATGCGGTGCTAGGGATTCGAACCGGCGCGACTCAAGCGCCGATAGTAGTCCGCAACGGCCTGCTGATAGGCTTCGGCAACCTGAGCTGGCGCCTCGGTTCGCACACCCACTTCTCCCGTAGCGCCCCCGGCGCCAGCAAGCTGCAACTCGAGCTTCTCCATCAGATTCAGCATCGCGAGATACTCTTGCTCGATGAGCTCGGGGTTTCTCGGCAAGCCCGAACGCAGCGCGGCGCCAAGCTGACGCAGGGCCTCGAGATCCTCGGCCGTCAAGCCATCGTTGCGCAGCCGCGTACCGAGCGCGAGCAGTTCGGCACCGGCGTCCTCGAGACGATTTTCGAGTTCATCGCGCAATGCCGGATCGTAAGTCTGCACGTTGCGGGGGTCCCATGCGCTCAATCCACGCCGCGAGGGGTCGTAGTTGCCGCCGCCACGCGCGCCACCAAACCGGTCGCCGCCGCCATAGGCGCCGCCCATCGGTCCCGGCTGGCCACCGGCTTGGGCTGCTTGCCCCGGTTGCCCTTGCTGCCCCGGTTGCCCTTGCTGCCCCGGTTGCCCTTGCTGCCCCGGTTGCCCTTGTTGGCCCGGCTGACCCTGCTGCGGCGATTGCCCTGGCAACGCGTTGGCGAGGTCGCGCCGAATCGCTTGGAGTTCTGCGACGAGCTCGGCATTCGGGTCGAATTCCGGCTGCACGCCGTCACGTGCCTCGCGCATCGCGAGCGTCAATGCATCTTCGGTGGCCTCGCGCAGATCATTGAGCGCCGTCGTTGTCACGCCTTCGAGCGCCGCCGCCTCGGCCGCGGCACCGCGGCGAATTCGATACGCAGCCGTCGCGAGACGCGCGCCGGCTTGTGAGCGCTGCAGCTCACCGAGCGCTTGATTCAGCTCGTCGCTCGCACTCGGGGTTTGCCTGTTAAATTGCTGCGCAACGCGCTGGATGTCCTGTTGCAGGGCCTCGAGCTCCTCCTGCATCGTCCACTTGCGTTCCGACAGCTCGTAGGCCTCTTCGGGGCTCAGGGGATTGACCAGGAAGCCTTGCTCCTCGCGAGCCGCGAGCGCGCTGCGTGCCACCTGCTGCAGCTCGGCTTCGGTCGCGCGCTGCTCCTCGAACAAAGCCTGCGAGCGCTCGGCCAGATCGGAGAACGCCTGCTGCACTGCCGCGCGGCGCCCTTCCGTCATTTGCTCGAGCGCGCGGTCGAGCTGGCGGCGCGCTTCCTCGATTGCCCGGCGCGTCTGCTCGGGATCCGCCTCGCCAGACTCGCCCTGGCCACTCGCCCGATTCATTGCCTGTAGAGCGTTTTCGAGCTGCTCAAGTGCTTCCGCCGTTTGCTGGCCTTGCACTGCTCCGCCGCTTTGGCCTCGCCCGGTACCGGCCGTCGCTTGCCCCGGCTGGCCTTGGCCGGGTTGGCCTTGTTGGCCCTGCTGGCCTTGCTCGCCTTGCTCGCCCTGCTGCCCTTGCTCGCCTTGCTCGCCCTGCTGCCCTTGTTGCTGTTGATTCGAGGCCTGACGCTGCAATTGCTCGAGCTCGCGCTGCAGTTCCTCGGTCTCGCGACGCAGTTGCTCCTGCCGCCAGCGTTCCTGCTCGGTCAGCCCATTACGCTGATTCGCTTGGCGCGATAGCTCCTCTTGCCGCCGCGCGAGCTCTTGGAGTTTTTGGATCGCTTCGTCAACGGCCTGATCCTGTCCACCGCCTTGATCGAACGCAACCGGCGCCTCGGTCTCGTATTGATTCTTTTCGAGATCCATCTCGAGTTCGAAGAGCTCGGCGAGATCGCGGCCAGCGAAGCCGCCGCCTCCACCACCACCGCCCTGATTGAAAGCGACTTGGATGTCGGTAAACACGGCCTCGGCCCGCAGTAAGTGCTGCAGCGCCTCCTGCTCCGACGGTACCGCATTACTGAACTCGGTCTCGGCGAGACGTTCCGCGGCGGGCGTCATCGCATCCGCAGCGGCCTCGAGATTCTGTACGAACGTCTGGATCTTCGGGTCGACACTGGTGAGCTGCCGGGCGCGCGTGCGCGAGGCGAGTGTGCGAGCCTGCTCGGCGAGCGTGCGCTGCAGCTCCGCCAGTAATGCACCGTTGTCTTGAATCTGCTGCTCGCCCTGGAATCCGGTCTGGTCTTCCTGCTCACGGATCAGGTTCCAGGTTGCGACGAGAATTTCCTTCTGGCGCTGGGAGATCTCGTTCTGCTCACCGCCGCCACCGCCACCGCCGCCACCGCCACCCTGCATCGATTGCGAGAAGCTGCGGTCGAAGGGCTGTACTTCGATAAAGAATAAGTCCGTACGCGAAGATGCATCCCGATCGAAGGCTTCCACGTAATAGGAGATCAGATCCCCCGGCAGGAGCGGTCCCGGCTCTGCGGCCCCCGGCCCCGGCGCGTCGTCGGCACTGAGATTTTCGGGGGTGAGGATATCGAAGATATTCGGCGGTGCGCCGCCGCCCGCCGCGGTCGGCAACGCGCGCAATTCTTCAAGATACAAAATCTCCTCGGTGAGCGAGTAGTCGCCGTCGACCTCTAGATTCGCAACCCGCCATTCCCCACCGTTAACGGCATAATTGAGTTCGAGACGATCGAGAGCGAAATCGTCGCTGGCTTCGACACGCACGAGCACTTCCTCGATGTTGCTCGCCCGCCAGTCACGGCCCGGCTTGACGACCTTGACGACCGGCCGGTTATCCGGCTGCACGTCGATGAAGTAGCTGTCGGTAAGCCGAACGGGGTCGTCGTTAAATAAGGTGGCGATGTGGTACTCGCCCTCGTCCTCGACCGTCAACACTGCCGTGGCGACACCGCCGGAAGTCGTCATTGCGATCGTCGCGCCATTGACGACCAAAGAGGCGTCGTTGAGCGGCTGATCGGTTGTTATCTCGACCTCAACCTGCGTGCCGGCGACGGCCTCGATGTCGCCACCGGGATCTACCGTCGCCGTTTCGCGCCGCGTCCACTGCGGATAGTGATAGGTCAACCGGACGTTACTGACGCGCGGCAGATCGACAACCTGGATCGCGTACTCGGGGCTACGGATGCCTGCGGCCTCGACGTAGTAACGCAACGGCGCGCGGATTCCGAAAAACCGGAACTCGAATTGCTGGCCGCCGGTCTCATCCATGACGGCACGCTCCCACGCACCGCCCGCAAACTGCGCATAGACTGTCGCGGCCGCCGGATTGAAGCCCTGCGCCTCGGCCTCGACGAGCAAATCACCGCCGCGGCGCACCGCGCCGTCTCCGGGGGTCACGGCAACCCGCTGCGGCGGTAGCGTATCCGAGAACGCCCAACCGGCCCACAAATGCCTGACGCCATAGCGCCAGTTGTCGGGGCCGAACGCCGCGAACCACAGCAGGCCGACGAGTGCAATCAGCGCCGCAGCACCGGGCAGGGAAATCTCCCAGTGGCGCACCTTGAGCATAACGGGAATGCGGCGCGCGAGGCGCAATGTGTCTTCGGCAAGCAGGCCGATGAAGACGGAGGGGCCGGATGCCTGTTCAGCGGCTTTTTTCAAGCCGTGATAGGTTTCGATACGCCCGTCGAAGTCCGGTGCCCGCCGCTCGATATCCTTGACGCCCTCGGTGCGATCGAGCTTGCGCAGCGGATAGATCCATAACGCTGCGGCGACGCCGGCCAACGTGAGCACGAGCAGGACCCGCGCCGTAATCATGATGGAATCCGCGAAGGCCTGACGCGTGCCGAGATAGACCGCAACCAGCGTGATGACGAGTGCGGTCACGGCGAGCGCCGCGGCGCCACGCGCGAGAATCAGGGACTTTAGTCGCCTGCGGAACTCGCCAAGATAGGCTTCAAGTTGGGTCCGCGCCGTCATGCTGCAATACCTCTTCGCACTCTAAGATGCCAGTTTCCGACCCAGGATTCCACGAATACCATCGCAATTAACAAGCCCAGCACCCAAGGCCACAACGGCGTGGGTTCGGCCGGATTCAGGTCCATGGCTGCATCGGCAGTCGCCGCGCCGGCCCCAGCATTGAGGCCACGCCAGCGATCGACGGCATTCGGCTCGACGGGTGTCAGGTCTGACTCATTAGGATCCATGTTGACGGCTACAAGTTCAGTAACGCCGCCGCCGAGCACCTCGTAGAACCCAATCTGATCGAGCAATACCTCGGCGCCGGCCCCGGCAGCAATCCCCAGTGCGGCGTTGCCGGTCGGATCGAAGATCTGGCCGCCCGCGAGACCCACAGCGCGCGCGGACAAGGTATTACCGAGCTGCGCCTCGGTCTGGACTGCGAGATCCCCGGCCAAATAGGCCGAGACGCCCGCCATCAGCGGCACGAATACGGGCAATACGGGCAGATCGTTCCATTGCCGGTCGAGCGACGATGTGAATACGATCACGCGGCCCTGACCGAGCGCATGCTCGATCAGTAGCGGCGGACCTTGCTCGAGCGCCGCGAGCACCTGATCGCCGGGCGCCGGCGTGAGCCCGGTATACCGATAAAATTTCGCGGATCGCAGTTCTTCCGTGCCCGCGAGCGCGGGGTGCGTCGTGTCCATCGATCCGACCAGCGTAAACTCACCGGCGCGCGCGCCGAGCTGCGTCGTGCCGAGAAACGTGTGACCGGTTACGGGAACCGCGTCGAGACCGCCGGAGCGCTGCCCGAGCCCCAGCAACATCGCACCACCGCCAGCGACATAGGTGCGCAAAAGACCGGCATCCGCCGGCGCCAATACGCCTGCATCGGCGGCGACGACGAATGCGTAGCGGCTGAGGTCGCGCTCACGAAGCGCGCCGGGCGTGACCGGCTCGACGACCGTCAAGGGACCGTTGACGGCCTCGAGCGCCGCAGTGAGAAAAAATGCGTCGCGTCGCGTCGGATCGGCACTAATCAAAAGAATCGTGCGTGGCTCAGGACGTTTGACGACGATGAAGCGCTGGTCATCGGTTTCCAAATCGTCGCCGGGCTCGATGTAGAGGCGCACGCGATTCGCGCCCGAAGCGAGCTCGACGCCTGCAAAGCTCGCCGTAACTGTCCCCCCGGCCGGGATGCTCATCGGTTGTGCCGCCGCACGCGCGCCGTTGAGCTCGAGCACCACCGTCCGCTCCGCGGCTTGGGTCGCAAAGCTGCGCACGCTCACGGCGGCTTCCTGGGCCGCGGGCTGCCAAGTCACGCTCTGGACGGCCCAGTTTGTCTCGCCCGGCCGCGAGACGTCGTGAATCTCGAGCGTGAGAGGTGCCTGCGCTGCCAGTTGCGCAAAGCGCGTCGGCATCGACGTACGCTGCAAGTCGGTAATCAGGTGCACTTGCGTGGCAACATTGATGCCGCGCAGCATGCGATCGACGGAATTCATGACCTCGCCGTAATCCAGATGCGAGTAATCGGGCACCAGCGCGTTGAGGCTCTGGCGCACGCTGGCTGGATCGACCGTCGGCTCGGTGATCACGCGCGCCGTGCGGCCCGCTGCGATCAACTGCAGCAGATCGCCCGCAGGCGCGGCAGCGATCACATCGAGTGCCGCTTGGCGCGCGCGTTCCCATCGATCGCCGTGGCGCATCGATGCGGAGGTATCCATGATGATCAGATTCAGGCGCGCATCTTCTTCGAGCATTGCTTGCGCGGCGCCTTGCAGGGCCGGACGCGCGAATGTGAGCGCGAGCAGCACGAGCACCGCGATTCGCAGCGCCAACAACAATAAATACTGCAGATTCTTCGCCAGCACTCGGCGCGGCTCGCCGGGCTCGAGAAACATTGCCGAGCTGAATTGCTGCCGGTTGGGATTCTCCGAGGACAATCGATGCAGCCACAGCGGCAGGCCTACGGCCAGCACGCCGAGTAGAAAGAGCGGAGCCAGCAACGTCATTCGATCCTTGACCTCTCAGCCGAACTAGCCGCGCCGCTGACGGAAAGTCAGATAGTTCCGAAGCGCCGCGTCAAGCGGCTCGTTGGTCCGCAGCAGTTGATAATCGGCGCCGCCGCGTGCGGCGGCTTTCTTAAGGGCATCGCAATGTTCCTGAATGCGCTCGCGATAACGCGAGCGCATGAAGATGGGCGAGACTTCCATGGCCTCGCCGGTCTCCATGTCTTCGAGCAATGCCGACTCCTTGAATTCGGGCTCGAGCTCTTGTTGGTCGAGCACCTGAAACAAAATAACGTCCTGACCTTGATATGCAAGGGGCTGCACGCCCTTGAGCATCGCCTCAGGATCGCAATAAAAATCTGAAATCACGGCCACGAGGCCCCGGCCTGATTGATACTGGCGAAACCGCTCGAACGGCACGCTCAGGTCGGTACCCGTGCCGGCTTCGGCACGATCGATCGCGTGGAGCAAGGCGTGTAATCGCCCAATACGCGACGACGGCCGATGATGATCGCGGACCTCCTCGTCAAAGACGATCAAGCCGACGGCGTCGTGCTGACGGGATGCAAGATAAGCGAGCGTAGCCGCCAGGAATTTCGCGTATTGGAGCTTCGATACGCCGCCGGACGAAAATGCCATCGACGCGCTCACATCGAGCAAGATGACAAGATGCGTATTCGTCTCGCCGAGGTACCGCTTGATATAAGTGCGTTCCGTGCGCGCGTACACGTTCCAGTCGACGAAGCGTGGGTCGTCACCTTCGGAATAGGCGCGATACTCCGCAAACTCCTGACTGAAACCGAATTGCGGCGAACGGTGCAGCCCTGTCAAAAATCCGTGCACGGCAGCCCGCGCGACGAGATCGAGATTCGACAGGCTAGCGAGCACCTCCGGCGACAGGAGGTTGGGTAGCCCTGCCCGTACCTGTCCGCTCATCCGGCCTGCGCTTGCCGCTCGGCCCCCGCCATCGATTCGACGAGCTGCGTCAGCACGTCATCGACTGTCACGCCGTCAGATTCAGCGTAATAGTTGGCCAGCACGCGATGGCGCATCACCGGCAGCGCCAGCGCCGTGATGTCCTCGGCGGTGACATGGTAGCGGCCCATGATAAGCGCCCGCGCTTTCGCTGCAAGCGTCAGGAACATCGTCGCGCGCACACTCGCGCCGTATTGCACGTAACGGCGCACGACTTCGGGCGCCAACGGATCGGTCGGGCGGCTCGCCCGCACGAGATTGACCGCCAGCCGATTGACGGACTCGGACACCGGCACCTGCCGGATCAGCCACTGATAACGCAAAATCTGCGCGGCCGTCGTGCAGGCCTCGACCTCGGGCATGCCGACCTGCGTCGTGAATCGCTGCACGACTTCGAGCTCGTCGTCGTCGCTCAGATAATCGAGCACGACATTGAACAAAAACCGGTCGAGTTGCGCTTCCGGCAACGGATAGGTTCCTTCGAGCTCGATCGGATTTTGCGTCGCCAGGACGAAGAACGGCGGCTCGATCGTATGGTGCGTGCCGCGTACGGTTACCGATAGCTCCTGCATCGCCTCAAGCAACGCAGCTTGCGTCTTGGGCGGCGTACGATTGATTTCATCGGCCAACAGCACGTTCGCAAACAGCGGCCCTGGCACAAAGGTCCACGTTCTGTGGCCCGTCGTGTTGTCTTCCTCGATGATGTCGGTACCGGTGACGTCGGTCGGCATTAAGTCCGGCGTGAACTGAATGCGCTTGAACGTCAAACCGAGTGCGTGCGCGAGAGTACGAACGAGTAACGTTTTTGCGGTGCCCGGCAAGCCTGTGATCAAACAGTGCCCACCGACCAGCAGCGTCAAAAGTAGGTGCTCGACGACGTCGTCCTGCCCGACGATGATTCTGCGTACTTGGGTTCGTATCGTCTCCATCGACGGTTGGAACGTAGCGACGAGGGCCCTGGCTTCTTCGGTCTCGAGCTGATTGGTCGGTTCGGAACTCAACGTGCGATCTCCAGTAAGAGTTGCTGGGCTTCCCGATAATGGGGGGCGATCTCAAGAGCATACAACAAATGCTCGCGCGTCTTTGCAGCGTCATCGAGCTGGCGGTACGCGGTGGCAAGGCGAAAATGTGCGGACGCTTGGTCGTGGGGATTGAGCTCGAGTACGGCCTGGAATTCCCGTAATGCATCCGCTGCGCGGCCGTCGCGTAGTAGCCAGTCGCCAAGCTGCGAATGCAACTCATTATCAAGTGGTACGACGCCGAGCAGATCCCCGAGCACGTCGATGGCAGTGGCGCCGCGGCCGCTTGCGTCCAGGCGTCGCGCCAGTGCCTTGAGCGCCGTGGCGTCATGCCCGCCCAAGCGCCAATATCTTTCGAGCGTCGCCAGCGAGGCCTCCGGCTGCTCGAGTTCGTCATGGGCGTTGGCTTTCAGCAGATACGCGTTACTGTCGCCAACGTAATCGGGCATGCTCGCGATCGCGGCTGTCGCCGCTTCGAGGGCGGCTTCCCAGCGATCCGCATCCGCCGATTCGTAAGCGCGTTTGATCTGGACCTGCCAATCCTCGAGATTCTCGAGCACTTCACCGAATTCGGCTGCGATATAGGCTTCGAAACCTGCGTCGAATTCAGCCGGGCTTACGCTGAGCGCTTGCTCGATCGCGGCGGGAGTATCCGCGCCCTGCCTGTACGCCTCGAGCATCGCAACGAACGCGGTTTGACCCCAATGCTGCTCGATGTACTGGCAAATCAAGCCAGCTTGCATGTACGAGACCATGATCTGGTTTTCATAGGTCGGACGTATGAAGCCGCTGTCGAGATCGGCGACAGGCAAGAACTTATCCTCGGCAATGGCTTGCAGTACGTGGAGCGGAATGTGCCGCCCCGGCAACGGCCCGGTGCTCCACTCCTCGTAGACCGAGACGCCCTCGCTGAACCAACGCGGAACGAGATGATTGGTGGCCTCGAGTGTGAATACGTGCGCCATCTCGTGCCAGAGGGTCGTACCCCAATGAAAATCGTTGTCGGTACGACCGGACGGGCTGTCCATGGCGACGAGATACCCGAATGTCACGCCCAATAGCCCGATGCCGGGCAGGCCGGACGTGCGGACCGCGAAGTCGTCGTGATTGGGAAACAGTTCCACGACCACCGGCTCGGCCAGCTCGAAGTCGTAACGCTCCGAGAACGTGCGCACGCTATCGTCCACGAGTTCGGCGACGTAGGGCTCGAGCACGGCGGCCTCATCGCGATTGAGTCGCAAGATCATCGTGGGGCCGACTTCGTCCACCGCGGGACGGCGTACGATGTCGCGAAAATTATCGAGGCTGTCGATGAGGCGCAGCGTATTGACAACTTTTTGGCTGAACGGATCGCCGCGATACGCCGCGGCGAGATGGGATTCCGCTTCGGCGACGCGATTGACGCGCAGCAGATTGACCCCCAGCTCGACATGCGCGGACCACAGATCCGGTTGGATACGGACAGCCTCGAACAGAAGCTCGATGGCCTCGCGGTAGCGGCGGGTGATGATATAAAAGTGTGCCGGTGTCGCGTAAATGTCCCCGAACGCTGGATTCAGCGCCAACGCACGCCCGGTCCACTCGCTGTCGGTGACGCCCCGCAATAGATCGCTCGACGCCTTGAGCGCATAAATCTCCAGCGGCGATAGTTCGTTGTCCTCTGCGATCTGCAGAGCCGTATCCAGTGAAGCGTTCGCCGCATCGAGCTCACCGATCTCCAGGCGGATCCGCGCAAGCAGCAGGTGGCCGCGCAGCTGCGCAGAATCGCTCGCGAGCGCCTCGTCCACCCAGTTGCGCGCACGGTCCTCGAAGCGCCCGGCGGCGACGTTTGCAAGGCCGAGCTTCGCCGGCGCGTAATCGGCGTCGATCTCGAGTGCTTCCTGGAAAAGCTTGACGCCCTCGTTGTCTTGATGCGCGGCGACGAACAGCTCACCCCAGCGCGTGCGCAGCCGCGGGTCGTCGGGATACTGTGCGATCGCGGCTTGAAAATGCGTATTCGCACTGCGCAGATTACCGAGACTCCAAGCAGCCTCGGCCCGAATGCGCGGATCGGCGTGGCGCGTCTCCAGAGCCGCGTAGCAATCACCTGCGGGGAGTCGCTCGCCGCGATGCTCGAGCGCGTCGCAGGCTTTGAGCTCCTCGGGGCGGTCCGGTGAGTAATCGAAAATCAAGCCGTAGGCCTGCCCGGCCCAGCACAGTAACGCCGGGAGCGCGGTCACCAGCCCCCGAAGTGCGAGCTTAGTCCGTCGCGCGTGCTGCATCGATCTCTCGTTGTACGAGCGCGAGTTCGAGCAGCAGATTTTGCAGCTCGTCGAGATACACGTCGCTATCCATCTGGTCGCGCCGTCCGCGCAGGAGCTCGATCTCCGTCTCGAGCGACTCCAACTGGTCGATGAGCCCGCGCAACTGCTCGGTCGTCGCAATACGTTCGGACAAGAGCGCAATATTGAATGATCTCGCCGTGTCGCCGCTGAGCTCGGCATGCTCGGTCGCGAGCAGACCGCTCCCCTCGAAGCTGTCGGCCACCTTGCGCGAGGCGAAATCGAACGCCTCCTGAACCGTGATTGCGCCGTTCTTGTTGGCGTCGGCCTCGTCGCTTGCCAAGGCGAGCGCCCATTGCTCCGCGAAGCGCGTCGCGTTGCGCTCACCGCCGCTCTTGGTCGCCGTGATCAGCGTGCGTCCGTCGGCGGCCCAGCGCTCGAGCACCGCGCCGCTCGCACTCGTGGCATTGACGATGACCTGTTCGTGCGCGGGAATCGCGGCGAACAGCTGCCCAAGCGTATCGCCGTCGATATCGGGCCCGGGCAGGTTGAACTTGTATTGGTCGCCGTCAAAGCTACCGTGCCCGATCAGGAACACGACGATGGTATCTGCCGCCACAACTGTCGTAGCCAGTTGCTCGAGCGCGGCGGTCACCGCGGCGCTGGTGGCCTCCGCACCGGTCAGCAGCGTGACCCGCTCCTCGCCGTTGAGAGAGCGGCGCGCCGATTGCGCGAGCGAACGCGCCTGCTGCTCGAACTGCTCGTCATAGCGCGGCTCCCCGCCAAGGCCGGCGACGATCAGAAAATGTGTCTCCGCGCGGGCCGCGGTCGCCGCGAGCAGCCCGCACAAGAGTGCGCTGGCGGCGACGCGCCTCATAGCCGCCCCCAATAAAGGCGCAATAGCCACTCACCGGCCTTGAGCAGCAACAGAAATAGAAAATTGATCGGCATGCTCCACAGCGGCAGGATTTGAGTCTCGACGATCCCAGCCTGCGAGAACCGAATGGCTTCAGGGAGAGCCGCGAGATCCCCGAGCCGGAAATACTGTCCGCCGGTGAGCTGCGCGAGCCGCTCCAGCAACGGACGGTTTTGCTGAATCGCAAAGTGCTCGGCGACGCCATCCTCGCGCCGGACGGCAAATGTCGCGGTTCCGAGTAAGTCCTCCCCCGAGCGCGCCGTAGCCTCGAATTCATAGAGGCCCGGTTGCTCTGCTTCGTAGCGAGCTGCATAAACACCCGGCTCGCCAGGCACTGGCTGCATCGCGACTTCGATCGGCGCGGCCGTCGCAGTGGCCACCGTGACGATGACCTCGCCATCGGCGACGGGCTCGAAACGCCGGTCGCGGACCTCGGCGCGAAGCTCGACCTCGGTCGTATCGCCGTAATAGTAACGATCGGCTCTGAGCCGCACGCGCGCCGGCACGCCCGCGACCAAGGACTGCAGCATCTGGCGCCAGAACGTTTCGTGGCGCATGTCCGTTGACGGCAGCTGCATCTGCCAGCGCCAAGTGCCGCCGGTGGCCAGGAGAAATACGTTGCCAAGGCCGTAGCGCTGATGCACGAGCAGTGGATGGACCGTGTTCTGGACTTCTGCTTCGAGCAGCGTGACGGCGCCCGGCTTGAGCGCTGCCAGGTACTGAAAATCCGAGAGCTCCGGCAGTTCGGCCCACTGCGTATCGTTCGTCGCCGGATCGGAATCGAGTTGCGTGAGCAAGGAACCGCGACCGGCGTCGGTCAAGCGCGCCTTGGCACGATAACGGATGAAGCTCGGCGCATCGATGGCCGGTAGCGTCGCGGGCAAGAGTTCGGCCACAACGCTATTGCCCCAGCCGCCGTCGCCGAGGCCGCGTAGACCCCCAAGCATCAGCAAGCTACCGCCGCGTTCGCTGACAAAATCGCGGATATCCTCTTGTTGCTCCGGCGTGAACGCAGCCGCTTCGAAACTGCCGATGACGAGCGCGTCGTAAGCGAACCACGCTTCCCGGTCGGCCGGCAAACCGTTCTCGAGCTCGGCCGGGTCGTCGAGCCCTTGCCGGTAGAATTTGTTCGGCGTCGTGCGCAATAGGCTCGCGAGACGAATCGGCGAATCCTCTTGGAGCGCCCTGCGAACAAACTTGTACTCCCAGCGTGGCTCGCCCTCGAGATAGAGGATGTTGCGGCGAGTCGCTGGGATGTCGACGACGCGGTACTGGGCGTTGTTGACGATGTTCGCTTCGCCCGGCAGCGGATCGAGCGTAAACCGCAAATCCTTGACACCGGCGGCGCCGATATCGAAATCGACCAGATGCGTCGTGACGCCATTGCGATTTGGCAGCTGCAGTGTCTTGGTGGCCAGGATCGCATCGCCATCGTAGACCTTCAGTTGTGCTTCACCACCCTCGGCATGGCGAACGCTAACCTGAGCGTTGAGGCGCGAACCCGGCATAACGTCGGTCGGAATGCGCACGCCGGTGAGTTCGACGTCGTTTTCGATCACCTCGGCGCCAGCGCCGATCGTGTGTACAGGCACGCCGAAACTCGCGATCTCTGCCAGACGCGCGGCGCCGAGCTGCTCGGAATTATCGGCGCCGTCGCTGACGAGGATCACGGCGCTAAGCGCGGAAGAGCCGGCCTCGCGAAGCACGCCGAGCAAGGCGTCGCCAATATGCGTCGCCGCGCCCGGTGGCGGCACGTCTTCGAGCGATTCGATTGCGATCGATGTATCGGCAAACGCATACAGACGCACGTCCAAGGAAGCGTCGAGTTCGCCGAGCACCTCCTCACTCAACGCAGCCACGGCCTCCTGCAGGCGCGACTGCGCGGTATCGCCGTAGCTCATGCTCGCGGAGGTATCCAGCACAACGGCCACGGCATTGTCGCGCGAACGGAGCTGTTCGATCGAGAGCGCCGGTTGCCACAGCAGCACGAGCAATGTGGCCACTAGCCCGCCTTGCAGCGTTGCCAGGACGGCGAGCTTCGGCAGACTCAACGAAGCGCGGCGCTGCGCGAGGCTGAAGCTCAGGGCCACGGTTGCGAGCGCCCCTATAAGAATGAGTAACCAGAGCGGCCAGCCGCTGGCGAGGAAGAACCTGCCATTTTCGAACGTTGCTGGAGTGTAATGGAAGAAAAATTCGAACAAGGCAGCTGACCTGCAAGCGTTGGGCGCAAAGACATCTGACCCCCAAACACCCGGTTAGTGCCGCCCGGGAGTCACGCTGGCCGGGCAGGGCCGTCGATCGGCTCGATGGTATCATGTTCGGACAAACGGCTACGATACGTTTGCCAGGCGATCGAGTGACCTGAGCACGCAGCGTCGCTGTCTTGAAAGAGAGCCATGAAGACCCTGAAGATTCTATTGCTGCTGGCCGGCGGATTCGGCCTGGCGCTGACTCGGTTACCGCTGCGCGCCCAGGCCGCGATCGCCACGACCGATCGCCCCGCAGCGGAATTTCACTTCGCGCGGCTAATGTACAACGGTGTTAAGAGTTGCGACTTCAGCGGCGGCTACGGACGCGGTTGGGGACGCGGCGGCGGTGCCGCGTGCGTCGATTGGTTCGATGCGGAATACCACTTCATGCAGGGATTGACGCGCTTGACGCGGATCGACGGCGCGCTCGTCAGCCGCTATGACGGTAGCGGCGGCCGCCAGATCAGCCTGACAGACGACGCGATTTTCGATTATCCCTGGCTTTACGCCGTCGAGGTCGGCAACTGGGTACTCGACCCACCCGAAGCGGCACGACTCCGGGAATACTTGCTGCGCGGCGGCTTTCTGATGGTGGATGACTTCCATGGCAACTACGAGTGGCAGGTCTTTCTCGATTCGATCGTACGCGTGTTTCCGGATCGGCCGATTCTCGACATTTCCGACGCCGACGAGGTGCTGCACGTGCTCTACGATCTCGACCAGCGAATTCAGATTCCAGGCCTAAGCCCGATCCTCCGCGGCCAGACGTGGGAAGGCCCGGACGGGACGCCGCCGCATTGGCGGGGCATCTACGACGACCAGAGCCGACTCATGGTTGCGATCAACCACAACATGGATCTTGGCGACGCCTGGGAACACGCGGACACGCCCGTGTATCCGGAGCCGATGACGGCGCTCGCATACCGGTTCGCCGTGAACTACGTGATCTACGCGATCACGCACTGAATCGGGCACGCCGCTTTCACATCGATTCGGTCGATGCCGCGCGCCCGTCCTGAAGCAGTCGCCGCGCCATGAACATCGCTGGAATTGCGCAGAGCAGCCCAGCAGCCACCGTCGTCGCCCCCAAGCCCCACACCTCCGCGGCAAGCCCGATCACCAGGCCGCCGAGCGCGGGGGCCGAGAAGGCAACCGCCGCCCACAGGCTCAAGACGCGGCCGCGCATTTGCTCGGTCACGGCGGTTTGAATCAGGGTCTGCGAGCCGATTCCGACTAACGTCAGACAAAACCCCAATACGGCGAGCACGGCGATGCCGGTGACGAAACTGTCGTTGACGCCGAGCACGATCAAGAGCAAGCCGGTCGCAACCGTGCCGAACACGGTCGCCCGCCGGAGACCGTGGCCGGCCCCGAGACGCGCGAGGACGATGCCCGCGACGACGGCTCCGGCACCAGCAACCGATGTCAGAGTCGCCAGAACGCTGCTGCTGCCGGCAAAAACTCCGCCGGCGTAGGCCGGCAGCATGACGATCGTGGCGCGGCCCGTCAGCGCTGAGATCGCGACGACGAGCACCTGCCAGCTGATCTCCGGATGCGTGTAGGTATATGCGACTCCGGCCTTGAAATCGTCGAAGAAATGGCGGCTCTCGTCGGCAAGTGGTCGCGACTTGAGTTTCAGCAACAGTAGCGCCGCGATCATCGCGAAATACGACACCGCGTTGATCGCGAATGCCGACCAGAGGCCCAATGCGGCGATCGACACCCCCGCAATGGCGGGTCCGAGAAACCGTGACACGTTAAAGACGATGGATTGAGCTGCAACAGCCTCGGACAAAAGCTCACGCGGCACGAGGCTTGGGATCAACGACAAGCGGACGGGCTGGAATGCGCTGCTGACGACGCCGAGCAATCCCGTGATGATCCACAGCGCATAGATGTCGATAATCGCCAAGGCCGTCAGCACGCCGAGCAGCGTACACAGCGCGATATTGATCCCATTGGCGAAGTAAGCAACGGTCTTGCGATCGAGCCGATCGGCCCAAACGCCGAACAGCGGGCCGAACAACACGACAGGCAACAGCTCGGCGAGCGCTAGCAAGCCGAGCCAGGCTTCGGAGTGGGTCAACTCCCACGCCAACCAACCGATTGCGACGCGCTGAATCCACAAGCCGTGCAGCGAGAATGCGCTGCCGACGAGATAGATCACGAAGCTCCGATGGCTGAGTACCCGCCTCAGCATCCGCGAGCCCCCCTAGCGGCTGCCATGCCGCCGTGCCTCGGCCAGCCGCTCGGGCGTGCCAACATCCTGCCAAAATCCTTGGAAGTACAAGCCGTCGATCACACCGCGTTCGATCCCTTGTTCAAGAATTGGCCGCAGCCGCTGAGGCCCCGGCGCTACGCCAGCGAACAGCGCGGGGCTCAGCAAGGCGATACCGCTATAAGTTTTTAACGGCGGATCGCTGGTCACGCGTCCGGTCGCGGCGAGCCCGAAATCACCGTCTGCATGATGCGGTGGATTCGGCACGAGCACGAGTACGTTGGCACTGCGCGCCCGGACGAGCAGCGTGTAATCGAAGTCTGTATAGATATCGGTGTTGACGACCAAGAACGGCGCTTCGCCGAGCAGCGGCAACGCATGAACAATGCCGCCGCCGGTCTCGAGCGCCGGCTCGCCCTCTTCGCTGTAGGTCACGCGTTGCCCCCATTTCGACGTCTGACCGACGAGCTCGCGAATCGCCGCGCCCTGGTAGGAGAGATTGATGACGATGTCGTCCACGCCTGCCTCGGCGAGGCATCGCAGTTGCCGTTCGATCAGACGCTCACCGCCAACCTCGAGCAGCGGTTTCGGCAGCGTTCGGGTCAACGCGCCCATTCGCTCACCGCGACCGGCAGCTAGCAACATCGCTTTCATTGGTGCGACTGCTTCACGATTCGATGTCTGCGACCGAGTCGTGCCGCGGAGGGGCGAAATTGCAATCGATTGAAGCGCTTTGGTAACTGTGCCATTGTATTTGTTTACCGCAGTTTAACCTCGTGGTTCTCAGTAACACCCTACGCATATTGAGCTCGCTCGCAGCGTTCACGCCGGCCTTCGCGTGGTCGGCCGACCTCGTGTGCCTCTCGCCAGCGACGCTGCCCACCGCTGCCCCCGCCGCCGCGAATGAGTCTGCCGAACCCGACCGTCTCGAGATTACAGCCGGCCAAGTCGACCTCTCGAGAGAGGACGGAGTGGATTTGTTCGGGCAGGTCCGATTTCGCTACGGCGACCGCAGCATCACGGCCGAATCGGCGACCTACGACCGCGAGAGCGGCCAGGCCCATGTCAGCGGCACGGTAACGTATCAGGATCCGGACGTCACGGTCTACGGGGAAGAGGCGGACGTCGACACGAATAATGAGGAAATTGCGTTCGTCAATGCCGGCTTCGACATTCCCGCGCGTCCCGCACGCGGATCCGCCCAGGCCATCCGCATCGCCAGCGACGCACCCCTGAGCCTCGAGGGCATGCGCTTTACGACCTGCCCTGCCGGTCAACCTGACTGGGAGCTCATTGCCAGGGACGTCGCTCTAGATATCGAAGCGGGCTTCGGCTCGGCACGCGGCGTCAAGCTCGAGTTCAAGGGCGTACCGATCCTCTATGCGCCGTTTCTGACCTTCCCGATCGATGGCCGCCGCAAGAGCGGTTTTCTGACGCCGGAATTGTCGCGGCGCGATCGCGCCGGCGTCGACATCTCGATCCCGTACTATTTCAATCTCGCGCCGAACTACGACCTCACGCTGGAGCCTCGCTACATGAGTATGCGCGGCCTGCAGCTCAATACCGATTTTCGTTATCTGCTGCCGCGCACCGACGGCCGGCTCCAGTTCGATTACTTGCCGGACGACCGCGACACGAACGACGCGCGCCACTCGCTGGCGTTCCGGCAACGCACATTTCTTGCGGATCGCTGGCGCATGCTGACGAATATCGAGGACATCTCCGATAGCGCCTACTTTGAGGATTTGGGCGCCAGCCAGTCGCTCGCGAGCCAGACGCATCTGAATCGCTATCTCGACTTCGACTACCGTGCACCCTACTGGTCGATGCTCGTCAGGCTGCAGAGCTATCAGACGATCGACCCTGCGATCGTTGCAGCGAACGAACCGTACGAGCGCGCTCCGCAAATCGAACTCGGCGGGCGCTGGGCCGGGAATTTGCTGACGTTCGAATCGAGTAATGAGCTCGTGCTGTTCGATCGCGACGTCGGCGTCACGGGCTGGCGGCTCGATGCGATCGAGGAGATCGGCTTGTCGCTCGACCGCCCGGGCATGTTTCTGCGCCCGGCCTTCGCCGTACGCCACACCGACTACTGGCTCGAAAACACGGGCGCCGGCAGCAAAGACCAGTTCTCCCGCACGTTGCCTATCACGAGCGTCGATGCGGGCCTCATATTCGAGCGTGAATCCTCGCGTCCCGGCGCTTGGCTGCAGACACTCGAGCCGCGGCTACTCTACGTCCGCGTACCGTTTGAAGATCAGTCAGAACTGCCGGTGTTCGACACTATCGTCCCCGACTTCAATCTCGTGCAGTTATTCCGCAAGTATCAGTACATCGGTCCCGATCGAATCGCCGACACCGATCAGTTCAGCGTCGGGTTGACGACGCGTTTTCTCGATAGCGATACCGGTCAGGAGCGCCTCGTCGCGACGGTCGGTCAGACACGGTACCTGAGCGCTCAACAGGTCCGGCTGCCCGGCACGCTGCCGACGACGGGCGAGGAATCCGACTACATGTGGGAGGTGGCCGCCAATATTGCGGATGCGTGGCGCATGCGCGTGGACTATCAATGGAACAGCCAGACGAACAATACCGCGCGCGCCGAGATGAGCGTGCAGTACGCCCCACGCGAGGGTCAGCTCGCCGGTTTTTCGTATCGCTATCGTGACGGCCTGCTCGAGCAAGGCGACTTGGCGCTCGTCTGGCCCCTCGGGCCACGCTGGCGCTTCATCGGTCGGTACAGCTTCTCGTTCCTCGATGACGAACCGCTCGACCGGTTCTTAGGCTGGGAATACGAATCCTGCTGCTGGCGGCTGCGCATGATCGGGCGTCGCTATATCAGCCGCCGCAGCGGCGAGTCCGACAGTTCGATCTCGATCCAGCTCCAGCTCAAGGGCTTCAATGACGATGGCGACCCTCCTGAGATGTTGCTCGATCGTGGTATGCTTGGCTACCGGCGTATGCCCAACTAAACCATTGACTACAATGAAATTCTTTATCTGGATTGCGCTCGGCGCACTGGCCGCGAGCCAGCTCTCGGCGCAGACACGCGAACTCGGCGGCACCGGCGAACTGCTCGACGGCGTGGCCGCCGTCGTCGACAAGGGTGTCGTGCTGCGCAGCGAACTCGCCCAGCGAATGGATATCGTTCTCGCCAACTTGCGCCAAGCCCAGCTGCAAGCACCGCCGGAGCAACGCCGCCCTCTGCCGCCGCTCGCGGTGATCGAGGATCAGGTCCTCGAGCAACTCATCGTACGGCAAATTCAGCTGCAACGCGCCGAGCGCTTCGGCATCGAAGTCAGCGACGAAATGCTCAATCGCGCAATCTCCTCGATCGCCACGGAAAACGGCCTAACGCTCGAGCAGATGCCGACGGCCTTGTCCGCCGAGGGCATCGACTACGCGATGTATCGCCAGGAAACGCGCGAGCAGCTCATCCTCGATCAACTCCTGCAGCGTGACGTCGTTGCGCGGATCTCAATCACGCCACGGGAGCTGGAGCGCTGCCTCGCACGCAGTGCGAGTTCCCTCGCCGAGGACATCGACTACAACATTTCGCATATTCTGATCAGTGTATCGGCGAGCGCCGCACGCCAGGAAGCCGACGCAGCACGGGCTGAGGCCGAGCAAATCTATGCGCAGCTCCAAGACGGCGCCGATTTCGCACAGCTCGCGATCACGCATTCCGATGGCCAGGGCGCGCTCGAGGGCGGCTCGCTGGGTTGGCGTAAAGGCGCGCAGTTACCAACGCTATTCTCCGACGTCGTCATCGGCATGCAACCGGGTACTGTGTCCAGACCGATACAAAGCGGTAGCGGCTTCCACATCGTGCGCCTCAACGAAACCCGCGGTGCGCAACCCGTCATGGTCGACCAGCTCCGCGCGCGGCACATTCTGATGTTGCCGAACGAGATTCTCGACGATGCGACCGTGCAGCAGCGCCTCGCCGGAATACGCGAGCAGATTCTCAACGGTGACGACTTCGGCGCGATCGCACAGGCGTTATCCGAAGACCCCGCCTCGGCCGCCGAGAGCGGCGACCTCGGTTGGGCCAGCCCTGGCGATTTCGTGCCTGAGTTCGAACAGCGTCTCGCGGCCATGGAGATCGGCGAGCTCAGCGAACCGTTTCGAACCCGCTTCGGCTGGCATATCGCCGAGGTCACCGATCGGCGCACCTACGATACAACCGAAGAGATCAAGGAACAGCGCTGCGTCGAGCAAATCCGTGCGAGCAAGATGGAAGAGCAGCAAGAGCTTTGGGTACGACAGATCCGCGATCAGGCTTTCGTCGAGCACCGACCCTAAAGCCGTTGCCGCGCCGTGAGCCGCTGAGCGCTTCCAGGCCTTGAACGCCGCGACCCCACTGGTCGTCGTCAGTACCGGTGAGCCGGCCGGCATCGGTCCGGACATATGCCTAGCGCTCGCGACAGAATTGCTGGCCGGCCGCCCGGTCTTCCTCGGCAACGCCACGCTGCTCGCAAAGCGCGCCGCCCAACTCAAGCTCGACGTCGCTCTGCGCGTTCTGGACACGCCCGACGCAGCTCGAGCCCACGAACCCGGCGTCCTGCAGCTCCTTGATATAGAGCTGGGTGCCGAGGCTGTCGCGGGCACGCTCAATCCCGCCAACGCACGCTATGTACTCACCCAGATCGAGCGCGGCGTCGCACTCTGCGCATCGGGCAAGTGCGCTGCCTTCGTGACGGCACCCGTGCAAAAAAGCGTCATCAACGAGGCTGGCATCCCGTTCAGCGGGCACACGGAGTATCTCGCCGAACTGACCAACGCACCGCAGCCGGTCATGATGCTCGTGAGCGAGAGGCTCAAGGTCGCCCTCGTCACGACGCACCTGGCGTTAACCGATGTTGCCCGGCATGTCGATGCACCGCGCCTCGAGCGCGTAATCGCCGTGCTCGAGCATGATCTCCGCCAGCGCTTCGGTATCGCCGCGCCGCGAATTCGCGTCTTGGGTCTCAATCCTCACGCCGGTGAGAGCGGCGTGCTCGGAGGCGAAGAACTCGCGATCATCATTCCGACGCTGGAGCGTCTGCGCACGCGTGGCATGCGTTTGCTCGGGCCGACACCGGCCGATACGGCGTTCACCGCGGCGGCGCTGGCCGACACCGACGTCGTGCTCGCGATGTACCACGACCAAGGCCTACCCGCAATCAAAGCGCTGGCTTTCGGGCAAATCGTCAACGTGACTCTCGGGCTACCGATCATTCGTACGTCCGTCGATCACGGCACGGCGCTCGATCTCGCCGGCTCGGGCGCGGCACGCCACGCGAGTCTTGCACGAGCTTACGCGCTGGCGGCGGAGCTCGCCGCCCGTGCGCAGCACTGATGCGCCCGACGGCACGCAAGCAGCTCGGCCAGCATTTTCTTCACGACCCTGCCGTCATCGCGAAAATCATTCGCGAGATTGCGCCGCAACGGGACGATTGCATCGTCGAGATCGGCGGAGGGCTTGGCGCACTGACTGCGCCGCTACTCGAACGAATCGATGTACTGCATGTCGTGGAAGTCGATGAGCGCCTCGCTGAACACCTCGAAGGTCTCGACACCGGGGACGGGCACCTGATGGTCCACCGCGCCGATGCGCTGAAGTTCGATTTTGCGAGTCTGCGCACGGGATCACGGCGACTGCGGATCGTCGGTAACCTGCCGTATAACATCTCGACACCGTTGTTGTTTCATTTGCTCGAGCAGCGCTCGGCCCTTGTTGATCTGCACGTCATGCTGCAAAAAGAAGTGGCGGCCCGCATCGTCGCCAAACCCGGCACCAAGGACTACGGTCGCCTTACGGTAATGCTCGCCGCCTGGATGGCCGCCGAGTCCTGCTTCGACGTCGGGCCGGGCGCATTCTCGCCGCCGCCGCGCGTGTGGTCTACGGTGCTGCGACTCACGCCGCAACCGGAGGCACGATTTCCGATCGCCGATGAAAAAGCCTTCGCCAATTTTGTGCGGCGCGTCTTTTCGATGCGCCGCAAGACGCTCGGCCGCGCGCTCAAAGGTTTGCTGACGCCCACGCAGATCGAATCGCAAGGCATCGACCCCGCCACGCGCGGCGAGACCCTCGCGCCTGCCCAGCTCGCGGCGCTCGCCAGCCTGCTTTAAGCTAGCAGCGATGTCGCTCTACGCAATCGGGGATGTCCAGGGCTGCGCGCGAGCCTTCGACGCATTACTGTGTGCGATCGAGTTCGACGCAAATAAGGATTGCCTCTGGCTCGCCGGTGACCTCGTCAATCGCGGCCCTGAATCCTTACAAGTATTGCGTGCGGTCAGGGCTTTAGGCGACCGCGCCATCGCCGTGCTCGGCAATCACGATCTGCATCTGCTGGCGGCCGCAGCCGGAGTGCGTCCGCCCAATCCCGCGGACACATTCGCCGATATTCTCGAGGCCAGCGACGCTGCTGCGCTCATCGATTGGCTGCGGCATCGGCCGTTATTGCATCACGATGTCGATGCAAGGCGGCTGCTCGTGCATGCCGGCATCCCGCCTGGTTGGTCCGTGGAGCAAGCCGCATGTGCCGCACACGAAGTCGAATCGGTCCTGCGCAGCGACGTCTGGCAGCAAACCCTCGCAAGCATGTACGGCGACGAACCGCGCCATTGGCGCGCGGAGCTTAGCGACGTCGACCGAATGCGCTACACGATCAATGCGCTCACGCGTATGCGTTTTTGCGATCGGGCCGGTGGGCTCGACTTCGAGGAATCCGGTCCGCCCGGAAGCCAACCCGCCGATCTCCTGCCATGGTTCGACCACCCCGGACGCGTCGACGCGGATGTCCACGTGGTCTTCGGGCACTGGGCCGCCTTGGGCGTGCTGCGCCGCGTCGACGTCACGGCCACCGACAGCGGCTGCGTCTGGGGCGGCGCGTTGACGGCCATACCGTTGACACCGCCGGGTGAACCGATCGCGGTACGCTGCGCTGCAGCCCGCTAGACGGCGACCGGCGCCCGAATGTGACTGCGGGCTTGGTAGTTGATTAATTGGAAATCGTCGAACTCGTAATCGAAAATACTCGCGGGCCGTCGCTTGATGACGAGTTGCGGTAGCGGCAACGGTTCGCGTTCCAGCTGCTCGTCCGCTTGTGCCAGGTGATTGAGATACAGGTGGCAATCGCCTCCGGTCCAAATGAAATCCCCGAGACCGAGATCGATCTGTTGCGCAATCATATGCGTCAGCAATGCATAAGATGCGATATTAAACGGCACGCCGAGAAACACGTCAGCGCTGCGCTGATAGAGCTGGCACGACAACCGCCCATCGGCGACATAAAACTGGAACAACGTATGGCACGGCGCGAGTGCCATTTCACCGAGTTGGCCGACATTCCATGCGCTGACGATAATGCGCCGGGAATCGGGATCGGTACGCAGCAACTCGATCGCACGGCTGATCTGATCGACCGTTCCACCGTCGGCGGTTGGCCAGCTGCGCCACTGCGCGCCGTATACCGGACCGAGATTACCATCCTCGTTAGCCCATTCGTTCCAGATCGACACTTTGTGCTCGTTGAGATACGCGATATTCGTGTCGCCGCGCAGGAACCACAGCAGCTCGTATACGATGGAGCGCAAGTGGAGCTTCTTGGTGGTCAGCAACGGAAACCCGGCGCTGAGATCGCAGCGGAGCTGATGACCAAAAACACTCAGCGTGCCCGTGCCGGTCCGGTCATCCTTGCGCACGCCTTGGGTGCGGATCGTGCGCACGAGATCGAGATACTGTTTCATACGCTCTTATGCGCCACGTAGCGCGGCTTGTGATAGGCCCACCAGAAAAATGCGATGCCGATCAAAATCATCGGCGCTGAGAGCACTTGACCCATCGTGATCCAGCCGAACGCGAGATAACCACCTTCCGCGACGTTCATATGCACGTCCGGTAACCGGACGAATTCGACCGACACCCGAAATGCGCCATAGCAGAACAAAAACAAGCCCGACACAGCCATAATCGGTCGCGCGCGGCGCGAAAAACCCCACAGGATCAGGAATAAGGCCAAGCCTTCGAGACACGCCTCATAGAGCTGGGTCGGGTGTCGCGGCACACCGTCAACGACGACCGCCCAGAATGCCCCGGGTCGCGCCGGGGCACCCCATAGCTCGCCGTTGATAAAATTGCCGATCCGCCCGAAGCCTAGACCAGGCGCCACCCATGGCGCGATGAAGTCGGTGACGGCGAAGTACGGCTGACCAACGCTGCGCGCAAAAAATCCCATGGCAATGAGTACGCCGAGCAGGCCGCCGTGGAACGACATACCACCTTCGTTAATTCGAAGAATGGAGATCGGATCGTCGATGAGGGTGCCAAAATTGTAGAACAGCATATAGCCGATTCGACCGCCGGCAATGACTCCGATTGCGACATAGAACACGAGGTCGTCCAGGCGTGCCGGCGAGATCGGGCTATCCGCTCGGCGCGCGCGCGAGCGCGCGCCGAGCCAGCCGAACGCGAAGCCGGCGAGATACATGAGACCGTACCAGCGCACCTGCAGTGGGCCGATTGCGAATGCGATGGGATCGATGTCTGGATAAGTGAACATTCGGCACCAAGTGTAATGGGCCATACAGGCCGTCGCCAAGCGCGCGGCTGCTATAGTGCCGGCATGAGCAACCGACTCGCCCAGGAGACAAGCCCGTACCTGCGCCAACACGCCGGCAACCCTGTGCAATGGCATCCCTGGGACGCGCAGGCACTCGAACTCGCCGCTACAACCAATAAACCGATCGTACTATCCGTCGGCTATTCCGCATGCCATTGGTGTCACGTCATGGCGCACGAGTGCTTCGAAGACGAAGCGACGGCCGAGCTGATGAATCAACTGTTCGTCAATATCAAAGTTGACCGCGAGGAGCGCCCGGACCTGGACAAGATCTATCAACAGGCGCACCAGCTCATCGCCCAGAGCCCGGGTGGCTGGCCGCTAACCGTTTTCTTGACCCCCGATACCCACTTACCGATATTCTCAGGAACCTACTTCCCGCGGCCGATGTTCAAGCAGGTGCTCGAGCGCGTCGATGAGTTCTATCGAACGCACGGCAACGACATTACCAACCACGGCAAGGCGCTCAAGGCGGCATTCGATCGCCTGACCCACACAATCGGTGCGGCGGAACCGGCGCTGAGTGCCGCGCCGCTCGAGCTCGCGCGGGTTCGGCTCGCAGATTCCTTCGACAAAGAGTTTGGCGGCTTCGGCCAGGCGCCTAAGTTCCCGCACTCGACCAATATCGAAACTTTGCTAGACCGCTGGCGCGCGACGGCTGGCGACGCTAGTCCGAATTTAAGCGCCCTCTATATGGCCACGCTGACCCTGACGCGCATGGCCGAAGGCGGTCTCTACGACCAACTCGGCGGCGGATTTTTTCGTTACTCCGTGGACGACCAGTGGACGATCCCGCACTTCGAGAAAATGCTCTACGACAATGCTGCCTTGCTATCGGTCTACGCCGATGCGTACGCGGCAACCGGTGAGCCATTGTTCGCGCGGATCGCCGCCGAAACCGCCGATTGGGTCATACGCGATATGCAGGACCCCAACGGCGGCTATTACGCAACGCTCGATGCGGACGCGGAGGGCGTCGAAGGCAAATTCTACCTCTGGACTCCCGATGACTTCGCCGCTGCGCTTGAGGCGGATGAAAACGCACTTGCCGCGCAGCGTTTCGGACTGACGCAGCCACCGAATTTCGAGAATCATGCCTGGCATCTCATCGCCGCAGCGCCGATCGAGGCGCTTACGAGTCGCGCTTCGCCGGCGACGGTCACGCAGGTGCTGGACAGTGCCCGCGCGAAGTTGCTCGCCGTACGCTCAAACCGCGTCTGGCCGGGGCGTGACGAGAAAGTCATCGGCGCTTGGAATGGGCTCATGATCGGCGCGATGGCCAAGGCTGCACGCATCTTGGAACGTGACGATTTGCTCGATTCGGCCGAGCGCGCACTGGCTTTCATTAAACGCGAGCTGTGGTCCGGCGGGCGCTTGCGCGCGACGTACATGCTTGGTGAGGCGCGGCATGCAGGGTATCTCGACGACTATGCGTTTCTTGCCCACGGAACGCTCGAATTGCTCCGCGCACGCTGGAATACGGCACATCTAAGTTTCGCCACGGAGCTCGCCGACACGCTGCTCGACCAGTTCGAAGATGGCGCTGGCGGATTCTTCTTCACGGCCCATGATCACGAGGCGCTGATTCATCGGCCCAAACCGTTCGCGGACGAGGCCGTCCCGGCTGGCAATGGCATCGCTGCGCAGGTGCTGTTGGCGCTCGGCCATCTGCTCGGCGAACGGCGCTATATCGACGCCGCCGAGCGCACCCTCAAGGCGGCGTGGCCAGCGCTCGAGGAATACCCACATGCGCATGGCGCTCTGCTCAAGGGTCTCGCCGCGACGCTGGAGCCGCACACGATCATCGTCGTACGCGGCCCGTCGACCGAGATCACGGGCTGGCAGCGATTTCTAAATGCCGGGTATCACCCCGACCGACTCACGTTCGCAATCGGCGACGACGTCGGCGACCTGCCCGGCCTGCTCGCCGAGCGCAAATCGACCGGCGCGACAGTCGCCTACCTCTGTCGCGGTACGACCTGCGACGCGCCGATCGACAGCCTCGAGATTCTCGCCAGCCGATTGGGTACAGCGACGCAGCACGCCTAACGGCGGCAACCGCGCTTCAGTAGACAGTCGCTTCGGCGGCAGTGGCGATGTGCTGCGCGTCCGAAGCGTAGTGCAGCTCCGCTGCCGCCTCCTAAGAGTTGCCAAGCACAGTCACAGGCGGCGACGGTGCGCTGTGTCGAGCGAGCCCTCTTCGCGAGCGAGAGGCAGCGCATGGAGCCGCCATCTAGGCGAACGACAGGGCGGCATCGCGAGCACGGTCGTTGCCCTCCGCCGTGAAGAGAGCGTCGGCCAACGACCATACTCACACTGCCGCTGGAGGGGTCGGCGCGTATTGCAACCGCGCCAGCAACGTTACGCCGACCGTTACAGGCGGCGAGGGTGCGCTGCGTCGAGCGAGCTCTCTTCCGCGCGTCCGAGAGGTAGCGCATGGAGCCGCCTCGTTGCGGCGTAACGCGGCGACTGGGCTTCAGTAGGCGGTCCGTTCGTCGCCGCTCGCGACGGTAATCCCGGCGCCGTCGGGCCCGGCGAATTGCACCGGAACGGAGACGATCGCGCCGCCGCGATTGCGCTGAACGACGAAGTGTAAATGCGGGCCGGTGCTAAAACCCGTGTTGCCCGAATCGGCGATGTACTGGCCGCGCGCGATGCGCTCCCCGGGCACGACGCGAATCGAGTTCAAGCGAAGATGGGCATAGAGCGACATCGTGCCGTCATCGTGCAGCACGCGGATAAGATTGGCGCCCGCGTCTTCGGCCGACGCCGATGATCCGAAATAATCCCGCGCGATCTCGATGACAGTGCCGGCGCGCGCAGCGAACACACCCGTACCGACCGGCATCGCAAAATCGATCGCGTGGCGGCTGGAAGGATCGTCATGCGTGATGCGGTCCGGATAGGCCTGGGAGACGAGCTGGCGCGACGCGATCGCATAGGGCAAGCGGTAGGGCTGCAATGGCGTATGGCGCGCGCCCGGATCACCGGGCAGGAATTGGAAGCGATAATCGAGACGCCCGAGTGCGGCGACGGCGGTCATTGGCAACCGCATGATCGGCGTCGTGCTACGCGGCGGCAGCACGTGCATGCGTTGCTCCGGCAGCTCTATTGCGATGGCGTCAGTGCCGGCCACATGCACGGCAATCTGCACCGGAGCGAAAAAAGTGTTTTCGGCTACCAAAACGACGTCGTCGGCCGACCGGCTTTCGTGCAGGCGCACACTGGGTCCAGTCGCGGTCGTCGCGGCGATCGCGCTCGCCTCATCGAGATCACCCCGGACATCGCTATAAATCCAGGTACCGTCGCTGCTTTGGGAGCGATAGATCGGCTGCGCGAGCGCCGCTGAGCCGCACATGAGACCGAAGATGCCGAGCGCTTGCGACCGGTTTCCCCGGCACCAGCGCCGCTTACGCCCAGCCTTAGCTAACGTCGTCGATGTCGTCCACATCCGCTTGGCCCGCCCAGCGCCGCCTTAGATGCGACCATGACATGCCGGCGCCGAGTATCGCCGCGAGCAATACGAGCAGCACCCAGGCCATCGCCGTACGGTTGGCGAACTCAACCAGACCGAGATCGAGGATGAGCCAGAGCACGGCGCCGGAAAGTGCAACCGCCAACGTGATGCCGATCGGGCCCAGGGACCGCACCGTGGCTCTTAAGAATACGACCCAGGCGATCACCAGCACGACGCCGAGCAGAAATACGACGGCTGTATGCACCGACCAGTTACGCATCGCCCAATCGATGTAATTGAAATCGATCGGGTTCCAGGTCACTAACACCAGGAATAGCGCAATGCCGAAGCGCGTGCCGATACCTGACAAAGAGATGGCGTTCACAGTTAAATCCCCCTGTGCGAGCGCTTACTCGAGATCGCGCCGCTGCCAGTCGCCGTCGACGCGCCGCAGCTCGTATGCCGGCCAGTAGTGTTTATCGATGTTCAGCGTAATCACCTGATTGACGTCGTTCCAGGTCACGGTGTTCAAGCGCACCGAGTCGCGGTCCTCAAGACCGCTGACAGCATTGATAAACGCATCGAGATCGGGTGTCGGTTTGCCGTCGACAGCGAGGATTCGCCGTCCTGCGTACAGGCCCGAGCGGCTTGCCGGCGAGCCGAAGCCGAAATACGAGACGTACACTCCATCGGATGCAATGCCGCGCTGTGCGGAAATAGCGCGGTGCGGCGGCTGCAGCAGAGCGCCCGCCCAGAGCACGATGCGGTCAATACCTTCACCGGCCAGCGGCACGGTGGCAACGATCTCGGTCAATTCACGGCCATCGCGAAAGATCACGACCTCGACGTCGGGACTTTGGCTGGCCCGCTCGACCTCGCGGAAAGTATTGGCTCGCACGCCATCGACGCTCAAGAGAATGTCGCCGGGACGGAAAAACTCCGCAGCCGGGGAACCGGCCACGACCGTAGCAACAGCCAGAATCTGCCGCCGTTGCGGGTTCAATAACTCGTACTGGCGCACCCAGCTCTCGGGCAGTCCAAAATTGCGTGCTGTCGCCAGCGGCATCCGTCGCCATTCCACTTCGAGCGAGTACAGCGTCGTATCGTTTTTGACGCGGTCGATCATGTCGACGATGAGCTCAGAAGGAATGCCCATATTGACCTGGGTCAGATCGCGTCCACTCTGATAGGCGAAGCTCGCCCACAACGCCGCGACGCGGCCCTGCCGATCGACGATGACCCCGTCGAAATCATCTGGCCCGTTGACGAGCTCGATGGCTTCTAGATTAGCGTCGCGGAATCGCAATGTGCGCGACAGCGGGAAGTTCGCTGCAACGACCGCTGCGACCTGAGCGGATTGCGAATTCAAAGTATGGTCGCCCTTCAAGCCGACCACTGCGAGCATGTCGCCGGCCTCCACGTCCGCGACCGCGAACTGCGCGCTGCGCACGGGAGTGCTGCCGATGAGCGCGGGGTCGTACGAGACGACGGCAAGATTGTGCAGCGGATGCACATACTCGACCCTGCCGGCTATCTCCAGCGATCCCGCGAACGTGAGTCTGACGTCACCGATGGCAACCGGCACGGTGTTGCGATCAACGACGACGAGCCCGCGCTCGGCGTCGGCGATCAGGCCGGTGCCGTAATAGTGGCGGTCGGATACGCCCGAGACGGTATACGGCATGTCAAAATTGACCAGCACCAGTGACGGCGAAATTCGCCGGACATGCCGCTCGCCCGGCTGAACGGGGAAAGTCGTTGCGCCGACGGCCGGTGGTTGCGCGGGCGGCGGTTCGGCCAACGGTTGGCACGGCCACAAGCCGGTCGCATCGTCGCGCTTGCAGCGCTCGGCCGGGAACCAGCGCCGGTCGTTGGTGATTAACCGTTGCCGCTCGGTCTGTGGATCGTCGAACTGCAGGAATCGCACGGGTGCGCGCTGCCCCTCCGCGAGACGCTCGAGCACACGTTGCAGATCGTCGATGTTATGCATGGGCTCGCCGTCGATATTCAACAGCAGGCTCGCCCGCGGTATCGCCGCCGTGCCGAACACATAGCCCGGGTTGGCGAGATAGACGCCCGACACCGGCCGATTGAAACTCCGCGCTTGCTGGTACGAGAGATCATGGAAAATCCCTTCGCCATAGTCGATAAACTCATCCGGGGTTATTGCATGTAAGTCATCGACGCGCAGGCTTTGCTCGAGCTCCTCACCGCCGCGCTCGACGCGCAAGGTCACCGTTTCGCCGACGTGCTCATCCAAGATGGCGGCAAGCGGTACGAACACCGTCGTGAGCTCGCCGTTGACGCTCAGGAGAATATCGCCTGGCTGGAGGAAGCTTCCAGCTTGGCTGCCAGGGATCACCTGCTCGACAACGAGCAGGCCCGTTTGATTCGGATACGCCGCACGCATGCGCGCCTCGGTCGCCTCGGTCAAGCCGAGACGGCGTAACTCCGCGTAGGGCTTATGCACGAACTCGGTCTGTAAAGTGCCGCGCGGGACGGGTTGCCCCCTGCGAACGTAGTCGAGCGCAATGCGCACGCGATCGAGCGGTAGAAAGAAACTCGAGGCAGCTTGGGAGTTCGCGCCCGCGTTGAGCGCAACGACTCGGCCTTCGATATCGACCACCGGCGAACCGGACGAGCCGCCCGATGTGCCCGATGCGGCTTGCAGATAGAACGTATTGAAATCGTTGTAGTTGCCCCGGCCATAGCTCGGCGCTTGGCGGTCGAGCCGCGCGATTGTGCCGGCCAGTATCGATAGCTGCTCGCCGGCGTCGTTGCCGACGACTCGAATGTCGCGGCCAATTTGGGCGGCTTCGGGAACGAGTGCGAGTTCGGCGGGACGAATGAACTTGAGCGCGGCGGGATCGTATTTGAAAAACCCGAAGTCATGCACCGGGTCACGATAGACCGGCACGAGCTCGACCTCTTCCTGATTGATGAAAATCGCCTGCGCGACGACCGGGCCCGGCGTGACTACGTGCCGATTGGTCAAGATCAGGCCACGCTCGGCATCGACGACGAATCCCGTCGCCTGACTCGATTGGTTGCGTTCGGTATCGAATGCGCGCGTGCTATCGACGCGTATCGACACGACGCCGGTTGAAATCTGCTCGAGTGTCGTATTCCAGCTCCGCTCCTGAGCGAGCGCAGTGGACACAACGAGTAGTACCGCCGTAGCGAAAATCGGTCTAATCATTTTACTCATGCTGTGGATTGTATGGTTCGCACACGCACTGTGACCAGCGAGGCTCGGATTTGCTCCCGAGTCGGTCGCAATTTTGCTTATTGTCCGGCGACGCTCAGCTCACCGCGCGGATCGTCCGCGCGATCCGGCACATAGCGCACATCGAGCTGCCGTGCGGCCCGCACGTCGTCCAGCCGCTTGACGGGCATGAGCATCGGCGCCGCTTTGACCTCCTGTGGTGCACTTTTTGCCTGCTTGAGTATCGCTGCCATCGCGGCGATGAAGGTATCGAGCGTCTCCTTGCTTTCGGTTTCCGTTGGCTCGATGAGCAGGCATTCCGGAACCAGCAACGGAAAGTACGTCGTCGGCGCATGGAACCCTCGGTCCAATAGGGCTTTGGCGAAATCCATTGCCGTGACGCCGGTCTGTTTGGCGACCTGCTTGAGCGTCAGCACAAACTCGTGGCTCGCGCGCCGCTGTGGGTAGGCCATGTCGAATCCAGCCCGCTTGAGCTGTGCCATCACGTAATTGGCGTTCAACGCCGCATATTCGGCGATTCTCGGCATGCCGGCCCGGCCGAGGAGCCGCATATATATGTATGCGCGCAGCAGCACCCCGGCGTTGCCCATGAATGCCGACAGGCGGCCGATGGATTTCGGGCAATCCGTCCTATCCGCCCAACGCCAGCCTTGCGCGCCGCTCACGACGTAAGGGATCGGCAAAAACGGCTCCAGGCGCGCGCCGACGCCGACGACTCCGGATCCCGGCCCGCCGCCGCCGTGCGGGGTCGCGAACGTCTTGTGCAAATTGATGTGCATGACGTCGAAGCCCATCCGCGCCGGCAAGACCTTGCCGAGTATTGCGTTCAGATTGGCGCCATCGTAATAGAGCAAGCCGCCCGCCGCGTGCACGATGTCGCGTACCGTCTCGATCTGGCGCTCGAAGACGCCGAGCGTCGAGGGATTGGTCAACATGATGCCGGCCGTCTTGGGACCGACGAGCGTACGCAGCTTGTCCAAATCGATATCGCCGTGCGCACCTGTGCGCAGCTCGCGCACCGTACAGCCACACATCGTCGCCGTCGCAGGATTTGTGCCGTGGGCCGCATCGGGTACGATGATCTCGGTGCGCTCGAGATCGCCCCGGTCGACATGGTAAGCACGGATCATCGCCACGCCCGCAAGCTCGCCTTGTGCCCCGGCCATTGGCGTCAAGGAGAATGCCGACATCCCGGTCACGGCCTTGAGCAATTCCTGGAGATCGTACAGACAGGCCATAAAGCCTTGTGAGGCACTTTCCGGCGCGAGCGGGTGGCGGGCGAGAAACTCGGGCAAGCTGGCGAGGCTGTTGCAGCCGCGCGGGTTGTATTTCATCGTGCATGAGCCGAGCGGATAGAACTGCGTGTCGATTGAGAAATTACGCTGCGACAGGCGCGTGTAGTGGCGCACGACGTCGAGCTCGGAGACTTCCGGCAGCAGCGGCGGCGCGCTGCGCAGCGTGCTTGCCGGCAAGTCGCAACTGAATTCCCGCGCGGGCCGCTGCGCGCGTGCGCCCCGTCCCGGCCGCCCCCGCTCGAAAATCAACGGCTCGGTCATTGGCTTGCTCCCGGCGTTTCGATCTCGGCTGCCAAGACGCCTACATAACGCTCGATGTCCGCATCGGTCTTCGTTTCGGTCGCACAGACCAACACGCAATTCTCAAGCTGCGGATACCATGGCTCCAGAAGCACGCCGGCAGCGATGCCGCGCGCTGCCATACCGGCCAACACCCTGGCGGCATTCACCGGCAGTCGCAGGGCGACCTCGTGAAATGAAGGTGCATCGAAGACAACCTCGACCCCGGGCAGAGCCGCGGCTGCCGAGGTCAGCGCGCGAGTTTGTGCATGGCATGCCAGCGCCGTCTGGCGGAGACCTTCCGGGCCGAGCAGACTCATATAGATAGTGGCGGCTGTCACCATGAGTCCCTGATTGGTGCAGATGTTCGAGGTCGCGCGCGAGCGACGGATATGCTGTTCGCGGGCTTGTAACGTCAGGGTAAAGCCTGCCCGGCCGTCCAGATCGACGGTCCGCCCGACGAGCCGGCCGGGTAACTGGCGGACGTAGGCCTCGGCGCACGTCAAAAAACCGAAGTACGGCCCGCCGGAACACAGCGGCACACCCAGCGGCTGACCCTCGCCGCAGGCGATCGCCACGCCAGTACGGCCCCATTCACCGGGCGGCTTGAGTAGCGCCAACGCGGTCGGATTGACGACGCCGATCGCCAGCGCGCCATGGTCGTTCGCCCAATCCGCGAATGTATCGGCATCCTCGATGATGCCAAAAAAATTCGGCTGCGCAATGACGAGTGCGGTGATGTCTTCGTTCGCATAAGGCTCGAGCGCGCGCGGGTCGAGGCGACCGCTGACAGGGTCCGCCTCGAGCAGCGTCAAACGAATGCCCTGACTCGCCGTAATCGTCCGCGCAACATCCGCATAGTGCGGATGCAGCGTCGCGGGCAACAACACGTGCTTGGAGTTCGACGCGCGGTTGGCGCGCACGGCCATGAGTATCGCTTCGGCCAGTGCCGAGGCGCCGTCATAGAGCGACGCATTGGAGACGTCGAGGCCGGTGAGGCTCGCCATCATCGTCTGGTACTCGTAGATGAGTTGTAACGTGCCTTGGCTGGCTTCGGCCTGATATGGCGTATAGGCCGTGTAGTACTCGCCGCGCGTCGTCAGCTCCCACACTGCCGCCGGGATATGATGCTCGTAGGCACCCGCACCGAGGAAATTGAGCTCGATGCGATCCTGCGCCGCGCGAGCTTGCATGAGGCGCCGTGCGCCAGCCTCCGACAGCGCATCCGGCACCGCGCGCAGATCGATCTGCCGCAAGTCCGCGGGAATTTCATCGAACAAATTATCGATGTTTGGCACGCCGATGGCCGCAAGCATCTGCGCGGTATCCTCTTGCGTGTGCGGAATAAAGGGCATTGCTACGCTCCTAGCGATTTAGTCGTCCAATTCCACGAGCAGACGCTCATAGTCGTCGCTGGTCAGTAACTCTTCGAGTTCAACGGGCGATTCTGGCCGAATCGAGAACAGCCAGCCTTCGCCGTATGGATCGCTGTTGACGAGTTCGGGCGATTCGTCCAAGGCGCCGTTTGTCGTCATCACCTCGCCGGTTAACGGGCTGTACACATCGGAGGCTGCTTTCACGGATTCGACAACCGCACAGGCATCACCAACGCTCACTTCGGTGCCCGCCTCGGGCAACTCCACGAAGACCAGGTCGCCGAGCGCCGTCTGCGCATGGTCCGTGATTCCGACGATCCAGGAACCATCGTCTTCCTCGCGGACCCATTCGTGATCCTTCGTGTATCTAAGCTCGCTCGGTATTTCGCTCATGCGCATGGCCTCCTACAGGCTGCTAGTCGAGTGCGACTTTGATCTTGCCATTTCTAACGAATGGCGGCTTGACGATCTTGGCGGGCAGCGGACGGTCGCGGACGATGACTTCACACGCACCGCTCGCCCCGGCCGGCAGGCGCGCCAAGGCAACCGACCGGTTCAGCGTCGGCGCAAAACTGCCGCTCGTAACGATCCCGGCTCCGGCGTCGGTAACGACCTTGCAGCCGGCGCGCAGCACGCCGCGGCCTTGCAAGACCAGGCCGCGTTGGGATTGCGCAACGCCTTGCGCGCGCTGGCGGCCGAGCACTTCCCGACCGATGAACGCGCGGTCCGGCCCGAAATCGACAGTCCACGCGAGGCCGCACTCCAATGGCGTAACAGTTTCATCCATATCCTGACCGTAGAGATTGAGCCCCGCCTCGAGCCGCAGCGTGTCGCGCGCGCCCAAGCCGCAGGCGGCAACTCCCTGTGCGGCAAGTGCTTGCCACAGCTGCGGCGCCTGCGATTCGGGCAGGAGTATCTCCACGCCGTCTTCGCCCGTGTAGCCCGTGCGTGCGACGAACCAGTCCGCACTGCGCATGGCCGTGAAACTGTGCAGAGTCGACACCACCGCGCCGCCGGGCGCACGGCGCGCCACTTCTGGGATGGCCGCAGGCCCCTGCACTGCGATCATCGCAAGATCCGCGCGTTCCTCGACCGCAACATCGAAACTCCCGGCTTGCTCGCTCAACCACGCAAGATCTTTCGCGCGTGTCGCCGCGTTGACGACGAGGCGAAAGCTCGTTTCGCCGAGGCGATATGCAATCAGATCGTCGAGAACACCACCGTCGTCGCGCAACATGCAGCTGTATAAGGCGTTATGGATATCAGTTGAACCGGCGGGCAGCTTGGCGACATCGTTGGCGAGAACGCGTCTGAGGAAGTCTTGTGCGCCATTACCGTCGATATCGACGATCGTCATATGCGATACATCGAACATGCCGGCTTGGCGGCGCACGCGATGATGCTCCTCGATCTGGGATCCGTAGGCGATCGGCATGCTCCAGCCGCCGAAGTCGACCATCCGCGCGCCCATGGCGAGATGGGCTTGGTAGAGGCAGGTACGCTTACTCTCGGTCATCAAATCTCACCACAAAAGATACGGCGAGCCCTTCGACTCGCCGCTCCTCTGTCCTGATACCTGAGAGATTAAGCGCGGGATGTCGCGCCGCTCACCTTCGGTGGATTCCGCGAGGGAATCACTCTCCAGAGTCAATCAAACTCTGCCGTCCTTTTGCCTGAGCGTTTCCGAGCGGGATTGCGCCTTCGGCGCTCCGTTATCAACGGAGTCTCTCCGACGAGTCTTGTGATTGCGTGGGTCATCATAGCCAAGTCTGCGGGGGTTCACCAGCGCGCTTGCGCCGCGTCTGGTAGCTCGCCGGTCAGCCCGAGCGCTTCGCGCATGAGTGCACGCTTGGCAGCTGGCAATGCGTCGACGAGCGTCAAGCCTGTCGCACGCACGGGCGCGAGTAATGGCCCGGCGCGCGTGAACAATCGATGCAGCACATCCAGCGTCAGCAAAGTTTTCACGTTCTTGCCTTTCTGCCGGCGTTCATAGCGTCGCAGCACGCGCCAATCGCCGGGGTCTTCGCCGGCCCTCGCGGCAGCCTCGAGTTCGGCGACTAGCGCCGCCGCGTCGAGCAAGCCGAGATTCATGCCCTGCCCGGCCAGCGGATGCACGGTATGCGCAGCATCTCCAAGCAACGCAGCGCGCGCGCTACAGTACTGGCGCGCGTGCACGGCGCGCAATGGAAAACTTGCACGGTCACCGACTTCCGTCACCCGGCCGAGTAGGTGATCCGTTGCGGCGGCGAGCTCAGCGCTGAAGTGGGCGTCGCTGCAGTGGAGCAATTTCTCGGCTGACGCCGATGGCATCGACCACACCACGGAGCTACGCCCATCGTCCAACGGCAGCAGCGCTACCGGCCCGGTGCGCAAAAAGCGCTGCCACGCGGTCTGCGCATGCGATTTTTCCGTGCGTACATGCGCCACCACTGCGTCCTGACCGTACGGCAGGCTGACGGTCGGCAATTCCAATTGCGTACGCACGGCCGACGCGCTGCCGTCGGCGGCAATCAGCACGGCAGCCTCGACGGTTTGGTCGTCTTGAGTCGTTACGACGATCGAGCCAGATTGCCGGTCGATCGTGGCAAGCTCGACGCCGAAGCTAAGCTCGACATTGGCCTGGCCACGCAATTGATCGACCAGGCATGCGCGCAGCAACCGGTCCTCGATGATGTGGCCGAGATCCGGTTCGGCAAGCTCCGCACAATCGAAGGTCAGCTGACCGGTCGCGGCGCCGTACGCGCCTTCCCAGACGACCATGCGCCGATACGGGCTCACCCGCCGTTGCTCGAGAGCGTGCCAGACGCCGGCCGATTGCAGAATATGCTGCGATGCGCGCGATAGCGCATAGACGCGCAGATCGAGCGCCTCCGCCGACCACTGCGGCGCGGGGCGCGGCTCGAGCAATCGAATCCGCCAGCGATCCGCGTGCGGCCGGCGGCAGAGTAGCGCAGCGACCGCCAGCCCGACCGGACCGCCGCCGACAATCAATACCGAGTGTTCGGCCATCGCGCGACTCTTAAAGAGATGAACGTTTCGGCAGCAACGGCAGGCCGCGCGCGAGTCGTGGTAAGCGCCCGGCTAAACCCATCGTCTGACGTGCGAGGCCAGCTTTCGCCCCCGGCACGAGGTCGAAGAGCATGAGTCCGAGGCCGCGCGAGACGCCGAGCGCCACGGAGGGAAAGGCGAAAAAACGGATCAGCCCATGGGTAAACGCCGCGACGCGTTCTTGGTCGCGGACCCGCCAATCGCGATAGCGTTCGAGTAATGCGCGCGCGCCGGGATCGCTGGCGGAATTCGAATCCAGCCATGCATCACCCAAAACCTCCGCGAGCGCCGCAATGTCGCGCAGTGCAAGATTGAAGCCCTGCCCGGCCACCGGATGCAGATTCATTGCAGCGCTACCGATCAGCACCGTGCGCGTAGCGACGAGTGCCGAGCTACGCGTACGCGTCAGCGCATAGCTCGCCCGCCGGCCGACCCGGCGCAGCTTGCCGAGCCGATAACCGAACACGTCCTGCAAAGCTTGCGCGAACTCACGATCGTCGAGCCGCATGACGCGCTCGGCAGCAGCCTGCGGCAGCGTCCATACCGCCGCGACCCGATCGCCGGTCAACGGTAAAACCGCAACGGGTCCGTCGGTCGTGAAGCGTTCAAAGGCTCGGCCGCGATGCGGGACTTCGGTCTGGCAATTCACGATCACCGCGCGCTGCGCGTAATCGTCCTCGATCGCGGCAATGTCGAGTTGGGCGCGAACTTGCGACTGGGCGCCATCGGCGGCGATGACGAGTTTGGCGCGCAGCTTGCGCTGACCATTCGCGCCGCCGATCACGAGACTGACCGAATCGTCATGGGTTTGCAGAGATTCGAGTTGCGCCGGCGCGAGCGTCTCGATGCGATTGGCTTCCTTGAGCGCGCGCCATAGCGCGGTGCCCAGAACTCGATTTTCGACTAGATAGCCGAGCGCCGGCACGCCTTCTTGGTCAGCGCGAATCCTCGCGACGCCGAAGCGACCGCGCTCGGAGATATGAATGCTGGTGATTGGCTCGGCATCGTCGCTTAAGGCATCCCAGAGTCCAAGCGTTGCCAAAATCCGTTGGCTGCCGTTGGCGAGCGCCGTGGCACGATCATCGAAACTCGGCCGGCGCATCGCCGCGGGGCTCTGAGCTTCGACGAGCACGACGTCGAGCGGCATCTGTGCGAGAGCATGGGCCAACGCCGTCCCGGTCAGGCCGCCACCGATAATCGCGACATCGCAATCGCACGGCACGGCACTCATGCGCGTTGCGCCATCAGCTGCTCGATCGCATCGGCGGCGAGCGGCAGGTCTGCGCTCAATACTTCAGGTCCGCTACGGCTGACATGCACATCGTCCTCGAGGCGGATACCGATGCCGCGCCAGCGCTTCGCGGGACCCTTTGCGTCGGGCGCGATGTAGATGCCCGGCTCGATCGTCGTAACCATGCCAGGCTCGAGCAGCCGCCATGTATTGGCGACTTTGTAGTCACCGACGTCGTGAACGTCCATGCCGAGCCAGTGTCCGGTCTTGTGCATGAAATACGGGCGGTACGCCTCGGTCTTGATCAAACTCGGCAAGCGTCCCTTGAGAATCCCCAGATCTCTAAGCCCGCGTGTGATCACCTTGACCGCTGCGTCGTGCGGATCGTTCCAATGATTACCGGGCCGCACCTTGGCGGTCGCCGCGGCGTTAGCGGCATGAACAATGTCATAGAGTTCGCGCTGCGGCGGTGAGAAGCGGCCATTGACGGGAAACGTGCGCGTGATATCGGAGGCATACAGCTCGAACTCGCAACCGGCATCGATCAATACCAGATCGCCATCCTCGAGCGGGGCGCGATTCGACCGATAATGCAGCACGCAGGCATTCGCGCCGCTGGCGACGATCGGCTCGTACGAGCAGCGCGCCCCGTGCCGCGCAAACTCGTGCAAGAATTCCGCTTCGAGATGGTATTCAAACAGGCCGGGTTTACATAGACGTAACGCGCGCTTGTGCGCGGCGACTGCGATTCGCGTTGCGCGCTTCACCGCGCTGAGTTCGCGGCGGCTCTTAAACACGCGCATCTCGTGCAATATGTGGTCGAGGTCGATGAGCTCGTTCGGGGCATGGCCGCGTTGCCGCCGCGAGTGCAGCGTCTGCATCCAGCCGAGAAGGCGCTGGTCGAACTCGCTGGAGATACCCATCGAGTAATAAACGCGCTCGCTACGCTCCAAAAGGCCCGGCAAGATGTCTTCGATATCGGCGATCGGAAACGCATCGTCGGCGCCAAATTGCGCCCTGGCTCCTTCGGTGCCCGCGCGGCGTCCGTCCCAGAGCTCCTTGAGCGGATTACGCTCGCGGCAAAACATCACAAACTCGCCCTGCGGTCTACCGGGCATGAGCACAGCGATGGCCTCGGGCTCGTCAAATCCGGTCAGGTAGTAAAAGTCGCTGTCGGGGCGGTAGCTATAAAAGGTGTCGCGGCTGCGGAGCCGCTCGGGCGCGGCCGGCAGCACGGCGATGCCGTCCCGACCGACGAGTTCCATCAGATGGCGGCGCCGACGTGCGAATTCCTGGGCATGCATGCAATCGACTCCGATGATTTAGTGCCGCATGACGGGCTTGTCGCCGAGCACTGCGTGCTCGCGCCGAGTCCGCAGCTCCTCGAACGCCAGCTGGACGCCGACGCGCACGTACTCGATGACCTCGGCCAGATCGAATCCGGCTTGCTCCGAGTTCTTGATCTCACCCGCGCCGGCAGCCGCGCGGCTGATTTCTATAAAATCTGCGACGATCTCCGCCAGCGGCGCCTGCTCGTCGGCGCCTGCGCCGCCCTGCGATGCAGCCTCGAGCGCCATGCCGCCGAGTCCGAGCCCCGTGACGAATCCATGACACCAGAGGGCGAGCGCCGTGACACGTTCGCGCAACTCGGGTTCACCGTCCTCCGGCAGCAGTGGATAAAACTCCAAGCCCAAACCATTGAGCAGGCGCCAGGTCTCCGCCTCCGCATCGTGGAGCCTCGCTTTCGCCGCACCGGCATCTGCCGACTCCGAGCGCGGACGCAGTGTGCTGTCACGCAGCCAAGCCGCGACGGCACCGGGCCCGCGCGCGCAGAGCAGTCCGCAGATACCGCCGTGAAACTCAGCAGTATCCACGCCAAGCTCGAGCGCTTCGATCGCCGCAGCGACCTTCGTGTAATCCAGCGATGCGCCGGTCCCCGCGACAATATCCTCCCAGTAAGGTCCGTAATGCTAACACTCTGCCATCGCTTATTGACCCCCGAAGGGCACCGGCTCTATAGTCTGTCGTCATGAGCTCCGACGATACGAATCGACGTTTCGACCTTGAGCTGCAGCGCGTCGAGAAACGGCTCGATGAGCTCGTCGTCATCTGCAAACAGCTGCAGGAAGAAAACCGCTCCTTAAAGCAACGCCAGGACACCCTGATCGAAGACCGGGCCACACTCCTGCAGAAGAACGAGCAGGTTCGCGGCCGGGTCGAAGCGATGATCAACCGCCTCAAAGCGATGGAGCAGACCCCATGAGCGATACGTTCGCACATGTCAGCATCCGGATCCTCGGCAAAGAATACCAAGTGGCCTGCCCGGTCGATGAAAAAGCTGCCTTGCTGGCATCGGCGGATCTTCTGAATAAGAAGATGCAGGACATACGGAACACGGGCAAAGTGCTCGGCCTCGATCGCGTCGCCGTGATGGCGGCACTGAATATGGCTAACGAGCTTCTCAAGCGCACGAATGAGGAGAAGCAACTCAAGGACATCGTCGACCTTAGGATTAAATCGATGCGCGAACGTCTCGATTCGGCGCTCGGCCCCGGCCAGCAGCTGAGTCTTTAAGCTTTGACGTTCCCTGCGGTGTTCGATGCGAATTGGATAGTCTTTCGACCCTAAGTCTTGATCTCGGGGTTGTGTTCTGTCGGTGGCGTTGTGCATATCCGGATACGCCGGATAGCCTGCAACCATCACGGCTTACCCCACCTTTTGCTCCGGTTCGAGAGCAACCATTCGCAACGGCACAGGCGGGGAACGTCATCCTCCCTTGAGCGGCGTGCCCGCTCTGAAGGCTAAGCCCGTGGCTACCACCTTCGCTCCCCGCAGCGCTCGCCAGCAAATTCGTCGGCAACTCAGAGCCCAACGCCAAGCGCTCGCGGCGGACACGCGCCATGCGGCGGAACTCCGGATCGCGAACAACTTGCGCCGCCTCAGTAGCTACCGGCGCGCCGCGCGCATCGCCGTGTATTTCGGTATCGATGGTGAAGTCGACCTGACTGCGCTGATCACCGACGCGCGCAGCCGCGGCAAAGCGACCTTCGCACCGATATTGGCCGGCGAGCGCCTCGAGTTCGTCGAACTCCGATACGACAACCCGATGACCCGCAACCGCTACGGTATCGTCGAGCCGGTCGACGGGCGGCGTATCGATCCGCGCGATCTAGACATCGTCCTGACTCCGCTGGTCGGCTTCGATCGCACCGGCACGCGCCTCGGCATGGGTAAAGGTTATTACGATCGCACGTTCCAGTTCCTGCGCCTGCGCCGGCACTGGATCAGGCCGAAGCTGATCGGCATCGCGTTTGCCTTGCAAGAAATCGAGCACATTGAACCGCGGCCGTGGGACGTGCCCCTCTGGGACGCTGTCACGGACACCGCTATTCACCACTTTTGATACAGAGCGATGGCGAAAAATTATTGGCTCCTGAAGTCCGAACCGTCGGTATTTAGCCTTTCGGACCTTGAAAACAGCCCGAAGCGCACGACCTGCTGGGACGGTGTGCGCAATTATCAGGTGCGCAATTTCTTGCGCGACGACGTCAAAATCGGCGATCTGGCATTTTTTTATCACTCCGGCTGTGACGAGCCGGCGGTCGCGGGCATCGTGCGCGTGGTTGCCGACGCGTATCCCGATCACACCGCCTTCGATCCCGAGGAAAAACATTACGACGCCGCGAGCGAGCCGGCGAATCCCCGCTGGTTTATGGTCGACGTGCGTTTCGAACGGGCGCTTAAGCGTCCGCTTACACTACAAGAATTGAAGCTATACAAGGACAAACAGCTTGCCGGGCTGACTTTATTGCAACGCGGCAATCGCTTGTCCGTATTGCCCGTTAGCAAAAATCATTGGGAGTTCATCATCAGTTTGGAACGGCAGAAACATGCCGAC
>Ga0326597_10000968_pt1 | contig 48094 bp, 40 predicted proteins | sample RVTome_12_FD_203789 | JGI IMG/M metagenome (GOLD analysis project Ga0326597, IMG submission 203789) | Soil microbial communities from uranium-contaminated site in the Upper Colorado River Basin, Wyoming, United States - RVT100D185 | ecosystem: Environmental > Terrestrial > Soil > Contaminated >...
TTTTTTGCTCCACCCTTAGTTTCTTTTGGTGTTTCCTTTCCTGCAGCTGGTGCTGTACCCTTACCTGCAGCTGGTGCTGTACCCTTACCTGCAGCTGGTGCTGTACCCTTACCTGCAGCTGGTGCTGCTCCTTCAGCTGGAGCTGTTCCCTCAGCTGGAGCTGCTTCTGCACCTGGAGCGCCAGGAGCACCTGCTGGTAACACTTTTCCACCTTTCTGAACACCTACAGCTCCACCTTTTCGGCCAGAAGTACGCGTACATTGTCCTCTAACTTTCAAGCCATACATATGACGATAACCTCTCCAGCTGTAGATTCCCTTCTCTCTTTCAATATCATTTCTAACTGTAAGTGCAATATCAGATGTAATCATATGGATTGTCTGTCCAGTTTCAATGTCTTTTCGTCTATTGAGAAACCACGATGGAAAGTTTGCTGAATTTGGATCCTTAATTATCTTTTCAATTGATTGAACTTGAGATTCGGTAAGATTACCAATGTTGCCATTTGAGGGAATTTTTAAAGAATCGATGATTGCATATGCAAAGTTATAGCCTATGCCTCTAATTTGAGTAAGACCTGTTATGATTTTTTTAGCTCCGGGAATATCATTTCCCACAATTCTAACAATATGCTGATATTCATTTGCGGTCAAGTATGCAAGATTCAAAATTACCAAGATAAAAACCATGCTAAGAATTTTGGCATGAAAAAACTATTCTTCTCATAAATTCAATCATAATTTCAGTAAATGGTATAAATGATAAGAGCATAAATGTACTTTATGTCAGATACATCAAACATTGTAGCACAAAGCTACAACTCTCCACCAAAATATACAGAAATCCAAACTGGATTGCCTGAAGATTATAAAGATATCAAAACCCTAGGAGATCTTTTAGCTATTAATTACAAATTAGTTGGTGTAAAACAACAACTTCGAAGAAATTTAATCTCGCTGATAAACTCGGGTAAACCAAAATATCCTGGAATAGTCGGTTTTGAGGATGATGTAATACCGGCATTGGACAGAGCAATACTCTCTTGTCATGATATATTTCTGGTTGGACAAATTGGTCAAGCAAAAACTAAGATTGTTGAAACCATCTCAAAGAATCTTTTATCTCCAATTCCTGTAATTAAAAATAGTATTACCAATGACTGTCCAATGGATTTACCTGAAAATGAATTGGTATCCTTGTTAGATGATAAAGAACCAAACAATTCAAGTCCAAAATTTTATGTTAGTCCTGAAAGTGCTGACAAAATACGTGACAATAAACAAGAAACTCAAATTGAATGGGTGGAGGGAAAAGATAGATACAAGTATGTTCTTGCGACTCCAGATATTTCTGTAAAAGATCTAGTTGGTTACATAGACGCAGTAAAGGTTGCAAAAAAAGGAATAGAAATGTACAAAATTGATTCCTATTCCCCCGGTCAGCTTATGCAAGCAAAACATGGAATTTTTTGCATTGACGAACTGCCAGTTCTTGATCCTAGAAAACAAGTATCACTACTCTCTGTATTACAAGAAGGTCGCTTTACTACTGGTTCATATCCTGTAATCTTCGAACCAAAAACTTCCTTCTTTGCAACTGCCAACCCAATTGATTATACTCATTCTGGAAAGGTGATTGAGCCTTTGTATGATAGACTCAAAAGCCATATTCATACCCATTATCCAAAATCACTAGAAAATGAAATGTTAATTATTCTTCAAGAGGCAAATATTCCCAAATCATTCATTATTTCTCCAATATTGAAAACTCTCTCAATGATTATTCAAAAGGCAAGAAAAAGTCATGAAATTAATCAAGAAAGAGGGGTGAGTGTAAGAATTGGAATTCATGGACTAGAGTTACTTGTAGGAGAATCTGAAAGAACAAGAGCACTCTCACATAAAATATTGCCTGTTCCTAGATTATCTGATATGTATTGTCTTGATCAAGTAGCAAAATTTGAACTTGTAGAACGAGATGACACTATTGAAAACAGAGAAAAAATTTTTCGTGATTTAATTGATGAATCAATTCATGAAATCTGCTTAGAATATCTGAATGACAAGGATGTAACATTGCTGGAATCTATAAAACAAGAATTCCAAGGAAAAACTTTTCAGGTTTCACAAAAAATGATATGGAAAAATGGTCAAACTTCTTATGAGAATCAACTAGAAAATTTCAAAAATCTAAAATATCTTGTAGAATTAAAAGTTCAACAAATACGTTCTGAACAAAAATCATTAATCGAAAAAACTACACCCTACCACATAGATTCTACTTCATTAATAATAAATGAAACCGGGGAAAGTGAATTACAATCTGTTTTAACTGAAATTATTCTTGAAGGACTACGTTGGATTAACCCAAAAATTTTAGAAAGAAAAGAGGCAGGATATGTCTCCGCCTAGTATGGGCAATTTTGTATACTATCTAAATGATGGGAAGAAAAACAAAACAGAATTAGAAAACACTATTTCTGATGAGAAACTGCAAAAATTATTGGAGGCACTTTCAAAACATGCAATGAAAGAAAAAACTCCCGAATTTCAGGAATTAGAATCTTTACTACAAAATTCATTAAATCAAAACGAGAACCAATATGCTGAAACAAAATCTGAAAAGGATGAACACATAGAAGAGGGTGGAACCCCTTTAACAAAACTATTAAAAGAGAAAGGGTACCTTCGTGAAGAAAAAAAATGGTTAACTAACAAAGGATTTTTTGAGATAGGTGGAAAAATCCTTCATGATGTTATGAAAGATCTAAATTCTACTGAAGTAGGTCTACATGAGACTCCATTAACTGGGAGTGGTAACGTCTTAATTGATACAACTAAAAAATTTGAACCTGGAAACGATATTAAATTTCTGAGTGTTCCTCAAACACTGCTTAATACCATAAAAAGAATTTCAAAACTTAATCATAAAATTGATTTTCCAATAGTGATGGATCTAGACGACTTTGAAGAATTTGAAACTTTAGAGGATGTACGAGCCGCAATAGTTTATTGTATTGATTTGAGCTCTACAATGAAATATTCTATTGGAAAAATTGGGACAAGTAGAATCGACGCTGCAAAAAAAGCACTGTGGAGTCTCTATGCACTTAATAAAAAATTCTTTCCAAATGATTCAATTTCAGTTGTCGGTTTTGGATCTATGGCGTCATTAATAGATCCATATGATATACCATTTCTCAAAACATTTGATGCTAATGACAATTTTTTACACTATACAAATTATCAGGCTGCATTTAGGTTAGCTAAAAAAATCTTACAGAAAAACTCTGCTCAAAACAAGAGAATAGTGATGATTACTGACGGTCAACCTAGTGCCTGTTTTATAGATAATATACACCAAAAAAATGAAATAATTTCTGATAAGCCATATTCAAATTTCTATACTCCTGACAAGAACGTAATTGCTAAAGTAAAAAAGGAAAGAGATATGGAACTTGACATAAACAAAGAAAGTATGGTCTATCTTTGTTATAGATACAAAAAAGTAGACCCTAAGATAAATGATAGAACGATTATGGAAGCTAAAAAATGTAAACGTGAAGGAATTGATATCGATACTATTGTGGTTAGTGACGAAGAGGAACTTTTGAAATATGCACAAGATCTTGAGAAGAAATTAAAAGGGAAAACATATCATATTAATCAAGAGAATATGGATAAAGTTCTCGTTCATGATTACCTTACAAATACTAGAAAAGTTTTAAATTCACAACATAATTGGTGATTTTATTGGATCCCACATACGACAAAGAAAAAATCCTTGAATGTATGTTCGATCCTGATACATCTGAAATTTTGGCCGAATTGGAAAATGGTGGAAAAGAGTTACAATATCTTACTGAGAAATTAAAAATTTTAGAAGATGAAATTTATGAAAGGCTATCTTACTTAATTCAACATGATTTTGTAAAAGAGGAAAAAACTAACAATAAAATTATTTTTACTGCAGATGCTGAAAAATTAGCAAAACTAGTTGAACAAGATAAAAATTTTGACGACGTGGTGAATGGATTGGCAAAAATGGACAGCTATCTTAACTAAGTTTATCTTTTCGTCGATTTCGTATAGTATATACTACAATTCCACCTATTCCAATTAATCCAACAACAAGAATCAAAAATCCAACAATTCCTACAGAAAGAGTGTTGTTATCTGGCATGTAACCAATTCCAGCAACTATTTGAGTTTCTTCAAGACCAGCATTTTCAATTACCATCTTGTAAGAGCCACTTGAGTCGATTTTGAATCGTTTTTCTGTTGATTCTTGATCAACCGTTTCTGAAAGAATTTGCGATCCTAGCGGATCAAACACTGAGACATGTATCATATTCTCTTCAAATTTTGCTAAAAGAATCCCATATACTCCAGCTTCACCAATAGAGGGATCGAGTTCTACTATTACTTCCATTGAAGAACCAGGATCTAAATTTTCTTCTTTGATGGTAAGATTTTGAGTTGCTAGTTGTGATCCATAAAATGATAGAATAATCCCTGCTCCTATGAGAGATCCCACAATCAACAAAAAAATTAAAGGCCTTTCCATATGGGTTTTTGGGAAAATTCCATAGTTAAAACTTGGTTTTTTCAAGATCTGAGAAGAATAATTAGATATTAAAAGAATTTAATAAAGTTAGACTGGACTAAAAAAGTTAGTCTAGGCTAAATTTAAATAGTAAATCAATCAAATTAATTCAAAATGAAAAATTCTAAAGCAAGTATTATGATTTCAATTTTAGCCATAGTTTGTGTGGCATCTTCACTATACTTTGTAATCCCTGGTAGCATTGAAGCACAATCTGAAGAAAAAACTTTCGTTACTCATAATGGAGGTATTGTAAGAACAACAGGTGAAGTTTTGGATCCGCTGTATACTAGTGCAACTATGGAATTTGATCCCATGGAATATCTTAGAGAATTTAATTATGGTCGAGTTTCCCACTTACCAGATGGAACTACACTTCGTGAATTTACAATAATTGCCGAAGACGATAAAATAATGGAAGTTTCATCAGGTGTATTTTATAATGTCTGGACTTTTAATGGAACAGTACCTGGCCCTACCATTAGGGCAACAGAAGGGGATACAGTTCGTATAAATTTCCTCAACAACGGTTCTAAATCACATACAATACACTTTCATGGAATACATCCTGCCGAAATGGATGGAGTCTTTGAGCCCGTGGGTCCTAGGGGTGGCCAATTTACTTACGAGTTTGAAGCTGGACCAGTTGGAGTTCATCCATACCATTGTCATGTAATGCCACTTGAAGAACACATAGTACATGGATTGTATGGAGTTTACATTGTTGATCCAAAAGAAGGTAGAGCGCCTGCTGATGAAATGGTTATGGTTCTAAATGGCTTGGATACTGATTTTGATACTGAAAATAACTTCTATGCAGCAAATACAATTCCATTTTACTATCAACACCATCCAATTCAAATTAACACTGATGAATTAATTAGAGTCTATGTTGTAAACATGGTAGAATTTGATCCCATAAACAATCTACATTTGCACGGAAATCTATACCATTACTATCCTACAGGAACTGATACTGTTCCTTCATTTTACACTGATATGATCACATTATCGCAAACAGAACGAGGTATTATGGAATTTGAATATGATTATCCTGGAAAATATCTATTCCATGCTCATAAAGTAGAATTTTCAGAAAAGGGATGGGTTGGAATATTCTTGGTAAAAGAGAATCCTAAATCTGCTTCTACAGGAGTAGAATATGGAAGTTAACAAAACTTCCAAAGGAAAACTTTTGGCAAGTGGGCTTATCCCGTTTGTCTTAGTGATACTTTTGATAGCCTATATTTTTGGGCCAGGCGGGGATTTACTTGAGTTAGGTACACCTCTCCCTGAGATTACTATTGAACAGGTCTACTTTATGAAAGGAGAGATTCAGGCTAGTGTACGAAATACTGGTCCAATTCCTGTTGAAGTGGTAATGGCTGATGTCAATGACAGAATTCAACCATCAGCAATAGAACCTGACAGGTTTTTGGACAGATTTGAAACATCTTTAGTACGAATTCCTTTTGAATGGAATGAAGCAGAGCCCTACATTATTGGATTAACGATTGAAGATGGAACTCGTTTTGAAAAAGAGATTAAAGCTGCAGCTCTTGCTTTAGAACCATCTGGCGATCTTATAGGATTTTTTGCAATTATTGGAACATACGTTGGCATAATCCCAGTAATGATTGGTCTTCTTTGGTTACCGTTTATCAAGCGAATAAGCAAAGCCAAGTATAATTTCTTTTTAGCCATAACTGTTGGTTTGTTGTTGTTTTTGGGAATTGATGCTATCGAGGAGGCTGTTGAGGTTTCTGATGAATTTCTAGCCAGTAGCTTTAATGGTGCATTGTTAGTAGCAACTGTTGTAATCCTGTCATTTCTCGGATTATATTATTCTGGAAACAAGCTTGTAGATAGGGCAAAATCATCACCTTATTCAAAACCGGCTGCTTTAGGTTTGATGATCGCAATAGGTATTGGCTTACACAACTTTGGTGAAGGGCTAGCTATTGGAGCTGCAGTAGGTCTTGGCCAAATTGCATTTAGCACATTTTTAATTGTTGGATTTGCATTGCATAACACCTCAGAAGGTTTTGCTATTGCTGCTCCTATGGCAAAAGGAAAGCCAATGATTGGCAAGCTTTTTGCAATGGGATTGATTGCAGGCACTCCTGCTATTTTTGGAGCTTGGATTGGAGGGTTTGTTTATTCCCCATTTACTGCCATAGTCTTTCTTTCAATAGGGGCTGGGGCAATATTTCAAGTAATAGTTGCAATTTTAAGATGGATACGCGAAGGTGACAAAGGTCTATCAAGTGCATCAGTTGCAGCTGGTGTTGCTACTGGCATGTTGATAATGTATCTTACTAGTATTCTTGTTTAACCAAATTTCAAACAGGCTCTGGATGAATTGTTATTATTGCATTCTTAAACTGACTCCGAATTTTTCTTTCAATCTGTGATGTTAAATCATGAACCTTTTCAATGGATAAATGTCTATCAAAAGAGCAATCAAAATCAATTTTTAACACATCTTGATACTGTAAAGTGACTACTCGGCCAATTTTTTTGATTTCGGTAAATTCATCAAGTATGTGACTAATCATTTCTTTGGTAATTTTGCCACTCATCTTGAGCTTTTCAGGAATAGCCACAAAAGGCTCTAGATGAATCGTAACATGATGTATTTCAGGCAAGCTTTTCTGAATTTTCTCTTCTATAATTTCAGAGATTCTGTGGGCATCTTCAAGATTTCTCTCTCTTTCTACCATTACATGAAAACTCACAAAGATTTTACCTTCTGATGAATAGGACGAAATGTTATGAACCTCTTTAACATCATCAACTGACATCACAATATCTTTAATCTTTGATTCTTGTGGAACATCCTGCCAGCTTGGCTCAAAACGAACAAACGTTTTACTATTTGGGATTTGATTTTTTATATTGTTTTCCGCTTGTGCAGAAATTTCATGAGCCTTATCAAAGCTAACATCTCCTCGCAATGTAATCGTTACATCGCAAAAGATTGTATCGCCTGATTTTCTCATAAGAATTGGGCCAACTCCCAAAACCCCTTCTGTATTTTGCGTAATATCTCGCACTTTAGCTACAAGTCCAGGTGAAATAATGTCGGTAAGATCCATTGCAGTACGATAAATTAGCTTCAAGCTTAATACTACAAGTAAAATTCCTAAAACTAAAGCTGCAACAAAGTCTCCTTGGTAAAATCCAGTAGTTACAAGCAGGATTCCAACTATTGCAACAATAGTCGAACCAAGATCCATCACCGCATGGTAAAAGTCAGCCTTTAGTGTAGTGCCGCCAATTTTTTTGATCGATTTTCCTAAAAGGATAATTCTAAAAACATCAATACCAATCGTGTATATGCCAGCAGTTATAGCTAAGACTCCAGGTAATATCTCAGGTTCTGGACTCTGAAGACGATTTATTGCTTCATAAATGAAAAAGGCAGCAATTAGTAGAATTGCAATTCCGCCAAATAATCCACCGAGCGACTCAATTTTACCATGTCCATAAGTATGCTCTGCGTCAGGAGGTTTTATTGCAAATTTAGCAGCTAAGAGAAGCACTACTGTGACTACACTATCTAAGAGAGCATGAACACTATCAGTAATCAGCCCTAAACTATTGAAAATTAATCCAAATGTCATTTCTACTGCAAAAGCCGACAATATTGCAAAAAGGGAAATCTTGAGAACCTGAGTTCTTTGCACAAACATGGTTATCTTACCACTTTCAGGTATTACTTATCTTATTACTAGTCTTCTAATTGAAGATAAATTATGCGACAATGTTATTTGTCTGAAAGACATTTCCTTCATTTACGGGTTAATTTGATCAAAGGATGCCTCATCATTATAGCATTAATGCTGCTTTTCCCAATTTTTTCTAGTTTAAACGCGGAGGCAACTCATAACCCTCATCTTTTTGTTTCAGCAGAAAACCCCATTTATGACAACCATTTTGCAGGTTCCATGGTAATTGAGGTAGTCGTAAGTGATCCGGATTACAATGATGTTGGTGAGGCAGAAGGTGAACCCGATGTTACACTAAATGGAAATGATCTTAGGATGGTTCAAGCTACTGATGGAAAATGGTATGCATATTTTGCAAATATCAACGCTGCAAAAAGAGCAGATCAAATTGTTCTTGATGCAGGACCAGGAGCTGTCGGCAAAAGTTTAGACTTTGGTGTCTTTTGTAGTAGTAGTACTACTTCATCAGTTTTAGGCGTTGGTTTTTCTGACACAGAGGGAGTTGCAGTTCCAGGGCGTATTGGTCTTTCAGATTTTACAAATGGAAATGCACCCTTTACGGCCTGTACAACATCTCCTACTGGTGGTAATGAAAATAATGTGGTACGCAATCCAAAATCAGTTAACACAAACCCCTCTGTACCCACAGGACAGATTGGTATTGATGATGATGCTTGGCCACTCATACAATTATTTTCTTTTGATAACGTAGAGATAAAATACAATAGGGCTGGTGGTATAGAAAAAGTACAACTTGAATATGATAAAATACCAAACATTTCATTAACCCCAGATAGATCCGGGTATCCTAACAATGCAGAAGTTTTCATTACAATAAACGATTTTCAATTAAATCAAGATCCAACAGATGAAGATTCATGGACATTTAACATCAATTCCCCAGAAGCAACCTTTTATCAAGCATTTACAGAATCTGGCTCTGATTCAGGAAACAATAGCCCAGGTTTGATTAATTTGGTTCCTCATCTTTCAAATCTTGATTTTGAGGATAACGGAAAATTAACTCTAAATCTTGGAAATGTTGCAGAATTACAAACAAACAAACATCAACCAGACAGTTTTGTTTCAGATACCACGAATACTTATTCTCAAATCATTACCTTAGTCGAATCTGAACCAAATTCTGCAATCTTTGAAAATTTTGATACCAGTAATGAATCAACAATTGGAATATTAGGTAATGCCCCAAGAGGCCAGTCCGCAACAATAGAATACAACGATAAATCAACTTCAATACTTGCTGGCTCAACTACAGCATCTATATCAATGACCCCAAAAGGTAGTCAATTTAATGCAGGTCAACAGGTTCCAGTAACAGTAGTCGATAATGATCAAAATGTAAATTCAGGTTCAAGGGATATACTGAATGTTTTTAGAAGCACAGCAATTATTCCTTCACTACAACTAGGTGAACCAGTAACTCTTGAAAAAACTTCGAGTCTGAAATTTTATACTGATTCAACTGATCCTCTGAATGGTGGCTTTGTAGTAGGCTTTTCAGTTCCTGATAAAAATTCAGACAGGTTAATTGTCAATACTATCCCATTAGGTGTCAATGCCTTTGAGGCTATGTCATTAAACATGGGCATAACTGCAGGAGTTTTGAAATCTTTACTTATTGATGTTAACTCGCCAAATAATGCAGGAACAAATTGGCTAAACTTTGATTTAAAATCATTTGAACAACAACTAGGTGTTTCTTCATTTTCTGACACTAGCATGTCTTTACATTTTGGTGGATTACCAGGAACAACTATAGTGCCAATTTTAGATCCAGGTGACATTTCATCTGGAAGCGGTTTGATACAATTAGATGATGTTGATATATCTACAATTAATTCAGTACCAAGCTCGTCTTCGGTTTTTTTAGTAATTAATTTTGATTCATCAGATAATACAGTTTCTACAGGTATGATATCTAATGAAAAAGATAGTCAACCAATAGTAATAGACTTTTTTTCCTTTGGGCAAAAAAATAATCAAGGAATTAATAATGCAATTTACCGATTTGAATTAGAAGAGACCGCTAACAATTCTGGAATTTTTGTTGGAACAATAGAGTATGCAGTTACTAATCAAGTAAATATTTTTGATCCGTCTTTAATTACATCACTTCGAACAATTGATGACAGAATAAAATTCCTAGTAAATGATAGATTGATAGATGAAGAAGGAATCAACATTGCATATTCTGATATTGCAGGAGTTGGAGTTACTATTAGCACTTCAACTAAAACTGACATTAAAACGCATTCAGGAACCGCATCCTTTACATCCAATACTTATCGTTTTGGTCAACCAGTTTTTTTTGTTTTAAATGATTCTGATCTTAATCAAAAACATGATACAATTGAATCATATCAAGTTGTAAATGATCCTAATTCCCCCAATGTTGATACTGTTGGAACATCAAATGGTGAGCTTTTAGTAGAAATTTTAATCAAAGATTTTCGCTATAAACGTTGTATAATAAATGGAGTTGAATATGGGGGACTAGCATCAACAGGATTTATTCTTGTAGAGACCAAACCTAATTCTGGTATTTTTGAGGGAAGTTTTAAAATGCCTACCCAAATCTGTGATAAAACAGGCACAAAATTGATTTCTACTGCAGGTGGAAGTCTTGATGCAAAATATCATGATTTCAGAGATTCTTCTGGAGAACAAAATATTTTCAGCGCAATTAGTTTTGGTTCTTCTTTGACTGGAGAAAATCTTTCAAGTTTAAACTCTGAAAAATTTATTATTCCCGAGTATAAGAAAACAACCGAAGTAATTCTAAGTGGTAAAGTAAATAATTACAAACAAGGAACTACCATTGACATAACTCTTATTGGACCTGATTCATCATCAGAAAAATTTAGTGTGTTTGCAACACAGAAAGGAGAATACAAAGTAGTTTTTACTTTATATCATAATTCCTTACCTGGTAATTACAAAGTTAGTGTGAATTATCATGACTCTCATATTGGAGATGAATTATTTCATGTCTCAAAATATTTGGTACCTGAATGGATAAAAAACAATGCTAGGTGGTGGTCATCAGATCAGATTTCAGACTCTGAATTTATCAGCGGAATAGAACATCTGATGGAAGAAAACATTATTGTTATTCCAGATTCTGTTAAATCACAAAGTACCGGACAAAATGTTCCATTTTGGATAAAAAATACTGCAGAGTGGTGGTCCCAAGATATTGTATCTAATGATGAATTTGTTGCGGCATTAGAATTTTTGGTAAAGAATGGCATAATTAGACTATAATCGAGTCAACTTTTCTTTCATTTAATACATAAATACCCTTGATCCTTGATAAAATTCAGCAAATGAGCCCGTTAGGACGTATATCATTAATTATTTTATCATTTACGATTTTATCATATGGACTTATTGGAGCAATAAATGCTCAAACTCCACCGACAACATCAATTCCACCTCTTTCAGTTAAGACGGATTTGCCTTTGTATGCAGATGGAAACACGATCACTGTTTCGGGTTTTATAAAAAACCTTAACATCGATTATCCTGTTGATCTTACACTTATTATTCGTGATCCAACAGGAAATCTTGTTTCCATTAGCCAAATTACTCCAAACGCAGATGGATCTTATGAAACAACATTCATTGCTTCAGGAACTTTCAAAGTAGGAGGAGAATATTCTGTTCAAGCATCATATAGTGGACAAAAAGCCACAACCACATTCAATTTTGTTGGTGGTCCAGGTTATACGCCACCTCCACCTCCACCAGAAGAAACTACAGAACCTCCACCCCCACCTCCACCACCAAAGTGTGGACCAGATCAAGAACTAGTAAATGGAGTATGCATGGATAAAGAACCTACAGAACCTCCACCACCACCCGTATGTGGTACAGGTACTCATTTAGAGGATGGACAATGCGTTCCTGACGAAAAAGAGCCAGGAGGAGGTGGATGCCTAATTGCAACTGCAGCATTTGGTTCTGAATTAGCACCACAAGTTCAAATGCTAAGAGAAATTCGAGATAATACTGTACTTGGCACTTTATCTGGAACTGCCTTTATGACAGGATTTAATGAATTCTATTATTCATTCTCTCCAACAATTGCAGATTGGGAACGTGAAAACCCAATATTCCAAGATGCAGTTAGAATTACCATAACTCCACTGTTGATGTCACTTTCAATTCTCAACCACGTCGATATAGATTCTGAGGAAGAAATGTTAGGTTATGGAATTAGTCTAATAATCTTGAATCTAGGAATGTACTTTGTAGCACCAGCTATTGTCATAGTAAAATTAAAGCAAAGATTCAAGAACCAATAGAATTTTTCTTTAGGTTATTATACTCAAACAAATCATGTTGTTTTAATGCATATAGAATACGAAGAATTTGAATCAATTGAAGATATTTTCATGTACATGTCTTCTGTAGCACCACCAATGAAAAATACTCTCCCAATTAATTCTTACAAAGGTTATGTTTTCTCTTTTATTCCTCTTAGTCACTCAAATGGAGATGTTTATCTATTTATTTACACAAAAGGAAAGCTAGAAGGTAGAATTTTAGAATTTGACTCAAACACACACTCTTATAAAAAAGTCGAATCTATTGAAAGAGCAGATAAAAATTATTTTATTGTTCTGAGACCAAAAAGAAATACTATTGCTGATGTAGCACTAGAAAAATTATAATCTCTTAGTTTCTATTTTAGGAGCACTAACTGATCTACTTCTTGCATATTTTTCTACAATTTCATCAGGCATTCTTCCATTGAAAAGATCTTTGCACAGACCACGCAAGTATCTCATTATTGCCCATGTTCCTGCTTTAATTATGCCATACATGAAAACCTTCATAGCTGGTCCGTAGGTCTTATTCCTAAGAATAATTGGAATAATATCATTAATCACACGTAAGTTATTTTCCCAACACTTCCAAAATAATGTGAACTGTGCCTCATTTAGATTGCCAAAATGCATTGAATTTTTCTCACTAAAATCTTGATAAAGTAACGGTGCAACAAGACCTCTAAAGTTTGTTGCTCGAAAATCTGTCATCATATCTATTGTATATTGAACCTCATCTGGTGTTTCATCCGGCCAACCAATAATTATAGTCGCTGCTGGGAACCAATGGTTTTCATTTAGTATTTTAGCACCTTCTCTTACCACACTTCCCCATTCATCAGTTGAAAATGGTTTTGTCTTGACTCCAAGATGTTTTTTGACCATTCTTGGAGCTACTGTTTCTATTCCAAGATTTGTAGAAAGCCACCTTCCATTTTTTTGCATTTCATTTATTTCAGAAATATCATGAAGAAGTTTTGGGTCTGCTGCTACTGCTGAGAAAGTCATATGAGTAGTACCAATAAAGTTTGGACCTAAACTTTTCAAGCCTTTCCATAACTCGGTAATAGCATCTCTGTTGGGTATAAACTCTCTATTATCACATCCATAAAGTAGCATTTCATCTGAATGTAGCCAAATTGAATCAAAGCCATAATCTAGATTGATTTTTGCTTCATGTTTTAATCTTTCAAGAGGCAAATCTTTTTTAGATCTTTTATTTACATCACAAAAATCACAACCCCTACCACATCCGCGCATTGCTTCAATTAGTGAATTGACTGTGGGACCTTCAATAATTGGAATGTTTTGAATATTTTTAACAAAACAATGCATTAATTCTGGTGCATCGCCTTTCTCCAAATCATTAAATAAATCTAAAGCTAATTCATCAGCCTCACCAACTACCACAGTATCAATTCCATGAATTTTCATTCTATCAGATTTTGCAAGCTCCCATGCGCCATTTCCTCCAACTACAACTTTAAAGTTGTATTTTTTCTTTAATTGAATAATATCTGCACACATTTTTTTGAATTTCATCGCCACGTAGGATAATTTTTCTGGCGACATTGTTGTTGTAACAGGAGCCATTCCAAGCGGATCCATTACATTAATTCCAACTACTTTTGTATCTGGACCAATGGATTTTTCAAGATAATCTGGATTTGCCACAAAAACTTCGTCCTTTTTGTAACCTTGTAGTAGTGCACTCTCTACACGTCGTAACCCAACCTGAGCTACCTTTGCTTCACCAGTTACTGAATCAGTCTCAACAGGGGGACAAAAAACTTTGTCAAAAACCCATTCTGGAAGAACTTCGTATGGTCCACACGCAATAAACCCATAAAGAAAATTTCCTCTATAGTTAGTCATCAGACTACGGTCTGCGGTAAGAACTATTCGTTTGCCTGACACCGCCTAAAATTCCTTCCAGCATGATATAAATCATTTACGAATAAACTGATGACTTAAATTACTTATCTAGGAATTATACGAGGAATCTCTTATGAAGGAAATTAGTGAGCCTCGACATCTAGAGCCTCACCTAAATGAATCAAGCTCTATGCGTGATTTTGTTTTTGGGTTTGGTGATGGAGTAAATACTTCATTAGGACTTGCTGCAGGAGTTGGTGGAGCTGCAGTTTCATCAGATCTTATTATTCTTGCAGCATTAGTCGCAATGTTTACCGGTGCAAAGGCAATGGCAGTTCAAAATTATCTTGCAGTAAAATCACAACGGGAATTATTAACCTCAGAAATTAATAGAGAAAACTGGGAAATTGAAAATAAACCAGAAGATGAAAGAAAAGAAATAGAAGATATCTACAAAGCCAAGGGTTTTACAGGAAAAGATCTTGAAATGATTGTAGATAAAATTACTTCTGATAAAAAAGTCTGGTTAAACACTATGCTTACTGAGGAATTAAATTTGAATTTGGAAATTCTTGGCAATCCAATAAAAAGTGCATTTCGAATGTTTGGTGCATTCTTAGTTGGAGGAATCTTGCCAATAATACCATTTTTCTTTAGTTCAGGATTTACTCCTCTTTTTATTGCAATAGGAATTAGTCTTACTGCCTCGTTCATAGTTGGTGCAGTAAAATCAAGAATGGCAAATACAAATTTGATTAAAGGAGGAATAGAGATGGCAGGTTTGGGAACTGGCATTGCATTAATTGGATACGGCATTGGTAGTGAGTTAGCCAGTATTGGAATTGTTAATGTCTAATTCTCTTCATGCTAATCCTGTTGGCAATACTTGCTGCCATAGCGCCTGCACCTATCCCATTATCTATATTCACAACTGCTAATCCTAAGGCACAACTTTGTAACATTGAAGCTAGTGCAGCAATTCCTTTTTCTCCATAACCATATCCAACAGATGTTGGTACTCCAATTACAGGTACATTAACTGATGAGGAGACAAGTGTTGCTAATGCCCCTTCCATACCTGCAACTACAATTATTGAATCAACTTCTTTTTTTATAAATTCCTTGAGAACCGGTATTACTCTATGCAAGCCTGCTACGCCAACGTCGTAACTACTAATACATTGACAATTCATTGCTTCGCACATGAGTCTAGCTTCTTCGGCTACGCCTATATCCGAAGTGCCTGCAGTTAAAATTCCAACCTTTCCTTTGTTTTTCTTCAATGGTTTTTTGTAAATTAGAATCGACGTTGATTTTTTTCCGATTTCTGTTTTTAATTTTCTTTTCTTGGAAAATTCCAAGATTTTATTATAATCATTTTTTTTTAATCTTGAAACAAGTATTGAATTAGATTTTTTTAAAACTCTTTGGATAATTTTTTTTATTTCACTTAATTGTTTTTGCTCTGCAAATATTACTTCTGGTATGCCACGTCTATACTTCCTTCCAGTATCAATTTTTGCAAAATCTTCTATTTTTTCAAGAGAATAAAGTGATAATAACTTACGTGCATTGGGAACAGTCATTTTCCCAGACTTTAATGAATTAAGAATTTCATCTAATTCCAATATTATCCGTTCGAATAATTCAGTTAAAAATCTAATCAGATATTTAAATTTGAAATGGCGTTTTTCACACTATCTGCTGATTTTTGAAGGCTGTTTTTTTCTTCATCGTTTAATTCTAATTCAATTATTTTTTCAACACCGTTTTTACCAATCACTGCGGGAACTCCCATAGTAATGTCTGAAAATCCATATTCTCCATCTAGCGCTGTTGCTACTGGGATTACCTTTTTTTGATCTCTTACAACAGCTTCTATAATAGTAGAAATCGCATTACCAGGTGCATGTATAGTGGCACCTTTTTGTTCAATTACTTTTGCAGCAACCTGTTTAGTATCTTGCACTAATGCATCAAGTTTATCTTTTGTAAGAAGTGAAGTTAATGGGATTCCAGACACCGATGAAAATCTTGTTAATGGTAACATATTTTCTCCATGTTCTCCTATTACTAAAGCACGAATTGAACTTCGTGAATGTCTAGTTGCTTCATGAATAAATTGAATGAATCTTGAAAGGTCTAACATATTTCCCATGCCAAATATTCTATTTCTTTTAAAACCTGAAACTTTGTATGCCACATGAGCCATAGGATCAAGAGGATTTGTAACTGGAATTATCATGGAATCTTTAGCATATTTTTTTATATTCTCTACAACATCTTTCACAATACCAGTATTGATTTTCAATAGATCCATTCTAGTCATTCCTGGTTTTCTTCCAGAACCAGCTACAACTACAACAATCTTTGAATCTTTCATCTCTGAATAATCGTTTGAACCTCGTACTTCAACATCTATTCCTTTTTCCGATAGCATATGATTCAAATCCATTGCTTCTCCTTGCGGTAAACCTTTGACAATATCTAGTAAAAGAATTTGATCATCTAATTTCTTTAATGCTGTAAAAAGGGCTGCAGCCGCACCCACTTTTCCTGAACCGATAATAGTAATCATGCCATGCGGTCTTAATACTCAATAATTAAATCTAGTGGATTTTAAATTCTTTTCAACAGAATTTATATTCATTTTATTGATCTGAAAATTATGGTAATTGTAATTGATTCTCAGATTGCAGGAATATCTGGAGACATGTTACTTTCTGCCTTGGTGGATTTAGGTGCAAATAAATCAAAAATTATCAGGGCAATTAAAATATCTGAGAATCATATGAACGGTTCAACTATTAAAAATATTGATTTTGGCAAAGTAAAAAAATATGGAGTAGAAGCAACTGAATTAATTCTTGATATTGATGACAAAACTCATGAACGTAAAGGAATTGAAATTCAAAAATGCATTGAAAATTCATTAGATGAAATTGGTCTTTCAGAAAAGGCAAAAACATTTGCTAAAGCAAGCATTGAAACTCTAATGAAGGCTGAATCGAAGATTCATGGATCTCCACTCTCATCAGTTCATTTTCATGAAGCATCTAGCATTGATACTGTAATCGATATAATAGGAACTGCCACTGCAATCGATGATTTAAAATTATTTGAAGATGAATTTGTATCAACTCCTGTGGCAGTGGGTGGTGGAACTTTAACGTTTTCTCATGGAACAACTTCAAATCCAGCAAGTGCAATTTTAGAAATTTTGAAAAATTCAGGAATAATTATTTCAGGAGGTCAGGTAAAGGAAGAATTGACTACTCCAACGGGTGTAAGTATGTTAACCAATCTAACAAAAACATGTTTAGATTTTTACCCAAAAATGAAAGTAAATTCTATAGGTTATGGGGCAGGCAAAAAAAACTTCGATGGATTTTCAAATGTTTTAAAAATCATTCAAGGTGAAAAAACCAAAGACTTTCAACAGGATGTGGTTCAAGTCTTAGAAACAAATGTAGATGATGTATCTGGCGAAGTGCTAGGAAATTTAATTGAAAGAATAATGGCTTATGGAGCCAAAGATGTTACCATTACTTCAGCAATTACGAAAAAAGGACGACCAACCAATCTTGTTTCGGTTATTTGTGATTCAGAGTCAATGAACGCAATACTTGAATTATTGGTTTCAGAAACAGGGACTCTTGGAGTTCGAGTTCGTACTTCAGAAAGATACACTGTACCTAGAACAATTGAAAAAATAGATATCACTATTCAAGGTTCAATTTTTCAGGTAACCTGTAAAATTGTCTATGATGGAGTTTCAATAAAAAATTTCAAAGTAGAATCTGATGATATTAAATTAATTTCAAATACAATTAATCAACCATTCAAAAAAACTGAGGAATTAATTCGAATAGCGATTAAGGAAAAACTAGGCCTAAAATGACAAAACTAGATGAACTCATCAATTGGTTTAATGAAAAAGATAGAGTCTTGGTAGCCCTTTCTGGTGGAGTAGATAGTGCCTTGGTTGCATATGCTGCATTTCAAAATTTATCAAATTCAGCTACGGCTGTTACTGCCGATTACAAAACTCTTTCGCGTGATGAATTAAGTTCTGCACAAAGAGTTTGTTCTGAAATAGGAATTAAACAAATTGTAATTAATTATAATGAATTAGAAAATGAAAATTTTGTTCAAAATGACAAAAACCGATGTTTTTATTGTAGAGATGAATTAGCAAAAAATCTTTTTGAGCTTGCAAAAAAACTTGGCGCAGATACCATTGTAGATGGAACCCAGTTAGATGATTTAGACGATTACAGACCAGGAATTGATGCACTCAAATCCAATGGAATTCAAAGCCCATTAGTAGAAACGGGATTTACAAAAAAACAGGTACGAGATGAAGCTAAAAGAATCAATCTATCAGTTTTTGATAGACCGTCCAATTCCTGTTTGGCATCTCGTATACCTTGGGGGCAGAGAATAAGTGCTGAGAGACTAACTAGGATTGAAGTTGGAGAATCAATTGTCAAACAAACGCTTGGTGCAAATCAGGTAAGAGTAAGAGATTTCGATGGGATAGCGAAAATTGAAGTTGGTAAAAATGAATTGGAACTATTTTCTGATAAATTGAAAATGGATGAAATTATTTTAAAATTAGAACAAATTGGTTTCAAATCTGTGATTATTGATCCAGAAGGATACAAATCTGGGAAAATCAACGTTATAGCTGATTGATTTATCTAGATAACGCAGCTTCAACACCTGTACACGAACAGGTTTTTCATGAGATGATTCCTTTTTTACAAGATCAATTTGGAAATCCATCATCAATTCATAGATATGGACGGTTCGCACAAAGAGCAATTCAAAATGCAAGAAAACAAATCGCCCATTTGATAAATTCTGAACCCAATGAAATTCTTCTTACTTCTGGTGGGACAGAATCTAATAACACTGCTCTCTTTGGATTAGCTCACGCAGCAAAAGGAAATCACATAGTTACCTCATCTATTGAACATGAAGCAATTTTAGAACCGTGTAAGAAATTGGAAAAAGAAGGATTTAAAATTACATACATTCCTGTCGATAATTCAGGCTTGGTTAATTCAAAAGATATTGAAAAATCGATCACACCTGAAACTTGTCTAGTAAGTATCATGTTTGCAAATAATGAGGTGGGAACAATACAACCAATTCAAGAGATTTCTAAAATATGTCATAATAAACAGATAGTTTTCCATACTGATGCAGTTCAAGCAGTTGGCAAAGTCAAGATAGATGTCAAAGAATTGGGTATTGATATGTTATCTATATCCTCCCACAAAATTAATGGACCGAAAGGAGTAGGAGCTCTTTACATAAAAAAAGGGATTGAAATGATTCCTTTCATTTTTGGAGGTGGACAGGAAAACGGCATGAGATCAGGAACCGAAAATGTAGCAAGTATTGTCGGATTTGGTAAAGCATGCCAACTTGCTCAAGAGAATATGAAGCAAAATATTTTCCACCTACAAAATATTAGAAATAATTTAATCGCAAAAGTAATGAAGGAAATCCCCTTGGTAACGCTAAATGGTCACTCCGACCAAAGAATAGCTAACAATGCACACTTTACATTCCTTGGCGTAAATGGAGAAGACCTTATTATCAAACTTGATGAAAATGGAATTGCTGCATCAACAGGTTCTGCCTGTTCTGTCAGAGTACAAAAGGAATCTCACGTTTTAAAGGCAATGGGATTTTCTCATGATCAAATTGCTGGATCACTACGTTTGACAGTTGGCATATCAAATACTGATTCAGAAATTGAAAAAACTGTTGAAATCTTAAAAAAAGTAGTTAAAGAACTTCGAGCATTTTCTCCTCTTAAAGAAAAGTATGGCTTTTAGAAATTTGTGTTAGTAGGCTTTTGTAATTGGTATTCGGTATTTTGACGATAAAAGTATTATTGAGACAATCCCTACTATTAGAATCAGCGTAGCAATACTTCCAAATTCCGGAACCACGAAAGTTCCAATAATCTCAATATCTGAATCTCCTTCTTCAAATTCTATTGTGATTTTCCTTGAATCTACATCAGTGGCAATTTCCTTGTATGGAACTTCTACTCCATCAATTAGAATAATAAAACTATCATCCGTACTATCATTTTTTTTTGCATCTATTGACTTGCGAGGTAAATCTAATGTGATGGAACCATCATCTTCAGTTTCTACGATGGCAATTAAAGCAAAAATATCTGGATCAATTATCATATTTTTTACGGTTGCCCCTCTTATAGTATAATGTACATCAAAAGTTCCATAACTTCCTGCATCGACCTCAAAAATATCAGTTGTCTCTATAACAGAAAGTTCAGTCTTGTATTCAAAATTTGTTTCAACCATGTAATTTGCACCATAGGATGCTCTTATAATATATTTTCCATCTTTTTGCCATAGAGGTCCCTTAGCAAGCATAGTGTGTGTAAATTTTCCATCTTGTGCAACAACGATTTGTGCAATATCAACTAAATTACCTTCATGAAAAACTTGTAATGTCACTGGGGTATCCAATATAACAGCTGTAACATTTCCGGAAATAACAATTGTATCTCCTTCTTCATAAGAATTTTCAGAAGTTGTGACTGAGAGTAATTCATTAGTTTGTGCAAATGCTGAAAATGTAGCTAAAGACAATATCATACTAGCTAAAAATACAATAATGTATTGTTTCATAAAAGAATAAAATATCAATTGTATATTTCTTTTACTATTTAATTGTGGATTTAAAATAAAAAATGAAAAAAGATGAAGATCTTAGTATTTTGGTAATACATTCAACCTTGTTCTTGAAGATACGGCAATTATTGATATAATTGCGACTGCGAGAATTAATGCTGCAATAGCGCCAAACTCTGGTATTGCGAAGGTACCAATGATTTCTATCTCTTCTGCTCCGTTAGGGAACATAATTGTAACTGTTCTTGTAGTATCTGTAACAGATTCTTCAGAGTCTGCCTCTTCTCCATCCACTAGGACAAAGAGCGGGTCAGTACTTGATTTTGTATCTAGTACATTTCTTGGAATTTCAAGTGTTAACATTCCATCACTACTTGTGTCGATGTTAATTGTCATTGAGGTTGTCGCCGGATTGATTCTTGCACCAGTTACTGTTGCACCAGAAATACTGTAGGGTATGCAATAATTTTCTGCACCTACTCTTGCAGTTAATTCACCTGGGGCACATTTGACGCCAATAACAGATGCTCCAGTTAGTTGGACTAGAGCTTTATTGTTAATTTGTTGGCTTCCATATGTTACTTTGATAGTATAGGTACCGTCGTATTTCCATGAATTTCCTGCAGTACTTAGCGTTGTCTTATATTTTCCATCGCTGCCGATTTTAAGTTGATCAACTGCAACTATGTTATTGAATGGTGATGGACCAATCACTGTTAGTCCAACCTCTGTTCCAAGCCTTATGTTGGCTACGCTTCCTTCAACAGTGATAGTTGACTTGTGATCATATACAGCTTTATCGGTCCAAACCCTGATGGGTATATCTGCTTGTGCAGCTTGTTCTCTTTTCATTTCAGAGGCTGGATCAGGACAATCTGGACAAGCCTCTTCATCATAGTATCCTTGAGCAAATACTGCTGAAGTAGATGTTGCTAATACTGCGGCTATAATGGCTATTGCCACATACGACGTACGTGTATTCATCTTGTTTGCGGTTGAGTAAATTGCCTATTTATGTATATTTAAAAAATGAAAAAAGATGACGATCCTAGTATTTTGGTAAAATACTTAGTCTTGTCTTTGCCGATACTGCAATTATGGATATGATCGCAATTGCCAGAATCAAGGCTGCAATTGTACCAAATTCTGGAACTACAAAAGTTCCAATAATCTCAATATCTTCAGCTCCATCTGGGAATGCTATTGTTAAAGTCCTATCTGTACCAGTGGCCGTTTCCTCAAATTCTACCTCTTCACCGTCAATTAGAACGAAGAAATTATCATCTTGTCCGTTGATTTTTGCATCGATCAAAGCTCTAGGTAATGTAATCGTTAATACTCCATCACTTGTGGTTTTGATTGCAACAACTAATGAATTTGCTTCGTCATCTGGGGTTACACTAAGTACGCTACCTCCAGTTATTTTATAGCTTAGCACAAAGTTAGTTCTGTCTACTTTTATTGTTCCTGTTGGCTTGGTTGTACCATCTGAACCGCCAAACTCAAACGTTGTTTCTGCTGTTCTAGATTGAGTGCCATATAGTACCTTTACAGTGTAGGTTCCCTGGGACTTCCATAGAACGCCACCCGCAGAGATTTCTGTACTAAAGGTCTTATCAGGACTAATATCAATCTGTTGAATTGTAACAAGATTGCCATTTGCCGCAAAAACTTGAAGACTTACTGGGGTTCCTGAAAGAAGATCTCTGACTTGACCAGAAATCATTACAGTATCACCATCGTTATAAGACTCCTTATCAGTTGTGACAACAATTCCTGAAAGGGAAAGATCATCTGTTTGTGCAAAAGCATATCCTCCACCTATGCTGACAATAATAATTGCAAACAAAGTGAATGCTTTTAGATGAGTACTCATTGTCAATATCGGGCTTAATAATACTATTTAACTTTACGCAAAAAATTCTTGACTAAATCGGCGAATTATGGTTCTATTTTCAGATTAGATATATATTAACCCCCCCGTGATTTTTTTTAGTTTGTGTAAATTATTGATGCTTACAGCTAATGTTGAACTTGGGGGTGCTGTTTTTGGCAACTAAGAGAAACCCAGTTCTAGTACCAGATCATGTTTATGTTCCAAAACATGAGATTATGACAATAAAAGAAGCAGAGGATATTTTAATAAAATTTAATTGCAAACCCACAGAATTACCATTGATTTTCGTTAATGATCCTGCAATAATAGGTCTTGGTGTAAAACCAGGAGATATGATCAAAATTACAAGAAAAAGTGCGACAGCTGGAGAGAGTATGTATTATAGATATGTGGTAGAAGTTTAATGGCAGATTCATCCAATAAACGCTGGCCAATTATTCATGACTTACTCAAAAGAGAAGGTATTGCACGTCAACACCTAAATTCTTTTGACGAATTTTTGGAAAGAGGATTACAAAGTATCATCAATGAAGTAGCTCAAATAGAAATCGAGAATGCAGAGTATCCATACAAAATCCAATTAGGAAAAATAAAGCTTCAACAACCAAGAATGATGGAACTTGATGGTTCCATTACTCACATTACCCCTGCAGAGGGAAGATTACGAAACGTCTCATATTCTGCTCCTGTGATGATGGAAGCTAGTGTTGTTGAAGATGGGAAAATCCTAGAATCACGTTTTGTACACATCGGTGATATTCCAGTTATGGTAAGATCAAATGCATGCATTTTGAATAATTTTTCTACACAAAAGTTAATCGAGCATGGTGAGGATCCACATGATCCTGGAGGCTATTTTATCATTAATGGTTCTGAAAGAGTTATTGTTGGCTTGGAAGATCTTTCATACAATAAAATAATTGTTGATAAAGAAACTGTTGGCGGAAATATTGTATTCAAGGCTAAAGTTTATTCATCAATTGTAGGCTACCGCGCAAAACTTGAGTTAATGATGAAAGGTGATGGCCTAATAGTTGCAAGAATTCCTGGCTCACCTGTTGATATTCCAGTAGTTACATTAATCAGAGCTCTTGGATTAGAATCAGACAAAGAAATTGCAGCTGCAGTATCTCTTGTTGATGAAATTCAAGATGAACTTGAAGGCTCATTTGAAAAAGCCGGTGATGTTCCCACTCCAAAAGATGCTATTGTATACATTAGTAAGAGAATTGCACCTGGAATGTTAGAAGAATTTCAAATTAAAAGAGCAGAAACTTTGCTTGACTGGGGACTTTTACCTCATCTTGGAAAACACCCAGAAAACAGAAAAGAAAAAGCTCAATTTCTTGGTGAAGCTGCATGTAAACTTCTTGAATTAAAACTAGGTTGGATATACCCTGATGACAAAGATCACTATGGTAATAAAGTTATAAAATTTGCTGGACAAATGTTAGCCGACTTGTTCAGAACAGCTTTTCGAAATTTGGTGAGAGACATGAAATATCAACTTGAAAGATCAGGACAAAAAAGAGGAATCAACGCTGTAGCTGCAGCAATAAGACCTGGAATTGTTACAGATAAACTCAATAATGCAATTGCAACTGGAAATTGGGGAAGAGGAAGAGTAGGGGTTACGCAATTACTTGATAGAACCAATTATCTATCTACAATTAGTCATCTTAGAAGAGTTCAATCTCCATTAAGTAGAACTCAACCCAACTTTGAAGCTAGAGATTTACACGCAACTCATTTTGGACGAATTTGTCCCAGCGAAACTCCGGAAGGCTCTAACTGTGGATTAGTAAAAAATTTGGCTCTTTCAGGAATTATTTCAGTCCATGTTCCATCAGAAGAAATTGTTGAAAAAATATTTGATTTAGGAACTGTACATTTTTCCGAGGGGAAAAATGACTTGAAACGAGATGGAGCTCGGGTATTTGTTGATGGGAAGCTGATTGGATATTATCGTGACGGTGAAAAATTAGCAGAATCATTACGTGAATTAAGAAGGAGTTCAAAGATTCACCCTCACATTGGAATATCTTTCCATAAATCAGAAATTGAAAATGCCACCAAGAGGATATATGTAAATTGTAATGCTGGTCGGGTTTTACGTCCACTTATAATTATCAAGGAAAACAAATCTATGTTAACCCAAGATCTTATTGACAAAGTTTCAAAGAAATTACTGTCATGGAATGACCTTCTTCGAATGGGAGTGATTGAACTGATTGATGCCAATGAGGAAGAAAACTGTTTTATTGCTTTTGAAGAAAAGGAATCTAAAAAACATACTCATATGGAAATTTTCCCATCTGCAATCCTAGGTGCAGGGGCTTCTATAATTCCATATCCTGAACATAATCAATCTCCTAGAAACACCTACGAATCAGCAATGGCAAAACAAAGCCTTGGATTTTCTACTCCAATGATGAATACTAGTACTTATGTAAGACAACACTTGATGCTTTATCCCCAAACCCCCATTGTTACTACTAAAGCTATGGGGCTGCTAGGTTTAGAGGAGAGACCTGCAGGGCAAAATTGTGTTGTTGCCGTATTGCCTTTTGACGGTTACAATATTGAAGATGCAATTGTTCTAAGTAAGGCGTCAGTTGATAGAGGTCTGGCTAGAACATTTTTCTATAGAATCTATGACGCTGAAGCCAAACAATATCCAGGAGGAATGCGTGATAATTTTGAAATACCAAATGCTGAAGATAACATTCGCGGTTACAAAGGCGAGAAAGCTTATCGCCTACTTGAAGAAGATGGAGTAATAGCTACTGAATCACCAGTTCTTGGTGGTGATATTCTAATTGGTAAATCTAGTCCTCCTAGATTTATGGAAGAATATAGAGAATTTGAAGTGAAAGGTCCATACCGACGTGATACATCAATTGGTGTTAGACCATCTGAAACCGGTGTAGTAGATACTGTAGTTATGACTCAATCAAACGAAGGAGGAAAGATGTACAAAATTAGAGTTAGAGATATGAGAATTCCTGAAATTGGGGACAAATTTGCTTCACGACATGGACAAAAAGGAGTTTTGGGAATTTTAGCTAACAATGAAGATTTACCATACACTGCAGAAGGAATTTCTCCAGACATTCTAATCAACCCTCATGCATTCCCATCCAGAATGACTGTTGGTATGTTTATGGAATCAATTACTGGAAAAGCTGCTGCTTTACGAGGAGAAAAATTTGATGGCTCTGCCTTTGTTGGAGAAAAAATGGATGAAGTCAAAAAAATAATGGATGCTACTGGATTCAAATATTCTGGAAAAGAGATAATGTATGATGGTAGGACAGGCAAACCATTTCCAGTAGAAGTATTCATTGGTGTTGTGTATTACCAAAAACTTCACCACATGGTTGCAGATAAGATTCATGCAAGAGCAAGGGGTCAAGTTCAAATGTTAACCAAACAACCAACTGAAGGAAGAGCCAGAGGAGGAGGTCTTAGATTTGGAGAAATGGAACGAGATTGTCTTATCGCTTACGGTGCATCCATGATTTTAAAAGATAGATTATTAGATGAATCTGATAAATCTGAAATTTACGTATGTGAAAGATGTGGTTTAGTTGCATATCATGACGTAAAACAGAGAAGATATGTTTGTAGAGTATGTGGTGATAAAGCAAAAGTTTCATCTGTTTCAGTTGCATATGCATTCAAATTATTACTTCAGGAAATGCAAAGTCTGAATATTGCTCCAAGACTTTTGATAAAGGAGAAAGTATAATGTCACTTCAAACCATAAAATCAATTGATAGTATACGATTCTCAGTTTGGTCACCGACTGAAATTAGGAAATACTCTGTAGCTGAAATTACTGCTCCTGAAACATATGATGAAGACGGTATGTCCGTTCAGGGAGGATTGATGGATGGAAGACTTGGCACATTAGAGCCTGGCCAAAAATGTCTTACCTGTGGAAACACCGCTGCTAGATGTCCTGGTCATTTTGGTCATATTGAATTAGCAGAACCAGTTTTACACATTGCTTTCATTGACAATATTTACAAGCTTTTACTTTCAACCTGTAGGTCCTGTTCAAGGTTGAGAATGTCACAGGAAGACCTTGATAAATTCGCAATAATTCGAAAACGAGAGGCAGCTTTTACAATAATTTCTCAAAAGCGAATTCCAGAACAAATTTTAGAAAAAGCAAAAAAAGCAAAAGAATGTCCTCATTGTGGTAAACCTCAATATGATCTAATTTTTACAAAACCTACAATTTTTATTGAAAAAACTGAAATCGGTGAAAATAGATTACTGCCAATTACAATTAGGGAGAGATTTTCACAAATTATTAATGACGATCTTAAACTCTTAGGTTATGATCCAGACACTGCAAGGCCAGAATGGTTCATTTTACAAGCTCTCCCAGTTCCGCCAGTAACCGTTAGACCATCAATCATTTTAGAAACGGGAATTAGATCCGAAGATGATCTAACCCACAAAATGGTTGATATCATTAGAGTAAATCAAAGACTAAAGGAAAGTAAAGAAGCAGGAACTCCGCCACTAATTGTACAAGATCTTGTTGATTTGTTACAATATCATGCTACGACATATTTTGATAATGAGGTTTCAGGAATTCCACAAGCTCATCATCGTTCAGGAAGACCTCTAAAAACTTTAACTCAAAGATTGAAAGGAAAAGAAGGAAGATTCCGTGGCTCACTTTCTGGAAAAAGAGTTGACTTTTCAAGCAGAACAGTAATTTCTCCTGATCCTAATCTTGACTTGTCAGAAGTAGGCGTCCCTGAATCGGTTGCCATGAAACTTACTATCCCAGAAATTGTAACCGAGTGGAATATAGAACGAATGAAAAAAATTGTAGTTAATGGCCCTAGCAAATTTCCTGGAGTTAACTACATTGTAAGACCAGACGGCGTAAAGATTAGATTAGATTTTGTTGAAGATCGTCAAACAATTGCTGATAATTTAGAAATTGGTTATTTGATTGAAAGACATCTAGCAAATGGAGACATTGTTCTGTTTAACAGACAACCTTCTCTTCACCAAATGTCTATTATGGCTCATTATGTCAGAGTTTTACCAGGTAAGACATTTCGATTACATCCATCTGTCTGTCCACCATACAATGCAGACTTTGATGGCGATGAAATGAATTTACATGTACCACAAAGTGAAGAAGCAAGGTCAGAGGCAATTTTATTGATGAGAGTGCAAGACCAACTAATATCTCCTAGATACGGAGGTCCAATTATCGGTGCACTACGAGATTTTATTACTGGCGCTTATCTTCTTACCAAAGACGGTACTACACTTACTCCACAAGAATTTTCAAATTATGCTATGTTAGGTGGATATGAAGGTGATCTTCCAGCCCCTGCAACTAAAGACAAGGATGGTCCTTTATACACAGGAAAACAGCTATTCTCACTCTTCCTTCCTGAAGACTTTAACTATGTAATGACCTCAAAATGGTCAAAGGGAACAAAAGGAATCCCAAAAGATGTTGTTATTAAGAATGGTCAGCTTATCAGCGGTGTAATCGACAAGTCATCAATTGGTGCAGAAGAGGCAGAAAGTGTTCTACATAGAATCGCAAAAGATTATGGAAATGCACAAGCAAAAAACTTTCTTAATTCAGTTTTGATTATGGTTAAACAGTACATCACACATTATGGATTCAGCTATGGATATTCTGATCTTGAATTGCCTGAAAAAGTTAAACAAAAAATTCTAGATGATATAGAAGCTAGCTACGAAAAGGTTTACGAACTCACAGAAGAAGCAAAAAAAGGAACTCTAAAACTTACTAGGGGACTTTCTGCAAAAGAGGCACTTGAGGCATACATTGTTAACGAATTATCCAAAGCCAGAGATGCTGCAGGAAGTATGGCAGACCAATCTTTTGATGAAACTAATGCTGGAAGAATCATGGCTACCACTGGAGCTCGAGGTTCATCACTAAATATTGGTCAGATGGCTGGGGCACTGGGTCAGCAATCAAGACGTGGAGAAAGACTACTTACTGGATACAACAATCGAGCTCTACCACACTTCAAAGAACATGAAAATAATCCCGACTCTCATGGTTTTGTAAAATCAAACTACCGAGAAGGTTTGTCCGCAATAGAATTTTTCTTCCATGCTATGGGTGGAAGAGAAGGGTTAGTAGACACAGCTGTTAGAACTCAACAAAGTGGGTATATGCAGCGTCGATTAATCAATGCTTTAGAACATATCAAATTAGAGTATGATGGAACTGTAAGGGATCCACACGGACACATCATGCAATTCTTGTATGGTGAGGATGGAATTGATGTTGCAAGAAGTGATCATGGAGAAGCATTTAACATTAACAGATTGATTGAATCGCAAACAATAGTAGATACTGGTAAAAAATCTACAAAGGACGAAACAGGTGAGCTTGCTAAAAAATATACAAAAACTTACAATTCACGATTGAAAAATTTAGTAACAGAAGCTCTTCTAGATGCCAAAATAAGTAAAGAAGGAATTGAGAAAGTATGCAAGAAAGGACTTGACCTTTACAATAAAGCTAAAGTTGAACCAGGTCAAGCCGTAGGCATAGTTACTGCTCAATCAATAGGAGAGCCAGGAACTCAGATGACTTTGCGAACATTTCACTTTGCAGGAATTAGAGAGCGAAACGTCACACTTGGACTACCAAGATTAATTGAGTTAGTAGATGCTAGAAAAAAACCAGTTACTCCAACTATGGATATCTATCTTGAAAAAGAATCCAAAACATCACGAGAAAAAGCAATTGAGGCTGCTAGAAATATTTTACAAACCAAAGTTAGTGCATTAATTTCTGAAAGTGAAACCGACTATTCTACTGAAATTAAACTACATTTGAATGCTAATAGATTGAAGGAGCGAGGATGTACAGTAGAGGATGTAGAAGCAGCACTTGAATCAAATAAAAAATTCAAAAGTGAAACCAATGGACTCACTATAACTCTAAAATTAGTAGATGAATCTGATGCGCCAACTGCTATTACCATTAGAAATAAGATTCTAAATACAACTGTAAAGGGGGTTCCAGATATTGGACGAGTTACAATTGTGCAAAAAGATAATGAGTGGGTTATACAAACAACTGGCTCTAATCTTGCAAAGGTCTTAGAGGTTCCAGGAATAGATAAGAAAAATGTTAGAACCAACAATGTATTTGAAATTGCAGGTACATTAGGAATTGAAGCTGCTAGAAATGCCTTGATAAATGAATTAAGTTCCACTCTTGAGGATCAAGGTTTGGAAGTTGATATTAGATACCTTATGCTAGTAGCTGATACAATGTGTTCTAAGGGATATATGCAACAGATTGGCAGACATGGAATTGCTGGTACAAAAGACAGTGTGTTAGCACGAGCTGCATTTGAGATTACAGTTCCAACAATTGCACATGCAGCACTTCAAGGTGAGATTGAACGCCTTAAGGGAATTACTGAAAATGTTATTGTAGGTAGCAATATTCCCATAGGAAGTGGTACGGTTGATCTTTACATGCAGATTTCAAAGAAAAACTAGTGACTTTAATAATTTTTATTTTAAAAATAGGGTATGAATTCTACACAATTATTAAATATTGATTAGAAAGGTGTAGCTTCGTGATGGGGTCTAGAAACGAAATTTACCTATTCTCAATTTTAATATTACAAGCTTTAGCTATTCCCAGTTTTGCTGAGGAAAATATCGACGATTCAAAGTCTGTAATGTTAGAAACTGACAAGCCAGAATATCACGTCGGAGAAATGATGATAATCTCAGGTTTTGTTGAGGAAAAAAAGATGCCTGTAGTTGCATTAAGAATATTTGATCCTAATGGAGGAATACTTTCTGCTCATCAGCTAGAACTTGAAGCTGATAACACCTTCTCCAAAACCATACTATTGGATTCGCCCTTCTATGATAATGAAGGAGATTATACAATTTCTGTCAATTATGGTAAGTTACAGGCAGAAACTAATTTCAAAATGGTATCTGTAGGCCAAGATGAACCTCTTGTTGAGGATGATTTTCAGATTTTATTTCCTGAAATAATTGTGATGTTTACAGATAAAGAGGTCTATCAAGATGGTGATACGGTAACAATCTATGGACTAGTTTCTGAAAAAGATGAAGAATCAGTATTGGTAGGCATTTATGATCCGCTTGATGCACCTGCTGGATTTTATTTTGGTAATGTAGATTCTAATCTGGAATTCAAAGTCTCATTTCTAGTCAAAGCCGGCGTTAATTTTAAAACAGAAGGAACTTACTCAATTTCAGCGTTTTATGGTGATTCAGAAGAAGTAGTAAACTTCGAGTTTGTTAAACAAAATAAAAATCAAACTCCAATTGAAGAGAAAAAAACAAGCGATGACATTAAATCTTCTCAACCAAACGAAAAAATTCCTGAAGATCAAAATGATGAACCTACTTTATCAAATAACAATGTAAAAAATCCTCCCACAAATCCTTCAAAGAATTTATCAGTTGAAGATATCGAACTTGGTCTTATGCTCAATCAAATTAACTTAAAATGTGATAGAAACGAATTCGCTGACACAATTTCATATTATGATGGTATGGGTCCTGCATTAATTCGTCTTTGTAGATATAGCGACGCTATTTTTTATTATGATCAATCCCTTCTCAAAGAACCAAATAATGTTGATATACTAACAAACAAGGGGTCAGCTCTGGCAAAAATGGGGTTATATGAAGAGGCAATAAAATATTATAATTCAGCTCTTGCCATTAATCCTGCTAACTATTTTACGTTAAACAATAAAGCTAATGCATTAGTAAACTTGGGCAATTTTGAAGAGGCATTTTCATTATACAGAAAAGCACTTGATGTTGGTGGTGATAATCCAATAGTGCTGCAAAACTTTGAAAAAGCTCTAGATAAATCAATTACTTTAGAAATAAAAAATGAACAAATTATTTTAAAAAATGATACACAGTCTCAAGATTCAATAATGGAATCAGAAAAAAATTTGATTAAAACAAGTAATCAACAAACAGAAAATATCTTTGATCAACTAGGAAGTATTTTATCTTCAATTAGAAATTCCATTTTTAGTTTTCTTTCTTGATAACTCAAATTTTTCCTTAACGAAAATCAATATTACTAAAGATAGTTCTCAACTTTGAGCTTCAATAAATCTATAAAGGTCTCGAATTGATAGAAAAATACTGAGTACGATGAGAAAAATACTGGAAAAAACATTAAAAGATGCTATGAACGAAAAAACGAGTATTCTGGGAAGTAAACAGGTACTGAGTTCAATAAAAAATTCTAAATTAGTTATTCTCTCTCAATCAGCACCAAAAAAATTAGCTGACAAAATTCTTGAAAATACAAAAAAAGAAAAAGTCTCTACCCTACATTTTGAAGGCTCTTCAGTTGCTTTAGGAAGACTGTGTGGATTACAATTTAGAGTCACGACAATTTCGCTCACTTCTTTGAGTGACGCAAACATCACATCAATTATGAAAGAATCTGAAACAGAACAATGATGATAAAAAATCCAAACTTTTCTTATGAAAGTTTAAATGAGAGCGAGATGGCTTCGTGTCATAAATAGGAATTTCAATGCCACAATCAATCAAACTATCAACTGATCAAATGCGTCTTATGTCATTGTTTCAAAATGTAACAGGAGCTACAGCAAGAGATTGCGTTGAAGATGAAAAACAAGATAGAGTTATTTTTGTTGTTAATGAAGGAAAAATGGGTCTAGCAATCGGCAAAGGTGGTTGCCATATTAAAAATCTCCAAAATATTGTTAAACGAAATGTTGAACTTGTAGAATATTCAGATGATCCTACAAAGTTTCTAAAGAATATCCTTAATTCAAAATTAATTTCAGAAGTTAAAATGAATAAAAGAGACGATGGTAGTTTACAGGCGATAGTTATAGTTGATCCAAAAAAGAAAGGTATTGTTGTTGGCCGAGAGGGACGTAATGCAGAAAAAGCAAGACTATTGGCAAAAAGATATTTTGAAATATCAAGTGTCTTAATAAATAGCCCCGAAAGAACATTGGAGTGGTAAAATTATGGCAAAATCTCCCCTTGGTCTGTTTGCTGGAAGAGTTTTAAAAGCAAAAAAGAAACGACAGCGTTGGTCTATTGCAATTTTTAAAAGAAGAAAGCTTGGTTTAGATAAAAAAGCTAATCCATTTGGAGGTTCTCCTCAAGCTAGAGGAATAGTTTTAGAAAAGGTAGGGATAGAAGCTAAACAGCCAAACTCTGCTGTTAGAAAATGTGTTAGAGTTCAATTAATCAAAAATGGAAAAACAGTTACTGCATTTCTTCCACGAGACGGCGCAATGAATTTTATAGATGAACACGATGAAGTGACTCTTGAAGGAATGGGGGCAACTCAAGGTGGTGCTATGGGAGATATTCCAGGTGTCAGATTCAAAGTATTCAAAGTAAATGATACATCACTACGAGAACTAGTCCGTGGTAGGAAAGAAAAACCGAGGAGATAATTTTGGAGCAAACACAGAATTTACTTTTATTTAGAAAATGGGACATCTCAAATATTGAGATAAAAGATCTTGGTCTGAAAAATGCAATTTCTTTAAAAAAAGTAGTAATCCCTATGACCTTTGGTCGTTCTGCTCTCAAACGATTTAACAAAGCAGAAGTTAACATTGCAGAAAGATTAGTTAACAAACTAATGCATTTTGGAAAAAAATATGCCAAAAATACCGGTAGAATGGGAGGAAAGAAAACTCGCAGTATCAATACTGTAAAGACAGCCTTTGAAATAATTCATCTTAAAACCGGTAAAAACCCAGTTGAGGTTTTGGTAAGGGCAGTAGAAAATTCTGCACCAAATGAAGACACTACTAGAATAGTATACGGTGGTACCGTTTACCACGTTTCAGTAGATGTAGCTCCTATTAGACGAGTTGACATGGCATTACGATTCATTGCTGAAGGTGTTCGAGATGCCGCATTTTCAAATCCCAAAGCAATTGAGGAATTTTTAGCTGAGCATCTAATTAGTTCCTCAGAAAATGATCCTAATGCTCCCTCTATTAAGAAAAAACACGAACTCGAAAGAGTAGCGCAAGCATCTAGGTAATTAATCAAAATTTTACAAGTAGCCCGAGGCAGATTCGAACTGCCGTCCCCGCGTATCCACTCATATGATCCAGAGCGCGGAATCCTTAACCTTGAATTAATTTGGCCACTAGACTATCGGGCTACCAAAGACGGTTTGCATGATGTTAGAATATAATTATTTGGTATATCTAATTTCAAAAGTATTAACTACTCATACTAACTTCATGTATCGCTGTTGCATAATCACAATCCGCTTTTAATCTCATGTATGCAATGAGTCTATAATGAATAGAATAAAGATCATTTTCTTTGATAATAATTCCTTTTTGCAAAAGTGATACCAAACCCCTGGATGTTGTAGAAATCTCAACATTCTTGTTTTTACAAACTTCATCTCGTTTTTTTTGGTATTGTTTTAATGTAAATGAAACATCGTTGACTTCTAATATTAATGGCCATACAATTTCATGCCACACGAATCTCCTGTTTTCAGTAGCAGATGCATATTTGCCCTTATCTCTCAACATTAATAACAACTTTAGATGTGGTTATAATTGAATAGTTGTCTCAAAAAGAAATTGAAGAATCTCTGACCCTTTTGGAAAAAGATTGGGAGATAGATCCTGTACTTCGTGATTTTGTTTTAGGAAAACGTTCTGATATTGCAGATCATGCTGAAAAAGTCAAGGATGTGATATTTCATATTCCATTTTTAATAAATGAAAAAAAATTTGTCTTGTGGAAATGTTACTGGCCTGATTGTCATAATTGTTGTGATAGACAAGGTAGACTTCCTTTAACTTCTGAAGATTTGATTACCATAGGTAAGGGATTAAAGTATGAAAAAATCTCTGATTTTATAAAAAAAGAAACCCTAGTTGCTTCTTGGAATGAAAAAGGACCAACAGGGGATATAACTTCTATGACTACAATTAATCTAAAACGAAAAGAAAACGAAACAGAATCTGATGATGGAACACATATCTCATGTAGATTCCTAGATGACAAAGGGGGATGCAGTATGCATCCTGACAGACCTGGAGTTTGTTATCTTTATCCATTTTCTACTTGGCTACAAAACGAAAGAGGCACTGCTCGTGTGCATGCAACATTTCAATTTACAGGCGATTGCCCTGGATTTTATCTTGCAGATTCTATAGATCATATGAAGGAGGTTTTAGATGACTATTCTAAAATTATTTATGATTACAATATGAGATCTGCTAGAACTATTCGTGAGGGTTTTGGTTCAGTTAACTTTGGTTAATTCTTCCTTAGAACAGCATAGATTGAATCATTTTTTTCATCAGCAGAAAATATTTCTAACTCTAAAACATCAAAGTGCTGTTTTAGAATTTTTTTAAGCTGTTCTTTTTGATAGTAAACAAAGAGCAATCCCCTCTTTTTTTCTGTAATTTTTCCCTTCCAGAATGTATGAAAAACAATTCCATCTTGATTTAGAACCTCTTTTTGTCTTGCTAAAGATCTTTTTAGCTCAGATTTTGTTAGATGATGTAGCACTCGATTTGAGAAGACACAGTCAAATTTTTTGTTGGTTCTGATGGTAATTGCATCAAGCTTTACAAGCTTGGAATCTTTATGTGTTTTTTTGTATCGCTCTAGAAACCTTTTTGATTTATCAGAGCCAGTAGATTGATAGATTTTTTGCAAAAGTTCAAAATCTCGTCCTGGGCCCATACCAAGCTCAAGTAAAGTAGATTTTTTTGGTAGATGTTTTTTTAATATTTTGTCTATCTTTGGACCTTTCCAGTCTTGTGAACGTAAGATGTACTCTTCTATGCCTTTTTTTGTATTATAATATCCCATTTTGGAAAAAATTATGCTTTTGCGACTTTCATTAGATCACGCATGTGAATTTCCATTCCAAACCTTTCTTCGTTCTTTTTCATGTAACGGAAAATAGCTAGGACGTCAGCTAGTGATTTTATGATAGAGAAGTTTTTGTGGATCTTTTTTCTAACAAACTTGAATACCTTGCCGTAAATCTTATAGTAATCATCTACTGCTTTTTCATATTTTTTTGGATCGTTTATGTGCTCAAGAAAGATATCTGCACAAATCATGCTTGGGATGATTCCCTCACCTAATAGTGGGTATACAGTTCCAATTGACTCGCCAACTCCTATTACCTTGCCGTGATAGAATGGCTTGCAAAGGTCGGGTGTTGCCAGTCTGATAGGTCTTCCTACAGTTTTTGTTATTTTTCCTCCATACTTTTTGAAGAACTTGTCTGTTTCTTCTACATGCTGTTTATTGTAATCGCCTGCACCAATGTGGGCCAGCTTTTCTCCTAGGGGAAAGTACCAAAAATATCCACTCATTCCTGGAAATGGCTTTATTAGAAAATCATCAAAGGGAACCTTGTCTTGGTATTCTATTTTATATTCATATGTGGGTAGGAAAAAATCTTTTTCTAGTTTAGGCAAATACATTCTGTGAAATCCTGTACAGTCAACGATTAGATCGTACTCAGCTTCTAGCTGTTCTAGATTTGGTGCTTCACCATATCTAACATCACAATCTTTTATGAAATCTTGAATTAATCCAATTTTATTATACGTACATAATCCGTGAAGGCCAATATCAAACTCAGTTTGGTTATTCATTATAACATGCATTTTTTTTCCGTCATGGATGACATAATTTGAAAAATCTATTCCTACCTTATCGCATAGCTCAGTCATTGTACTTTTGATTGTACCCCAGGCGCAAATCGAATCATGCTTTTCTTTTTTTGCGCGCTCATAACCTACTACTTTATGTTCCGAGTTTTTTAGTCTGGCCATAAGATAGCTGCCAGCCACACCCATACCCATTATTGCAATCTTCAATTTAGCTTTTCTTGGTTTTAGGTGTAATAAATAGGATTTTTCTACATTGGTGATTGCTTTTGTCAGGCTCTCAAACCATAAAAAAGATACAGTATAGGTACGGACCTTCTTTTTTTTTTGAAATTTTTTACCTTCTTATAAATACCTAAAATACTCTAAATAGGAATACAAATTATGGTAGCTGCAATCATTATTCCATTAGTAATTGTCTCAATCATTGGAATTACAGGATATGCAATCTATAGATTTGTAATTTATGATTTTTTATGTAACAAAACTGTTAATGAAACACTTAGAAAATACAACATCAAAAAGACTCAATCCCAAATTATTAAAGAATATCATCAAAATAAAGGAGAAACTATTTCAGAAAAAGAAGTCTTTCATCTACAAAAGCATTACAGACAACATGAGCCTGAACAATTTCTTGCAATGTATGATGCAGTCAGAAAAAATCAACAAACGGATGATAACAGCTAGCTTATAATTAAAAAAGAATTATGGTTGAGTTGGAATTTGTATGAATGGAGTTCCACCCTGCCCTACAACAAATGGTAGTTTGCCATCCCATGCTTGTATTTTGAGCCATTCTAAATAATATGGATTTTCCGCTAATGCCGCATTGATTATTTTGATTGCTTCTGCTTCACCTTCAGCTTCTGCTACGTTTGCTGCAGCGATACCTTTTGCCTGTTGTTCTTGTTGTCTTGCTTCAACCTCAATTCTTCTAAGATCATTTTCTGCTTTGAGAGCTTTTTGTTCGGCTTCAACTTTAGATTCTATGGCTTGTGCAAATAGTGGAGAGAATTGAAAATCGGTAATAGATATGACGTCTGTCATGATATTATATGGATTAAGACGAGCAGTAATTTCTGTCTCTATGTCTGATTTTACTAGTGGTCTTTTTGTGATCAATTCTTCTGCGTTATATTTTGCAGTTATTTGTTTGACCACTTCTTCTACTGCTGGTTGAATAATTCTACTTTCATAATCCAGTCCTACTTCTTTGTACAAAATATTTACCGTGTTTGCCCCTGCTCGATAATTGACTGTCACTTCAGTAGTTACAGTTTGAAGATCCTTTGAAGCACCAGATGTCCCTTTTACAAATTTGAGTGTTCTAACTTCCATGTTTACAACTTTATCTTGAAATGGCACTACAAAATGAAGTCCTTCTTCTAAAGGTGGAACATTCGTATCCACAGCACTCCAGTGCAGTAAAACTCCTCTGTTTCCAGCTTCTACTATTTGTACTGATGCTGCTGAGATTATAGCAATGATAATTAGTCCGATGATACCAATAATTACTAATTTAGCTTTTCCAAAATTTACATCCATTTTTGGTTGCTGATATTTTGACAATGTTTTTTTACTCTTTTTGCTATAATTATACCATGGTAATTTTTGATTTCATGTTATATTTTTCAGTAAATGACAATTGTTTAATGATTTGAATTAGTTATGATTTATTCACAAAAAGACAATGATGAAATAGATATCAATATAATAATTCAATATGGCTGAAAATGAGTTCGTCTGGATTTACTTGATATTTTTACTAATTCCATTAGCAAGAATACTTCCTCGTTTGATAAAGAAATGGAAAATAAAAAAATCTGGCACATCCCAACAACCATTTGATAATCAATTACAGGTCTCGAATAACACAATGTCTGAATCTTCCAGAGATACATTTAAAGAACAACCTCAAAGAGAATCAAAACCAGAATCCACTGATATGCTGGTACTAGGTGAACTTAATCACGGTACAAAAAACTTTGATGTCCTTCAAAAAAGATTGGGAATTGACAATGAAACCCTAAATTCTGTTTTAGAAGATTTGGAAAACCAAGGATTGATTAGAGTTGAACAAAAACAAGGACTTCTTGGTGCAAAAGTAGAGTTGTACCCTACAGAAGAAGGGGTCAAAAAATATTATTCTTGATTATGTTCTCTTAGTTTTACCGAGCAAACTTGGAACTGAAAATTCTTAATTCGTAGATTTCCTTAGAAAATTCATGAAAGGTCAAGATAAGGGATTTGACTCTGCATACTATCAGAAAAAACGACAAAAAAAGAAACTAAAGAAAGATTAGGTTTATCTAGAATTTAAACATGGAAAACTGCATATTGAAAAAAACAAGCATATATGCAAAAACAAAAGAAATGAAAGTTAATCCAGATTACTTTACAGGTAAGGCAATTTTGCAAGAACTATCAAGTATAATTAAATCTCAAGAACAGAAAATTTTTCATGTTACATTTCAAAACGGAGCTCAAACTAAATTACACACTCACACTGGAGGTCAAATCCTAATTGCTACCAAAGGAAAAGGCAGTCTTCAAATGTATTTAAAATCAGGAAATAACAAATCAAAATTTTCCATCAAAAAAACAGATAAAATCAATCTTTTTGAAGGTGATATTGTCTACATACCTGCAAAAAAATTACACACTCATGGTTCAATTGATAAACATAAAGTATTTTCCCATATTGCAATTAATGCAAATGCCTCAACTAACAAACCCGCAAAAACAACATGGTATGAATCAGATTTTAAAACCAAAGTAACAAAAATACTAGTATAATTTTTAAAAATTAATCCTTTACCATTTATTTTCTAAAGTAGAATTAAACTGTGACAACATGTTTGAGTAAACCCTCATCATAACTTGGGCATATCTATCAAAAGATTCTATTGCCGAAATCCTCATCTTAACATAAGTATTCAGAGACTGAGTAGATATATCAATTTGTGACGCAATAATGTCTCTAAAAGTTTTAGAAATATTATCAAATGATTTGAGAGTATTTTCATCAATTTCTAATTTATCAAAGAACTCTTTTTCTGCAATATAACATGTACCAAATATTTGATCAAATGAATGTAGATATGCTGTATAAAGATCAGTGTACTGTTGCAAGTATGCTGGAACTTGAAATTCCATTTTTTTAATTATGCTTGATGTATTGTTTTTCATAACATCACATACAGAAATTTTAGTTTGAGGTGATTTTTTGAGAGATTTTTTTGTTTGAGGATTGTCTTGAGAAGATTCAGGAAAATCCAAATCTGATGGTTTTTGAACAATTGAGGCCATTATCTTAAAACTCAAAAATAGGTATAAAAACACATGTAGGTAATTTATGGAAAAATCATTCTATTTTTTAAATTAATTCCATAAACTCTTCTACAATTTTTTATATATTTTCTAAGGTATCATGAAATATGTTGTTTCAGTATCAAAAGATTGCAAACAAATCTGAAAATTCTTAATTCCTAGTTTTATTCAATTAAAATAGCTGGCTTGAAAGGCCTAGCATGTCTAGCTTTTCCCCTTGGATCATAAATTCCAGAATCAGATTCAGAAAACACCTGTACATCAACTCCAAAGTCAGCTTTAGCTAAACTAATCAGCTCAGACCCAATCAAAGCTTTCTCATCAAACTCTCCAGTCTCTAGCTTACTTTTCCTAATTTCTACTGGTTCAGACAAAATATCCTTAATTGCCTTTTGCACAAAGTCAGGATTCTTTTTAATATCAGCAGTTTCTTTATTTGCAATCAAATCTTTCATTATAGCTCCCATGTTAGTTTGTCCACACATCACCTTTTCTAGAATAGCATGATATGCTTTAGACTTGAATGAATCAGCTGTGTAAATTATAATTTTTTTTGGCGTCATCTTTGTTACTCTGATAATATTTGAAATATCATCTACGATAGATTTGAGAAGCTCCTCAGATTGTATTGCATTTGCATCAATGGAATCAGCTGAAACAGCGGGCCAGCTGCTCTGAGATACCACGCCAGAGTTTCCAAGCTTCTCCCACATCTCTTCAGCTATATGTGGTGCAAATGGAGATAGCATTGCCACTCTTTTTGTATTAATTTCATGCAAAACGCCAGAATAGTCAGCTCGACCTTTTGCCTTTGCTCGCTTGAGATACCACTGTAAATCACCCTCAAATGAGAACAAATTGCTGTGTAGTGCCTCTCGCAGCCTCATTTTTTCAATAGAAGAGGCAATATCAGAAATCCTAGATTGCAATTTGGATAAAATCCATTTATCTTCAGCCTCAAGTTTTCCAAATTTTCCAGGTTTTAGCGGGGAACAATCATCTAGCAACGCCTCTAGCTTGTTTTTTATTCCAGATACTGATTCTAAATTAAAATCTGCATCCTGTAACAGCTCTGCTGATATTATTATTGCAAGACGAATTGGATCTGCACCATAATCTCGTATGGCTTGTCGTAGTGGAATGATATTTCCCATACTTTTTGACATTTTTTTACCATCCATTAGAACAGAGCCATTAACAACAATTTGTTTAGGCCAGTTCTCTTCAGGAAATATTGCAACGTGATTTAAAACAAAAAATGTAAGGTGATTTGGCACCAAATCTCGTCCTGAATGACGAGAATCAACTGGATAAAAGTAAGAAAACTCTTTTCTAATCTCTTCTACGATATTTTTTGGAACAGCTGATCCATCGGAGCTACCTTTTCCCAAAAGAACATAATCAAAAAACTCCTTTGATAGCTTGTCAGCCGTTATAGTACCTGCATTTACAAACTTTGCAATAATATAATATGCCATGTAAATTACTGAATCTGACAAGCTTTCAACAATCCAGTCCTTATCCCAAGGAAGCTTTGTTCCTAGTCCATGTTGTCTTGCACAGGCTCGCTCTCGCAACCAACCAATGACATAATCAAACTCTCCCTGAATCTCCTGTGGCAAAATGCTCATAGAGTGAAGACATTTTGTTGCTTGCTCCTTCCAAGCTGCATCACCGTAATTCAAAAACCATTGATTTGTTAGAATCTTTACAACACATTCAGCTCCACAACGACATCTTACAGGAGAGTTTGTAAGCTCTAGCAAAACATCTGAATGTTTTTGTGCTGCTAACCAATTTTTTATCAAATCTTTAACTTCAGAAACCTTTTTTCCTGCAAACTGCTCGGTGTTTTGTTTTAGTACGCCTCCGTAAAACTCCTTGCCATACACATCTTGTGTAGCTTCTTCAAGTTTTGGATCAGCTTGATTTTTTATTCCAAGTTTTTCAACAACATCTTTTGCTGAAAACTCTCCAAATCCTTCTGTAGAAATTATTGAAATTGGCTTGATTTTTGAGGCTATTTTGTGCCCATTTTTCTTCAAATCCTCTAAAGCCTGATAATCAAATGGAGCATGTGCTGGCACTGACATGACTAGTCCAGTTCCAGTTGCAGATTCTACAAAGCTAGCTTCTAACATTGGAATTGATTCATTTCGGTGTGGAACAATTACCTCTTTTCCTACAAGCTCACTTCCTGCAATTTCCCCATCATACACAATTTTTTTATCTAAAAATTCTAGCTTGCGTGCACATTCACTAGATACAATCCATTTTTGCCCATCAACTGTTATTTTTTTGTATACAGTTTTAGGATTTACCCAAAGATTCGTTACGCCAAATAATGTTTCAGGACGAAGTGTAGCTGTTGGTATGATATAATCACCAAACTTGAATTTAATTAAAATATATTCAGTAAAGTCTGGTTCTACATCTCCTAACGTATCATGTTGTGAGACAGGATTCTGATCCTTTGGACACCACCCAACTGGATGGCTCCCTTGTATAATCAAATTTTTTTCTCGTAATGTGTTAATTTGCCATTCTATGAACTTTTGATAAACAGGATCTATTGTAGTAAACTCGCGTCGCCAATCAATAGAATATCCCATCTCTATCATGCCAGTTTTTATCTCTTGATGAAAGTAATCTGCAATTTTTATTGGCTCTACAAAGGTTGCAATGTCAGACTCTGCAACATGGTAAATGTTTTTGAGTCCATCAATGATTTCTGCATCTCGAGCCTCAACTCGCTTTGCCATACCAAGTATTGGTGTACCGGTATAATGAAATCCCATTGGAAAAAGTACATTGTATCCTTTCATTCTATAATATCTTGCATGCACGTCAGCTAGCGTGTATGTTCTGCCATGTCCAATATGTTGAGGTGAGTTTGGATATGGATAAGCTACTGTAATGAATTTTTTTTCCTTTTCGTTAGGATCTGTCTCAAAGTCTTTTCCCTCACTCCATTTTTTTCTCCATTTTGTTTCAATTCCAGACCAATCTATTTTCATACATTACACTATTCCAAAGCCATTGATTTTGCTTTCTTGATAGCCTCATCTTTTTTAGACTTGTCCTTTCCTCCCCCTTGAGCAAATCTTGTATTCCCCCCTCCAGAGCCTCCCAAAATTTTAGAAATTTCTTTAGCAATTGAACCTGCATTTTTGTTCTTGGACTGTTCCCCTGAGTAAATTATGGCTCGAACCGTTGAATCATCATTAAAAATTCCACAATATGATGCCTTTGGATCATTTTTGATTAGCTTCTCTCCAAAATTAATGTGAAAATACTCATCATATTGGTCACTAGTTGAATAACAAAATCGTCCAGCTTCTGTAGTGTATATCTCAATTTCATCTACTTTGGATGTACCAATTGGACTCTGTGAAATTTGCTCAAGCAAGACTGGAATCTTTTCTCTTGCTTGTTCTTTTCGTTCTTCTCTTAGCTTGTCTTTTTCTTCTTTTGCAGCTTGCTCTTCTCTCATTTTTTCTTGTTCATTTTTCTGTTCTTTAACATAATCTTGAGCTATTTTTCCTGAAACAAACTCGATTCTTACCACCCCGTCTTGAATTCTTTTTGTTCTTGTTATCTTGATTAATTCAATCTCGCGTGTTTTTTTAACATGTGTTCCGCCACATGCCTCAACATCAAAGTCCTTAATTGATACAATTCGAACAGATTTTACTGGAACAATTCCCCCCTGGTATATTCTAAATCCATACTTTTGCTCTGCTGCTCCTCTATCAAAATTTTCAATTTTTACTGGAAGGTTTTTTTGAACTATAGAGTTTGCTATATTTTCAATTTCTATGACTTGTTTTTCAGTAAGAGATGAATGGTGCGTAATGTCTAGTCTTGCGTGATCTTCCTCCTTAAAGGCAGAATTTTGCCATACCCATGAACCTAAAACATTTCGTGAGGAGGAGTTTAGAATATGAGTGCTAGTATGATTTTTTGTTATCCCATCTCTTCTTTGTGAATCTACAACACATGATACAGTCTCTCCTTCTTTTGGTATCCCTCCTTTGAGCTCATGAACTACAATGTTTCCATGTTTTTCCACATCTACTACATCAAATCCTGCAATTTTTCCATGATCTGGCTCTTGTCCTCCACCTCTTGCATAAAATGATGTTTTATCAAGCACTACAAACTTGTCAAATGCCTTGAGAACCTTTGCATCAAATTGATGTGGGTCATCTTTATAGTAAAGTAAATCTGTTTCAGAAATATTCTGCAAAGGAAGTTTTTCTTTTTCTTTTTTTGTAACTGATTGGTGTAAATCCGATAATCTAGAGTAAAACGTAGATGGAATTTCAGGAATTACCTTTAATTCTTTTAAATAATCTGGAGTTATTCCATCTGACTCGTACATTCTGATTAAATCATCAACGTTTGGGGTTTGGCCTTTAGATTTTAAATTGTCTGCTATTTTTTGCATTCTAATTTTCGACTCTTCATATCTTTTTGCTTCAACTTCGATGATGGTCTTTACATCCTCTCGTTTCTCTTTTAATTCTGGATAGGTTTTTTTAAGATAATCAATATGCCAATCAATCATTTCGTTTAGATCAAGATCAAGTCCTAATCGTTGCATCGTTCCGATAATTCTTCTTAGAACTATTCGTAGATTGTAACCTCCGCCAACATTACTTGGAAGAGCTCCATCAGATATAGCAAAAATCAAAGTTCTAAGATGGTCTGCAATCAAGTAAATTCCTTCAAGAGGATTGATAATTTTTGTTACCTGTTGAGGACTTAATCCTGCATTTTTAATTGCATGTTCTTTTACTTCTAAGAGATTAGAAAATCTTCCTTGATTTTTTGCAATTTCAACAAAATATTTTGTAAGCAAATTAGCATCAATATCAATTCCAACTTTTTTGATCAAGTTTTTAGTAATTGGACCAAAACAGCAATCGTATGCAGTTGGTGTACCCATAGTAATCCATGCAAACCTTTCCAATCCTGCACCCATATCGATTACTTTTTGATCTAAAGTAGTATGATTTCCAAGCTCTCCTTGAAATTCTGTAAAGACTGCATTTCCAAGTTCTAATCCTCGAACATAATATTCAAGAGATGAACCAAATGAACCACCACCTTCCCAAACATCTTCAACAAAAACTATTTCATTTTTGTTTATTCCAAATTGGTTAGTAACTAATCTAAAATCAAGATCAATACACTCATCCTTCCAATACCCTTGAGAATTTGGAATGCTTAGTTGTCCTATCATACAAAAACTCGAAAAGTGTCTACCCGTGACCCCAACATTTTCTAAATCCTTGAATCTAAGACACATTTGTGGAACTACAAGGGGATTTGCGGGAAACTCAAAGACCACTTTAGAGCCCATTACTCGTTGAAAATCAACTACAGATGCGATGGTAAAATATAGATCATCTCGCCACCTACATACTACTGGATACCTACTAACAGAAGTATGCCCATTCTTAACAAAAAATGATTCAACCTCCTTCCATGCCTGAGAATAATCAAATCTTTTCTTTGTAGGTGGATTTCCAATAAATGAATAGGTATCATCTGAATCCTCAGGACAGTGGGTTCTATTACCATCTAAAGTCCAAAAAAACCTTCCACATTTAGCACAAGGTTTTCTTTCAAAACCTTGTTCCTCAAATAATTTTACTTTATAATATTTATCAGGATCTGCAGAAAATTTTGAAAGTATCTCCTCTTTGTCCACCTTGAAATGTCTCTAATCGACAGATATTAAGAATTTTGTAAATGACGATAATTTCAATTCCATAAAACTACTTTTCGCTATAATAAGAACATGATTAGATCGCTTTTACGGTAACATTATTAATTAGGTCTCTTTAGATAATTTTATTGAATACCACTGCTTGCATTGTAATGGCAATGCTTTTGATAATTCCTTTATTTTCAATGAATGCGTTTGGTGCAGCATCAATTGAACTAATGTCCTACAACACATCAATAGATCCAAAAGGCTCAATCCTAATTATTGGTAAATCTAGTGGATTGACTCCATATGTACCCATCAAATTAACAGTTACTGATCCATCTGGAAAACAAATCTATTCTCCAAATGTTGGATTTGATAGTAATGGTAATTTCAAATACCATATACAACCAACGCTTCCACAATTCTCAACTGGAACTTTTTCTGTTGAAGTATCTCATAGAGATTTAGAAGTGCCTGTTCAACTCCAGTTTCAAGTTTTCTTAACAGGAACAGTTCCTACTAGTGGAGGTTCTACTAGTTCAACATGTACTGGAAACGAATTAAATGCACAGGGTAATTGTATACCATTTAGCATTAATGGTGCTACTGTATCAAGTTCATCCATTGATAAAAATTTCAATGCAATTGTAATAAAACTGAGCAACTCCGATGAAGGAACCCTTAACATAAAACCCTCTACTGATATCATAAAAGGAATATCAATGATTCTAGTTGATGGCCAGGAATGGGATGATGTAACTATTACGGGTAATGATGTTACCGTTACGTTCCCTGCTGGAACTGAAACAATTGAAGTTATTGGTACCTATGTAATTCCAGAGTTTGGACCAATTGCTGTGTTAATTCTTGTAATGTCTATTGCAGGAATAGTTTTCATGACTGGAAAATACAAAGCACTAGGATTTCCAAAAATCTAAGTCTTTTTAGTTATTTTAGAACTATTCTAACCTTTTTTATATTTCGCAGCAGCCATGCCACCAGCTGCAGAAATTCCTGCCGCAATTACAGCTGCCCATTGGTATAAGCCAGAGTTATCTGCCGGTTTTTCTTCTTGATTTCCTTCTATCACATTAACAGGTGGAGTATCTGGACATCCATCCGAGTCTTCAAATCCATTCACAGTCTCTGCCTGAGTGGGACATTTGTCTATAGAGTCTGGAATTCCATCTTTATCCAAATCTACAATAGGAGCTACATCAGGGCATCCATCTGTATCTTGAAAGCCGTTGAATGTTTCAGCCTCTCTTGGGCATAGATCTTCATTATTTATTATTCCATCACCATCAGAGTCTTTTACCGTTATCAGATCAGGACATCCATCTATATCCTCAACTCCATTGACTGTTTCTGCCTGAGTGGGACATTTGTCTATAGAGTCTGGAATTCCATCTTTATCCAAATCTCCAATAGGAGCTACATCAGGGCATCCATCAAGATCTTCAAAACCGTTTACAGTTTCTACCTGTGTTGGACATTTGTCTAATGAATCTGCTATTCCATCACTATCTGTGTCTTTAAGTGGTATAACATCAGGGCATCCATCAAGATCTTCAAATCCATTCACAGTCTCTGCTTGAGTGGGACACTGGTCGCTATCATTAGCTATTCCGTCATTATCTGTATCTTGAACTGGTATAACATCTGGACATCCATCCGAGTCTTCAAATCCATTCATAGTTTCTGCTTGATTGATACATTGGTCAGCACTATCTGCAATCCCATCACTGTCTGCATCAGGTACAGTATCAGGACATCCATCCTCATCTTGATATCCATTCATAGTTTCTGCTTCATTGATACATTGGTCAGCACTGTCTGCAATCCCATCACTGTCTGCATCAGGTACAATATCAGGGCATCCATCCGAGTCTTCAAATCCATTCATAGTTTCTGCTTCATTGATACATTGGTCAGCACTGTCTGCAATCCCATCACTGTCTGCATCAGGTACAGTATCAGGGCATCCATCTTCATCTTGATATCCATTCATAGTTTCTGCTTCATTGATACATTGGTCAGCACTATCTGCAATTCCGTCACTGTCTGTGTCGGGTGGAGGTTCACTTTCCGTAGTATTCTCTTGTGCAAAGGCTAAATTAGAAAAAGACATAGTCAACAAAAGAACTGCAACAATGCTACTTTGTTCTACTT
>Ga0326597_10000969_pt1 | contig 48085 bp, 40 predicted proteins | sample RVTome_12_FD_203789 | JGI IMG/M metagenome (GOLD analysis project Ga0326597, IMG submission 203789) | Soil microbial communities from uranium-contaminated site in the Upper Colorado River Basin, Wyoming, United States - RVT100D185 | ecosystem: Environmental > Terrestrial > Soil > Contaminated >...
CGGTTGGGCATCAGTACTCGCACCCTCGTCTTGCTCATCTTCCCGGCCCTCCCCTTACAGTGCCGCTATTTCACCACGCGCAGGTACGGTCCGGTAAGGCGTCGGGGAAATTTTCACAGGCTCTCAGCTCTTCGAGATCGTCGATCCCCTCACCTTCGACGTCCTCGACGAAGGGGTCACTGAATTGGCCGCGGCGGCCGCCATCCCAGAACCGGAAACTGCGCTGCTATTCGCGGTGGGGATCATCGGACTGTTGCCGCTGCGCTGGAAGATGACACGTGGATCGCGGTGATTCCACTGCCCGCGTGCCTTAAAGAAAGCTCAGTAAGAGGAAAAACTATTCGGGTCTCGCCACAGAACGCGCGTGAGCTGGAGGAGGACAACCATGAGTTACCGGAAACTTGGCGCTTTGTGCGGTGCAATTCTGCTGAGCCTTCTGTCTTGGCAGACGGACGCTGCTGAGTTAACACCGACCGGTGAATTCCAGCTGGTCTCGAAGACTCGGGTCAGCCGGACCGTGTACGAGTACACCTACCACGCGCAGGTGTTTAACCCCGGTGAAGACGCGAACGCTGTCGTTGGAACGGTGTCGACGAGCGACCCGCATGCCGTAATCGTCGACGAGGTTGCTGAGTTCGGGGACGTGGCGAGCGGGGAGACCGCGACAAGCATCGATACGTTCGCGATCCGGCAAGACCGGCAATATCCGTTCGACGCTTCGGCGCTTTCTTGGCAGTTCGAATACGAAGAGCCTGTCGTCACCACCCTGGCCGTGGACGCCGGCTTGAGTAACGTGATCATTCCACTCGGTGAGTCAGTGAACATCGCCTACACGGTGCAGTTCACGACTACAGTAAATACTCCGCAGAACATCACCTTCGATCAGTCAGTGTCACCGGAAGAGTCCGGTCTTAACCTGACGACCGATTTTCCCCCCGGCTGGACGTCCAGTGTCTCGAACTCATGGGTGGTGAATGAGAGCATTACCGGCTTGGCGGTAGGCGCGTACGAGATCATGACTAACGTGCAGGTGGCCGGTACGTCCATCGTCGCAACCGTCTTGACTCAGGTGTTCGTCGTCGAACAAGGCCAAGGAAACGCGCAGCTTGCGTCGCTCGGCGCCGAACCAGGGGCAATACCGTTAGACACGCCGACGGAGGTAGTCTTCACGGTCACACTCCAAGGAACCGGAAGCGAGCCGAACACCGTGGTTTTGGAATCCCTCGATGATCAAGGCATGTTGATTGCCGAGCTTGGTCCCCTCGCGGATGGGGGCCTTGGCGCGGATCTGGTCGAGGGCGACTTGGTCTACACGTTTGCGCAGACGCTCGAGTCGGCCAACGAAGGCGAGTTCTACTTCCGGGCGAGAGCCGACTATTCGGGCGCTGACTCGATCTACTCGGAGACAATGGGAGTGGGTGTCACGCGCTTTCCCACCGAGATTCAGAACGCGGACCTTAGTTTGGCCATCGAGATCGAGGGTTCAGACGACATTCTCTCAAATCGGATCCTCGTGATGTTCGAGCCGGGCACCACACCGGATGAGATCGAATCGATCATCGCGAATGTTGGAGGGACCGTAGTGGGGACGATTTGGGGCCTGGGAATTTATCAGGTCGAGTTCAACGGAACCGGAAACCTAGACGGCGTAACGGCCATCCTGGGTGAGCTCACAGGGCATCCGGCCGTGGCGCTTGCGGAGCCGGTCTCGGTCAAGCAGATCTCCGCGGTGGTCCCGACCGATCCGAAATTCGGCCAACAGTGGTATCAGAACCAGGTCCGCTCGGATGAGGCCTGGACGATCGGCCGAGGCGGGCCTCTCATTGCGGTCCTGGACACAGGTGTCGACTACAATCATACGGACCTGTCGGGCAAGGTGATTAAGGGCAAGAACTACCACGCTCCTTGGTGGAACCCCTTCGCCTGGTTTGATCCCATGGATGATCACGGACACGGCACCCATGTGGCGGGCATTGCGGCCGCAAAATCGAACAACGGCGTAGGGATCGCTGGTGTGTCGTGGGCGAGTAACGTGCTGGCGGTCAAAGTCTGCGACGCGAACGGCAGGTGCCCCGATTCAGCGATCGCGGCCGGCATCAAGTATGCAGCCGACAAGGGTGCAAAGGTCATTAACCTCAGTCTTGGAGGGTATACGACGAACGCCGCGGTGGAATCGGCGGTAGCGTATGCGCATATCCATGGCTCCCTGGTGGTTGCCGCAGCAGGGAACGACGGCTGCTCGAACAAGCACTACCCCGCCGCATACATCCTCGCGACGTCCGTGGGTGCGACGGATCCGAGCGATGGGAGATCGGTGTGGATCGCGGGCCAACCGGCTTGTACTCCGAACTCTGGCTCGAACTTCGGCTCTTGGGTGGAGATCGGCGCACCGGGGACCGGGATACTATCGACCCTTCCTGGTAATGCCTATGCTTCATGGAATGGAACGTCCATGGCGACGCCTATCGTCTCAGGCGCGGCCGCTGTGGTCTGGGCTCTCAACCCGGGGTTCTCGCCACTAGATGTCCACTTCCGATTGGTTGACACGGCAAAGCCCCTGACCGGTGCCAACTTGGGGGCGGGAAGGCTCGACGTATTCGAGGCGACCTTCAACGGCAGCTTTGAGATCGGAGATCTCTCGGGATGGACATGGGAAGGCACCGCGAGTTCGCTCGCCGCGCTTGGGCCGATCACACCGCAAGACCGCAACGGGCACAAGAGACGGATGGGCTACGTCAGCACCGGGCCTGCGGCGGACTTTGCGACGTCGAAACTCGTTCGTTCGTTCGAGGTACAGAGCGGCGTCGCCAGTATACCGGTATCGTTCGACTACAATTTCGTGACGGAGGAGTATCCAGAGTTTGTCGGGACAATTTACGATGACTCGCTCATCATCTCGCTTCGCACACCAAGTGGTTCGGTTGTGCAACTAGCTACGGAGAGCGTGAACACTTCGACGTTCATCCCGGTGGGCGGTATCGACTTCCCGGGCGGTGACACGACCGTTGGAATGACGGGATGGAAACCGATCTCGACCACAGTCAACGTGACCCAGGGACCTGGTGCATACGAAATAATTATTCAAGATGCAGGGGATGACATCTACGATTCCGTGCTACTTATCGACAACATCCGCTTCCGCTAGCGGGTGGCATCGGGAAGGGATTGTTTGGACCTGGCCCACGCGGGCCAGGTCCAGGGAGAAGCTTGATAGTGGCTTGGGCCGCCATCAGTTGGCATGGGGAGCTATCGCTGCACTAATGACACTGGGCTGCAGCACGGGACACTGCGCAGCCCCGGTCGACTTGGCTCATCGCACGATCGCAGTCGGTAACCATTCCGGCGTGGAGGTTAAGCAACCCAGCCTTTTCTACATCGATGAGCCTGGTGCGTGGGTGTCGCTCTGGAAGCAACATCAGTCGATTCGTCAGCCCCAGCAGCCAATCCGGACAGTGGATTTTGAATCACACGCTGTCGTCATGGTGGTTTTAGGGCCGAGCGGGGGCGGCACATCCGTGGAGATCAACGGCGTCAGGTTGGAGGAGAGTCGCCTTCTCGTCTCGGCCAGCCGGCTCATCCCCGCCGTGGGCTGCAAGGTGATCGCCGTCGTCACGCGTCCCTATCACATCGTTGAGATCCATCGGGAGACGGGAAGTCCACGATCAGAGCTCGCGATCACCGATCGTCGAATTGCGTGCGAGTAAATTGTCTGGCAGACAAACAGGCGAAGTGGCGGACGCATCATAAGGACGTTATGATGCAGCGTCATGGAGGAGACCGAGAGGCGGGGTGAGGGCGCCCTGGCGGCGCCGGGCGGGCTACTGACGACGGCGGCTGGTAGGCGGCGTTGCCGGGGATCATCGCCGGCGCCGGGGAGGCGGCGGCGCGGCGGTTCGTGGAGTTCTTCACGGCCACGATCCGCAACCCGAACACGCGGGCGGCCTACGCCCGGGCGATTGGCCGCTTCCTCGACTGGCGCCAGGGTCGTGCTTCGGTTATTGTGTCTTTCGCCTCCATGCCTTCCTCATGAGGACCGGAGGGTGACGGTCGTTGAACCGCGAGCCGAGCGAGGCCGCGTGCTTCTTCGTAGACCGAGTAGACGTCGTGGCCTTCCGCCTGTAGCCACCGCGCCACGGGGGGGGCCGGGACACTCGTCGACGATGAACCGCATTCAGGCGGTCTCGGCACGAAGGGGCATGAAGGAGGTGCTCGCCAGGGACTTGGTGGCGAAGAGGAGGCACGCCTGAATGTCCGCCGTGATAAGCCCCTCGTACTCCGCCAAGATCTCATCCATTGATGCGCCCTGGGCGAGCAGCCCGAGGATGTACTCTACTGTCAACCGAGTGCCGCGAATGACGGGTTTGCCCACCATCACAGCAGGATTGACTTCGATCCGCTCCAACAGGTCGTGTTCGGTCACGGTGTCGTCCTCGATCTCCACAAGAGCACGCAAGAGGCCTTCCTCATCATAGGTGGTTGTGGGTGTCGGCGCGACCGCTCGCGGGCCGTGGGGTCGTCGTAGGGGCATGCCGTGCCCCCACCATGGGGCTGGGCCATGGCGCGATGTTCCAACCCGAGGCAGGAGCCGGTTGCACCGGCGATCCGCGGCCGGTGGCCGCGGCAGGCCCGAAGGGCCTGGGTCGCCGAAGGGATTCGGCCCCTACCCCGCGTCCACCACCTCGCCCTCGATGACCGGAGTGAAGGCGAGGTGGTCGCCGGTCACCTCGACCGCGACCGTGCTGCCGTCGGGGATGTCGCCGGCGATGATCTCCCGCGCCAGGGGGGTCTCCAGGTAGCGGGTGATGGCGCGCTTCAGGGGCCGGGCGCCGTAGGCCGGGTCGTAGCCGCGCTCCACCAGGAAGGCGCGCGCCGCGCCGTCCAGCTCCAGGGCGATGCGGTGATCGGCCAGGCGCTCCCGCAGGCGGCGGAGCTGGATGTCGATGATCGCCCCCATCTGCTCGCGGGTGAGGGCGTGGAACACCACGATCTCGTCGATGCGGTTGAGGAACTCGGGGCGGAACTGGGCGCGCAGCTCCGCCAGGACCTGGCCCTTCATCTGCTCGTAGCGGCCCGACTCCTCGCGGTAACCGAGGATGTGGTCGGAGCCGACGTTGGAGGTCAGGATCACCACGGTGTTCTTGAAGTCGACCGTGCGGCCCTGGCTGTCCGTGAGGCGGCCGTCGTCGAGGAGCTGCAAGAGGGTGTTGAACACCTCCGGGTGGGCCTTCTCGATCTCGTCGAATAGCACCACCGCGTATGGCCGGCGGCGCACCGCCTCGGTGAGCTGGCCGCCCTCCTCGTGGCCGATGTAGCCCGGCGGGGCGCCGATCAGGCGCGACACGGTATGGCGTTCCTGATACTCGCTCATGTCGAGGCGCACGATGTTCGCCTCGGCGTCGAACAGGGCGGCGGCCAGGGCGCGGCACAGCTCGGTCTTCCCCACGCCGGTGGGGCCGAGGAAGATGAACGAGCCCAGGGGCCGGTTCGGGTCCTGGATGCCGGCGCGCGAGCGCAGCACCGCGTCGGTCACCGCGGCGATGGCCTCCTCCTGGCCCACCACCCGCTGGTGTAGCTCGTCACCGAGGTGCAGGAGCTTGTCGCGCTCGCCCTCCACCAGCTTGCTCACCGGGATGCCGGTCCAGCGCGCGACGATCGCGGCGATCTCCGCCTCGGTCACCTCTTCGTGGAGCAGGGTGCGGCCCGTCTCGCCGGTGCCGGCCAGGGCCGCGTCGCTCGCCGCGAGCTGGCGCTCCAGATCGGCGAGGGTGCCGTACTTCAGCTCGGCGATCCGGTTGAGGTCGTAGGCGCGCTCGGCGCGCTCGATATCGCCGCGCACCTGCTCGATGCGCGCCTTGATCTCGGAGATGCCGGCGATCGCCTGCTTCTCCTGCTGCCACTGGGCGGTGAGGACGTCGAGCTCGCCCTGGGCCTCGGCCAGCTCCTGCTCCAGCCGCTCCAGACGCAGGCGCGACGCCTCGTCCTTCTCCTTCTTCAGGGCCTGGCGCTCGATGGTGAGCTGCATCACCCGCCGGTGGAGCTCGTCGAGCTCCGCGGGCATGGAGTCGATCTCGGTACGCAGCTTGGCCGCCGCCTCGTCCATCAGGTCGATCGCCTTGTCCGGCAGGAAGCGATCGCTGATGTAGCGCTGCGACAGGGTGGCGGCGGCGACGATCGCCGCGTCCTGGATGCGCACCCCGTGGTGGACCTCGTAGCGCTCCTTGAGGCCGCGCAGGATGGAGATGGTGTCCGCCACCGACGGCTGGTCCACGAGCACGGTCTGGAAGCGGCGCTCGAGGGCCGCGTCCTTCTCCACGTGCTTGCGGTACTCGTCGAGGGTGGTGGCGCCGATGCAGTGCAGCTCGCCGCGGGCGAGCATCGGCTTGAGCAGGTTGCCGGCGTCCATGGCCCCCTCGGCGGCGCCGGCCCCGACCACCGTGTGCAGCTCGTCGATGAACAGCAGGATGCGCCCCGCGGACTCCTGCACCTCCTTGAGCACCGCCTTGAGGCGCTCCTCGAACTCGCCGCGATATTTGGCGCCGGCGATCAACGCCCCCATGTCCAGGGCGACGATGCGCTTCTCCTTCAGCCCCTCGGGCACGTCGCCGGAGACGATGCGGGAGGCCAGCCCCTCGGCGATGGCGGTCTTGCCCACGCCGGGCTCGCCGATCAGCACCGGGTTGTTCTTGGTGCGCCGCGAGAGGATCTGGATGACGCGGCGGATCTCCTCGTCGCGGCCGATCACCGGGTCGAGCTTGCCGTCGCCGGCCATCCGGGTGAGGTCGCGGCCGAACTTCTCCAGGGGCTGGTAGGTGTCCTCCGGATTGGCGCTGGTCACCCGCTGCGAGCCGCGGATCTGTTGCAGGGCGGCCAGCACCGCGTCGCGGGTGAGGTGGGCCTCCTTCAACACCTGGGCCGCGCCCTCGCCGTGGCGGCCGAGGAGGGCTAGGAGGAGGTGCTCCACCGAGACGTACTCGTCCTTGAGCGCCTTGGCCTCGCCGGCGGCCTGATCCAGGACCCGGCTGGTCGCCTGGCCGAGATAGGTCTGCCCCGCGCCGGTGCCGGCGACGCCCGGGATCTTCGCCAGTGCCCGCTTCACCCCATCAGCCACCGCCGACGGCGCCACGCCCGCCACGCCGATCAGCTTCGGCGCCAGCCCCTCCTCCTGCTCCATCAGGGCGGCGAGAAGATGGATCGGGTCGAGCTGCTGGTGGCTATGACGCGCGGCGATGGTCTGGGCCACCGCCACGGCCTCCTGGGCCTTCTGGGTGAAACGTTCGAGGTTCATCTAGGGGGTGCCTCCTTCCCTCTCCAAGTTGGCGGCGGAAATCTGACTGTCAACGGCCACAACGGGGAAGGGGCCTCGCGCAGAGACGCCGAGGCGCGGAGGGGGCTAGCCACGACGGGCACGAAGAAAAGAGGGACCGCGAATGGACGCGGATCGGGTCGCGGATAAACGCGGGTGTAGTCAGTACGGCTGCCGCCGAGATCACTGTGCCGTCGCTGCGCGTTACGGAAGCCACCCTAATCATTGCTCCCCTCTGTGTCCTCGGTGATCTCTGTGGCGAACAAGTCTTCCGGGTCTTTTGCCACAGATGGCACAGAGGGCGGACTTCCGGTGCGAACTGAAGACCGGTCTGGCGAATCGCTTCGCTGGACACTATTTCCGCGATCGCCAGCGCAGCGGATGACGCGCCGCATGCATGCAGGCGACGACCACGAGTTGATCACCGACGATGCGGTAGTAAAGGCCGTATGGGAAGCGGGCCAAGAGGATCCGCCGTGTACCGCGATGGACGATGGGATAGGCGTCTGGCTGCTCGCTGATCGATTGCATCGCCTTCTCTACGGCCGCGAGGAACTCGCCTCCCAGGCCGAACCGCTGCTCCTCATACCACTCGTAGGCTGCCTCGACGTCGGCCGCAGCGGCGGGCCGAAATCCCACCTGCTTCACTGCTCGCGATCGTGAAGCTGGCGCTTGACCTCTTCCCACGGGATCGTTGCCACGTCTCCCCGGTCTAGCTCATCCAGGCGGCGGTCGAGCTCCTCTCGCTGGGCGTCCGTCAAGGGGAGCGCCTCGGGGGTCTTCCGCAGGCTCTCCCACAGCTCCTCGAGAAGGCGGAGCCGCTGCTCTGTCGTGAGCTTGTCGATGTCGATGGCCGGCATGGTCATGGGGACACTATATCCCAGATCCACCTGAATCCCAGATCCACCTCACGAGTCTCAAGCGCCTCGGCGCTGCAAACGAATTAGCGCAGGCGTGACACGTCCAGTCGGGGAAGGAAACCTCGCGCAGAGATGCCGAGACGCGGAGGGACTTCACCACGAAGGACACGAAGGGCACGAAGAACAGATGGACCGCAAATGGACGCGGCTCGGGTCGCGGATGAACGCAGATACTTCAGGCGCTTAGGTCCGATGTGTGATGAGCTCGGCGGTGCGAACGGAACTGCCTTTGAGCAGGCCAGAATCCTCTACCCCTCAACTAGCCCTGAAGCGATCGCTTCCACTCTGCAAGAGCAATGGCTATGGAGCTTTCAAGCCACTCACGAAAGCGCTTCTCTGTACTTTCATACGGTTCTACGTAGTTAAACTGAAACAGGTCTGTCGAAGCTGGGTGCAGCCTTACTGGTTCTGTGCCTCCATCTTCCCGTGGGGCTTTGACGTAGGTAAAAGCCGATGCGGCGAGGATTCCGGTATCGCCGGGGCCATAGCCGTGAAAGCTCACTACATAGTCGAACTCCATGTCGGTTGTCAGGGTGATACGTACCCATGACCGATGTTTCTCGAAGTTGGCGTAATAGTCAAATTGCTTTGCAGTCTCTACTATCTGCATCTGGAAGTAGTGACGCTGTGGCGATGTGTTGGCGGCTGAGTTCGTGCGAGCGTGATACTTCTGTTTCTGCGGTGGAGTTAATGCGCGAAGCTGAGTATCCAACGTTTCAGTCAGTTGCTTGAAGTTCGTATCAACGATCGTAAAGAGATTATCTGCGTACTGATAGACACGGGAGACCTTCTGCTCCTCTTTCGCAAACCTCGCCTTTAATACCTCCAGTGCCGAGCTAATTATTTGCTCGGCATATTTACTCTGCTGAACCTGCTGCTCAAGTCCGAGTGCTTTGAGAATCGCCTCTCGCTGTCTGCGAGCAAAGAAACTGATGAGCGGGGCGAGGTCGCTAGCGTCAGCAGTCTCCAGCGCGCTTATGTACTCTTTTCGATCAGCGTCACGCACAACTAGGGGGAACAGCCCTTCACGAAGGAACACCAACGAGGCAAGTGCGCGTGCCACACGGCCATTGCCGTCTTGAAAGGGATGGATCTGGGTGAAACGATGATGCAGCCATGCTGACTTGACCTCTGGTGGATAGCAAGACTCAGCCTCTCGATACATGCGGACCAAGTTCTCCATCTCATTTTTGGTCAGTTCCGGTGGACAATACGAATGGACAGCACCATCCGGACGGCGGGGATTGTTCGGAAGAGTCTTATAGTCGCCCTTCTGGAGTTTCACGCGGATAAGATCTCCTGACACAGTTACAGCCTCAGTGAAGTCCTGGTGCGCAGTGAACTGAGCCTGGAGGCCACGAATGAAATATTCCGATATAGGTTCCTCTCCCTTGACGTAACTGAATAGTCCTTCGACGATACCTAGGTGATCATTTATCAGCGCCTGTATGTGCTCTGCGTCCTGTTGGGAGACGCCGCCTTGGTGGGAGATGATCGAGGACTCAATGCCTTGAGCAATTAGAACTTCAGTTACACCACGATCCCAAACGTAGAGGCGCTCAATGATTCCTGTTTCGATAGCCCATTCCCGCTGCAACTTCTTGATGAACTCTTTGTACGCCCCATCGTCTTTAAGCTGCACTTTCTTTTCCTGCCACACTGATATCAGCGCCCGAAGCTCTGGGAAGTGGAAAGCGTCAGATGGCGGAAAGGGCTGAATTCGTTTGTAGGTCATAGTGGTCACTCCACGGCGTGTCGTTGCAGAAGTTGGGTCCGGTCTTTAGGCGTCAGGTACCGTGGTTGGCTGCAGGTCGGCCTTCGCCGGCAGACAAGCCGAGGGGGAGCGGTACTAGAAAAATCGCAGTCATCGCCGTTGTGGGTGCGGAGTCGGGCCTTGCGTAGCCGGGGGCGTCAGAATGCGAGTGGCGGTCTGCTCGGGCTGTGGGTTGGGGCCATGGCCTCCCCCGGTTGTCTGGCGGCAAAGCTAGTCGCCGGTACGGAGAGCGTCAACCAACGCCGTTACGGCGAGGCACAGTGACCCGTCGAGGGTCTCTCGCAGGGGCACAAAGATCGCGAAGGGCGGGAGAGGAACCCTAAGACCGATTCAATCCGGAGGTGCAGAGACGCAGGAGATTACCGCGTCGTTCACAGAGGCACGCTCCCTCTGCGTCTTTGCGCCTCTGCGTCTTTGCGTTGAAAACAACGAGCACACCTGGCGCCGGGTCGCGGGGAGGGCGTCGTCAGGCAGCGGCACGCACCTGTTCGTGGAGGAATTCTCGGGCCAGATCCGCGCCGTCTTTCCACGACAGGGTGTGGTGAGCCACGTGGAATGCCTTGAATGGCTCCGGATCACGCAGGGGAGCGAAGACCGGCCTTCGAGCTCGGCGGAGAGGTCGACCTCGCCGACCATGCCGCCATTGAAACGGAGCCACACGACGTCGTCCTGGACGTAGCTGGCTTCGGTCCCGTGCAAGAACATGGCGTCTACTCCAACGGGGCGACCGAATTCAGCGGTGGTCTCTCTCGTGCAAGCCGCCAGTCTTGCGCCAGCTCGGCTCGGTCATGTGCGGCGGTGGACCGGTGGAAGAGCGATCGACGATCGCGCGGTGGAGGAGCGCCTCATTGGGCCGGTGATTGCCGCTGGTGATGTACGATGTCGCCATGTTGGCGATCGTTGTGGACACTTCGATCTTGGTTGCCGTGGCTGTTGACCGTGGCGCAGGCGGAGGCCGCACTGGCTGTGTACCGGTTGATCCCGGTTCGGTTCGTGGATGTGGATCTTGTTGAAGCCCTTCGCATTGCCGACGCGACTGGGATCTATGCGTACGATGCCTACATCCTCGCCTGCTCTCGCGGAACCGGTTACCCGGTGATGTCACTGGACCGTGGGCTCCTCGCGGTGGCGGAATCGTTGGCCATCGATATCGTGGACGTCCCCCGATGAAGGTGTACACGTACTCCGAAGCACGCCAGCAGCTCGCAACGCTGCTCGAAGAAGCGGCACGCACCGGATCCGTGCAGATCCGGCGTAAGGATGGGCAGGTATTCGTCCTGCGTCCTGAGTCGCCGTCGACGTCACCGCTCGATGTGCCGGGAGAGCCTCTGGGTCTCGGCCGTGATGAGATCGTGAATTTCATTCATGAGGGGCGCGGAGATCGCGAAGAAACTGCCTGACGACCAAGCTCCGGCGACCCGGTAACCGACGCGAGGCCACGGGAGGGGAAAGACACGAACCGCCTGGACCCGATGGAACGCACCTGTCGCCGGGTCGCCGCGCCGGCGTCCTCGACCGGCTGCAAGCCTGGCTGCGGGCTCGGAGTGGCGGGCCGGCCGCCATCCTCCGGGAGCTCAAGCGCTCTCGTGATGGTTCGTGGCAAGGATCCGGGCGGATGGCCCAGTCGCCGGCAAGACGCTGGAGAGCATGGCCATGCCGTGCTCGGTGAGGGCATAGGGCGGGTAGCGACGACCATCCCACTGGCTTGCGGTGCCGAACTGGCGCCGCAAGTCCTCGAACTCGCCAGGGGTGAGCTGGAACGGGAAGTCAGCAGGGAACCGAGGTCTGCTACTAGCCCGATTGGCCATGTCCCGTTATCAGGTGGACCACTGCGTCTCGCCCCGCTGCCAGACGTTCCGTCTGCACGGCGCCGGCATTGCCTGCGAACAGACCTTGATGGGCGGTCAACAGCTTGCCGGGACGCGCATAGCTCAGGCGCTGCAGGCCGCCCTCGGCAAAGTCGGCGTCGGTGATCTCGCCGGCGCGCGTGTCGGCGAAGGGGTTTGCGGGTGATCTGGCACGCGATCCAGTCACCGCGCCCTGCGTCGGCTAGCAGCAGGGCGGGACGGAACTTGCTGCGACTCAGGTCGGAAAACGGAAAGGGCAGGAGGACTACTTGTCCGGCTGCAAATGGGCCCATGCCGCATCCTCCTCGGGTTTCAGCCAGTCTTCCGCCAGTGCCGCCTCGGCCAGCAGTGCGGTCTCGTCGCCGGCTGGCGTCAGCAGTATCAGCAGCGCGCGACCTGCGGGCAGCCGTGACAGTGGCTCCAGAGGATGAACGCGGCCACCGGCGTCGATCTCCACCTCGATGGTCTGCAGCATGGATCAGGTTCCTTCGACGTGCACGGACTGAGGATCAGCCGGTGTTCGCCGTGGACGGGTAGGGCGACATGTCAGGTGGTGGGCGTCGGCCAAGGTTGCGCTAACCGGCGTGGCGTGTCTTACGGCGTTCGCTTGAACGCTTGGTTAGGCGACGCCTTCTCGCTGATAGCCACTTCTCAAGAGTTGCCTGGCTTTCGCCGGATGCCTGTCCAAGAAGCAGGTTTTCCACACTGATGTCTTCGTCGAGGTCATCCCAATGGATGCCATACCCCTTTCCGATCAGTCGCCAGTTATCCCGTTCCTTCCGCGTTGCGTGTAGGAGCCTTGGAAACCAGGCGAGAGGTACGGAAATCGTTCGGCCGTCGCGCAAATCGGCACTGAGCGTATTCGTAGTCACCGTGACACTTACGGCAACTGGGACGTCCACTTCAATCGTTGAAATACGCATTCCACGCCTCCTTCAGCTTCTCCGCGTGGGTTTGGACCATTCGTTGAATCCGGCCAATCTCGGCCCGGGAGAACCCACCGCTTGTTTGCAGCCGTATCGGCTCCAGCCAGAACTTGGCAACTTTGTCGTCGCGTTCGATCTAAACATGGATGGGCTCTTCGCGATCACCTGCGTGAAAGAAAAACCGATACGCCCCTTTCCTCAATATCGTGGGCATTCAGCAACCATACCACCGGGCGTTTAGTGGCCTACCGTCCTGGTCAGCGGCGGCGGCCAGCGGATCCGCCGGATGCTGTTGTTGGGCGACATCTGCCACTGGCCTTCGCCAACGTCGATGAAGTGTGGACGTCTCCGGCACTCGGCCATACTACCGTGCAGCCAGTCGCCTTACGAGCCGTGCTTCTTTCGCCACGGCCTCGCCGCCATTCGGATTTCTTCCTCCGAGTTTCGGCGGCCGATCCCATATCGCCCAAAGCAGATAGCGTGGTCGTCGCCACAGCAGAGCGCCATCTGCACGCACATGTCCGTACCACCACTCCACGGTAGATTTCCGCCCACAGGGGAGACGATGGGAGGCGCCGTTTCTGGATCTCACCGCCGACAGTGTTGGTGGCGTTGATCCAGCAGATGTCACCGCGCTTCATCTTGAACGTCCCCGAAGGTTTCGTCGGCCCACTCCTCGGCCTCCGTCTCGCGGTCGTCATCGGCACCCATGGTTTTCCGGGTGCCCCCTCTGAATTCGTTGGAACCTTGTTTGGTGAACGCCGCGAGGCCGGTTGGCTTAGACCGCTCTGCTATCGGCGGCCTGCTGAGGGATGTAGTCGGCGAGGGTGGGGGCCGCGACGGTACAGAGGTGGAGGAGCTGCGTCAGGATGCGGCGCTGTAGGTCTGGTGCGTTGGCAGCCCCGAGGGGGTAGCCGAGGGGGTAGGGGAGGGCGAGGGCGCGGGGCGGGCTCACCTTGGCGGTGATCTCCGGCAGGGTGGTGAGGGAGGCGGTGGTGATGCCGCGGTGTTCGATCTCGGCTTGGATCAGACCGACCGTCTGATGGCAGAAGGGTCAGACCGGCACCAGCAGGGCGACGTCGACCCGGTCCTCCAGCAAGAGCTGGGCGGCCTCCGGGGCGGTGTGCTTGATCAGCCGGTTGGGGGCGGTGATCGAGCCCATGAAGGACAGGTGGCGCGGGGCGACCGCGCCGATCGTCCCGGCCACGGCCAGCTCGTGGAGGCGGTCGAGCGGCAAGGCGAGGTTGCGGTCGGCGGCGATGCCGCGCGGGTCGAATGCCTCGCTGCGGTGGGTCTCGATCAACTCCTGCACCGGGGTGCCGGCCGAGATCACCCGGTAGGAGAAGTCGCCGCCCTTCACCGTCTTGTCGAACGGCGCCTGGCCCGGCGCCACCAGCCCGGCGGTGGAGACCAGGGCGACGCGGCACTGGTCGAGGGGCTTGCGCAGGGGCACGAACGGCACCGGGTCCAGGCACCGCCAGCGGTAGAGCCACAGGGTGGTGCGCAGCCACAGGGGCAGGTCGGCGATCGGGGGCATGGGTGGGCAGGGAGTCAGGGGTCAGGGGTCGGGTGGGGATGGCGCTTGACCGCCCGGGCGAGCCACGCCAGGGCGCCGGGGATCGCACGCCACGCCATCATCTGCTCCGCGGCGAAGACCACCGCCTCCTCGGGGCTCCCCAGGCCGTAGTGGGGGGGCGGGGGCGGCAGGGGCTCGGTCGCCAGCAGGTAGGGGTGGAGGTAGTCGTTGTAGCGCCGCGCCTCTGCGAGGAGGGAGCGGCTCGCCTCGTCGTCGCCGCGTTCCACAAAGGCGTGGAGGGCACGGCCGTAGCGCCAGCCCGCTGCCCCATCCTCCGCGTAGTGCTCGAGGAGCTCCCCGGCCCCTGTTGCATCCTGGGTCTCCAATAGACAGGCGAGGAGGGGGTCGCGGACCCCTTGGTTGTCGTTGGGGTTGAGGCGCAACAGCTCCCGGTAGTGGGCGATGGCCTCGGGGAGCAGGCCCTCGGCCCGCAGGCAGTCGGCGAGCCCCTGGCGGGCACGCATGTAGGGGCGGGTCTCCAGCCGTCCCCAGAACTCGCCGGCGTGCTCCGCGAAGACCTCCTTCCCCAGGGCGCGCTCGCCGGCGGCGACCCCCTCGGCGTAGTGCTGCCGTGCCTCGGCGAGGGTGTCGGCCTCCTCGGCCAGTACGCAGTCGGCGTCGGCGCAATCGGGGGAGAGATCCAGGGCCTGGCGGGCGATGGCGCGGCGCTCTGCGGAGGTGGTGTCCGCGAAGGTGTCGTAGATCAGCTCCTGGGCCGCCTCCAGGGAGGTGCGAGGCGCCGTCTCCGGCACCTTCCCGCCGGGGCCGAGGAGCCCCTGAAGGTAGGCATTGGCCTCGTCGAGATCCTGGAACTCCTGCTCCGCGAGGGCGCGGGCGATGGCGGCGCTGGTTCGCTCCATGGCTCGGCGGTCGGGGAGAGGGGGCAGGGCCGCGGGCTCTGGCGTGGCGCGCTTGCTGGGCTGGCCGCAGCACTTTTTGTACTTCTTGCCGCTCCCGCACGGACAGGGGTCGTTGCGGCCGACCTTGGCCAGGAAGGGGGGCAGCTCTTCGGGCGGGCCGGGGTCGCGGAGCTGAAAGTGGAGGAAGGCGTTCAGCAGGGGGGTCTTGTGGTACTCCCTCCGCGGGAAGGGCCGCGCCTCCTCCCCCGGCACGGGACGCACCTCCACCAGGCCGAAGTCGTGCAGCGGTTCCAGAAGGCGGCTGGTGAGGAGCCACCCGAGGTGGGGCTCGGCGACCTCATTGCGGATCGCCGGCAGCAACAGGTCCTCCCCATACTCCACGGCGGCGGCCCACCGTGGTGGCGCCTTCGCCAGACGGTAGAGCAAGGTGGCGATGGTCTGCTGGAAGAGGCTGTAGTCGGGTAAGCCGTCCAGGTAGGCGAGGTTGAAATGCTGGAAGTGGACCTGGAAGAGGTGGGCGAAGAGCCAGGGCCACTCGCCCTTCAACACCACTTCCTCGCCGCGACCGGTGAGACGGAAGCGTCGACCGCGCCGCATCAAGAGCCCACCCAATTCGAGCAAGACGCGCAGGGTGTGGAGTGGCGCGACATCCGCCTCGTTCACCACCTTGTTGTAGGTGTGGAGCCGCTCCACGAACCCCTCTGGCAAGACCATTCGCTCCACCATGGTGGCAACGAAGCGGCGGTTGAGGTTGTCGGCGGTGGTGGCCTGGATCTCATATGCCTTGTCCACGGCCTGCAGAAGGCAGCGGGCGTTGTGGAGGAGGGGTATCTGCTCCACGATCTCCACGGACAGGTCGGTGGCGAGCTGCACCGTGTCGTCCTCTCCCCACCGCGCCTCTAAGAGCTGCGTGAAGTGGGCTGGAGAGAGCCCCCCGAAATGGGGATGGGGGTCAATGTCGTGGCGCATCATGAGCTGGATGAAGTCGTCCACCTCGGCTTGGGTCTTGCACCGTTCCCGCAGCAGGGCGGCGATGTGCGGGGGGAAGCTGGGTGGGATGCGGAGGGGCTCAGCCATGGGCGCGTCCACTCGGAAGTGGGGGCGGGTAGGATCGCAGATCCGGGGAAGCTGCCCAAGCTACCGGAGAACCATCCCGGATCGTCGCTCCAGGCCAGGTCCCTGCCGGGTCCCGAACGGCACGGCAAAAGAGTTTGGGGAACGCGGGAACCCAGGAACCCAGGAACAGCGCCGGCAAACGAATCGTTCTCCTGGCTTCCTGGGTTCCCGCGTGGGTCGTTGTCCGGGTGTCCGGCGATTGTGGGTAAGATCCGGGGCCATGGATCTGGAACGCCGCTTTCTCCAGCACCTGCGTCGCCGGCGGTTGTTGGCCGCCGGCGAGCGGGTGGTGGTGGCGTGCTCCGGCGGTGGCGACTCCACCGCGCTTCTGCATCTGCTCCATGCCCTGCGCCGGCCCCTGCCCCTGGCCCTGTCGGTGGTGCACGTGGATCACGGCCTGCGCGGGGAGGTGTCCGCGGTCGATGCGGCCTTCGTGGCGGAGCTGGCGGCCTCCCTCGGCCTGGCGTACGAGGCCCACCGCCTCGATCCCACCGCCCTGCGCGTGACGGGCGAGTCGCTCCAGGCGCGGGCCCGGGAGGCGCGGCGGCGCTGCTTCGCGGAGAGCCGTGCGAATCAGGGGGCGGACTGGGTGGCCACGGCCCACACCCGGGACGACGTGGCGGAGACGGTGCTGATGAACCTGCTCAAGGGGAGCGCCCGGCCCCTGGGGATCGCCGAGCGCCGCGACCCTCTGGTGCGGCCGCTGCTGCCCTTTACCCACCAGGAGCTGATCGGCTACCTACGGGCGCGCGGGTTGCCGTGGCGCGAGGACGCGAGCAACGCCGACCCGCGCTACCTGCGCAACCGGGTGCGCCACCGCCTGGTCCCCCTCCTGGTCCAGGAGGTCAACCCCGGACTCGGCCGAGTCCTGGGCCACACCGCCGAGGTGCTCGCGGCGGAGGAGGCGTACCTGGAGGCGCAGCTCGCCCCCCATCTCGCGTTGCTGGACGAGGTCGAGAACGGGCTGAGCCTCGATGTGGCGGCCGCGCGCGCCCTGCCGATCGCCCTGCTCCGCCGCCTGATCCGCACCGGCCTCCACCGCCTGGGTCTGGTGAAGGACCTCTCCTTCCTCCACATCGAGGCGGTGAGCGAGCTGCTGGACCGGCCCGCGGGCGGCGGTCGCCTCCATCTCCCCGGGGGCGTGGTGGTGGAGCGTCGCTACGAGCGGTTGTTCCTGCATCGTGTTGGGCCAGCCGTGGAGGTGCCGGACTTCGAGGTCGAGGTGATCGGTGACCGGGCGGACTTGCCCGCCATCGGCCGGCGCCTCGCGCTCCGGCACGGTGGCGATCGCCGCGGCGCCGGGCCGGCCCTCGCCCTCGCGCCTGCGGCGGTGCAGGGCCGGGTGACGGTGCGTAACCTGCGCCCCGGCGATCGCTTCCGTCCCGCCGGGATGGGGGGACACGGCAAGCGGCTCGCCGCCTTCTTCGTCGACGCCAAGGTGCCCGCCGCCGAGCGGCGCCGCGTGCCCCTGCTGGTGCGCGCCGGGGAGATCGTCGCGGTCGGGACCCTGCGTGCGGCCCACGGCTGTGCGGTGCGCGGAGACGGTGCAGAGACGGTCTGGGTGAGCTACACCCCCTTGTAACTGGTGCCGCCCTCGCCCAGAGCAAGCTCCCTCTCCCCTCGGGAGAGGGTCGGGGTGAGGGGGTGTGGAGAACGCAGTACGCTTGACCATGGACCCGACCGGCTGCTCATTCCTGACCCCCTCCCGCCGGCCCCCTCCCGAGGGGAGGGGGACTCAGGGGACTCCCTTTCGGGGGGAATCGGATGGTCAGGGACGCATCGACCTCAAGGGGATGACCCCGGAGCAGCTCACCGCCTTTGCGGTGGCCCACGGCATGCGTCCGTTCCGCGGCCAGCAGCTCGCCGAATGGATTTATCGCCACGGGGTCGAGGACTTCGCCGTAATGACCAACATCGCCCGGGTCGATCGCGAGGAGCTGGCGCGGATCGCCATGGTGAGCCGCTTGGCCGTGCGCGGTGAAGAGGTCTCGGCGGACGGCACGCGCAAGTTCCTGTTCGAGCTTCACGACGGCCGCACGGTGGAGACGGTGCTGATCCCCGACGAGGACCGCCGCACCCTGTGCATCTCCACCCAGGTGGGGTGCGCCATGGGGTGCACCTTCTGCCTCACGGCCCGCCAGGGGCTGGAGCGCGACCTTAGCGCCGGGGAGATCGTCGATCAGCTCTTGCAGGTGCAGCGGCTCACCGGCGAGCGGGTGACCAACGTGGTGTTCATGGGCATGGGCGAGCCCCTGCACAACTACCACGGGACGGTGCGGGCCGTGCGGATCTTCACCGATGCGCGCGCCTTCGATCTCTCCACCCGCCGCGTGACTGTCTCCACCGCGGGCCTCTTGCCTCAGATCGAGGCGGCCCTGCAGGAGCCCGACCTGAAGTTCGCCCTCGCGGTCTCCCTGAACGCGACCACCGATGCCCTGCGTGACCAGATCATGCCCCTCAACCGCCGCTACCCCATCCAGGCGCTGCTCGCGATGGTGAAGCGCTTCAACCGCGCGCGGCGCGACATGGCGTTCATCGAGTACGTGCTGCTCGCCGGGGTCAATGACAGTGACGAGGACGCCCACCGTCTCGCCCGGTTGCTCAAGCCGGTGCGCTGCAAGGTCAACCTCATCCCGTACAACGCCGTGGAGGGCGGCGACTATCGGCGGCCGGACGACGCGCGGGTGGCGGCGTTTCGCGAGATTCTCCTCAATGCCGGCTACACGGTGCTCACCCGCCGCCGGCGCGGCGCCGACATCCGCGCCGCGTGTGGCCAGCTCCGCCAGGCGGAACGGCTCCCGCGGCGTCTGACCGAACGGCAGGAGCCGGTCGCGTGAGGCTGTTTGTATCGGACCCCGATCGTCGGTTCTCGTTTCTGCGGCGCAGGAAGATGACGGTCCGCCGCGGGAGAAATCTCCCCGGGGGTGGGGTCATCGACTGCCCCGCCGGGGAACAGGGTGGGCACGGAGGGGCACGCAAGGAGTGGCGTGATATGGTTCCCCGGGCTCGCCGCTTCCGGCGGCGGCCCGAACGGTCCGGCAGGCCGCTTGTGGAACGCGGGAACCCAGTAAGCCAGGGCGAGAGCCTGCGTAGGGGGGCGTCCTCCTGGTTTCCTGGGTTCCCGCGTGGATCGACCTCGGGTGGGTCGGCGATCATGGACCGGATCCGTCGCGTTGTCCGTTCCCGAGGGCCATGTTAGCTTGATATTTACGGAGTCCTGTTGATGTCGACAATCGTTCAAACTGTCCCCACGTTACTCGGGTGGAGATGGGTCGCCACAGGGACGAAGCGGCAGCAACCGTCCCTATGAGCCCCTGTCAGTGACGCGACTTCCGAGATGATCCAATATCGGTGGAGAGTTTGTCGTTGAACGCGTTTTATAAAAATCTCTCTCTCTGGCTCGTGATCGGCGTGATCATGGTGCTGCTCTTCAATCTCTTTGAAGGGCCGGCACCGCAGTCCAGCGAGATGGTCTTCAGCGAGTTCCTCGCCCGGGTGTCGGACGGGGACGTGAGCGAGGTTGTCATCCAGGATCAGGAGATCGCCGGGCGCCTGAAGGATGGCACGACGTTCCATACCTACGCCGCAGACTATCCGGGATTGGTCGAAGATCTGCGCCGCGAGGGGGTGAGCATCGCGGCGCGGCCGCCGAAGACGACCCCGCTCTACCTGCAGGTGCTCCTGTCGTGGGCGCCGTTCATCCTCCTGTTCGGGGTGTGGATCTTCTTCATGCGCCAGATGCAGGGAGGGGGTAACCGTGCCCTGTCCTTTGGCAAGAGCCGCGCCAAGCTGCAGAGCGACTCGTCCCAGAAGGTGACCTTCGAGGACGTGGCCGGGATCCCCGAGGCCAAGGTCGAGTTGGAGGAGATCGTCGAGTTCCTCAAGGACCCGAAGAAGTTCCAGACCCTCGGCGGGCGGATTCCGCGCGGCGTGCTGCTCATGGGCTCGCCGGGCACTGGCAAGACGCTGCTCGCCAAGGCGATCTCCGGCGAGGCCGGGGTGCCGTTCTTCTCCATCTCCGGCTCGGACTTCGTGGAGATGTTCGTCGGTGTCGGTGCCTCGCGGGTGCGCGACCTCTTCGACCAGGGCAAGAAGCACGCGCCGTGCATCATCTTCATCGACGAGATCGACGCGGTGGGCCGCCACCGCGGCGCCGGCCTGGGCGGCGGCCACGACGAGCGCGAGCAGACCCTCAATCAGCTTCTCGTGGAGATGGACGGCTTCGAGACCGACGATGGGGTGATCCTGATCGCCGCCACCAACCGGCCCGACGTCCTCGACCCCGCCCTCCTGCGCCCCGGGCGCTTCGACCGCCAGGTGGTCGTCCCCAACCCCGACATCGTCGGCCGGCAGAAGATCCTCGAGATCCACAGCCGCAAGATCCCCCTCGGGAGCGACGTCGACCTGACGGCGATCGCCCGCGGCACGCCGGGCTTCACCGGGGCCGACCTCGCCAACCTCCTCAACGAGGCGGCCCTGCTCGCCGCGCGGCGTAACCGCACCGAGGTGGGCAACGTCGATCTGGAGGAGGCCAAGGACAAGGTGATGATGGGCCCCGAGCGCAGGTCGGCGGTGATGACCGACGACGAGCGCGTCAATACCGCCTACCACGAGGCCGGCCACGCCCTGGTCGCCAAGCTCCTGCCGGGGACCGACCCGGTACACAAGATGACCATCATCCCGCGCGGCCGGGCCCTCGGCGTCACCCAGCAGCTCCCGATCGAGGACCGTTACACTAAGACATCGGAGGAGATGCGCTCCACCATCGCCATCCTCATGGGAGGGCGTTCGGCGGAGGAGCTGCAATTCGGCCACATCACCACCGGGGCGAGCAACGACATCGAGCGGGCCACCGAGCTGGCGCGGCGCATGGTGTGTGACTGGGGGATGAGTGAGGCACTCGGGCCGCTGGCCTTCGGCAAGAAGGAGGAGCAGATCTTCCTCGGCCGGGAGATCAGCCAGCACCGCGACTACTCCGAGCAGACCGCCGAGCGCATCGACGACGAGGTGCGACGCCTCGTCATGCACGGCTACGAGACCGCCAAGCGCCTGCTGCAGGAGAACTTCGCGATCCTCAAGCGCCTCTCCGAGAGCCTCCTGGAGCGCGAGACCCTTACCGGCGAGGAGATCGAGGCCATCGTCCAGGGCCGGGAGCTGGCGCCGCTGGTGGTGTGAGTGTTTCGAGGGGCTGGGGGTTAGGGTCTCGGGGCTAGGGAAGGGCTGCCCTTCGGGCTGGATGAGATATTGGTGGGCGCTTCCCCACGAGAGCCGCCCTGTAGATCGGCGTAAGCGAAGCGGAGCCGACGCCCCGCCCGCCTCGCGTCCACAGCTACGCGGTCCGGTCCAACCGACGCTCGGTGTACGACCTGAAAAGATGATCGCCGGCCGTCGGCCGGCAGCACCCGTAGTCACTAGACCCTAACCCCTAGTCCCTGGTGCTCGGTCTGCAGCGCCGCGCGGGATGGGGAGGAATGTCGTGAATGGCACGGTCCTGAAGGCCGGAGACCACACCCTCCCCCTCGGCGGCGGCCCGCGCCTGATGGGGATCGTCAACATCACGCCGGACTCGTTCGCGGATGGCGGGCGCTACGTCGACCCACCGGCGGCGATCGACCACGGCCTGCGCCTGGTCGACGAGGGGGCCGACCTGCTCGACCTGGGGGCCGAGTCGACCCGCCCGGGGGCGGCGCCGGTCCCGGCCGTGACCGAGTTGGAGCGGCTGCTGCCGGTGCTGCGCGAGCTGCGCCGCCGGGTGACGGTGCCGATCGCGGTCGACACTTACAAGGCCGAGGTGGCACGGGCCTGCCTGGCGGAGGGGGCGACGATGGTCAACGACATCTCCGGCCTGACCTTCGACCCGGACATGGCCACCACGGTCGCGACGAGCGGTGCGGCCCTGTGTCTAATGCACACCCCGGCGCCGCCGCGCACCATGCAGGACCATGCCCACTATGGCGACGTGGTGCGGGACGTGGTCGCCGCCCTCGCCGGGTCCGTGGCGCGGGCCGCGGCGGCCGGGATCGGTCGCGACCGGCTGCTGGTCGACCCGGGGATCGGCTTCGGCAAGAGCGCCGACCACAACTGGGAGATCCTGCGTCGCCTCGAAGAGCTCAATGCCCTCGGCCTGCCGGTGTTGATCGGGGCCTCGCGCAAGTCGTTCATCGGCATCGCCCTGGCCGACGGGACGGGTGGCGGCGAGCCGTGGCCGGTAGAGGCGCGGCTGGAAGGCAGTCTGGCCGTGGCCGCCTGGTGCGCCCTGCGTGGAATCGCGGTGCTGCGGGTCCACGATGTTGACGCCACCGCGCGGGTATTGAAAATGATCCATAAGCTTACGGATTGAGTCACCTCGCCAGGACGATCGGGCCGCCGCGGCTCGCGCCGGGTCGGTCGCGGCCTGGCCGACGGCCACGTCGGCCCGGGCGCGCAACTCCGAGGTGCTGGATGCCGAAGGATAGTTAGTCCACATTTCTCACCTCGAACCCGCTGCCAGGGAGCAACTCCGCGCGCTTGCCTCCGCGCGCCGCGATGCCGGTGAGCAACGCGGGCGAGTAGCGCGCGGCAGCGGGAAATGACGCAGGAGCCAGGGTAGACAGACGATCGTGGAACCATTCGATCAAGCTCTCCGTATCTTCTACGGCCTGCGGTTTCCTCAGGATCTGATCGACATCGGCATCGTCGCCTTCGTCATCTACCGGGTCCTGCTGCTCCTCACCGGCACCCGCGCCCTGAACATGGTGTACGGGGTGCTGTTGATCGCCGCCGTCGCCTACCTGTCGGCGTGGGGGCAGCTCTACGCCATTAACTGGCTCCTGTCCCACGTCTGGACCTATTTGTTGCTGGCGATCGCGATCATCTTCCAGCCGGAGATCCGCCGCGCGCTGGCCGACGTGGGCCAGGGACCGCTCTGGCAAGGGGGGCGGGGCAGACGCAAGGGGTGGGAGCGCTCCCTCGACGCCTTGGTGACCGCCACGGCGACCCTCGCCGATCAGCGGATCGGGGCGCTGATCGCCATCGAACGCCACACGCCGATCGGCGACATCATCGAGATCGGCACACCCCTCAATGCCTTGCTCAGCAAGGAGCTGTTAAAGGCGATCTTCAGCCACGGTTCGCCCATTCACGACGGTGCAGTGTTGATCCGCGAGGGCGAGGTGGTCGCCGCCGGCTGCTTCCTGCCGATCAAGCTCAGCGCTGGTATCGCCCAGGAGCTCGGTACTCGCCACCGCGCCGCCGTCGGCCTTACCGCGGAGAGCGACGCGGTGGTGATCGTCGTCTCCGAGGAGACCGGTGCTATCAGCCTGGCGGTCGAAGGACGGGTCCTGCGCAACCTAGACCCCGCCCGCCTTCACGCCCGCCTGCGCGACCTCCTCTCGCTGACCCTCGGCGCGACGCGCCGCCGACGCCGCTGGCTGCCGTGGCGGCCTCGTACGACCACGCCGTGACCTCCCCCTTTCACAACCTGCCCCTCAAGCTGCTGTCGATCATCCTCGCGAGCCTCGTGTGGCTGTTCGTCATGAGCGAGGAGCGCTCCGAGCGCAGCTACACCGTGCAGGTGGTGGTCAGCAGGGTGCCCGCGGGATTGGTGGTGCTCAACGAGGAGGACCAGTTCGTGGAGGTGCGCGTGTCGGGGCCGCGTGGGATCCTCAACAACCTCACGGACAAGGCCTTCGTGACCTCGCTGGACCTGGCGCCTTACGGCCGCGGCGAGCTGGACGTGCCCATCCCGCGCGAGGCGGTGCAGGCCCCGAAGGGGGTCGCTATCTCGCGCATCGTGCCAGCCACCATCCACGTCCGTCTCGACGCGGTGGTGGAGCGCAAGATCCCGTTGCTGGCGGTCACCCAGGGCCGCCCGGCGCATGGCTACGAGGTCAAGGAGGTGAAGCTCGAGCCCCGATCCCTCCCGGTGACCGGTCCCGAGACCCTCCTCGACAAGATCACCGAGATTCCGACCACGCCGATCCCCGTGGCGGGCTTGAGCGGTGCGACTACGGTCGTCGCGAACGTCGACTTTCAGCGCCGTCTCGTCACCTGGCCCGGGCAACCCATCCGGGCGTTCGTGGAGGTGGTTCCGCGCGTCGTGACCCGCTCCATACCGGTGCGGGCCAACATGGAGGGAGCGCTCGACGCCGCGTTCGAGATGGCCCGGATCGAAGTCGAGCCCGCCGCCCTCGATGTGACTGGGCCGGAGCCGGTGGTGGAGCGGATCGAGCGGCTCCAGACGCCGCCCATTAACCTCGCCGGCGAGAAGAAGCCCTTCACCCGGCGGTTCCAGCTCGATCCCCCCACGGACGAGGTGGAGCTCTCGGATGGGGATCGGGTGACGGTCACGGTGACCATCGAGGAGAAGTCGCTCCAGCGCATCGTGCCGGTGCACCCGACGCTCAAGGGCAAGCTCGATCGCGATTACCAGGTGGGTGAGGTACAAGTCATCCCGAGCACCGTGCGGGTGAAGGGCTCGTACCGCAGGGTGAGCGACCTCGAGGCGATCGCCACCGACCCGATCGACATCTCCGACCTCCAGAAGCTCGGCATGTTCCACACCCCCCTCGATCTGCCCAAGGGGGTGGAGCGGGCGGGCCCGGTGGGGGAGATTACGGTCATCGTCCCGGTCGAGGACCGGGTGGTGCAGCGCCAGATCGCGGTACGCCCTGCCTTCTCCGGCGCGCCGAAGGGTGGGCTGGAGGTGGACAGGATCGACGTCACTCCGGAGGAGGTGACGCTGACGGGACCGGCGCGCCAGCTACGCGATCTCAAGGGGATCCCGACCGGACTGTTGAGCTATCCGGAGACCGCCGGCGCGCATGTTCTCGCTGGCGCGCGGGTTCTCCTTCCGGACGGCGGGGTGACGGCCGAGCCGGAAAAGGTGCAGGTGACCGTGACCCTCACGGCGGCTCCGCCGGTGCGCCGCCATCTGCCGGTGCGGGCGACGCTCGTGGACCAGCCGGCGCCTGGCTTCGCCGTGCGCGAAGTCTCCGTGCGCCCCGCGGAGATCGAAGTCGTGGGTGTCAAGAGCCGCGTGGAGGGATTGTCGGAGCTGGTGACCGAACCGATATCCTTGCGCGGCATCTCCGCAGAGACGACCATCACCACGCGGGTCGTTACCCCGCCGGATGGGGTGAAGATGGCGCAGGCCGACGTGGTCGTGACGGTACGCGTGCAGCCGGAGGACTAGGATGGTGGAGAAGATATTTGGCACCGACGGGGTGCGCGGTGTGGCCAATGTCTACCCGATGGATGGCGAGACGGCGATGCGCCTCGGCCGCGCCGCCGCGTACATCTTCAAGAAGGGTCGCGAGCGCCGTCACCGCATCGTCATCGGCAAGGACACCCGCCTGTCGGGCTACTTGATCGAGTTCGCCCTAGCCTCCGGGATCTGCTCGATGGGGGTCGATGTGACCTTTGTCGGCCCCCTGCCAACCCCAGGCATCGCCTTCATCACTCGCGGTCTGCGAGCGGACGCCGGCATCGTCATCTCCGCTTCGCACAATCCATACATGGACAACGGGATCAAGTTCTTCGATCACACCGGCCACAAGCTGCCGGACGATATCGAGGCGGCCATCGAGCACCTGGTGGCCAGCGGTGAGATCGACAGCATCCGGCCCACCGCGGAGGAGGTGGGCTCCGCGTTTCGTGTCGAGGATGCGGTCGGGCGTTACGTCTCCTATCTCAAGACCGCCCTCTCGGCCCAGAACGATCTGGAAGGGTTACGGATGGTGATCGACTGCGGCAACGGCGCCGCTTACAAGGTGGCGCCGGCGGTGTTCTCGGAGCTCGGCGCAGAGACCATCGTCATCAACGACTCCCCCGACGGCACCAACATCAACGACGCGTGTGGCTCCACTCATCCGGAGGCGATGCGCGAGGCGGTGCGCGCCTACCGTGCCGATCTCGGGGTCGCCTTCGACGGCGATGGCGACCGACTCATCATGGCCGATGCGCACGGCGAGATCGTCGACGGCGACCACATCATGGCGATCGCCGCCATCGCCATGAAGGAGAAGGGCGAGCTGCGCGGCAACACGGTGGTGGCCACGGTGATGAGCAACCTGGGTCTCGAGGTCTGCCTTCGCGACCACGGCATCACCTTGCGTCGCGCCCCGGTGGGTGACCGCTATGTGATGGAGGAGATGCTGCACGACGACCTCAACCTCGGCGGAGAGCAATCGGGCCACATCATCTTCCGCGACTGGAACACCACCGGCGACGGCGTCCTCACGGCCCTGCGCATCCTCGACATCTGCCGCACGACGGGCCGGTCTCTCGCGGACCTCTCAGCGGTGATGAAGGACTACCCCCAGGTCCTGCGCAATCTCTCGGTGAAGACCAAGCCGCCCCTGGCGGAGCTGCCGGCGGTGACGGCCGCGATCGCCGATGCCGAGGCCGCCCTGGGCGACCGGGGCCGCGTGCTGGTGCGCTACTCGGGTACCGAGCCCAAGGCCAGGGTGATGGTCGAGGGCGAGGAGGAGGCGGCCGTCGCCCGGCTCGCCGACCGGATCGCCGAGACCCTCGCCGCCGCGATCGGGTAGCAGCGGTAAGCAGTAGGCAGCGGGCAGTGGGATAGGGTGTGCCGGGCGTCGCGAGGCGCACCGCCTCCGCCGCGCCGGCCCCGTGGTCTGTGACGATCTGCGGAGACCGCAATCGACGTAGGAATGGCACCGTTTGTAGGGCGGGCTTCAGCCCGCCGGACGCCAACGCGGATTGAACCGGCGGCATCGGCCGGTTGAAACCGGCCCTACGGGTCGGCGCTGTTCCTCTGTGTCTCTGTGGTGAACAAACGGTTGGGTAGCCACGGCGAGGTTGGCGTGGTGCGGGGGTTTTTGGTTTCATCGCCCCTCGCGCGGCATCCCGCCTATCCACTCGACTGATCAGCCATGCCCAGACTCGGCGTCAACATCGACCACGTTGCCACCCTGCGCCAGGTCCGTCTGGCGCCCTACCCCGACGTGATGACCGCGGCGGTGCATGCCGAGATGGGCGGGGCCGACGGCATCACCGTCCACCTCCGGGAGGACCGGCGCCATATCCAGGATGCCGACGTCCGCCTTCTGCGACAGTCGATCTCGACTCGCCTCAACCTGGAGATGGCGGCAACGGAAGAGATGGTGACGATCGCCCTGGAGCTGCGGCCCAACCAGTGCACGCTGGTGCCGGAGAAGCGCCAGGAGCTCACCACCGAGGGCGGCCTCGACGTGACGAGCGACGCCGCGCAGGTCCAGGCGGCCATCGACCGGCTGCAGGGGGAGGGCATTCCGGTGAGCCTGTTCATCGACCCCGAGCTCCCGGCGTTGGAGGCGGCGCAGCGCCTCGGCGCCGAGGCGGTCGAGCTGCACACCGGCGCTTATGCGGCGCGGCCGACCGACGGGGAGGTCGAGAGGCTGGCCACGGCCCTGGCTGCCGGGTTGGAATACGGCTTCGTGGTCCACGCCGGCCACGGCCTCGACTACGACAACGCCCAGCGCCTCGCGCAGATCCCCGGCTTCCGGGAGTTCAACATCGGCCACGCCATTGTCGCGCGCAGTCTCTTCGTCGGGATCATGGACGCGGTGCGCGAGATGAAGGAGCTGATCCGCTATCAGGGCGAGGACCCCACCGGCGTGTGGGGGACGCGCGGGCCGAAGCGGTAGACCCGGGAGCGGGACGCTCCCGGGTCTGATGGCGGGCGACCGCCCGCCATCCACGGGGGGTGAAGCCGCCCGGACTTGCGCCGGGCGGCGAGGGGGGCGCGTGGCGTCCCCCTCCATATCAGGGCGGGCTCTGCCCGCCGTGCCGGGGGTCGCCCGGCCTACTTTCGGGATCCGCAGATGACACAGATGGACGCAGCGCGAAGGGTCCGCCATGGTTGATCCTCGTGGAAGACTCGCCGCAAGATTCAGGGGCGCGGAGGGAATGGCTGTGAGTTTCTGTGGCTACCAGCGTGGCTGAGCAGCTTTGCGTAAGGCCCACCCAATCTGCGCGAATCTGCGTCATCTGTGGCTAACGAAGATCAAGCCTGCTCTCTTGTTGCGATGATACTCGGCACCGGCATCGATCTGTGTGAGGTGGCGCGCATGCGGCGGCTCTACGAGCGGTTCGGCGAGCGCCTCCTGGGGCGGATCTTCACGGCCGCGGAGCGGGCCGAGCTCCGGCGCCGCGGCGACCCGGCCCAGGGCATGGCGGTGCGCTGGGCGGCGAAGGAGGCGGGGTCCAAGGCCCTCGGCACCGGCTTCCACCAGGGTGTCGGGTGGCGCGACTTCGAGGTGGTGCACGAGGCGAGCGGCCGTCCGACCCTGCGCGTGGCCGGCCGCGCTGCGCAGATCGCGGACCAGCGATGGGGCAGCCACCGCTGGCACGTCAGCCTCACCCACGAGCGCGACTACGCCTGCGCCGTGGCCATCGCCGAGACTGGCGAGGACGTCCACCGGTGATCGTCGTCTCCGCCCAGGAGATGGCGGCCCTCGACCGTCGCACCATCGATGGCCTCGGTGTCGCGTCGCTGGCCCTGATGGAGAATGCCGGGCGCGCGGTCTTTCAGGCCATCGAGATACAGCTCGGTCCCCTCCATTCACGGCACGTGGTCATCCTGTGCGGTGCCGGAAACAACGGCGGCGACGGCTTCGTCGTGGGCCGCTTCTGCCACGAGGCCGGGGCAAGGGTGACCTTCGTGCTGGCTGCCGACCCGGAGCGATTCACCCCAGACGCCCGCGCGCAGTGGCAACAGGCCGGCGGTGTGCCGGCGATCGCCGCTTACCGGCCGGAGGAGGTGGCCGCGGCCTGTGGTGCCATCGGCGCGGCGGACATCCTGGTCGACGCCCTCCTCGGTACCGGCGCCTACCCCCCGCTGCGTCCGCCGTACGACGCCTTGGTGGCGGCGGCGAACGCGAGTGCCGCGCCGACCGTCGCGGTGGACCTCCCGAGCGGGCTCGACGCGTCGCGTCACGATCAGCGCGGGGAGGCGATCCGCGCCGACCTCACGATCACCTTTGCCTTTCCCAAGATCGCCCTCTGCCAGTATCCGAGCCGCGCCCTGGCCGGACGCATCGCCGTGGCCGACATCGGCATTCCCGCCACCCTCGGCGATGAGTTCCCCCGTGCGCCGCGCCTCGTCGGTCCGGCCGACGTGAGCCCGGCGTGGCCGCCCTTGCCGCCCGACCAGCACAAGGGCGACGCGGGCCGGCTGCTGGTCGTCGCGGGCTCGCCGGGGATGGCCGGGGCCGCGGCCCTGGCATGTCGCGCGGCCCTGCGCAGCGGTGCCGGCTACGTGACCCTGGTGGCCCCGGAGTCGGTGGTCGCGACGGTCCAGGGGTGGGTGCCGGAGATCGTGGGCCTGTCGACCGGTGAGTCGGGGGATCGGGCGACCTCCCTGGAAGACGCGCTCGCCCGGGCCTCGGCGGTGCTGGTGGGACCGGGGCTGCCACCCCAGCGGGCGGCCGAATGGCTGGACCTCCTCCTGCCGCGCCTCACCCAGCCACTCCTCGTCGACGCGGGCGGGCTCGCCGCCCTCGCCACCCATCCCGGATTGTGGGAGCGACGCGCGCCCATCCCGGTGTGCGTCACCCCCCACCCCGGCGAGTTTGCCGCCCTCGTGAATGGCTCGATCGGCGAGGTGCAGCGGGACCGCCTCGCGGCGGCCCGTGGCCTGGCGACTGGGCGCGACGTCTACTGCGTGTTGAAGGGGGCCTTGAGCGTGCTCGGCGAGCCGGACGGTGCCTTGTGGATCAATCCGACCGGCCACGCCGGCATGGCCTCCGCCGGGAGCGGCGACGTCCTGGCAGGGGTCGCCGCGGGCCTGCTTGCCCAGGGGCGGGCCCCCGGTCTCGCCGTTCGCGCCGCCGCCTACTGGCACGGGGCGGCGGCCCAGGCGTGGCGTACCGGTGTCGCCGCGCGCTGCCTGATCGCCTCCGACCTGATCGAGGCCCTGCCGGCCGCCCTGGAGGCGATCGTGGGCCGGCCGGAGCCCGGGGAGGGCGGTGCCCTGCGCTGGCTGGAGCTGTGAAATGGCGCGCCGGACATCGCCGCCTCCGAAGCTACCTCTCGCTCGCCTGCGACATTGCGTCCAACCTTCCTCTAAGGAAGGCAGGAATTTCAGGAAGGCAGGAAGGGGGAGTACAGCGAAACGGATGCGGCGAATTCCTGCCTTCCTGTCCCTCTCCTGCATTCCTTATGGAAGCTGCCAGCTAGCCCATGGCTAGGGGCTACCTGCGCGCCGCCGCAGGGGGCGCCGATCGTGGACCGCGCGCTACCCTTGGCCTATCCTCACGACACACCATCCTTCCGCTGACGCCCGACCCCTGAACCCTGGCGACCCCATGATCTGCGCCCGAGACATCATGTCCACCGAGGTGGTGACGGTCCGCCACGACACGCCCCTTCGCGAGCTGGCAAGAACCATGCTGGAAGCGGAGGTCTCCGGCCTGCCGGTCGTCGATGGCAGCGGCAACCTGCTCGGCATGGTGACGGAGACCGACCTCATCGAGTCGCAGCAGAAGCTCCACTTCCCCACGGTCATCGCCTTGTTCGACGCGGTGGTCTACGTGGAGAGCTCCAAGCACTTCGAAGAGAAGGTGCACAAAGCCGCCGCGGCCACGGCCGGGGAGCTGATGCACTCGCCCGCCGTGACCGTCACCCCCGAGACCGCCCTGACCGACCTGGCGGAGATCATGGGCAGCAAGAAGGTCCACCACCTCCCCGTGGTCGCCGGGGACAAGCTGGTAGGGATCATCGGCAAGGCGGACGTGGTACGTGGGATCACGATGGAGAATTAGTGGCTAGCCCGTAGCGGTTGGCACCGCGCCCGGCTCCACCCAGGAACCTCGGCACGGTGACGCCCGTGTGGGGTCACGGAAGCAGGAAATGGGGAACAACACGAAGAGAGGCACCCACCCCCACTTCGTGTTTTCCGGGTTTCGTCTTTTCGCGTTCCTCATTTTTCGGGTTCTCTGGGCTGCGATGGGTTAACCGGATGCCGGGTTAGCGAGTTGTGGTGAGCGTCGGGCGGCGAAGCCGATGGGCGATCCGTGGCAGACCTTTACCGCCGCCAGTGCGGAGGACACCGTGGCGGTCGGCGGCCGCATCGCCGTCGCCCTCCGGCCGGGGGACGCCGTCCTCTTGATCGGTCCCCTCGGCGCAGGAAAGACGTGTCTGGTGAGAGGCATCGCCGCGGCCCTGGGCGTGGCGCCGGTAGCGGTCCACTCGCCGAGCTTCACCCTGGTCAACGAGTACGCGGGTCGTGACGGCCTGCGGGTCGTCCATGCGGATGGCTACCGCCTCGCGGACGGCGCCCCCCTCGACGACCTCGGCCTGGAGGAGGCGCAGGCGGAGGGGGCGATCCTCCTGGTGGAGTGGCCGCGGCGTCTTACCCCCCCGGACGCGAGCCACACGTGGCGGGTGGAGTTGACCGTCGACGAAGCGGACCAGCGGACGATTCACGTGGAGCCACCGCCGGCGCGGTCGCCGCTGTAAGGCGGGCTCTCCCGGCGATCCAGGTTGCCGCACCGTAGGGGCACGGCATGCCGTGCCCCCACGTCACGGTGCGGCGGTCAGGGCATGTTCGGCGCCAGGGGCTCGACCAGGACCGGGTGGCGGGCGGCGCGGGTCTCGTCCAGGTGCGAGAGGCGGGTCGTGTGGGGCGCCTCCTTCAGCAGCGCCGGATTCTCACGCGCCTCCTCGACGATGGCGCGAAACGCGGTGGCGGCCGCGTCCAGGGTCGCCTTGGACTCGGTCTCGGTGGGCTCCACCATCAAGGCCTCGGGGGCGATCAGCGGGAAGTAGATGGTCGGTGGGTGGATGCCGTGGTCGATGAGGCGCTTTGCCACGTCGAGGGCCGTGACATCGAAGCGCTTCGCCAACCCCTTGGCGGTGAGCACACACTCGTGGAGGAAGGGTACTTCGAAGGCCAGCGGCAGGGCGTCGCCGATCATCGCGCGCAGGTAGTTGGCATTGAGCACCGCCTGCTCGCTCACCTCGGTCAGGCCGGCGGCGCCGAGGGCACGGATGTAGGCGTAGGCGCGCACCAGGATGCCGAAGTTACCGGCGAAGCCGTGGACCCGACCGATGGAGCAGTTGTCTGTGGCCCAGCGAAACCCGTCGTCGCCCCACGCCACCCGCGGCCCGGGCAGGAAGGGGGCGAGGGCCGCGGTCACCGCCACCGGCCCGGCACCCGGGCCACCACCGCCGTGAGGGGTGGAGAAGGTCTTGTGCAGGTTGAGGTGGACCAGGTCGAACCCCATGTCGCCGGGGCGCGCCTTGCCGAGGATCGCGTTGAGGTTGGCGCCATCCATGTAGAACAGGGCGCCGGCCTCGTGGAGGATGTCGGCGGCGGCGCGGATGTCGCTCTCGAACAGGCCGAGGGTGTTGGGGTTGGTCACCATCATCGCCGCGGTGTCGTCATTGACTGCCGCGCGCAGCGCCGCGAGGTCGATACGGCCGCTCGCCGTCGAGGCGATCTCCTGGATGCGGAAGCCGGCGAGGTGGGCACTGGCCGGATTGGTGCCGTGGGCCGAGTCCGGGATCAGCACCGTCGTGCGCCGCTCACCGTGGGCCGCGTGGAAGGCGCGCACCATGAGCATGGCGGTGAACTCGCCGCTCGCCCCGGCCGCCGGCTGCAGGGTGGTGGCGGCCAGGCCGGTGATCTCCGTCAGGGCGGCCGCCAGCCGGTGCAATAGCTCCAGTGCCCCCTGACAGCCACTCACCGGGGCGTACGGATGGAGGGCGGTGAAGCCGGCCAGCGACGCCACGGCGTCGTTGATCTTGGGGTTATGCTTCATGGTGCACGACCCCAGGGGATAGAAGGCGGTGTCGACCGAGAAGTTCTCGCGCGACAGCCGGGTGTAGTGGCGCACCACCTCTGGCTCGGAGACCTCCGGCAGGGCCGGCAACGCCTCGCGCAGGAGGTGGGCCGGGAGGTCGACGGCCCTGGTCGGCGCCGCCGGATCGAGGAGCCGCACGCCGGCCTGACCGGGGCGGTGGAGGTCGAAGATCAACATGTCAGTAGCCGGTAGGCAGAGGGCAGTGAGCAGTCCCCCGCTCCCCCCGGGAGAGGGACGGGGTGAGGGAGCTGGGAATGGGCAGCCCGTTCGACGCAATACCGGACCGAGTGCTCGGTCTAGCCTCCCTCCCCCTGGCCCCCTCCCGGAGGGAGGGGGTCTCATGGGAGTCCCCTGCGGGGTGGCTCGGCTGTTTGGCCCTCCCGCGGTGGGGGAGGAAGAGTTGCGTGGCGTCACGAGCGATCACGTCAACACCTCCCACGCCGCCGTGACGTACGCCTCCAGGTCGGCGGCGGTGCGGCGTTCGGTGACGCACACCAGGAGGTCGTCGGGCCGGTCCGGATGCCAGCGGGAGAGGGGTACCCCGGCGAGGATGCCGCGCTCCCCCATGGCCGCGCAGAAGCGGTCGGCCGCCATGGGCAGGCGGAGGGTGAACTCCTTGAAGTGCGGACCGTCGTTGACCGCCGCGACCCCGGCGAGTTGGGTGAGGGCGGCGCGCAGGCGCGCGGCGCCGGTCTGGCTGGCGGCGGCCACCTGGGCGAGGCCGTGGGGGCCGATGAGCGCCAGGTAGAGGGTGGCGCGCAGGGCGAGGAGGGACTGGTTGGAGCAGATGTTGGAGGTGGCCCGCGCCCGCTTGATGTGCTGTTCCCGCGCCTGCAGGGTGAGGACGAAGCCAGGGTTACCGCGCCGGTCCACGGTCTTGCCCACCAGCCGGCCCGGGAGCTGGCGCACCAGCCTCTGGGTGCAGGCGAGGTAGCCGAGGTACGGGCCGCCGAAGGCGAGGGGGTTGCCGAGCTCCTGGGCCTCGCCGACGGCGATGTCGCAGCCCCATGCCCCTGGGGGCCGGAGGAGGGCGAGGGAGATCGGGTCGCAGCAGGCGATGAGTAGGGCGCCGTGGCCGTGGATGGCGTCTGACCAGCCGGTGAGGTCGAGGCAGCGCCCCTCGAAGTCCGGGTTCTGGACCAGGACCGCGGCGGTGTCGGCATCGACGACGGCGGGCAGGTCCGCCGGCGCCACCCGCTGGATCTCTACCTCCTGCCCCTCGAGGTAGGTGCGCACCACCGCCACCGTGTCCGGATGGATCGCGCCGGCGAGGAGGAGCTTGGTGCCGCGCTTGGCCGCGCGCAGGGCCATGAGGCACGCCTCGGCACAGGCCGACGCGCCGTCGTAGAGGCCGGCGTTCGCCACGTCCAGGCCGGTGAGCCGTGCGATGAAGGTCTGGAACTCGAAGATGACCGCCAGGGTCCCCTGGCTCACCTCGGGTTGGTACGGGGTGTAGGCGGTGGCGAACTCGCCGCGGCTGGCCAGGGCGTCGACCGCGGCCGGGCAGTAGTGATCGTAGGCGCCGGCTCCGGCGAAGCAGATCGCCTGTGCCACCTGGTCGGCGGCGGCCAGCTCGGTGAGATGGCGGCGCAGGTCGATTTCCCCCAGGGGTGGGGGCAGGTCGAGGGGCCGGGTGAGGCGCAGGTCGCGCGGAATGGACGCGAACAGGGCCTCCACATCGTCGATGCCGAGGGCCGCGAGCATGGCCGCGCGGTCGGCATCGGTGGTGGGGATGTAGGCCATGGGCGGTGGGGCGATCAAGCGGGGGACGAGGTCATGGATGGTAGTGGGAGGGATGCTGGAGGGGAAGGCGGCGGCCGTTCGTGGCTCCGAGCGCGACGGCCTGGGGTAGCGGCGGGCTCGCCCGAGAGCCGGCGGCGGAAGGACCGCGCGTGCGGCGGCCGGGAGGCTCGTGATCCAGGTCGCGCCGCCAGGTGCCCGCGTAATCTTGTCCGCCAATCATGACGGGCGAATATGCATAAGGTATTATTTTTACTGGATGTTGCTGGATTGTGACGAATCGTGGGCCGGTGCGACTGGCTCTCGTAGGGGGAGGAGGGGTGATTGTGATTCGTGTGGGTCCAGCCGAGAAAGCGGACGGGGATCGTGCGTAGGTGGTCATGTCTGATTATCTGGAACGGTCGAAGAAGGTGGCGCTGTCGGCCCTTGGGGCCGTGCTCGTCGGGGTCGGCCTGCTGGCGCCTCGTGCGGTGCAGGCGGCAGGGCCGAAGATCGAGATCACGTTCGAGCAAGGCGGCAGTCCGGGCGAGCAGATCATCCATGTGGAGACCGACTTCGGGGTCGTGGGATCCGCCGCGTGCCAGGTCCTCTGCGTCTATCCGGACTACACCGCGCTCCACCCGTGGATCGTGGAGAGCCAGCTCGAGTCGGTCGCACCCGACGGTAACCAGGTTGTCTACTTCGTCATCGACCTGCCGTGGCCCGTCGGTCGCCATTGGTCCCGGCTCGACGTGGAGCGGTTCGGCGATCGCACCATGGCCTGGCAGCAGGTCGAGGGCAGCTTCAAGGAGAACCACGGCACCGTGGTGCTGCGCCCGGAGGCTGGGCGGACCCACCTCAGCTACTGGGCGGTGATCGATGTCGGCGTCCCCGCGTTTGCGGCCCGCCCGTTCCAGGAGCAGTTCGTCCGCGAGTTCCTGCAGGCGGTCTACGACGCGGCGCTACGTCGCTAGCCGACGGCAGTGCCACGCTTGAGACGACCGCGGCCGGCGACGCCACACCCGTCGGCTCGGTGTCGCGGTCGACTCGGGGTGGGGTCGTCGCGGCCAGGGTCGGTACCTCGCGGGGAGAAGGGGCTTGGTCACCCGCGGGATGAGATGAGGGCCACGGAGGCACGGAATGCGAGGGGCGATTCTTCACCTCATCTCAAATGGGGTCCGGCAGCAGATTGATGGCGAGAGATGCGGGCTGGGGGCCTCGGGAACGCGGGAACCCAGGAAACCAGGAAGAAAGTCTTCGCGACGCTGCTCTCCTGGCTTCCCGTGTTGGGGGCCGACGATGATGCGCGCAGCGCGCCGTATTGATCTCGCCCACCCCCTTCGGCACCCTGCGCCCTTCTCTGCCTGGAGGTCCCCGTGCGCGAATGGTTGTGCTGTCTGGTATCCGTTGCGGTCACCGCGTCACTCGGCTGTGATCGTGGCGCCGGCTCCCAGGTCACGCCGGCGCAGCTCGAGGCGCGCGCGGGCCACGTGGCGAGTTACCGCGCCCAGGTGGCCAGCCACTTCAAGGTCGCGGGACAGGAGCTCAATCTCACCGGTACCATCCAGGGGCAGCCGCCGGACCAGTTGCGAGTCGAGATGTACGGCCCCGATGGGACTCTTATGCGCGCCATGGTACGGCGTGGCGAGGTGCTCATGCAGCACGACCCGGCGCAGCAACGGGTCACCAAGGTGGATCTGGCGCGGGTGGCGGAGGCGACCGGTAAGCGGCCACCGGCAGCCCAGGGGACCGACCTCAGTCGCCCGTTCGAGGGACTCGACCTGGCGGCGACTACCTATGTCGAAGCGGTCGAGCTGGACGGGGCCAAGGCTCACCTCTTCGAGGGTCCTCTGAAGGAGGCCGCGGCGCTCGCACCGCGCCTCGGTTTCGAGCCGGACAAGGCGCGGGTGTGGGTCGACGACAGGACTGGGCTGCTACGTCGTACGGAGATCCTGAGCAAGGCGGGGGACAGCGGTCTCACCCAGGAGTTCACCGCCATCGAGGTCGATCCTGCCCTGAGCTCCGAGGTCTTCTACCTGAAACCGCCGGAAGGGGTGTCGGTGACCGATCTCACCGAGGCGATGATCCAGGCCCTCTCGGCGCAATAGCTGGCGGTCGAGGGCCAGCGCGCCACTGCCCGGGGGCCAGTGCGCGGGGCGGATCGGATGGCTATCGTTGTCGCCGCCGGTCGGCACCCAGTCGCTCGAGATCGCCGAGGCTGCCGATGCAGAGCAGCACATCCTTGGGCTGCACCTCGGCGTCGCCGGGGGGAATGGTCCGCAGGGTTCCGTCGCGGATGCAGATCGAAACGCTGGAGCTGGGCGAGAACCGCCGGTCCGCAAGCCGTCCCGGTGGCTACGGGCTTCTCCAACGTCCGTCGTGGCGTGAAAAGGGCGGGGGATCGACGTTCCCCCCAGACGCCGAAACTGGGACGTGTAGCGGCGCGGCATGTGTGCCTCTACGGCCCGGTTTGTTGGCGCAGTGACCTCGCCTCTCGCGCGCTGTAGGTCAGGATGCCCCCCCACGGGGCGGGCACTCTGCGGTCCGACCTCCGAGGAGGGACCACCGCGAGGCGACGCCTTGGTCGCCCGCTAGCCGTGCCCTGCCGTCGACAACCGTTTCCTCGCGAGCACTGCCCTTGCCGGCCTGGCACTCGCCACGACGTCAACCGATGTAGAGCTCCGCGGCGGGCTCCGCCACGACGTGGCGCTGGTGCTGCGCGCGGCGCAGCCCGTCCAGGTAGGCGATCCACTCCAGCCAGTCGGAGTGCTCCTCGTGGGACAGGAAGAAGACCGGGATCGAGTCGTTGATCTCACGGATGATCGCCCGCGCCGCAGCCACGTCGAAGTCGGTCTCGACCAGGCGGTCACATTGCGTGATGAGGATGAAGTGGCTGCGGTGAATCGCCTCCGCCGCGTCCGTGATCGCTTGCAGGCCGCCGACTACCGGGAACAGCAGCCCGCGGGCGTGGCAGCCGAGCACCATGGGCGGGGTGCTTGCCGGGTCGCGATTCTCTTCCAGAAAGAGGTAGTCGAGAGCCCCGAGGGGGATCTCCCCCAGGAGGTGGAGGAACGCCTCCGGGGTGAGATGGCTCACCCCCTGCGCACGCCACACCCCGACCTCGTGCACGGTGGCAACCGGTGCCGTCCCCTGCGCCAACGCGGGCGTCACCACTCCCACCCCTTCCAGGTCGTGGAGCGAGCTGGCCAGATGCTCCACCAGCGAGGTCTTGCCACTCCCCGTGCAGCCGCAGAGTTGCAGGGCAATCACGCGATTGTCGTCGAGTTGCCGACGGATTCGCTCTACTACGCCCTCTTCTACCTGGGTGTTCATGGCGACCTCTCCGGAAAAGACAGCCTACTCTTGTTTAAATTTTAGCTCATCCGTCCGGGGCTTGCAGAAGCCTTCTTGGTTGCCGTGACAAAGGCCCAGCTACCTCGCACATCGACCGTGGCCGCCGGTGGCAGCACCGCCCGCAAGGCGTCGCGTCCGAACGGTTCGGCCACCTGTCCCGCGCGGTGCAGCCGTGCCAGGAGCCAGTCGCCCGCCGGCCGTTCGCCGGCGATCAGGCTGGAGAGGAAGAGGTGGCCGCCGGGACGCACCAGGTCCCATAACGTCGAGACCACGCGGGCGCGATCCCCCAAGACGTGCAGGCCGCCGAAGCTCATGACCGCCGCGAGGCTCGCCGGTCGTAGCGGCAGATGGAAGAGGTCACCCTGGAGCAGGCAGGCCCGCGACAAGCGCCGGTCTCCGCGGAGTCGACGCCGACCCCGCCGGAGCATCGCCGCGGAGCGGTCGACCAACAACAGATGGTGGCGCTCCTCCGGGGGATGGAGGGGTGCGGTGAACAGGAGCGAGCCGCACGGGCAGTCGAGCACCGTTCCCAGCGGTGCCATTGCCAGGGCGCGGCCTGCGAACTCCCGATGTGCCGCCGGCGGCGCCCCCCAGAAGATCGCGTTGTACAGCCGGTTGCTCACTACCGCGTCGTAGACCGGGGCGAATCCATCGTACCCGCCCGGTGCGGCCTCCGCGGGGAGGAACGATCCCAAACCGCCACCCAGATCGCGCACCTCGGCCCCTTCGGTGAGGAGCGCTACCAGCCAGTCGGGGAGCGGGAACGGGGGCATGGGATAGGTACCGCCATGAGAATGCCGGCTGGCGGGTCGGGCAGCAAATCACATCGTAACGCCGACGCGGGCTCCCGGTTCTTAACCACGAAGGGCACGAAGGATACGAAGGGAAAAGCACGATCTCTTCGTCGTGCCCTTCGTGGTTCACGACCTTGCGGTAGTTATCCCTTGGCCGGTGATGGACCGCTGTGATTGGATCTCCCGATGCGCAACGGGCCCCTGATCGGCGTGGTGATGGATGAGCCCGCGACCCTCGCCTTCGCCAAGGACTCCACCTACGCGATGATGGCGGCCGGGCAACCCATGGGGGCGCGGTTCGAGGCCATCACCGTCGATGGGCTCTATGCTCGGGGGAACGAGGCACGCGGCACGGCGCGGCCGGTGCGGGTGGTGGACGGCGCACCGCATCTCGAGGTCGGCCCACCGCTGGAGCGCCGCCTCGACGCCTACGCCTGCGTGCTGATGCGCAAGGACCCGCCCTTCGACCTCGACTACATCTGCGCGACCTACGTCCTCTCCCTGGCCCATTGTCCGGTGATCAACGATCCCGCCGGTCTGCGCGACGCCAACGAGAAGTTCTCGGTGCTGCGATTTCCCGAGTGGGCGCCGCCGACCCTCGCCACCATGTCCATGGCGCGGATCCTCGCCTTCGTGGAGGAGATGGGCGCGGCGGTGATCAAGCCGCCTGGCTACATGGGGGGCCGGGACATCTTCCTGCTGCGCGGCGGCGATCCGAACCTGCGCGCCCTCGTCGAATCGGCCACCGACCGCGGGCGGCGCTACGTGGTGGTGCAGCGCTACCTGCGGGAGATCGAGGCAGGGGACAAGCGGGTGCTCCTGTGGGATGGGGAGGTGATCGGCGTGGTGAATCGCATCCCCAAGGCCGGGGAGCTGCGCGGCAACTTCATGGCCGGGGGCGCCGCGGCGCCCGCCGAGCTGAACGCGCGGGAGGGGCGGCTGGCGACGGCGGTGGGCGGCGTGTTGACCGAGGCGGGGCTGCGCTTCGTGGGGCTCGACCTGATCGGGGAGCATTTGACGGAGATCAACGTCACCTCCCCCACCGGCATGCGCGAGGTGGAGCGGCTCACCGGCCGATCGCCGGCCCGGACGATGATGGAGCGGCTTCTGGCGGAGCTCGGGTAGTCGCGGACCATGCCGAGTGACCCCTTGCAGGCGGGACGGGTGGCGGTGCTGGACGCGGCGGGCCGGAGCCTGTCGCTCATGTGGCGCCACGTCGGCGCCGCCATCGGCCTCACGGTGGTGGTGATCCTGCCGGTCGAGTGGCTGCTCGGCACAGTCGGCTTGCGTGGCGGGATGCCGGATGTGTCCCCGATCCGATTCGCCCTGGCCACCCTGCTCTCTGTGGCGGCGGGATTGTGGGCGACCGCGGCCTTCCTGCGGCTGGTGGATGGGCGGGAGCGAGGCGAGGACGCGGGATGGCCGGTGGCGCTCTTCGAGAGCCTCGACGCCGTGCCCTGGCTGTGCATCAACTTGTTGGCCGTGGTGGTGGCGATCGCCATTGCCATGGTCGTCGCGATCGGGGTGATCGGCGCCGTGGCCGTGGTGACCGTGGCACCATCGGGCCTGTCCGGACTTCTGGATGGCCTCGGCTCGGGCGCGGCGGCGTTGCTCGTGGCCCTCGTGGCCGTGGGCATCGCGTCCGCCGTGTGGATCGGCAGCCTGATGGTGCGCTGGATCCTGGTGACGCCGGTGGTCGTGCTGGAGAAGCGGCGCTGGGGACTGGAACGCAGCAGCCAGCTCACCCGCGGTAGCCGATGGCGCTGCATCGCCGTGATGATGGTGGTCGGGACGGTCGTCACTGTCGTCTTGGGGGTGGTGGGCGGGGTGGCCGTGACCCTCAGCGGCGGGGTGGCACGGGCCCTGCCGGCGGCCATGGCCGGCAACAATCTCGGTGTCCAGGTCGCTTTGGGGTTCACCGGGCTGCTCTTCTCCACCACCTACTATGTGCTGCTCTCCGCCCTCCGCGGGGACAAGCCACCCGCGGGGGCCACGCCGCCCGTTGCCGCGCCAGGGCCGACGGAGCCGCCTCCGGTCGACGTGGCGGGGCCGGCGGCGGGCACCGCGATGACGGACCCGACATCGGCCGGGGGCGAGGCTTGCCGAGAGAGTGGAGCGTGAATGATAATGACTCTCATATGCAACCCGCCGACATCGAACAGCGGCTCACCGACGCCGGTATCGCGCCGACTCCGCAGCGCCGGGTGATTGCCCAGGCGATCATCGACCACGAGTCCCACCCGGACGCGGAGACGATCTACCATCTGGCGCGGGAGATCGATCCCCACCTCGGCATCGCCACCGTCTACCGGACTCTGAAGCTGTTCGCCGAGCGCGGGCTCGTGGACCGCCACGACTTCGGCGACGGTCGGGCGCGTTACGAGGTGGCACCGGACATCCACCACGACCACCTGATTTGCGTGCGCTGCGGCAACGTGGTGGAGTTCTCCAACTCGTCGATCGAGTCCCTGCAGGAGCAGGTGGCCGACGGCCACGGATTCCAGCTCCTCGACCATCGCCTGGAGCTGTACGGGGTGTGTGCCGAATGCCACGGTACCCAGCCGACGATTGTCACCCGCGCGGCCGCCGCGTCGCACCCGCCCGCGAGCGCCTCGCGGACCGCGGCGCGCAACCTCTCCCAGCTCGTACCCGGCGAGTCCGGCAAGGTGATCCGTGTCGGTGCCAGCGGCAAGCTGGGTCAGCGGCTCCTGAGCATGGGGCTGATGGTGGGGGAGACCGTGCGGGTGGAGCAGGTCGCCCCGTTCGGGGACCCGATCGGCATCCGCGTGAAGAATTATTGCCTCGCCCTGCGCCGGCAGGAGGCGGAGGCGATCGTCCTGGAGGTGGTGGCCGATGGCTCGGAGGCCGGCGCGTGACATGGGCCGCTGCGAGATCGGGGCCCAATGGCGTGGGCCGTACCCCTGGATGCACGTCATGACGAAGACTCGGGATCCTAAGGCAAGGGGGGGGGTGGTGAAGATCGCCTTCGCCGGCAACCCCAATGCCGGCAAATCGGCCTTGATCAACGCCCTTGCTGGGACCCGGCTGCACGTCGGGAACTGGCCGGGGGTGACGGTCGAGAAGAAGGAGGCGCTCCTCACGTTCGGTGGCGAGGAGGTGCGCCTCATCGATCTTCCCGGCACCTACTCCCTGTCGACCTACTCGATCGAGGAACGGGTCACCCGAGACTTCCTCCTCGACGAGCGCCCCGACGTGCTAGTGGCCGTGGTCGACGCCACCAACCTGGAGCGCAACCTCTACCTCACCTTGCAGCTTCTCGAGCTGGGTATCCCGACGGTGATCGCCCTCAACGTCTGGGATGAGGCGCGAGCCAAGGGGATCGACGTGGACGTCGCGCGCCTGGCGGCGCTCCTCGACGTGGAAGTGGTGCCGACGGTGGCCACCACGCGGGAGGGGGTGAACGAGCTGCTGCCGGCGGCGCAACGGGTCCGCCAGCGCCAGACTCACACGGTCGCGGAGTACAATGCGGCCTGCCGGCTCGCCGCCGAGAAGGGCACCCACCTGATTCATTACGGCCCCCTGGTCGACCCCGAGGTGCGGGTGCTCGGGGAGGCCCTGCACCGTGAGGTGCCGCAGGTGGTGGAGAGGGTGCCGTGCCGGTGGCTGGCGGTGAAGTGTCTGGAGGGCGACGAGGGGGCGCAACAGCTCCTCAACGGCGACGCCCCCGCCGCACTGCTGGCGTTGGTCGCAACCCAGCGGCGGCGCATTCGCACCCTCGGCGGGGACGATGCCGGGGCCCTGATCGCCGACGGCCGCTACGGTTTCATCCGCGGGGTCGTGGCGGATGTCGTCACCCGGCGTCACCGTGACCGGCGCGATCTCACGGAGCGGGTCGACCGGGTGGTGCTCAACCGCCTCCTCGGGATCCCCATCTTCCTGGCGGCGATCTGGCTGGTCTTCCACATCACCTTCGACGGCTCGGCACCCTTCATCAGCTACGTCGACGGGGTGGTGACCGGCCCGATGGAGCGCTGGGCACGACTCGCCTTGACGGCAGTGGGCGCACCAGTGTGGATGAACTCCCTGCTCACCGAGGGGGTGGTCGGCGGCGTCGGCTTCGTCCTGACCTTCGTGCCTGTGCTGTTCTTCCTCTACCTCTTCATGGGGCTGCTGGAGGGCAGCGGCTATATGGCGCGGGCCGCCTTCATCATGGACCGGTTTCTGCACGGCATCGGCCTGCACGGGAAGTCGTTCATCCCCATGATCCTCGGCTTCGGATGCAACGTGCCGGCGGTCTACGCGACCCGGGCCCTGGACACCTACCGCGACCGGGTCCTGACCTCCCTGCTCATCCCCCTGATGAGCTGTTCGGCGCGCCTGCCGGTCTATGCCCTGTTCGTCGCCGCCTTTTTTCAGGAGTTGCGGGGCACGATCATCTTCGGCCTCTACGTCCTGGGGATCGTGCTGGCGGTGGCGATGGGGTTCATCTTCAAACGCACCCTGTTTGTCGGCGAGACCCCCGCCTTCGTGATGGAGTTACCGCCGTACCGGCTCCCCACCTTCCGGTCGTTGATGTTCTACACCTGGGACAAGGTGCGCTCGTTCGTGAAGAAGGCGGGGACCTACATCCTCGCCACCTCGGTGGTGGTGTGGTTCCTCCTGAACCTGCCTTGGGGGGTGGAGCAGCGACACGACTCGTACTTCGGTAGCGTGGCGAGCGCCGTCGCGCCGGTCTTCGCGCCGATGGGATTCGGGGAGTGGGAGGCCGCCGGTTCGCTGCTCACCGGGATCATCGCCAAGGAGGTGGTGGTCTCCACCATGGGGGAGATCTTCGCCACCGACCTCGATGACCAAGAGACGGCACCGCCCGCCCTGTCCGAGGAATTGCGCCACATCGGCGTCGGCCTGGTCCTCGCGTGCAAGGACTCGGTGGTGTCGATCCTCGCCGGGCTGCACGTCATCCCCGCCCCGCCGGACGATGCTCCGCCCTCGGCCCTCACCCAGCGAATCCGCGGGGCCTTTACCCCGCTCACGGCGGTCGCCTTCATGGTCTTCGTCCTCACCTACATCCCGTGCGTGGTGACCATCGCGGCCCTGGGTCAGGAGCTCGGGTGGCGCTGGGCCGGGTTCGCGGTCGTCTATCTCCTCGGCCTCGGCTGGCTGTTCTCGTTCATCACCTACCAGGGCGGACGGCTGCTCGGATTCGTCTAGCCGCTGGGTTGTGTCTCTCCGTATGTCCGAGCTGTCGATCCGTGACGTCGCGTGGATGGTGGTTCTCGGCGGGGGGGCGGCCGCCTACCTCGGGCGCTATGTCTACCGTGCCGTGCAGCACGGCCGGTGCGCGGGCTGCGGTCTGACGAGTCCGGGTGGCCCCACCGTCCCGGGCGTCTCCAAGGGCTCCACCCCTCAGGTGCTGAACTTTCAGATGGGGCCTCAGCGTAACGGTGGTGGCGACGGCGCACCCCGTAACGGCAGCAGGACCAGTGGACCCCGTGCCGTCCACCGCGCGATCGGGCTACTGGGTCTGCCGCTGATCCTCCTCCTGCTGGCGAGCGGCTTTGCCCTCCTGTTTGCCGAGGATCTCCACCTCGCGGACCGTCCCTTACCCGTGCGGCTCGCCCTGTCGCTCTACGGGCCGGCCGCGGGACAGGTGGTGGCCACGGCCGAACGGGGCGAGCGGATCGCGGTGGCCGTGGAGGACGGGGTCATCACCCGCCTCGGCAGCGGCCCGTGGCGCGGCGTGCGCTGGACCGCGGGCGGGTTCCGGGTACGGGACGTGGCGTGGCTACCCGGCGGGCAGCTCGCCTGCGCCACCGACGGTGGGGTGTGGATCTCGGCGGATGCGACCTCCTGGGATTACCGGGCCGACAGCGCGGCCGGCGTCCCGGGGGGCGTCAGCCAGCTGGCCGTGATCGACGGCCGGGTCTGGGCCCAGACCGTACTGGGTCCCCGGGTCTCGGTGGACGGTGGCATCTCGTGGCAGGGAGGGGACGGGCCGCCGCCTCCTGCGCCGGCGGCGGCCGTGGAGGAGGCCGAGATGGGATTGCCTCCCGTAGGGTCTACGGCGGCGTTGCTGGAGGCGCGCGGTTGGCCCACCTGGGAGCGGCTGGCGATCGACCTCCATGCGGGCAATCTCTTCGGCGGTCGTTGGCGCTATGTGGTCATCCTCTCCTGGTGCCTGCTCGTCGGTCTCGCCGTGAGCGGGCCGATGGTGGCCCAGAAGCGTCGCCAGCATCTGAAGGAGCGGGAGGCCGCCCGTGCGGCTCGCGCCACGGGGGACCCTGCTGGCCCCGCCGTGTCGGTTTCCTCGGAGACGAGCCGGTCGTGACGGCGGCGCTGGTGGGGGCGTCATCGACGGGGTTGACAAACAGGGTTTGGTCGAGAATGGTAATGATTCTCGAAACCGAACTCACCTGGAGATCTCCCATGAAACACGCGCGCAATACCGCCTTTCCGCCCCGACCCCTCGCCGCGACCCTCTCCTTGGCCGGTCTGCTCGTGGCGTCCCTCCCCGTCTCCCCCACGGCGGCCGTCACCCTCGAGGAGCTCGACACCAAGGTCGAGGCCCTCGCCTCCGCCCTCGAGACGCCGGCGGCAGGCGGTTCCAAGGCAGCCATCGGCGGCTACGGCGAGCTGCACTACAACAACTTCGACAGCGAGAAGGACGACGGCAGCCCAGGTAAGCCCGACGAGATCGACCTGCACCGGTTCGTCCTCTTCTTCGGCTACCGCTTCACCGACAGCATCGCGTTCCACTCCGAGCTGGAGGTGGAGCACGCGGTCTCCGGCGGCGACGCCCCCGGCGAGGTGGAGCTGGAACAGGCGTACGTCGACTGGGCGATCGACCCCCATTTCGGCGTGCGTGGCGGCGTCATGCTGGTGCCGGTGGGGATCCTGAACCGGACCCACGAACCGCCGACCTTCTACGGGGTGGAGCGCAATCTGGTGGAGACCCGGATCATCCCCACGACCTGGTGGGAGGCGGGCGTCGGCGCCTTCGGGGAGATCGTGGAGGGGTTGGCCTACCAGGTGAACCTCCACAGCGGCCTGGAGCTGGAGCCGGGCATGGATGCCCGGGGTGGGATGCGCGATTGGCGCCAGAAGGCGGCGAAGGCCAACGCCGAGCGGCTCGCCGTATCGGCGGCCCTGGACTACTCCGCCATCCCGTGGCTCGCCACCGGGATCGGTCTCTTCTACCAGGGTGACCTGACCCAGGGGTCCGGGGCGGACGTGTCTGCCCTGCTCACCGAGGTCCACGCCCAGGTGGACGTGGCCGGCTTCGAGGGGCGGGCGATCTACGCCCGCTGGGACGTGGACGGCGCCGACGATTTTTTCGCGGACGGCGGCGGCCAGATCGCCGAGGAGCAGTCCGGTTATCTGCTCGAGGGCGCGTACCGCTTCGGCCGTCACGTGCTCCCGGAGGGACAGGACGCCGGGGCCTTTGTCCGCTACGAGTCCCTCGACACCAACGACGGCCTGCCCACCGGTGTTGCCCACAAGGACTCCGCCGAGCAGCAGGCGTGGACCGTGGGCCTCAATTTCTGGCCCACCGACCTGGTGGTGGTGAAGGTCGATTATCAGAATGTCGAGGACGAGGCCGACACGGGGCAGGACAGTTGGAACGTCGGGCTGGGGTGGTGGTTCTGAACGGCGGCAGGCAGCTCAATGAGTCGCCCCCCGGGGGCGTCCTTGAATCCCCCGCCCGCCGGGAGGGGGCCTGGGGGCGGGCAGTAGGATGAGGCACTGGGTTTGGAGGCCGGTCTGACAATGTGCTGGTTCCACACGCCCTCCCCCCCGCCCCTTCCGGGGGGAGGGGGGCCGATGGGACCTCCGCCGCGCGGAGAACGGGTGGGTCTGCCCGCCCGCGAGCTTCCGCCCGTTGGGTGGGGGAGCCGGTGGTTCCTCCTCGTGATCGCCGCCTCGCTGCTGATCGCAGGGCCGGTCCATGCCGACCGGGTCTATCTCACGGTGGATCAGGCCCTGGCCAATGCCTTCCCCGGCGATGTGGCCGTGGAGCGCAAGGTGGTGTGGATCACCGAGGCGCAGGCGGCGCAGGTGGAGCAGCGCGCCGGATCGCCGCTTCCCCGCCGGGTGGTGAAGGCGTACCTGGGGCGGCGCGGCGACAAGGTCGTGGGCTACGCCTTCGTCGACGACGTGATCGGTAAGACCGAGCCGATCACCTACATGGTGACCATCACACCCGACGCGACGGTCGGCCGCCTCGACCTGCTGATCTTTCGCGAGACCCACGGTTACGAGATCGAACGCGCCTCCTGGCGGGACCGATTCCGTGGCCTCCGGTTGGGTCCTGGTCTGCGGGTGGGCCGGGAGATCGATAAGATCACCGGCGCGACCCTCTCGTGCCGCGCCATCACGGACGGGGTGCGCCGCCTCCTCGCGATCGTCGAGGTGGTGCTGGCGGCGCCGCCGCCGGACGCGGCTACCCTGTAGATCTCCCGCGGTGTCGTCGCGACGCCGCGCGAAGGCGTGCCGGCGCAAGGCGGGCGCCGAGTCGGGCGCGCAGGCGTGGTCGTAGAACGTCGAACATTCGCGCCAATGACCACGCCGTAGGTGCGCGGCCTCGAGTCGCGGTAGGAGCGGTTGTGGTCGCCGGGTGCGCCTGTCTCATCGTGAGACGGTCGCGGCCACGATCGCCGGGCTGCCCTCCCGCGCGCCGCGCTGTGTGCGACCATCGCAAGGGATTGCAAGTGGTTGCGGATGAGTGTAAAGGGAGCCACTCGCTGGCCTCGCCCTTGCTAAGGGGTGGGTGACACGGAACGAGAGGGGGTCGACGGGGCGATGTCTCAGGTGCGAGCAGACTCTCTGGCGGTGGCGCACTACGGGCGCTTTCACCAGCAATTCGACCGGCCTGTGCCGGTGCGGGTGGTGACTCGGCCGGAGTCCGAGAGCGCCGACGCGAAGGGCATGCCCAAACCGGTGACGGGTCGCCGCGACCTGCCCCACCTCGGGCGCCTCCTCGACATCTACGTGTGACCCGCGCACGCGGAGCACCGGTAGTGACTCAGAGCCTGTGAATTTTTCGTCCGTATGACAGGATAACCGTGCAGACGCCGCTGACACCGCCGCTAACACCGCGGTAGGCGCAATAGGTTGATCGCATGGCTTTCGCGCTATGTTGCCGTTTTTG
>Ga0326597_10000970_pt1 | contig 48041 bp, 42 predicted proteins | sample RVTome_12_FD_203789 | JGI IMG/M metagenome (GOLD analysis project Ga0326597, IMG submission 203789) | Soil microbial communities from uranium-contaminated site in the Upper Colorado River Basin, Wyoming, United States - RVT100D185 | ecosystem: Environmental > Terrestrial > Soil > Contaminated >...
GCAGGAAGCCCCGTTTGGCGAGCCCCGCTTCGGCGAGAAGCGCAGGGCACCCCGCAGGGGCAAGTCACCGGGCGCCCTTTCTTTGGGTCACCTTTCTTTTGGCGAGAAAAGAAAGGTGACTCGCCCAACGGGCGAAATCCTTGTCCGACGACATCGTCAACCTGTTTCGCCCTGCGGGCGAGTTACTTTTGGCGCCCCAAAAGTAACCAAAAACGCGTAGCCAAATGGCTTACCCCTGCGGGGTTCCCTGTGCTTCTCGCCGGCCAGGGAGGTTGACCGACAGCCCATCCCTGGGCTGACGGTCAACGCGCGGCATCCCTGCCGCGCCCCTGCGGGCTTTATCCCTGACCGGCTGCGATGCTCGGTAAGCCATACGGCGAACAAGGCAAGCCTCGGAAATCTCCCCGCAGATGGGCGAAGAACCAAAAGCAAGGGGAGCCGAAGCTCCCCTTGATCGTGTTGCCGGAAGCGGCGCTGCGGCTATTCGCCGACCGCCTTCATGCTCAGGCGGATCCGCCCCTGGCGGTCGACCTCGAGCACCTTGACCCGGACCATGTCGCCCTCGCTGAGCTTGTCGCTGACGTTCTCGACCCGCTCCTCGCAGATCTGCGAGATGTGCACCAGACCGTCGCGACCGGGCAGGATCGAGACGAAGGCGCCGAAGTCCATCAGCTTGACCACCTTGCCGTTGTAGATCTTGCCCACCTCGACGTCGGCGGTGATCTCCTCGATGCGCAGACGGGCGGCGTCGCCGGCCGACTTGTCGACCGAGGCGATCTTGACCGTGCCGTCGTCGGTGATGTCGATGGTCGCACCGGTCTCCTCGGTGATGGCGCGGATGGTGGAACCGCCCTTGCCGATCACGTCGCGGATCTTGTCCGGGTCGATCTTGATGGTCATGATGCGCGGCGCGAACTCGGAGATGTCGTCGCGCGGGCGGTCGATCACCTTGCCCATCTCGCCGAGGATGTGCAGCCGGCCGGCACGTGCCTGCTCCAGCGCCGCGTGCATGATCTCGCGGGTGATGCCGTCGATCTTGATGTCCATCTGCAGCGCGGTGACGCCGTCGCGGGTACCGACCACCTTGAAGTCCATGTCGCCGAGGTGATCCTCGTCGCCGAGGATGTCGGAGAGCACGGCGAAGCGGTCGCCCTCCTTGATCAGGCCCATGGCGATACCGGCCACCGGCGCCTTGACCGGCACCCCGGCATCCATCAGCGCCAGGCTGGTGCCGCAGGCCGAGGCCATCGAGCTGGAGCCGTTCGACTCGGTGATCTCGGAGACCACGCGAATGGTGTAGGGGAAATCGTCCATGTTCGGCATGGTCGACTGCACGCCGCGCCGCGCCAGGCGGCCGTGGCCGATCTCGCGCCGCTTGGGCGAACCGACGAAGCCGGTCTCGCCGACGCAGTAAGGCGGGAAGTTGTAGTGCAGCATGAACGGGTCGCGTCGCTCGCCCTCGAGGGCCTCGATGAACTGCGCGTCGCGCGCGGTGCCAAGCGTCGCCACCACCAGCGCCTGGGTCTCGCCGCGGGTGAACAGCGCCGAGCCGTGGGTCCGGTGCAGCACGCCGACCTTGACCGTGATCGGGCGCACGGTGTCGCGATCGCGGCCGTCGATGCGCTTCTCGCCGGCGAGGATGCGGCCGCGGACCAGCGCCTTCTCGACCGCACCGAACACGCCGAGGACGTCGCCGGCCGCGTAGGCGGCGGCGTCGCCGCCGGCCAGGCTGGCGACCACGTCGGCACGGATCTCGCCGACGCGGGCGTAGCGCTCCTGCTTGTCGCCGATGGTGTAGGCCTCGCCGAGGGCGCCCTCGCAGGCGGCGCGCACCTTGGCCTCGAGCTCGGGATCGACGCTCTTGACCGCGACCGCCCACTTCGGCTTGCCGGCCTCGGCGACCAGTTCGCTGATGACGTCGATCGCGGCCTGCATCTGCTCGTGGCCGAACAGGACCGCGCCCAGCATCACCTCCTCGGAGAGCTCGCCGGCCTCGGACTCGACCATCAGCACCGCCTGGCTGGTGCCGGCGACGACCAGGTCGAGCTGCGACTCGGCGCGCTCCTCGTAACCCGGATTGAGCAGGTACTCGCCATCACGGTAGCCGACCCGCGCGGCGCCGATCGGGCCCTGGAACGGCATCCCGGAGAGCGCCAGGGCGGCCGAGGCGCCGAGCAGCGCCGGGATGTCGGGATCCATGTTCGGATCGACCGACATCACCGTGGCGATCACCTGCACCTCGTTACGGAACCCCTTGGGGAACAGCGGCCGGATCGGGCGGTCGATCAGGCGCGAGGTCAGGGTCTCCTTCTCGGTCGGCCGACCCTCACGCTTGAAGAAGCCACCCGGGATCTTGCCCCCGGCGTAGGTGCGCTCCTGGTAGTTGACCGTCAGCGGGAAAAAGTCGCGGTTGGGGTCGGCGTCGGTGCGCCCTACCGCGGTGACCAGGACGGCGGTGTCGTCCATGCGCACCATGACCGCGCCGGTCGCCTGGCGGGCGATCTCGCCGGTCTCGATGGTGACGTTGTGGTTGCCGTAGCGAAAACTCTTGCTGATTGCTGCCATCTTGATTCTGCTCCCGGACCGGTCTAGCGACGCAGCCCGAGACGGGCGATCAGCTGGCGGTAACGTTCGAGGTCGTTGCGTTTGACGTAGTCGAGCAGCTTGCGTCGCTGGTTGACCATGCGCAGCAGGCCGCGGCGCGAATGGTGATCCTGCTTGTGGCTGGCGAAATGGCCGGACAGCCCCTCGATCCGTCGGGTCAGCAGGGCGACCTGCACCTCCGGGGAACCGGTGTCGCTTGCGCCACGCGCATACTCGGTGACCACTTGGGTCTTCTCTTCGGCAGACAGTGCCATCGACTACTCCTGGAACGTTTTATTGCCGTTAACGTGAAACGCGCATTTTACTCTGACACGCCGCCATCTCACAAGGGATTTCACCCCCGGGGCGACCGTGCAGGGCCCCTGATTCGCTCATTCGATCAACCACTTTCGGCCACATTGAACAGCCGCCGCGGGGCCACCCGGCCGTCGTCCTGGACCTGGCCGACGCCGATGAACGCGCCGTCGTCGGCGAACAGACAGAGCCAGCCGCTGGTCGGGGCGCGCGGCACCACCACCGCCTGCCCCTGGCGCAGGTAGTAGGCGGCATCGGCCGACAGGCGCACCTGCGGCCAGTGGCCCAGGGCCGAGACGATCGGCAGCAGGTGGCGGTCGAGCGCCTCGGCGCCCGCCGCCTCCGCCTGGTCACGCAGGGCATCGAGGGTCAGCATCCCGGCCTCGGTGTAGGGCCCGACCCCGGTGCGCCGCAGGCCGATCACGTGCGCGCCGCAGCCCAGGGCCGCGCCGATGTCCTCGGCCAGGGTGCGCACGTAGGTGCCCTTGGAGCAGTGCACCGCCAACTCGATCTCGTCGCCCTCGATCGCCAGCGCCTCGAGGGCATGCAGGGTGATGCGGCGCGGCGCACGCTCGACCTCGATCCCTTCCCGGGCCAGTTGGTAGAGCCGCTGGCCCTGGTGGCGCAGCGCCGAATACATCGGCGGCACCTGGTCGCTCTCACCGCGCAGGCCGGCCAGCACCGGCTCCAGGCGCGCGGCGTCGACCGCGGCGATCGGGCGCGTCTCCAGCACCTCGCCGTCGGCATCGCCGGTGGCGGTGGTCACGCCGAGACGGATGCGCACCCAGTAGCGCTTGTCGGCATCGAGCAGGTAGGCGGAGACCTTGGTCGCCTCGCCCAGGCAGATCGGCAACAGGCCGGTGGCGAGGGGGTCGAGGCTGCCGGTGTGGCCCGCCTTGCGTGCCCCGAACAGCCGCTTGACCACCTGCAGGGCGGCGTTCGAGGTCATGCCGATCGGCTTGTCGAGCAGCAGGATGCCGTTCACCGGGCGACCTTGAGGGCGTCTGCGGGCCATGCTGGGGGGGTGCTCGTGGGCTACGCGGGCCGTCAGGCGGACGGTTCGTCGTCCGTCGCGGCCGGGTGCTCGGCCACCGCGTCCTCGATCAGGGCGGTGAGGCGCCGGCCCTGCTCGACCGAACGGTCGTAGGTGAAGTGCAGTTCCGGGGTGAGGCGCAGCTTGACCTGGTGACCCAGTTCGCGGCGCAGGAAGCCGCTGGCCCGGCGCAGGCCGGCCTCGCTCGACTTGATCGCCGCCGGGTCGTCGGCGAGCACGGTGAAGAAGATCTTGGCGTGGGCCAGGTCGTGACTGACCTCGACCGCGGTCAACGTCACCATGCCGACGCCCGGATCCTTGACCTGGTCGTGGATCAATTGGGCGAGCACGCGGCGGATCTGTTCACCGACCCGGCGGCTGCGGCTGAATTCTCTGGGCATCGGTGACGCTCGTCGGCCTGTGGCGCCACCGACGTGGCGGCGCGCCGGTTCACAGCTCGCGCTGTACCTGGATCCGTTCGTAGACCTCGATCTGGTCGCCGGCCTTGACGTCGTTGTAGTTCTTGACGCCGATGCCGCACTCGGTGCCGGCACGCACTTCGTTGACGTCGTCCTTGAAGCGGCGCAGCGACTCGAGCTCGCCCTCGTAGATGACCACGTTGTCGCGCAGCACGCGGATCGGGTTGGAGCGCTTGACCAGGCCCTCCATCACCAGGCAGCCGGCGATGGCGCCGAACTTGGGCGAACGGAACACGTCGCGCACCTCGGCCAGGCCGACGATCACCTCGCGGGTCTCCGGGGCGAGCATGCCCGACAGCGCCTTCTTGACCTCGTCGATGACGTCGTAGATGACGCTGTAGTAGTGCAGGTCGACACCGCTCTCGCCGACCAGGCGCCGGGCCGCGGCATCGGCGCGGACGTTGAACCCGACCATCACCGCCTGCGAGGCGGCAGCCAGGTTGACGTCGGACTCGGTGATGCCGCCGACGCCGGCGGCGATCACGCGTACCCGCACCTCGTCGTTGGAGAGCTTGACCAGGGAGTCGCGCAGCGCCTCGACGCTGCCCTGTACGTCGGCCTTGATCACCAGGTTGAGCTGCTGGACCTCGCCGCTCTCCATCTGCGAGAACATGTCCTCGAGCTTGGCCGCCTGCTGCTTGGCCAGGCGCATCTCGCGCAGCTTGTTCTGGCGGAACGAGGCGATCTCGCGCACCTTGCGCTCGTCCGGGTGCGCCGCCACCTCGTCGCCGGCATTGGGCGTGCCGGAGAGACCCAGCACCTCGGCCGGCATCGACGGCCCGACGCTGTCGACCGGACGACCGGTCTCGTCGAACAGCGCGCGCACGCGGCCGAACTCGGAGCCGCTGAGGACCACGTCCCCTTTACGCAGGGTACCGCTCTTGACCAGCACCGTGGCCACCGGACCGCGGCCCTTCTCCAGGCGCGACTCGAGCACCACGCCGCGCGCGGTCTCCTCGACCGGCGCCACCAGTTCCATCACCTCGGCCTGCAACAGGATGGCGTCGAGCAGCTTGTCGATGCCCTCCCCGGTCTTGGCCGAGACGTGCACGAACTGGGTGTCGCCACCCCAGTCCTCGGGGATCACCTCGTGCTTGACCAGCTCCTGCTTGACCCGGTCGGGGTCGGCCTCGGACCGGTCGATCTTGTTGACCGCGACCACGATCGGCACCGAACCGGCCTTGGCGTGCTGGATCGACTCGACCGTCTGCGGCATGACGCCGTCGTCGGCGGCGACCACCAGCACGACGATGTCGGTCACCTGCGAGCCGCGTGCACGCATGGCGGTGAACGCCTCGTGGCCCGGGGTGTCGAGGAAGGTGATCGTCCCCTTGGGGGTATCGACGTGGTAGGCACCGATGTGCTGAGTGATGCCGCCAGCCTCGCCGTCGGCCACCTTGCTGGTGCGGATTTGGTCGAGCAACGACGTCTTGCCGTGGTCGACGTGACCCATGATGGTCACCACCGGCGGCCGGCGCACGGTCTCGGCGCTGCCCGTGGTCTCCAGGTGCAGGCTCTCCTCGATGTCGAGGTCGGTGACCAGCTTCGGCTTGTGCCCCAGCTCCTCGACCACCAGGGAGGCGGTCTCCTGGTCGATGGCCTGGTTGATGGTGGCCATGACGCCCATCTGCATCATCGCCTTGATCACCTCGGCCGCCTTGACCGCCATGCGCTGGGCCAGGTCGGCGACGGTGATGGTCTCCGGGATGGTCACCTCGCGCACCACCGGCGCCGTGGGGCGGGTGAAGCCGTGTTCGCTGGTGGCGGCGTTGCGGGCGGCACGGCCGCGCACGCGCGGCGCCTTCTTGCGCCGACCGCTCTTCTCGCTGGCGACGTGCAGCTCCTCGCGACCGTAGCGGCTCGAACGCTTGTCGCCCTTGTCGCCCTTGCCGCGCTCCGCCTTGGCCTTTTCCGCCGGCTTGGCGCGCACCGGAGCGGTCTTGGCCCGGGTCGTCTCCTCGGCCTGGCGCTGCGCCAGCTGCTCGGCCTGGCGCTTGACCTCCTCTTCCTCGGCGCGCTTGCGCTCTTCCTCTTCGGCTTTTGCCCGCTGCTGCTCTTCCTCGAGCCGGCGCTTTTCCTGTTCGGCACCGCGGCGCTTGGCATCCTCGTCGCGGATGCGCGCCTCGTCGGCCTCCTTGTCGCGATGCAACTCGGCCAGGCGCCGGCGCGCCTCGTCGGCTTCGGCCTGCTCCTTTTCGGCTTCATCGGCCGGGCGCTTGACGTAGGTGCGGCTCTTGCGCACCTCGACACTGACCGTCTTGTTGCGCGCCTGCCCGCCCGGGGCGCTCTGGCGCTGGCGCAGTTCGCTGACCGACTTGCGCTTCAGCGTCACCTTGCGCGGCGTGCCGGTCGGGTCGGCCGCCTGCTCCTTGCCATGAGCCGTGCGCAGGAACTGCAGCAGGGTCACCTTTTCGGTGTCGTTGACCGCCGCATCGGGTCCGTCCTTGGCCAGGCCGGCCTCGGCGAACTGGGCCAGCAACCGGTCGACCGGAATGCCGACCACGTCAGCGAGCTGTTTGACTGTCGATTCGGACATGCCTGTGTCTCCCGGGCCCGGCTCAGGCCTCGGCCTCGTTCTCGTTCTCGAACCACGGGGCGCGCGCGGTCATGATCAGTTCGCCGGCCCGTGCCTCGTCCATGCCGTCGATCTCCATCATGCTGTCGACGTCCTGCTCGGCGAGATCTTCCATGGTGACGATGCCGCGGCTGGCCAGCTCGAAGGCAAGCTTGCGCTCCATGCCGTCCATCTCCAGCAGATCGGCCGCCGGCTCGACGCCGTCGAGCTTCTCCTCCTTGGCGATCGCCTGCATCAGCAGCACGTCGCGCGCCCGGTTGCGCAGCTCGTGCACGATATCCTCCTCGAACTCCTCGATGTCGAGCAGTTCCTGCTCGGGTACGAAGGCGATCTCGTCGATCGACGTGTAGCCCTCCTGCACCAGGATCACCGCCACCTCCTCGTCGACATCGAGCTGATCCATGAACACCGCCTGGGCCTTGGCCGCCTCGGCCTCGCTCTTGGCCTCGGCCTCCTCGACGGTCATGACGTTGAGTTCCCAGCCGGTCAGCTGCGAGGCGAGGCGGATGTTCTGGCCGCCGCGGCCGATCGCCTGCGACAGCTGCTCCTCATCGACCGCGAGGTCCATGCTGTGCTTTTCCTCGTCGACCACGATCGACAGCACCTCGGCCGGCTGCATGGCGTTGATCACCAGTTGGGCCGGGTTGTCGCTCCACGGGATGATGTCGACACGCTCGCCGGCGAGCTCGTTGGAGACCGCCTGCACGCGCGAACCGCGCATGCCGACGCAGGCGCCGACCGGGTCGATGCGCGGCTCGTTCGAGCGCACCGCGATCTTGGCCCGCGAACCGGGGTCGCGCGCCGCGCCCATGATGTCGATCAGCCCTTCGCCGATCTCAGGCACCTCGAGGGTGAACAGCGCGATCAGCAGCTCCGGCGCGGTCCGGCTGACGAACAGCTGCGGCCCGCGCGGCTCGGAGCGCACCTCGCGCAGGTAGCCACGGATGCGGTCGCCGCCGCGCACCGCCTCGCGCGGGATCATCTCCTCGCGGTAGATCACCGCCTCGGCGTTGCCGCCGAGGTCGATGTAGACGTTGCCGCGCTCGACCCGCTTGACGATGCCGCCGACCAGTTCGCCCTCGCGTCCGGTGTAGGCCTCGACGATCTGTGCCCGCTCGGCCTCGCGCACCTTCTGCACGATGACCTGCTTGGCGGCCTGGGCGGCGATGCGGCCGAATTCGACCGACTCCATCGGCTCCTCGATGAAGTCGCCGGCCTGCAGGTCGGGGGTCTGCTCGCGGGCGTCGTCGAGCCAGACCTGGCGCTCGGGATGGAACTCGAACTCCTCCGGCTCATCCTCGTCGTCGAGGTCGACGTCAGGGGAGATGACCTCCCAGCGACGGAAGGTGGCGTAGTCGCCGGTGGCGCGGTCGATGGCCACGCGCACGTCGATGTCGCCACCGTGCTTCTTGCGTGTGGCCGACGCCAGTGCCAACTCGATGGCCTCGAAGATGATCTCTTTTTCGACGCTCTTCTCGTGCGAGACGGCGTCGACGACCATCAGGATCTCTTTACTCATCCCTCGGACTCTCCAGCATGCCCCCGACCGGGTCGGGGGTCTCCCACCAGGCGCGCCTGGTCGATGTCGTCGAAGGCGATGCGCAGGGCCTCGCCGTCCACCTCGAGCAGCACGTCGTCGCCCTCGAGGCCGCGCAACAGCGCGGTGTACCGTGCGCGCCCGTCGTGCGGCGCGCTCAACTTCAGCTTGACGCGCTGCCCGGCAAAGCGGGCGAAGTCGGCGCGTCGGAACAGGGGCCGGTCGATGCCCGGTGACGACACTTCGAGGGTGTAGTCGCCGCGGATCGGATCCTCGACATCGAGCATGCCGCTGACCTGGTGGCTGACCCGCTGGCAGTCGTCGACGGTGACGCCCTGCGCGCAATCGATGTAGATGCGCAGCAGCTCGTGTCCGCCCTGCGCCAGCAACTCGATGCCGACCGCCTCGTAGCCGAGGCCGGCGACGACCGGTTCGATCAAGTCACGCAGTCTGGTCGGTGCCTGTCGCATCGCATCCCGCAAAAACAGCGAAAGGGCCCAGTGGCCCTTCCTAAGCACGCTGCCCGGGCCGCCCGAGACGGCCTGGCATCTAACAAAAAGCCCCGTCTCGACGGGGCTTTTCTCGGTCCACCGTAATACTTGGTAGCGGGGCCAGGATTTGAACCTGGGACCTTCGGGTTATGAGCCCGACGAGCTACCGGACTGCTCCACCCCGCAACAACGGAAGCGCATTGTACCCACGCCCTCCGGTGAATACAACAGGGGTTGAGCGGGTTCAGGCGCTCATTTCAGCGCCGCCAGGCAGAGTGCCATCAGCGCGCCCGGAAACACCCCCAGCAGCAGCACGGCGATGCCGTTCAGCGACAGCGCCAGGCGCAGGTCGGGGGCCGCGGCCAGCGGCGCGCGGTCGGCCACCGGGTCGAAGTACATCAGCTTGACCACGCGCAGGTAGTAGAAGGCGCCGACCACCGAGAAGAGCACGGCGACGATCGCCAGCCAGACCATGTCGACCTGGATGACGGCCTGCAGCACCGACAGCTTGGCGTAGAAGCCGACCGTCGGCGGCACGCCGGCCATGGAGAAGATCACCAGCAGCATCATGAAGGCGAACCACGGGCTGCGCTCGTTGAGGCCGCGGAAGTCGTCGAGGTTGTCGGCCTCGAAGCCCTCGCGCGTCAGCAGCAGGATCATGCCGAAGCCGCCCAGTGCCATCACCGCGTAGGTGATGGCGTAGAACATCGCCCCGGCGTAGCCCGCCGGCGTGCCGGCCAGGATGCCGAGCAGGATGAAGCCGACGTGGGAGATGGTCGAGTAGGCGAACATGCGCTTGAGGTTGGTCTGGGCGATGGCGACCACGTTGCCGAGCGCCAGCGACAGCACCGCCAGCACCACCAGCATCTGCTGCCAGTCGGCATGCAGCGGCGCCAGACCCTCGGCCAGGACGCGCATGATCAGGGCGAACGCGGCCAGTTTCGGGGCGGTGCCGACGTAGACCGTGACCGCGGTCGGCGCCCCGTGGTAGACGTCGGGCAGGTACATGTGGAACGGCACCGCGCCCAGCTTGAAGGCCAGCCCGGCGACCACGAACGCCAGGCCGAAGACCAGCACCGGATCGCCCTTGATGCCGCCGTCGAGGCGTTCGGCCAGCAGCGCCAGGTCGAGGGTGCCGGTGGCCCCGTAGAGCATGGACATGCCGTAGAGCAGCAGACCGGAGGCAAGCGCGCCGAGGACGAAGTACTTCATCGCCGCCTCGGTCGCCGGCAGCGAGTCGCGATCGTAGGCGACCAGCGCGTAGAGCGACAGCGACAGCAACTCGAGGCCGAGGTAGACGGTCAGCAGGCTGTGCGCCGAGACCATGACCATCATGCCGAGGATGCCGAACAGCCCGGTGACGTGGAACTCGCCGGTGAACAGGCGGCGCGCGCGCAGGTAGTCCTTGGAATAGAGGAACACGCCGAATGCCAGCAGGTAGATGAACGCCTTGAGCAGGTCACCCATGGCGTCGCGCACGAACGTTCCGGAAAAGGTCACCTGGGGCTCGACCGGGATTCCGCCGAGGGTCGCCAGCGCGGCCACGATCAGGGTCAGCTGGGTCAGCAGATAGGTCAGGTTACGCCGCTCCTCGGTGAGGAACAGATCGATCACCAGGATGACGCAGGCCATCGTCAGGACGATGATCTCGGGCAGCGCCGGAGCGAAAGCGGGGATCTGGAAACTCATCGTCGGTTCCTGTCGGCGAAGCGTGCGGTCACAGCTTCGACTGGATTACGTGCTGGATCAGGTTGTCGATGGTCGCGTGCATGACGTCGACCAGCGGTGCCGGCCACAGGCCGAGGCCCAGCACGGCGATGGCGAGGACGCCGAGGATCACGCCCTCGCGCCCGTTGATGTCCTTGAGTGTGGCCACGCCCTCGCTTTGCACCGCGCCGAAGATCACCCGCTTGATCAGCCACAGCGTGTAGGCGGCGCCGAGGATCAGGGTCAGCGCGGCGAGGAAGGCGAACCAGACGTTGGCCTTGAAGCTCGACAGGATGACCATGAACTCGCCGACGAAACCCGAGGTCCCGGGCAGGCCGGCGTTGGCCATCGCGAACAGCAGCATGAAGCCGGCGAACAGCGGCATGGTGTGGACCACGCCGCCGTAGTCGCCGATCTCACGGCTGTGCAGTCGGTCGTACATGACGCCGACGCAGAGGAACAGCGCGCCGGAGATGAAGCCGTGCGAGACCATCTGCACCATGCCGCCCTCGATGCCGAGCGACGCGCCCTGGGTCGAGCCGGTCCGCTCGAGGATGCCGAAGACGACGAAGAAGCCGAGGGTGACGAAGCCCATGTGCGCGATCGACGAGTAGGCGATCAGCTTTTTCATGTCCTTCTGCACCAGCGCCACCAGGCCGATGTAGACCACCGCGACCAGCGACAGGGTGATCACCAGCCAGTCCAGGCTGTGGCTGGCATCGGGGGTGATCGGCAGGCTGAAACGCAGGAAGCCGTAACCGCCGAGCTTGAGCAGGATCGCCGCCAGGATCACCGAGCCGCCGGTCGGCGCCTCGACGTGGGCGTCCGGCAGCCAGGTGTGCACCGGCCACATCGGCACCTTGACGCCGAAGGCGACCAGGAAGGCCAGAAAGATCAGGATCTGCGCCTCCAGCGCCAGCGGCAGGGCGTGGAAGTCGAGGATCGAGAAACTGCCCGACTTCAGGTACATGTAGATCAGCGCGACCAGCATGAACACCGAGCCGAAGAAGGTGTAGAGGAAGAACTTGATGGTCGCGTAGACCCGGCGCGGTCCACCCCAGATGCCGATGATCAGGAACATCGGGATCAGCATCGCTTCCCAGAAGACGTAGAAGAGCATGGCGTCGAGGGCGCAGAAGACGCCGATCATCAGCCCCTCCATGATCAGGAAGGCGCCCATGTACTGCGCGACCCGCTGCTGGATCACCTCCCAGCCGGCCAGCACCACGAGCACGGTGGTGAAGCTGGTCAGCAGGATCAGCGGCATGGAGATGCCGTCGATGCCGAGGAAGTACTCGATATTGAAGCTCTCGACCCAGGGGGTGCGCTCGACGAACTGCATCGCTGCGGTGCTGCTGTCGAAACTGGTGAACAGCGGCACGGTGACCAGGAAGGTCAGCGCCGCGACCGCCAGCGCCAGCAGCCGGGCGCGTGCCGGGCGGTCGTCGCCGGCGGCGGCGAGCACGGCGAAACCGCCGACGATCGGCAGCCAGATGGAGAGGCTAAGAATGGGGAACCCAGCAGACATCGGTTTTCTTCCTCTTCCCCGCTCAGCCGAGCGCGAACCAGCCGACCAGCACCACCAGTCCGATGACCATGGCGAAGGCGTAGGTGTACAGGTAACCCGTTTGCAGCTGCCGGGCGACGCCGGCAAACCAGCCGATGGCGCCGGCCGTGCCGTTGATCACCAGGCCGTCGATCAGGCCGACGTCGCCGCGCTGCCACAGCCGGTTGCCGAGGCCGCGCCCGCCGGCGGCAAACACCGCCTCGTTGAAATCGTCGCAGCCGTACTTGTTCAGCAGCAGGGCGTGCAGGCGCGGCAGGCGCGCCGCCAGGTCCGCGGCGATCTGCGGCTTCTGCGTGTAGACGTACCAGGCGCTGGCGAGGCCGGCCATGGCCAGCCAGAACGGCGGCTGCAGCAGGCCGTGCAGCATGAACGTCAGCGGCCCGTGGAAGTCGGCGCCGACCTGGGCCAGGACGTCGTGCTGCGGCAGCACCACGATCGCCTCGCCGAAGTAGCCGCCGAACAGCACCGGGCCGACGGTCAGGTAGCCGATCACCAGTGACGGGATCGCCAGCAGCACCAGCGGCACGGTGACCACGGCCGGGGTTTCGTGCAGGTGCGCGCGGGTGTGCTCGTCCATCCGCTCCTCGGTGTGGAACACCAGGAAGAACATGCGGAAGCTGTACAGCGCGGTGATGAACACCCCGCTCAGCACCGCGGCGTAGGCGATGCCGGAGCCGGCCAGGGTCGAGTGGTGGACCGCCTCGATGATGCCGTCCTTGGAGAAGAAACCGGAGAAGCCGGGGAAGCCGATCAGCGCCAGCGAGCCGACCAGCGCCGTCCAGTAGGTGATCGGCATGTACTTCTTCAGCCCGCCCATCTTGCGGATGTCCTGCTCGTGGTGCATGGCGATGATCACCGAGCCGGCGGCGAGGAACAGCAGCGCCTTGAAGAAGGCGTGGGTCATCAGGTGGAAGATCGCCGCCGAGTAGGCCGAGGCGCCGAGGGCGACGGTCATGTAACCGAGCTGCGACAGGGTCGAGTAGGCGACCACGCGCTTGATGTCGTTCTGTACCACGCCGAGCAGGCCCATGAAGAACGCAGTGATCGCACCGATCACCATGACCACGCTGAGCGCCGTCTCCGACAGTTCGAACAGCGGCGACATGCGCGCGACCATGAAGATGCCGGCGGTGACCATGGTCGCGGCATGGATCAGCGCCGAGATCGGGGTCGGGCCCTCCATCGAGTCGGGCAGCCAGACGTGCAGCGGCGCCTGCGCCGACTTGCCCATGGCGCCGACGAACAGCAGGATGCAGATCAGCGTCAGCACCGACCAGTCGAAGCCGGGCAGCACGCCGATGGTGGTGCCGACCAGGCCGGGGGCGGCGGCGAACACTTCGGCGTAGTCGAGCGTGTTGGTGAACATCACCACGCAGGCGATACCGAGCAGGAAGCCGAAGTCGCCCACCCGGTTGACCAGGAACGCCTTGAGGTTGGCGTAGATCGCCGACTCGCGCACCGACCAGAAGCCGATCAGCAGGTAGGAGACCAGGCCGACCGCTTCCCAGCCGAAGAACAGCTGCAGGAAGTTGTTGGCCATCACCAGCATCAGCATGGAGAAGGTGAACAGCGAGATGTAGGCGAAAAAGCGCTGGTAGCTGTGGCGCCCGGAGAGGCTCTCCTTGGGCCAGTTGTGCTCGTCGTCGGCCATGTAGCCGATGGTGTAGACGTGCACCATCAGCGAGACGAAGGTGACCACGCCCATCATCAGCACGGTCAGGCGGTCGATCAGGAAGCCGATCTCGAAGGTGATGCCGTCGCTGACCATCCAGGTGTAGACGCTGCCGTTGTAGCTCGGCGCGCCGTCGATGATGTGGTGCTTGATCGCCACCAGCGCCAGGACGAAGGCGATGCCGACACCGAGGATGGTGACCCAGTGCGCAATCGCGCGGCTGATCCGGCGGCCGCCGAGGCCGGCGACGATGGCTCCGAGCAGCGGCGCGAGCACGGTGGCGAGGTAGACGTTCTCCATGCCGCTAGCCCTTCATCAGGTCGAGTTCGTTGACGTTGATCGTGCCCCGGTTACGGAACAGCACGACCAGGATCGCCAGCCCGATCGCCGCCTCGGCGGCGGCCACGGTGAGGATGAAGAAGACGAACACCTGACCGCTGAGATCGCCGAGGAAGTAGGAGAAGGCGACGAAGTTCATGTTGACGGCGAGCAGCATCAGCTCGATCGCCATCAGCAGGACGATCAGGTTGCGGCGGTTGAGAAAGATCCCCACCACGGCGATGCTGAACAGGATCGCGCCCAGTGTCAGAAAGTCGGTCAGTGCCAGCATGGCCAGTCCCCCAGGTTCGATCCGTTCAACTGCGTTTTTCGGCCGGCATCTTGATCAGCCGCACGCGGTCCGCGCGGCGCACGCTGACCTGGCGCGCCGGATCCTGATAGCGCGTCTCCGGTCGCTTGCGCAGGGTCAGCGCAATGGCGGCGATGATCGCCAGCACCAGGATCACCGCGGCGATCTCGAAGGCGTAGACGTAGTCGGTGTAGAGCACGCCGCCGAGCGCCTTGATGTTGCTGTAATCGGCGCCGCGGCGCAGCGGCGCGGCGAGCAGGTCGGGACTGAAGGCGCTGCTGCGCACGATCAGCGCCATCTCCGCCACCAGCAGCAGGCCGACGCCGATGCCCAGCGGGGCGAAGCGGCGCATGCCGGCGCGCATCTCGGCCAGGTTGATGTCGAGCATCATGATCACGAACAGGAACAGCACCATCACCGCGCCGACGTAGACCAGGACCAGGGTCAGGGCCAGGAACTCGGCCTCGAGCAGCAGCCAGAGGCCGGCGCTGTTGAGAAATGCGAGCACCAGGAACAGCACCGCGTGGATCGGGTTGCGGCAGGTGATCACGCGCAGTGCGGCAAGCACCAGCACCGTGGCGAAGACGTAGAAAACCAGCTTGTCGAAACCCATGGTCATTCGTTCCTGTCGTAGCGGCTCAGCGGAACCGGGCGTCGGCGGTGCGGTCGGCGGCGATCTGCGTCTCGTGCTCGTCGCCCATGGCCAGCAACTTCTGCTTGGTCATGATGTTCTGTCCACGGCGGTCGAAAGCGACCTCGTAGACCCGGGTCAGCACGATGGCGTCGACCGGGCAGGCCTCCTCGCAGAAGCCGCAGTAGACGCACTTGAACAGGTCGATGTCGTAGAGCGTCGTGCGCCGCTGGCCGTCAGCGCGCGGCTCGGCCTCGATGGTGATCGCCAGCGCCGGGCAGACCGCCTCGCACAGCTTGCAGGCGATACAGCGTTCCTCACCGTTGGCGTAGCGGCGCAGGGCATGGATGCCGCGGAAACGGTTCGACTGCGGAGCGCGCTCTTCCGGGTACTGGACCGTGAACTTGCGGGCGAAGAAGTAGCGCCCGGTCAGGCGCAGCCCCTTGAGCAGTTCGAGCAGGAACAGGCTTCTGAAATAGTTGGTTATGGTGTTCATTTGTGCGCCCCCCTCAGTCGAACCACCAGGGGAGTTCCACGACCACAGCCAGCGCGACCACCAGCAGCCAGACGATCGTGATCGGAATGAACACCTTCCAGCCGAGACGCATGATCTGGTCGTAGCGGTAGCGCGGGAAGGTGGCGCGGAACCAGAGGAAGCAGAACATGAAAAAGGCCGTCTTGAGCAGGAACCAGAACAGACTCGGCTCGCCGAGCAGCGGCACGCCCTGGAACGGCGACAGCCAGCCGCCGAAGAACAGCAGCGCGGTCAACGCCGAGATCAGGATCATGTTGGCGTATTCGGCGAGGAAGAAGACCGCGAAGGTCATGCCCGAATACTCGACATGGAAGCCGGCGACGATCTCCGATTCGCCCTCGGCGACGTCGAACGGCGCGCGGTTGGTCTCGGCGACGCCGGAGATCAGGTAGACCATCAGCAGCGGGAACAGCGGCAGCCAGAACCAGTGCAGCACACTGCCCGACTGGGCCTGGACGATGTCGCCGAGGTTGAGGCTGCCACCGGCGATCAGCACCCCGACCAGGGCGAAGCCCATGGCGATTTCGTAGGCGACCATCTGCGCCGCCGAGCGCATGGCACCGAGCAGTGCGTACTTCGAGTTCGACGCCCAGCCGGCGATGATCACGCCGTAGACGCCGAACGAGGTCAGGGCGAGGATGTAGAGCAGGCTGGCGTCGACGTCGGCCAGCACCCAGGTCTCGTTGAACGGGATCACCGCCCAGGCGGCCAGGGCCGGGGCCAGCGACAGCATCGGCGCGCCGATGAACAGGAAGCGGTTGGCGTTGGTCGGGAGGATGATCTCCTTGAACATCAGCTTGAGCGCGTCGGCGATCGGCTGCAGCAACCCGCGCGGACCCACCCGGTTGGGGCCGATGCGGATCTGCATGTAGCCGATCACCTTGCGCTCGGCCAGGGTGTAGTAGGCGACCGTCAGCATCAGCGGCACCATGATCGCGACGATCTTGGCGACGATGACGACGGTCGTCTGCAGTGCCTCCGGCAGGGCGCCCCACAAGCTCTCGATCATCTCAGGTCCCTCGGCCCGTTCAGGCCTTGTCGATGGTCACCGGACCGCAGGCCGGGCCGCGGCTGCTGCCGGGTACTCCGGCCGGGATCCAGGCGGCGCCGTCGGCGATGTTCGCGTCCACGCGCAGCGGCAGCGTGACGCGGTGCTCGCCCTGGGCGACGCTGACGCTGACGCCGTCCTCGAGGCCGAGGCGCGCGGCCACCGCCGGCGCCAGACGCACGCCGGCGGTGACGTGATCGGGGGTCGCCTGCAGCGCACCGGCGCGGCGCACCAAGGCGTCGCCGGCGTAGATCGGCACCTCGCCGACACGCATCAGGCCGTCCTCGGCCAGGGCTGCCGGCGTCGCCGCGGCGGCCGCCCGGTTGTCCGGGGCCAGGTCGCCACAGGCGGCGCGCAACTCGGCCAGCAGCGCCAGCGAGTCGCGCTGCTCGAAGCCGTCGAGGTCGAGTTCGTTGCCGAGCACGCGCAGCACCTTCCAGCCGGGGCGCGCCTCGCCGGGCGGGGCCACGGCGCCCTCCCAGCTCTGCCAGTCGCCGGCCACGTTGATCATGGTCCCGGAGGTCTCGGCAAAACCGGCGATCGGCAGCAGCACGTCGGCGTGCTCGAGCAGGTCGGGGCTGGCGTAGGCGCTCAGCGCTACCACGCAGTCGGCGGCGGTGAATGCGGCCGCGGCCGTGGCCGGATCCCAGCAATCGAGTTCCGGCTCGAGGCCGAACAGCAGGTAACCGCGGCGCGGCTGCTCGAGCATGGCGCGGGCGTCGAGCCCGCCCACGCTGGCGTCGACTCCACCCGGGCCACGGTGCGGCAGCACCCCGGCGAGCACCGCCCCGACGCTGTTGCCGGCCACGGCGAGGAAGCCGAGGCGGGCGCCACTGGCGTCGGCGACAAAACGCGCCAGCGCCACCAGTCGGCCGTACGCCGGATGGGCCTGGGCCAGGGCGCCGAGCAACACGGCGCCGCGCGCGCCGGCGACCAGTTCGGCAGCCAACTCTTCGTGCGCGGCAGACGGCGCCAAGGCGTCGGGAAGGAGTCCGGCGGGTGCCGCCTGGCCGGTCTTGGCCGCGACCGCGGCGGCCACCGCCATCAGTTCGGTAAGCATGGCGGCCGGGCCGGCGACCAGTTGCCGGGCGACCGGGTAGTTGCAGTCGTAGGCGACCGGGTTGAGGAACGACACCCGCCCCCCGGCCAGCGCCGCCTGGCGCAGCCGGTGGTTCAGCAGCGGCAGCTCCTGGCGCAGGTGGGAACCGATCACCAGCGCCACGTCGACCCGTCCGAGCTCGGCCACCGGCAGCCCCAGCCACGGGTGCCGCGGCTCGGCGGCCTGGGCCGAGAAGTCGCCCTGGCGCAGCCGGTGGTCGAGATTGGCGCAGCCGAGCCCGCGGGCCAGCTTCTGCAACAGGAACAGCTCCTCGGCCGTCGCCGTCGCGTTCGCGAGCACACCCAACTGGCTGCCGCCCTGGTCACCGCAGGCGGCGCGCAGACCCGTGGCCGCGGCGGCCAGGGCAACGCTCCAGTCGCATGTCTGCCAGGCGCCGTCACGTTTGATCCGCGGCGCCAACAGGCGATCGTCGGCCTTCAGGCCGAGGTAACCGAAGCGGTCGCGGTCGGCGAGCCAGACCTCGTTCAGGGCCTCGTTTTCACGCGGCACGGCACGCATGACGTGGCGGCCGCGGGTGTGCAGCCAGAGGTTGGCGCCGAGGCCGTCGTGCGGCGACACGGCGGTCTTCTGGCGCAGCTCCCACGGCCGTGCGCTGAAGCGGTAGGGCTTCGAGGTCAGGGCGCCGACCGGGCACAGGTCGATGACGTTGCCCGACAGTTCCGAGGCGACGGCGTGCTTGATGTAGGTGCCGATGGTGGTGTGCTCGCCGCGCCCGGTCGCGCCCAGTTCGCGCAGCCCGGCGATCTCCTCGCCGAAGCGCACGCAGCGGGTGCAGTGGATGCAGCGGGTCAGGTCGGTGGCGATCAGCGGGCCGATGTCCGGGTTCGGCACCACGCGCTTGCCTTCGGCATAGCGCGACACGTCGCCGCCGTAGCCCATGGCCACGTCCTGCAACTCGCATTCGCCGCCCTGGTCGCAGATCGGGCAGTCGAGCGGGTGGTTGATCAGCAGGAACTCCATGGTCCCCTTCTGCGCTGCCCGCGCCAGCGGCGAGTCGGTGCGCACCACCATGCCCTCGGTCACCGGGGTGGCGCAGGCGGGCAGCGGCTTGGGCGCCTTCTCCACCTCGACCAGGCACATGCGGCAGTTGGCGGCGATCGACAGCTTCTTGTGATAGCAGAAGCGCGGGATGTCGATGCCGACGGCGTCGGCCGCCTCGATCAGCATCGCGCCCTTGCGCGCCTCGACGGTCTGCCCGTCGATCTGGAATTTCACCTTCGACTCGTCTGCCATGGTTCTCAGCTCTGCTCGGGCCGTGTCACGCCGCCCCGTTGCCGACCAGGCAACGGCGGTGGTCGATGTGGTACTGGAACTCGTCGCGGTAATGCTTGATGAAGCTCGCCACCGGCATCGCCGCGGCGTCGCCGAGGGCGCAGATGGTGCGGCCCTGGATCTTGCCGGCGACGTCCTCGAGCAGGGCGAGGTCTTCGGGGTTACCCGTGCCGTCCTCGATGCGCTGCACCGTGCGCCACAGCCAGCCGGTGCCCTCGCGGCACGGCGTGCACTGGCCGCACGACTCCTCGAAGTAGAAGTAGCTCAGCCGCGCCAGCGCCTTGACCATGCAAGTGGTCTCGTCCATGACGATGACCGAGCCGGCGCCGAGCATCGAGCCGGCCCTGGCGATGCTGTCGTAGTCCATGGTCAGGTCCATCATCTGCGCGCCGGGGACCACCGGGGTCGACGAGCCGCCCGGGATCACCGCCTTGAGCTTGCGCCCCTGCCAGATGCCGCCGGCCATCTCCAGCAGCTCGGCGAACGGGGTGCCCAGCGGGATCTCGTAGTTGCCCGGCCGGTTGACGTGGCCGGTGACCGAGAACAGCTTGAGGCCGCCGTTGTTCGGCTTGCCGAGCTCCAGGAACCACTCGCCGCCCCGCTCCAGGATCACCGGCACCGAGGCCAGGCTCTCGGTGTTGTTGATCGTGGTCGGCTTGCCGTACAGGCCGTAGCCGGCCGGGAACGGCGGCTTGAAGCGCGGCTGGCCCTTCTTGCCCTCGATCGACTCGAGCAGGGCAGTCTCCTCGCCACAGATGTAGGCGCCGGCGCCGAGATGGACGTGGATGTCGAAATCGATGCCCGAACCGCCGATGTCGCTGCCCAGCAGACCGGCGGCGCGCGCCTCCTCGAGCGCCGCCTGGAAGCGCTCGTAGGGCTCCCAGAACTCGCCGCGAATGTAGTTGTAGCCGACCGTCGCGCCGATGCTGAAGCCGGCGATGGCCATGCCCTCGATCACCTGGTGCGGGTTGAAGCGCAGGATGTCGCGGTCCTTGCAGGTGCCCGGCTCGCCCTCGTCGGAGTTACAGACGATGTACTTCTGCCCCGGCACGTTGCGCGGCATGAAGCTCCACTTGACCCCGGTGGGGAAGCCGGCGCCGCCGCGGCCGCGCAGCATCGACTGCTTGAGCTCGTCGATGATCTTCTCCGCCGACAGCTCGCCCTTGAGGATCTTCTCCCAGCTCGAGTAGCCGCCGACCGAGCGGTAGCTGGCCAGCGTGTGCGGCTGGTCGAGATGGCGGGTGCGGAAACAGACTTCGTTGGCCATGCCCTACTCCATCCCCTCGAGCAGCCGGTCGACCTTCGCCGGCGTCAGCTCCTCGATGTAGTCGCGGCCGACCTGGGCCACGGGCGCGTTGGCGCAGGCGCCGAGGCACTCGACCTCCTTGAGCGTGATGCGGCCGTCCGGCGTGGTCTCGCCGAGACCGATGCCGAGACGCTCGGCGAGGTGGCTGACCACCTCCTCGGAGCCGCGCAGCAGGCAGGAGATGTTGGTGCAGACGCAGATCTTGTGGCGTCCGACCGGCTTGAGCTCGTACATCGAGTAGAAGGTGGCGACCTCGTAGACGGCGATCGCCGGCATGCCAATGTAGGCGGCGACGGCGTCCATCAACTCGCGCGGCAGCCAGCCGCCGTGGGCCTCCTGGGCCAGGCGCAGCGCGGCCATGACCGCCGACTGGCGCTGGTCGGCCGGGTACTTGGCGAGTTCGACGTCGATCTCCGCGCGCACGGCGGCGGCGAGCAGTTCGGTCTGATTGTCGGCCATCAGCGGTCGATCTCCCCGAAAACGATGTCCTGGGTGCCGATCACCGCGACCACATCAGCCAGCATGTGGCCGCGCACCATCTCGTCCATGGCCGCGAGGTGGGCAAAGCCGGGCGCGCGGATCTTGACCCGGTAGGGCTTGTTGGCGCCGTCAGAGACCAGGTAGATACCGAACTCGCCCTTCGGGTGCTCGATCGCCTGATAGACCTCGCCGGCGGGCACGGTGTAGCCCTCGGTGAACAGCTTGAAGTGGTGGATCAGTGCCTCCATCGACTCCTTCATCTCGAGCCTGGGCGGCGGCGCCACCTTGTGATCGTCGACCATCACCGGGCCCGGGTTGGCGCGCAGCCAATCGATGCACTGGCGGATGATGTGGTTGGACTGGCGCATCTCCTCGATGCGCACCAGGTAGCGGTCGTAGCAGTCGCCGGTGACGCCGACCGGGATGTCGAAATCGAGCCGGTCGTAGACCGCGTAGGGCTGCTTCTTGCGCAGGTCCCAGGCGACCCCCGAGCCGCGCAGCATCGGTCCGGTGAAGCCGAGCTGCAGCGCCTGCTCCGGCGACACCACGCCGATGCCGACGGTGCGCTGCTTCCAGATGCGATTGTCGGTCAGCAGCGTCTCGTACTCGTCGACATAACCGGGAAAGCGGTCGGTGAAGGCCTCGAGGAAATCGAGCAGCGAGCCCTGGCGGTCGTCGTTGCGCTCCGCGGTCACGCTGTCGTTGTGCCACTTCGATGGCGTGTACTGGGGCATACGCTCGGGCAGGTCGCGGTAGACGCCGCCGGGCCGCAGGTAGGTGGCGTGCATGCGCGCCCCGGAGACCGCCTCGTAGGCGTCCATCAGGTACTCGCGTTCGCGGAAGGCGTAGATGAACACGGTCATCGCGCCGAGATCGAGCCCGTGCGCGCCGATCCACAGCAGGTGGTTCAGGATGCGCGTGATCTCGGCGAACATGGTGCGGATGTACTCGGCGCGCAGCGGCGGCGCGATGCCGAGCAGTTTCTCGATCGCCATGACGTAGGCGTGCTCGTTGCACATCATCGACACGTAGTCGAGGCGGTCCATGTAGCCGATGCTGTGGTTGTACGGCTTGGACTCGGCCAGCTTCTCGGTGCCGCGGTGAAGCAGGCCGATGTGCGGGTCGGCGCGCTGGATCACCTCGCCGTCCATCTCCAGCACCAGGCGCAGCACGCCGTGCGCGGCCGGGTGCTGCGGCCCGAAGTTCAGCGTGTAGTTGCGAATCTCAGGCATCGTCGGTACCCGGCTGGTAACGGTGGTCGTCGCGGATGATCTTCGGCTGCGTCACCCGCGGCTCGATGGTCACCGGCTCGTAGACCGTGCGCCCCCGGGCCGCGTCGTAGCGCATTTCGACATGCCCGCTGAGCGGGAAGTCCTTGCGGAACGGGTGGCCGATGAAGCCGTAGTCGGTAAGGATGCGGCGCAGGTCCGGGTGGCCCTCGAAGACGATGCCGAACAGGTCGAACGCCTCGCGTTCGAACCAGTCCGCCGACTTCCATACCCCGGCGACCGAGTCGACCACCGGCATGGCGTCGTTCTCGGCGTAGCAACGGATGCGCAAGCGCTGGTTGTTGCTGACCGAGAGCAGATGATAGACCGCGGCAAAGCGGTGCGGGTGGGCGCTGCCGGCATGCGACGCCGCGTCACGCGAGACGCCGCGACTGAAGCCGGTGTCGGGGGCGCCGTCGCTGTTCCACTCATCGACGCCGTAGTCGGCATAGTCGATGCCGCAGAGGTCGATCAGCTCCTCGAAACCGAGGCTACCGGCGTCGCGCAACTGGGTGCAGACCGCGATCAGCTGGGCACGCGGCACCACCAGGGTCACCTCGCCGCGGTCGATCACGCAGTCGGCGATCTTGGCACCGAGAATCTCGCGCGCACGCTCGGCCAGCCGGTTTGCTGCTTCACTCATGAGGGTGCTCTCAGCGGGCGATGGTGTTGGTGTTACGGATCTTGTTCTGCAGCTGCAGGATCCCGTAGAGCAACGCCTCGGCGGTCGGTGGACAGCCCGGCACGTAGATGTCGACCGGGACGATGCGGTCGCAGCCGCGCACCACCGCATAGGAGTAGTGGTAGTAGCCACCGCCGTTGGCGCACGACCCCATCGAGATCACCCAGCGTGGCTCGGCCATCTGGTCGTAGACCTTGCGCAGCGCCGGCGCCATCTTGTTGCACAGCGTGCCGGCGACGATCATCACGTCGGACTGGCGCGGGCTAGGGCGAAAGATGATGCCGAAACGGTCGAGGTCGTAGCGGGCGGCCCCGGCATGCATCATCTCGACCGCACAGCAGGCGAGACCGAAGGTCATCGGCCACATCGAGCCGGTGCGCGCCCAGTTGATCAGCTTGTCCGCCGAGGTGGTCAGGAAACCCTTCTCGAAGACGCCTTCTATTCCCATTCCAGCGCCCCCTTCTTCCACTCGTAGATGAAGCCGACCACCAGGATGCCGAGAAACAGCACCATGGCGAGGAAGCCGAACATGCCGATCTGGTCGAGGGCCACGGCCCACGGAAACAGGAACGCAATCTCGAGATCGAAGATGATGAACAGGATGGCGACCAGGTAGTAGCGCACGTCGAACTTCATGCGCGCGTCCTCGAACGCCTCGAAGCCGCACTCGTAGGGCGAGTTCTTCTCCGGATCGGGGCGGTGCGGCCCGAGGATGGCGCCGGCGGCCATGGCGGCGGCGCCGACGGCCAGGCCGATCGCGAGGAACACCAGGATGGGCAGGTAATTCTCGAGCATGGTCTAGGGCCTGTTAACACTATCCGGATTGTCGGCGTGGTGCCTGACAACGCGCCAAGCAAGGCGCGACGAGCGTGATTTGGTGGCTCCAGATGAGCGCGGCGCAACGCCGAGTGGCGTTTTGTCAGACCCCACCCGAAGGGCTGGGGCCAGGTTCCCGCCCAGCGTCGTTGTCAGTCGCTCATACAGGCCCACTGTATTTCTCTCCTTCCGCCTTGCTGGACAGAAAAATGGCCTCCAGCGACGGTAATCCAGATAGTGTCAACAGGCCCTTGCTCCCCAGCCAGACGCACCGCGAGACATCCGTTACGCGGACAAGATATGGTCGGGCGTCTACTTCTACCCGGCATTCGCGGCTGCCGTAGGGCGAAGTCGCCTCTTCTTCTTCGCAATCGGCAGCGCCGCAACCGGCTGGCGGGTTCGCTGTCGAAGCTTGGTGATTCTGGTGCCGAGGGCCGGACTCGAACCGGCACAGCTTGCGCTACCGCCCCCTCAAGACGGCGTGTCTACCAATTTCACCACCTCGGCGAATTCGAGCGGAGCATAATAACAGATTATCGACGGATAATAGAAACTATTGGGGCTTCGACGGCAGCTGCGGCACGTCGTCCGCGCCGCCGGCCGGCGGCGCCGGGACCGGGGCCGCGGCCGGCAGTTCGACCTGGTCGACCACGCTCCCCTGGCGCACGTCACCGGCCCGGGTGGCGAGGAAGGCGAGGGCCAGGCTGGTGGCGAAAAAGAGCGCCGCCAGCACCGCCGTCGTACGGCTCATGAACGAGCCGGCGCCCCGCGAGCCGAAGACCGTGGTCGAGGCGCCGCTGCCGAACGCGGCGCCCATGTCGGCGCCCTTGCCATGCTGCAGCAGCACCAGGCAGATCAGCGCGAGCGCGATCAGCACATGGATGACCAGAAGGATTGTTTGCATCGTCTGTCCAGCTAACCCGGGCGGCTCAGGCGGCCCGACAAATAGTGAGGAAATCGGCGGCATCGAGCGCCGCGCCACCGATCAGGCCGCCGTCGATGTCGTCCATGGCGAACAGCTCGGGGGCGTTGGCGCCCTTGACGCTGCCGCCGTAGAGGAGGCGCAGGCCGGCGGCGACGGTCGCATCGCGGGCGGCGACCCGGTCGCGGATGAAGGCGTGCACCGCCTGGGCCTGGTCCGGGGAGGCGGTGCGCCCGGTGCCGATCGCCCAGACCGGCTCGTAGGCGATGACCGCGGCGGCCAGGGCGGCGACCCCGGGGCCGTCGAGCAGGGCATCGAGCTGGCGGCCGATGACCGCCTCGGTGGCACCGGACTCGCGCTCGTCCAGGGTCTCGCCGACACAGGCGATCGGAATCAGGCCGACGGCCTGGGCCGCGGCCAGCTTGCGTGCCACCAGGGCGTCGTCCTCGGCGTGACAGGCGCGGCGCTCGGAGTGGCCGACGATGACGTAGCGGCAGCCGTAGTCGGCCAGCATCGGCCCGGCCACCTCGCCGGTGTAGGCCCCGGCCGGGTGGGCGGAGAGGTCCTGGGCGCCGAGCGCAATCGGACCGCCATCGAGCCGGGCGGCGGCCTCGGCGATGTACACAAAAGGCGGGCAGACGGCCACCTCGGCGTTGGCCACCTGGTCGATCCCGGCGAGCAGGCCATCGAGCAACGCGGCGACGCTGTCACGCGAACCGTTCATCTTCCAGTTGCCGGCAACCAGCGGTCGGCGCATGCGCTGCTCCAGGGTGATCGGTGAGTAGGGAAAAAGGCGCGCCAAGGATACCGGCCCACCCCTTGGAAATCAATGTCGCGGGTGGGTGATCAGACCGCCGCGGCGACGGTTTCGACCAGCGAGTCAACCAGTTGCGTGACCAAACCGGGGTCACGCCCCTCAACCATCACGCGCACCACCGGTTCGGTTCCCGACGGGCGCAACAGCACCCGCCCGTGGCCCGCCAGGCTGCGCTCGGCCGCGGCCACGGCGGCCGCGACCGACGGGTGATCGAGCGGGCGCTGACCGGGTTCGATGCGCACGTTGCGCATCCGCTGCGGGTAGACCGTCATGCCCGTGGCCAGGTCGTGGAGCGATTTCTGCTGGCGCACCGCCGCTGCCAGCACCTGCAGTGCCGAGACGGTGCCGTCGCCGGTGGTGGTGCGGTCGAGGCAAATCAGATGTCCAGAACTCTCGCCGCCGAGGCGCCAACCACGCTCATGCAGCCGCTCGAGGACGTAGCGGTCGCCCACCTTGGCCCGTTCGAACGGGACATCGAGCGCCGTCAGCGCCTCCTCGAGACCGAGGTTGCTCATCACTGTACCCACCACCCCACCCGGCAACGCGCCCTGCCCGAGGCGATCGCAGGCGACGATGTACAGCAGCTGATCGCCATCGACCACGGCGCCGGTGGCATCGACCATGATCAGCCGGTCGCCATCGCCGTCCAGCGCGATGCCGAGATCGGCGCCGTGTTCGCGCACCGCCGCGCGCAGCGGCTCGACATGGGTCGAGCCGCAATCGAGGTTGATGTTCAGCCCATCCGGTTCGGCGCCGATCAACTCGACGCGTGCGCCGAGCTCGCGCAGCACGCTGGGCGTGACCTGGTAGGTGGCGCCGTGAGCGCAGTCGACCACGATGTGCAGGCCGTGCAGGGTCAGGTCGTGGGAGATGGTCGACTTGCAGAACTCGATGTAGCGGCCGGCGGCGTCGGTGATGCGTGTGGCCTTGCCGAGGCGCTCGGCGGCGACGGTCTGCAGCGGCCGCGCCAGCTCGGCCTCGATCTTCCGTTCGACCTCGTCCGGAAGCTTGAGGCCGTCCGGGCCGAAGAACTTGAAGCCGTTGTCGTCGAACGGGTTGTGCGAGGCGCTGATGACGATGCCGGCGCTGGCGTGGAAGGTGCGGGTCAGGTGGGCGACTGCCGGGGTCGGCATCGGCCCGGTCAGCAGCACGTCCAGACCGGCCGCGGCCAGCCCCGCCTCCAGCGCCGACTCGAACATGTAGCCGGAGATGCGCGTGTCCTTGCCGATCACCACCCGCGCCCCGCCCTGCGGGGCGAGCACACGCCCGGCAGCCCACCCCAGGCGCAGGGCGAACTCGGGCGTGATCGGTGCCACACCGACCCGGCCGCGGATGCCGTCGGTGCCGAAATACTTGCGTTCCTTCACGTCGTCTGCTCCTGCTGTGGCGCCACCTCCAGGGCGGCGCAGATGGTCAGGGCCTCGACCGTGGCGGCGACGTCGTGGGTACGCACCAGGCGCGCGCCGCGGCTGACCGCCAACACCGCCGCCGCCACGCTGCCGTAGAGGCGCCGGTCGACCGGGGCGTCGAGCAGCGCGCCGATCATCGACTTGCGCGACAGCCCGACCAGCAGCGGCCGGCCCAGCCGGGCCAGGTCGGCGAGACCGGCCAGCAGCGCCAGGTTGTCGGCCAGGGTCTTGCCAAAGCCGAAACCGGGGTCGAGCAGCAGCCGCTCGCCTGGCACCCCCGCGGCGGTGCAGGCCGCCAGCCGCGCCGCCAGGAACCCAGCCACCGCGGCGACCACCCCGCCGGGGTAGGCCGGGGCCTGCTGCATCGTACCCGGCTCCCCGCGCATGTGCATCAGGCAGGCCGCCAGGCCGTGTCCGGCCACGGCCGCGACCGCCCCGGGCCGCTGCAGCGCGCGCACGTCGTTGATCAGTTGCGCCCCGGCGTCGGCGGCGGCGCGCATCACCTCAGGGCGGCTGGTGTCGACCGAGACCGGCACCCCGGTGGCGGCGGCGATGGCCGCCACCACCGGCACCACCCGGCGCAACTCCTCGTCCAGCGGCACCGGCCGGGCCCCGGGGCGGGTCGATTCGCCGCCGACGTCGATCAGCGCCGCGCCGGCCGCCGCCATCTCCAGGGCATGGGCCACGGCGCGCCCCGGATCGGTCCAGGCGCCGCCGTCCGAGAACGAGTCGGGGGTGACATTGAGGATGCCCATCACCCGCGGGCGGGTGAGGTCGAGCCGGCCGCGCGGCAGGTCGAGATAAAATGCCGGCCCGGTCACGTCACAACCCAGGTCGGCGGTCGCACCGGATGGGTCGGTGCGGGCGCCCGGCTCAGTGTTGGCTGGCCGGGCCGCCGATGCCGCTGTCGCGCGGGTCGGGCGGCGGCGTGTCGCTCTCGCTGCCCGGCGCGGCGTCCTGCTCCGGGGGGGCGACGTCGACCCAGTCCTCGGGCGGGCGCGGCGGCCGGCCGGACATGATGTCGTCGATCTGGTCCTTGTCGATGGTCTCGTACTTCATCAGCGCGGCGGCCATCCGGTGCAGGGTGTCGATGTTGTCGGTCAGGATCTGGCGGGCGCGGGCGTAGTTGCGCTCGATGAACCGCCGTACCTCCTTGTCGATGATGTGCGCGGTCTCGTCCGAGACCACCTTGTGCTGGGTCACCGAGTGGCCGAGGAACACCTCGCCGTCCTCCTCGCTGTAGGTCTGCGGCCCCAGCTCTTCGGACAGGCCCCACTTGGTGACCATGTTGCGCGCAATCTCGGTGGCGCGGTGGATGTCGTTCTGCGCCCCGGTGGTGACCGCCTCGCTGCCGAAGATCAGCTCCTCGGCGACGCGGCCGCCGAACAGACTCGACAGCTGGCTCTCGAGGCGCTGCTTGCTGTAGCTGTAGCGATCCTCTTCGGGCAGGAACAGGGTCACGCCGAGGGCACGGCCGCGCGGAATGATGCTGATCTTGTGCACCGGGTCGTGCTCGGGAACCGTGCGGCCGACGATGGCGTGGCCCGACTCGTGGTAGGCGGTGAGCCGCTTTTCGTCCTCGCTCATGACCATGGAGCGCCGCTCGGAGCCCATCATGATCTTGTCCTTGGCCTTCTCGAAGTGCTCCATCTCGACCACGCGGCGATTGGAGCGGGCGGCAAACAGCGCCGCCTCGTTGACCAGGTTGGCCAGGTCGGCGCCGGAGAAGCCGGGCGTGCCGCGGGCGATGATCGACATGTTGACCTTTTCCGCCACCGGCACCTTGCGGATGTGCACCTTGAGGATCTGTTCGCGGCCGCGCACGTCGGGCAGCGGCACCACCACCTGGCGGTCGAAGCGTCCCGGCCGCAGCAGGGCCGGGTCGAGCACATCCGGGCGGTTGGTCGCGGCGATGACGATGACCCCCTCGTTGCCCTCGAAACCGTCCATCTCGACCAGCAGCTGGTTCAGCGTCTGCTCGCGTTCGTCGTGACCGCCGCCGAGCCCGGCGCCGCGATGGCGGCCGACGGCGTCGATCTCGTCGATGAAGATGATGCAGGGGGCGTTCTTCTTCGCCTGCTCGAACATGTCGCGCACGCGCGAGGCGCCGACGCCGACGAACATCTCGACGAAATCGGAACCGGAGATGGTGAAGAACGGCACCCGCGCCTCGCCGGCGATCGCCCGCGCCAGCAGCGTCTTGCCGGTGCCTGGGGAGCCGACCATCAGCACCCCGCGCGGGATCTTGCCGCCGAGACGCTGGAACTTGGACGGGTCGCGCAGGAACTCGACCAGCTCGGCGACCTCTTCCTTGGCCTCGTCGACCCCGGCGACGTCGCCGAAGGTGACCTTGACCTGGTCCTCGCTGAGCATGCGCGCGCGGCTCTTACCGAAGGACATGGCGCCGCGCCCGCCGGCACCGCCCTGCATCTGGCGCATGAAGAAGATCCAGACGCCGATCAGCAGCAGCATCGGGAACCAGGAGATGAAGATCTGCATCAGCATCGACTGCCCCTCGGGGGGGCGGGCGTCGATCTCGACGCTGTTGCGCAGCAGGTCGCCGATCAGGCCGTCGTCGTCCGGGGTGAAGGTGGTGAACTTGTCGCCGTTGTGCGTCACCCCCTGCACCGTGCGCCCCTCGATCACCACGCGCGCCACCTGGCCGTCGTTGACCTGGGTGACGAACTCCGAATAGGCCAGCCGCTTGGCGCTGCTCGGCCGGTTGCCGAAATTGTTGAACACGGTCATCAGCACCACCGCGATGATGACCCAGAGGAGCATGTTTCTTGCCATGTCGTTCAACGCTTTGCGACCTGTCAGCAGGCTGGGGAAAAGGGGGAGGACCGGTGCATTAGTACCTTACACCAGCCGATAGTTCCGGGCCAGAAGGTAGACCTCGCGGCTGCGCGGACGCGACGCCTGCGGCTTGCGCACCACGACCTTGGCAAAGGCGGCCCGCAGCTCGGCCAGCAGCGGGTCGAACCCGGCGCCCTGGAACATCTTCAGCAGCAGGTCGCCGCCGGGCCGCAGCACCTGCCGGGCGCAGTCGAGGGCGAGCTCTGCCAGCAGGGCCGCGCGCGGTTGATCGACCGCCTTCATACCACTCATATTGGGGGCCATATCCGACAATACAAGGTCGACCGGCCGGCCGGCGAGCCGCTCCAGCAGCTGGTCGAGCACGGCCTGGTCGGTAAAGTCGCCCTGCAGCAGGGTGACCCCGGGCAGCGGCTCGATGGCCAGCAGGTCGAGGGCGAACACCCGCCCCTGCGGACCGACCCGGTCGGCCGCCACCTGGGACCAGCCGCCCGGCGCCGCGCCGAGGTCGACCACGGTCAGGCCCGGGCGCAGCAGGTGGTCGCGGTCGTCGATCTCGAGCAGCTTGAAGGCCGCCCGCGAGCGCAGCCCCAGGGCCTGCGCCTGGCGCACGTAGGGGTCGTCGAAATGCTCGCGCAGCCAGCGGCCGCTGCTCTTGCTGCGGGCCACGGTTCAGGACGGCGCCAGCGGTGCCGCGGCCGGGCGGTTCGGGTAGACTGTGCGCCCTCCAGGCGGCCAGGATCGAAGCACCATGTCACTCCCGGAACGGCACCGGCGCAAGCTGCGCCAGCTCGGCCACGCCCTCAAGCCCGTGGTGCTGGTCGGCGGCCAGGGGCTGCACGACGCCCTGCTGGCCGAACTCGACGCGACGCTGGCCCACCACGAGCTGGTCAAGGTCAGGGTCAGCGCCGGCGAGCGGAGCGAACGGGACGCCATGATCGCGACCCTGTGCAGCGCCTGCGCTGCGGAGCTGGTGCAGCGGGTCGGCCATGTCGCCCTGCTCTACCGTCGCCATCCCGACAAGCCGCGCATCAAGCTGGACTGAGAGCCGGTGAACGCATCACCACGCCTGCTGCGACACCCCCTGGGCGGCGTCTCGCGACGGCGGGCGAGCCTTCACCGGCTCTGAGCGTCCGCCGCAGCAGCCGCATCAGAGGTACTCGACGGCGAGGATCTCGTAGCTGCGGTCGCCGCCGGGCGTGCGCAGGGCGACCACGTCGCCCTCCTGCTTGCCGATCAGCGCGCGGGCGATCGGCGAGGTGATGGAGACGCGGCCGGCCTTGATGTCGGCCTCGTCCTCGCCGACGATCTGGTAGCGCACCTCGCTGCCGCTCTCCTCGTCGAGGAGCTCGACGGTGGCGCCGAACACCACCTTGCCGCCGGCATCGAGCTGGGTGACGTCGATCACCTGGGCGTGGGCCAGCTTGTGCTCGATGTCGCGGATGCGCGCCTCGATGAAGCCCTGCTGGTCGCGCGCGGCGTGGTATTCGGCATTCTCCTTGAGATCGCCGTGGGCGCGCGCCTCGGCGATCGCCTTGATCACCCGCGGCCGGGCGACCGACTTCAGCTCCTTGAGTTCTTCCTGCAACTTCTCGGCGCCGCGCGCCGTCAGCGGTATCTTGCTCATGTCACCATCTCCTGGTGCAGGTCCTGCAGCCGGTTGACGTCGACGGCGTCCAGGCAGCGCAGCGCCATGACCATGGCGCAGGCCCCGGCGAGGGTGGTCGTGTAGGTGACCTTGTGGTTCAGGGCCTCGCGCCGGATGGCGAACGAGTCCGATACCGCCGGCTTGCCCTCGGTGGTGTTGATGATCAGGCTGATCTCGTCGTTCTTGATCAGGTCGACCACGTGCGGGCGCCCCTCGGCGACCTTGTTGGTCGCCTGGCACGGCACCCCGGACTCGTTGAGCAGGCGCGCGGTGCCGCGCGTGCCGACCAGTTCGAAGCCGAGTTCGACCAGCGCGCGCGCCACCTCGATCACCCCGGCCTTGTCGGCGTCACGCACGCTGATCAGTGCCTTGCCGCCGCTCGGCAGCACGCTGCCGGCGCCGAGGGTCGCCTTGGCGAAGGCCTCGCCGAAGCTGGCGCCGACGCCCATCACCTCGCCGGTCGATTTCATCTCCGGTCCCAGCAGCGGGTCGACCCCGGGGAACTTGGTGAACGGGAACACCGCCTCCTTGACCGAGAAGTAGCGCGGCGTGCGCTCCCGGGTCACCCCCTGCTCGTCCAGCGTGCGCCCGGCCATGCAGCGCGCCGCGATCTTGGCCAGCGGCACACCGATGGTCTTGGCGACGAACGGCACGGTGCGCGACGCCCGCGGGTTGACCTCGAGGATGAAGATGTCGTCGCCCTGCAGCGCGAACTGGGTGTTCATCAGGCCGACCACGCCCAGTTCCAGCGCCATCTGCCGCACCTGTTCCGCCAGCCGCTGCTGCATCCCGGCGCTGAGCGAGTACGGCGGCAGCGAGCAGGCCGAATCGCCGGAATGGACGCCGGCCTGTTCGATGTGCTCCATGATGCCACCGATCAGCACCTGCTGGCCGTCGCAGATGGCGTCGACGTCGACCTCGACGGCGTCATCGAGGAAGCGGTCGAGCAGCACCGGCGACTCGTTGGAGACGCGGATCGCCTCGTGCATGTAGCGCAGCAGGTCGTCCTCGTTGTAGACGATCTCCATGCCGCGCCCGCCGAGGACGTAGGAGGGGCGCACCACCAGCGGGTAGCCGATCTCGGCCGCCAGCTGCAGCGCCACGTCGGCGCTGCGCGCGATCCGGTTCGGCGGCTGGCGCAGGCCGAGCTTGTCGATCATCTGCTGGAAGCGCTCGCGGTCCTCGGCGCGGTCGATGGCGTCGGGGGTGGTGCCGATGATCGGCACCCCGGCCGCCTCCAGCGCGCGCGCCAGCTTCAGCGGGGTCTGGCCGCCGAACTGGACGATCACCCCCTTGGGCCGCTCCTTGTCGACGATCTCGAGCACGTCCTCGAGGGTCAGCGGCTCGAAGTAGAGCCGGTCCGAGGTGTCGTAGTCGGTGGAGACGGTCTCCGGATTGCAGTTGACCATGATGGTCTCGTAGCCGTCCTCGCGCATGGCCAGCGCCGCGTGCACGCAGCAGTAGTCGAACTCGATGCCCTGGCCGATCCGGTTCGGCCCGCCGCCGAGGACCATGATCTTGTCACGCGTGGTCGGCGCCGCCTCGCACTCCTCCTCGTAGGTCGAGTACATGTAGGCGGTGGCGGTGGCGAACTCGGCGGCGCAGGTGTCGACCCGCTTGTACACCGGGCGCACGCCCAGCTCGTGGCGCCGGCTGCGGATCGCCGCCTCGTCGACCCCGCACAGCCGCGCCAGGCGACGGTCGGAGAAGCCGGCGCGCTTGACCTGGCGCAGGCGCCGCGCCGACAGCCCGGCGAGGCCGCCCTCGACGACGCGTGCCTCGGCCAGCACCAGCTCCTCGATCTGCGCCAGGAACCAGGGGTCGATGCGGGTCAGCTCGCACACCCGTTCCAGGTTCATGCCGGCGCGCATGGCGTCGGCGACGTAGCGCAGGCGGTCGGGCCCCGGCTCCTGCAGCTCGCGGCGGAAGCGCTCCTTGGCCCCTTCGCTGGCCGGATCGAGGATTTCGTCGAGGCCGTCGATGCCGGTCTCGAGGCCGCGCAGCGCCTTCTGCAGCGACTCCTGGAAGGTGCGCCCGATCGCCATCACCTCACCGACCGACTTCATCTGCGTGGTCAGGCGCGGCTCGGCGTGCGGGAACTTCTCGAAGGTGAAGCGCGGGATCTTGGTGACGACGTAGTCGATGCTCGGCTCGAACGAGGCCGGCGTGGCGCCGCCGGTGATGTCGTTCTGCAGTTCGTCGAGGGTGTAGCCGATGGCCAGCTTGGCCGCCACCTTGGCGATCGGGAAGCCGGTCGCCTTGGACGCCAGCGCCGACGAGCGCGACACCCGCGGGTTCATCTCGATGACGATCATGCGCCCGTCGTCGGGGTTGATCGCGAACTGGACGTTGGAGCCGCCGGTCTCGACGCCGATCTCGCGCAGCACCGCGATCGATGCATTGCGCATGATCTGGTACTCCTTGTCGGTCAGCGTCTGCGCCGGCGCAACGGTGATCGAGTCGCCGGTGTGCACCCCCATCGGATCGAGGTTCTCGATCGAGCAGATGATGATGCAGTTGTCCTTGCGGTCGCGCACCACCTCCATCTCGAACTCTTTCCAGCCGAGCAGCGACTCCTCGATCAGCAGTTCGTTGGTCGGCGACAGGTCGAGGCCGCGGTGGCAGATCTCGACGAACTCCTCGCGGTTGTAGGCGATGCCGCCGCCGCTGCCGCCGAGGGTGAAGGAGGGGCGGATGATGGTCGGGAAGCCGATCTGCACCTGAACCTGGAGCGCCTCCTCGAGGCTGTGCGCCAGCGCCGAGCGCGCCGAGCCGAGGCCGATGGCGGTCATCGCCTCGCGGAAGCGCTCGCGGTCCTCGGCCTTGTCGATGGCGTCGCGCGAGGCGCCGATCAGCTCGACCTCATACTTCTCCAGCACCCCCTCGCGCGCCAGGTCGAGGGCGCAGTTGAGCGCGGTCTGGCCGCCCATGGTCGGCAGCAGGGCGTCGGGCCGCTCGCGGGCGATGATCCGTTCCACGGTCTGCCAGGTGACCGGCTCGATGTAGACGGCGTCGGCCATCTCCGGGTCGGTCATGATGGTGGCCGGGTTGGAGTTGACCAGCACCACCCGGTAGCCCTCCTCGCGCAGCGCCTTGCACGCCTGGGCGCCGGAGTAGTCGAACTCGCACGCCTGGCCGATGACGATCGGGCCGGCGCCGATGATCAGGATGGTCTGGAGGTCGGTGCGCTTGGGCATGGCGGTCGGCGATTCAGGCGCGGCAGGCGCGGATGGCGGCAAGGAAACGGTCGAACAGCGGGGCGACGTCGTGCGGCCCCGGGCTCGCCTCGGGATGGCCCTGGAAGCCGAACGCGGGCCGCTCGACATGCTCGATGCCCTGCAGCGTGCCGTCGAACAGCGAGCGGTGGGTCGGGCGTAAAGTGGCCGGCAGCGACGCCTCGTCGACGGCGAAACCGTGGTTCTGGCTGCTGATCATCACCCGGCCGTCGGCCAGCTCCTGGACCGGGTGGTTGGCGCCGTGGTGGCCGAACTTCATCTTGACCGTGCGCGCGCCGGCGGCCAGGGCCAGCAGCTGGTGGCCGAGGCAGATGCCGAACAGCGGCACCCCGGACTCGAGCAACTCGGCGATGGCGGCGATGGCGTAGGCGCACGGCTCCGGGTCGCCGGGACCGTTGGAGAGAAAGACGCCGTCCGGCGCCAGCGCCAGCACCGCGGCCGCCGGCGTCTCGGCCGGCACCACGGTCAGCCGGCAGCCGCGGTCGGCCAGCATGCGCAGGATGTTGCGCTTGACGCCGAAATCGTAGGCGACGACGTGGTAGGGCAGCTCGGCGCTGTCGTCCGGCAGCCCGTCGGCCAGGCTCCAGGTGCCCTGGCGCCAGCCGTAGCGCTCCGGGGTGGTCACCACGCGTGCCAGGTCCATGCCCTTGAGCCCGGGAAACGCCCGCGCCGCGGCGACCGCGGCCGCGTCGCTGAGCTCCTCGCCGGCCATCAGGCAGCCCGCCTGGGCCCCCTTTTCGCGCAGGATCCGGGTCAGGCGCCGGGTGTCGATGCCGGCGATGCCGACCACCCCCTGGGCGGCCAGGTAGTCGTCGAGCCGCTGTTCCGAGCGCCAGCTGCTCGGCTGCAGCGGCAGGTCACGGATCACCAGGCCGGCGCACATCACGCCCGAGGACTCCTCGTCGGCGGCGTTGACCCCGGTGTTGCCGATGTGCGGGTAGGTCAGGGTGACGATCTGCCGGCAGTAGGAGGGATCGGTCAGGATCTCCTGGTAACCGGACATGGCGGTGTTGAACACCACCTCGCCGACGGACTGCCCGGCGGCACCGATGGACTCGCCGTGAAACAGGCTGCCGTCTTCTAGGGCGAGCAGCGCGGGCGCTCTCAAGGCTGCCTCCTGGGCGTACATGCAAAGCGGGAGGGGCCGTGCGGCCACTCCCGCCTCGGAAACTGGTCTCTGGGACCGGCGCGGATCGGGCGCCATTCTAGCCAAGCTGCCCTGGGGTGTCCACGCAAAAGCGGCGGAAAACCCAGGGGGCAGAGCTGGAAATCGCGCCAGGGAACCCCGGCAAACCCTTGAATCGCGACCGCCTTGCCGCGGGCGTGGCCGGATGGCATCAGGCGCGGCGGACGCCGGCTCAGCGCAGGCCGAGCACGTCCTGCATGTCGAACAGCCCGTGCTCGCGCCCGGCGAGCCAGTTGGCCGCGCGCACCGCCCCCTGGGCGAAGGTCATCCGGCTGGAGGCGCGGTGGGTGATCTCGACCCGCTCGCCGGCGGCGGCGTAGAGCACGGTGTGCTCGCCGACGATGTCGCCGGCGCGGATGGTCTCGAAACCGATGGTGCGCCGGTCGCGCGGCCCGGTCTGGCCCTGGCGGCCGTAGACCGCGCACTGCGCCAGGTCGCGGCCGAGGGCCCCGGCGACCACCTCGCCGAGACGCAGCGCGGTGCCCGAGGGGGCGTCGACCTTGTGCCGGTGGTGGGCCTCGATGATCTCGATGTCGACCGCGTCGCCGAGCACCTGGGCGGCAATCTCGGCCAGCTTGAAGGTCAGGTTGACGCCGACGCTCATGTTCGGGGCAAAGACCACGGGAATGGCCTCGGCCGCGCGGGCGACCGTCGCCTTCTGCGCGTCGTCCAGGCCGGTGGTGCCGATGACCATGGCGCGGCCGTGCCGGCGGCAGTGCTCCAGGGCGGCGACCGTCGCCGCCGGGGTGGTGAAGTCGATCAGCACGTCGAAGCCGTCACCGAGGGCCGCGAAGCCGCCGCCGACGGTCACCCCGAGGCGGCCGAGGCCGGCCATTTCGCCGGCGTCGAGCCCGACCAGGGGGCTGTCCGGACGGTCGATGGCCGCGTGCAGCTCGGCCGCGGCGTCGTCGCGGCACGCCTCGATCAGCGCCCGACCCATGCGCCCACCGGCGCCGTTGATCGCGATCCGGGTCATGGCAATCCCCCCAGGTGTGCCGGCCGGCGGCCGGTCAGAGCTTCAGGTTGTCGAAAAAGCTGCGCACGCCGTCGAGCCACGAACTCTGCTTCGGGCTGTGGTGGCTGCCGTTGCGCTCCATGGTCGCCTCGAAGTCGCGCAGCAGCCGCTTCTGCTCCTCATTGAGGTTGACCGGGGTCTCGACCGCGACCCGACACAGCAGGTCGCCGGTGGCCCCGCCGCGCACCGGGCGCACCCCCTTGCCGCGCAGCCGGAACACCTTGCCCGACTGGGTCTCGGGCGGGATCTTGAGCATCACCCGCCCCTCCAGCGTCGGTACCGCGAGTTCCCCGCCGAGCACCGCAGTGGTGAAGGCGATCGGCACCTCGCAGAACAGGTCGTTGCCCTCGCGGCTGAAGATCGGATGTTCCTTGACCCGGATGTGGACGTAGAGGTCGCCCGGCGGACCGCCCTTCTCGCCCGCCTCGCCCTCGCCGGCGAGGCGGATGCGGTCGCCGTTGTCGACCCCGGCCGGGACCTTGACCGACAGCGTGCGCGACTCCTCGATGCGCCCGGCGCCGCGGCACTTCGGGCACGGGTCGCTGATGGTCACGCCCTCGCCGCGACAGCGCGGGCAGGTCTGCTGGATCGAAAAGAAACCCTGCTGCATGCGCACCTGGCCGATGCCGCCGCAGGTGGTGCACTTGGTCGGCTGGCTGCCCTTGCGTGCGCCGTTGCCGTCGCACTCGGCGCACAGGACCAGGGTCGGGACGCGGATCTTGACCGTGGTGCCGTGGACCACCTCTTCGAGGGTCAGCACCAGGTTGTAGCGCAGGTCGGCGCCGCGGTAGTTGGGCTGCCGGCCGCCGCGGCCGCCGCCGAAGATGTCGCCGAAGACGTCGCCGAAGATGTCGCTGAAACTGGCCCCGCCCGGGCCGCCGCCGGGCCCGGCGCCGAACGACGGGTCGACCCCGGCGTGGCCGAACTGGTCGTAGGCGGCCCGCTTCTGCGCGTCGCCGAGGATGTCGTAGGCCTCCTTCGCCTCCTTGAACCCCTCCAGGGCGACGTTGTCGTCCGGGTTGCGGTCGGGATGGAGCTTCATCGCCAGCCGGCGGAAGGCCTTCTTGATCTCGGCCTCACTGGCATTGCGGGGCACGCCGAGGACTTCGTAGTAGTCGCGTTTGGCCATCGTCTCTCAACGCTCAGGCCACGGCCGCGGCGGCGTCCCCGGGGGACCCCGCCGCGGTCGTGGCCGTGATCGGCCGCCGCGCCGCCGGGCGCGGCGGTGCTTACTTGTCGTCCTTGACCTCTTCGAACTCGGCGTCGACCACGTCGTCCTTGGCCTTGGCCTTGGCAGCGGGCTCCTCAGCCGCGCCCTGGTTGCCGGCCTCGCTCTGGGCCTCGCTCTCGGCCTGCTCCTTGTAGACCCGCTCGGCGAGCTTGCCCGAGCGCTCGGCCAGCGCCTCGGTCTTGCTCTCGATCGCCGCCTTGTCGTCACCCTCCATTGCCTGGCGCAGCGCCTCGACCGCCGCCTCGATCTCCTGCTTCTCGTCTGCCTCGACCTTGTCGCCCAGCTCCTTCAGCGACTTGGTGGTGGCGTGGATCATGTTCTCGGCGTGGTTGCGCACGTCGACCAGCTCGCGCAGCTTCTTGTCCTCGGCGGCGTGCGCCTCGGCGTCCGTGACCATGCGCTCGATCTCCTCGTCGGAGAGGCCGCTGGAGGCCTTGATGATGATCGACTGCGCCTTGCCGGTCGCCTTGTCCTTGGCCGAGACGTTGAGGATGCCGTTGGCGTCGATGTCGAAGGTGACCTCGACCTGCGGCACGCCGCGCGGCGCCGGCGGGATGTCGGCCAGGTCGAAGCGGCCGAGCGACTTGTTGCCGGCGGCCACCTCGCGCTCGCCCTGGAGCACGTGCACGGTGACCGCGGTCTGGTTGTCGTCGGCGGTGGAGAAGACCTGCTGCGCCTTGGTCGGGATGGTGGTGTTCTTCTCGATCAGCTTGGTCATCACGCCGCCCAGGGTCTCGATGCCGAGCGACAGCGGAGTGACGTCGAGCAGCAGGACGTCCTTGACCTGGCCGCCGAGCACGCCGCCCTGGATGGCGGCGCCGATGGCCACCGCCTCGTCCGGGTTGACGTCCTTGCGCGGCTCCTTGCCGAAGAAGTCCTTGACCACCTCCTGCACCTTGGGCATGCGCGTCTGGCCGCCGACCAGGATGACGTCGTCGATCTGGGCGGCGCTCAGGCCGGCGTCCTTGAGCGCGGTCTTGCACGGCCCGACGGTGCGCGCGATCAGGTCGTCGACCAGGGACTCGAGCTTGGCCCGGGTCAGCTTCATGTTCAGGTGCTTCGGCCCGCTGGCGTCGGCGGTGATGTAGGGCAGGTTGATCTCGGTCTGGGTGCTCGAGGAAAGCTCGATCTTGGCCTTCTCGGCCGCCTCCTTGAGCCGCTGCAGCGCCAGCGGGTCGTTGTGCAGGTCGACCGTCGACTCCTTCTTGAACTCGTCGGAGATGTAGTCGATCAGGCGCAGGTCGAAGTCCTCGCCGCCGAGGAAGGTGTCGCCGTTGGTCGACAGCACCTCGAACTGGTGCTCGCCGTCGACCTCGGCGATCTCGATGATCGAGATGTCGAAGGTGCCGCCGCCGAGGTCGTAGACCGCCAGCTTGGCGTCGCCGCGCTTCTTGTCCATGCCGTAGGCGAGCGCCGCGGCGGTCGGCTCGTTGATGATGCGCTTGACCTCGAGGCCGGCGATCTTGCCGGCGTCCTTGGTCGCCTGGCGCTGGGAGTCGTTGAAGTAGGCCGGGACGGTGATCACCGCCTCGGTGACGGTCTCGCCGAGGTAGTCCTCGGCGGTCTTTTTCATCTTCTGCAGGACCTTGGCCGAGACCTCCTGCGGCGCGATCTTCTTGTCCCGCGCCTGCACCCAGGCGTCGCCGTTGTCCGCCTTGACGATCTTGTACGGCACCATCTTGATGTCGCGCTGGACGACGTCGTCACCGAACTTGCGCCCGATCAGGCGCTTGATCGCGAACAGGGTGTTGTCCGGGTTGGTCACCGCCTGGCGCTTGGCCGACTGGCCGACCAGGATCTCCCCGTCCTTGGTGAAGGCGACCACCGATGGCGTGGTGCGATCGCCCTCGCTGTTCTCGATGACGCGCGCCTTGCCGTCCTCCATGATCGCCACGCACGAGTTCGTGGTGCCGAGGTCGATGCCGATGATCTTGCCCATGTCGAGTGCTCCGTTAACCTGCGGGTCGCGGTAAAAGTGTGTCCTGCCCCCCTAAGTGGGGTGGGCCGGGGTCGAATTCAAGCCCCGTCGGTGTCAGCCGCGGGCGGCGGCGCCGGGGCCGCGGAGACGATCACCAGCGCCGGGCGCAGCAGGCGGTCGTTGAGGGTGTAGCCCTTCTGGTAGACGGTCAGCACCTGGCCCGGCCCGACCTCGCTGCTCGGCTGGGTCGCCATAGCCTGGTGCAGCTCGGGGTCGAACTTCTCGCCCGCCGGCACCACCTCGACGATGCCGTGCTTGGCCAGGGCCGCGGTCAGCAGCTTCAGCGTCAGTTCGGTCCCCTCGCGCAGCTTGGCCACCTCGGCGCCCGCCTCGTCGGCCGCGGCCAGGCCGAGCTCCAGGCTGTCGCGCACCGACAACAGCTCCAGGGCGAAACGCTCCAAAGCGAACTTGTGGGCGTTTTCGAGATCGCGCGCGGTGCGCTTGCGCAGGTTGTCCATGTCGGCCCGCGTGCGCAGCAGCTGCTCGTACTGCTCGGCGGCCTCCCGGCGCGCCTGCGCCAGCTCGGCCTCGAGCGCCGGCAGCCGCACCGCCGGATCGGCGTCAGCGACCGGCGTGGACGCGGTTGCCGGATCCCCGCCGCCCGCCACCGCCGGGGTCTCGGAGGTCGGGTTCTCGGGGGTCGGGGTCTCTGCGTTCGCCTCGGTGGCCGCTTCAGCCGGGTCGGTCCCGGCGGTCCTGGCGGCCGTCTGCTTGTCACTCATGCCGTCATGCTCTCCCGTAGCGCGGGCGCGCCCGCGGCGCCGCCCTCAGTTAGGTGTCCAGTCAGAGTAGTTGGAGGCGACTCAGCCCGACTTCAAGGCGGCCCCGAGCAGTTTGGCGGTGACGTCGACCACCGGGATCACCCGCTCGTAGTCCATGCGCGTGGGGCCGATGACGCCGAGGACGCCGACCGGCTCGCCGTCGATGGCGTAGGTCGAGGTGACCACGCTGCAGCCGTCGAAGACCGCCTGGCCCGCCTCTTCGCCGATGAAGATGTGCATGCCGTCGGCCTGCAGGCAGCGATCGAACAGCCCGAGCAGCTGGCGCTTGCGCTGGAACGCCTCGAACAGCTGGCGCAGCTTGTCGACATCGGCCAGATCGTCCAGCCCCATCAACCGCGTCTGGCCGGTGAGCACGTAGTCATCGCCGCTGGCGGACGGGCTGAAGGCCGTGCTGGCGATGTCGATGGCCGTCCGCATCAGCTGGTTCATCGAGTCGCGCGTCTCGTGCAGTTCGGCGACCAGGACGTCGCGGATGGCCAGCACGTCGCGGCCGATGAAGTGCTCGTTGAGGTAGTTGGCGGCCTGCTGCAGCTCCGACTCGCCGTACTGGCGCTCGGTCTGGATCACCCGGTTCTGCACCTCGCGTTCGTTGACCACCAGGATCGCCAGGATGCGGCGCTCGCCCAGCGGCAGGAACTCGACATGACGCAGCGCAAAGCGGGCGCGCCGGGGCACCATCACCAGGCCGGCCATGCGGGTCATGTCGGAGAGCATGCGCGAGGCGTTCTCCAGCAGCTCCTTGCCGTCGCCGTCGACCCGCAGGCGGCTGCGCAGGGTCTCGATCTCGTAGGCCTCGAGCCGCTTCAGCGACACCAGCGAATCGACGAAAAAGCGAAATCCCTTGGCGGTCGGCACCCGGCCGGCCGAGGTGTGCGGCGAGACCACCAGCCCCATCTCCTCGAGGTCGGCCATGACATTGCGGATGGTCGCCGCGCTCAATTCCAGACCGGCGGCGCGCGACAGCGTGCGCGAGCCGACCGGCTGGCCGTCGCTGATATACTTTTCCACCAACGCCCGCAGCAGGTGGCGGGCGCGGTCGGTCAATTGCTGCTGTTCGGCCAAGGTGGGCGGTCCCGGTTGAAGCGGTCGCATCGGTGCTTGGGTTAGCACTCTACACCCTAGAGTGCCAAAGGGACGCTAACAACTTGCCGGAGAGACTGTCAAGGCGCGGCTGACGCCCCCGGCGGACGCGTGCTAGCTTAGGCCGACACGGCGTCTTCGCCGCCCCCTTCGACCCCATCCATGGAGACCTGATGGCCAGCGCCTTCACCACGATCGGCCTGATCGGCAAGTACAACAGCCCGGAGGTCGGCGACACCCTGGAACTGGTCGGAAGGCACCTGCTCGGTCTCGGCCTGGAGGTGGTGGTCGACGCCGGCAGCAGCCAGCACCTGCCCGCAGGCGTCTTCACCGTGGCCGATCGCGACACCCTCGGCGAGCGCTGCGACCTGGCCATCGTCGTCGGCGGCGACGGCACGCTGCTGGCCGCCGCGCGCAGCCTGACCGACTACCGGGTGCCGCTGCTGGGCATCAATCTGGGGCGCCTCGGGTTCCTGGTCGACGTCTCCCCGGACGAGATGCTGGAACGGCTCGGTCCGATCCTCGCCGGCGACTATCTGACCGAGGAGCGGCTGCTGCTGCACGCGTGCATCACCCGCGAAGGCGAGCTGATCGGCGAGAGCAACGCCTTCAATGACGTGGTCGTGCACAAGACCGACGTGGCGCGGATGATCGAGTTCGACACCTACGTCAACGGCCAATTCCTCTACCCGCTGCGCTCGGACGGCCTGATCGTCTCCACCCCGAGCGGCTCGACCGCCTACGCCCTCTCCGGCGGCGGACCGATCATGCACCCCAAGCTCAACGCCCTGGTCCTGGTGCCGATCTGCCCGCACACCCTGAGCAACCGGCCGACGGTGATCTCCGGCGACGACCACGTCGAGATCGTGGTCCGCGACAACGACGCCCTGGTCACCTGCGACGGCCAGATCAAGATCGCGCTGCTGCCCGACGACCGGGTCTCGATCCGGCGGCGCGAGCACCCGGTGCAGCTGATCCACCCGAGCGACTACCGCTACTTCGAGATCCTGCGCGAGAAGTTCCACTGGCACAACCGCTTCTGACGTCCGCAACATGTTGACCTACTTGCAGATCCGCGATTTTGCGCTGATCGAACAGATCGAGCTGGAACCCGGCCCCGGCCTGACCGTGCTCACCGGGGAGACCGGCGCCGGCAAATCGATGCTGGTCGACGCCCTCGGCCTGGTGCTCGGCGACCGCGCCGAGCCGCGCCAGATCCGCAGCGGCTGCGAGCGCGCCGAGGTGACCGCCGAGTTCGCGCTCGCCGCCGACGCCCCGGCCCGCACCTGGCTGGAGGCGCACGGTCTGGCCGAGACCGACCCGTGCCTGATCCGGCGCGTGGTGGCGCGCGGCGGGCGTTCGCGCGCCTTCATCAACGGCACCCCGGTGACCCTGCAGGACCTCAAGGCCCTCGGCGAACTGCTCGCCGACATCCACGGCCAGCACGAACACCAGTCGCTGCTGCGCGCCGAAAGCCAGCGCCGCATGCTCGACGCCTGGGGCCGCAACGGCCCCTGCGCCGACGCCGTCGCCGCCGCGCACCGCGCCTGGAGCGCGGCCGAGGCGGCGCGCGCCGAGCTGGCGCGCGACCAGACGCGCGCCAGCGAGCGCCAGGCCCTGCTGCGCTTCCAGCTCGACGAACTCGACGCCCTCGACCCACAACCGGGGGAGTACGCGGCGCTGGACGAGGAGCACCGCCGCCTGGCCCACGCCGACGAGCTGGTCGCGGCGCTGGGGACGCTGTGCGACGACCTCTACGAGGCCGACGACGGCAGCGTGCACGACCGCCTCGGTCGCGCCGCGCGTGAACTGGCCGAGCTGCAGCGCCTCGATCCGGCCCTGGCCAGCCACGCCGAGACGCTGGAGGAGGCGCTGATCCGGGTGCGCGAGACGGCCGCCGGCCTGCGCCGCTGCAGCGACCGCATCGACCTCGATCCTGGCCGCCTGACCCGGGTCGAGCGGCGCCTGGAGCTGCTGCACGAGGCCGCGCGCAAGTACCGGGTGACCCCCGACGAGCTGTCCGGCCTGCGCGCGGCGCTGGCCGCGGAGCTCGGCGACGACGAGGATCCGGACGCCCGCCTGGCGCGGTTGACCGCGGCGGCGACGGCGGCGGCGGCCGAGTACGCCCGCCACGCCGACGAGCTGAGCCGGCGGCGCGCCGCCGCCGGCCAGGCGCTGGCCGAGGTGGTCAGCACCTCGCTGCAGCAGCTGGCGATGCCGGGCGGCCAGTTCGCGGTCGCGCTGCTGCCGCTGGACGACGCCCACGGCTCGGCCGGCGGCAACGAGCGGGTGCAGTTCCTGGTCAGCGCCAACCCGGGCCAGCCGCCGCAGCCGCTGGCGCAGGTGGCGTCGGGCGGCGAACTGTCGCGCATCAGCCTGGCGATCCAGGCGGCGACCGCCGCCAGCGTCGACGTGCCGACCCTGGTCTACGACGAGGTCGACGTCGGCATCGGCGGCCGGGTGGCCGAGATCGTCGGCCGCCTGTTGCGCGACCTGGCCGGCGCGCGCCAGGTGTTCTGCATCACCCACCTGCCGCAGGTCGCGGCCCAGGCCCACGGCCACCTGCAGGTGCGCAAGGAGACGGCGGCGGACGGCGTCACCACCGCAGTGACCGCCCTCGACCACCCGGAGCGGATCGAGGAGCTGGCGCGCATGCTCGGCGGCCTCAGGATCACCGCCCAGACCCGCGCCCACGCCGCGGAGATGATCGCCCTGGCCAGCCCCGGCTGAGGCGGCCGTGCCAACCTGCCGGGTCAGCCGCGGCAGCGCGCGCAGATGCCGTGGATGATCAGTTCGTGGTCGGTGATCTCGTAACCCGCCTCGGCGGCGATGGTCTCCTGCAGCGCCTCGATGCGCGCGTCGACGAACTCGTCCACCCGCCCGCAGCGGATGCAGACGATGTGGTCGTGGTGGCCGCCCTGGTTCAGTTCGTAGACCGCCTGGCTGCCCTCGAAGTTGTGCTTGATCACCAGCCCGGCCGCCTCGAACTGGGTCAGGACCCGGTAGACCGTCGCCAGGCCGACCTCCTCGCCGCTGCCGGCCAGCCGCTGGTAGATGTCGTCGACGCTGAGATGCCGTGAATCTTCCGACTCGAGCAGGCGCAGGATCTTGACCCGCGGCAAGGTCACCTTCAGGCCGGCCTTCTTCAGATCACGGTTATCCATAGCGCCCCTTTCGATCCCGCCCCGTGAGTTGCATTACGTTATACGCTATCATCGCCGCGTTTCGCCCTGGACCAGATCAAGATGACCGCACGACGCCTCCTGCTCGCCCTCCCGGCCGCGCTGCTGCTGACCGCCTGCAGTGTCGACCGCATCCCCGGCGTCTACCGCATCGACGTACAACAGGGCAATGTCGTCACCCGCGACATGCTCGCCCAGGTCCAGCCCGGCATGAGTCGCCAGCAGGTGCGCTTCGTCATGGGCACGCCGATGATCATCGACACCTTCCACCCGGAACGCTGGGACTACTATTTCAGCCTGCAGCCCGGCCGCGGCGACCGCCAGAGCCACCACGTCACCCTGATCTTCGACGGCGACCTGCTGCAGCGGGTCGACGGCGAACTGCCGCCGCTGCCGGCCGATGCCGCCGCCACCAGCGGCGCACGCACCGTCGCCGTCACCGGCCCGGTACCCGACTCGCGCGGTCTGCTCGACCGCGCCTGGGATGCCTTGACCGACTGGGAGTTCCCCGGCAGCGACGCGGCGACACCGGAGGCTGTGGAGCAGACCGCCGGCCCGACGGAACCCGCCAGCGAAGCCAACTGAGCGCTGGAGAAGAAATCGTAGCGCGCGGTCGGCGGAGCGCAGCGACGACACATATCAAGTAGATAGGCGAGGAGCGCGCACCGCCCAACGCAGCGATCCGGCCGCGCAGTAGGTTTCTTCTCAAGCTCTGAGCCGGCGCCGCCAGGCCACCGGCCCGCACCCCTGCCCCCTCACCCGGCGCCTGCCCGGCCACCCTTCAACGGCGACCGTAGACCTCTTCGGCACGCTTGCAGAACGAATCGAGCAGGGTGCGCGCAATCTGATGGAACACCGGCCCGAGGGTTGCGTCCACCAGCCGGTTGGCGAACTCGAACTGCATGTCGAAGGCGATCCGGCAGCCGCGGTCGCCGAGCGGAATGAAACGCCAGTAGCCCTCCAGGTGACGGAACGGCCCCTCGACCAGGCGCACCTCGATCATCTTGTCCTTCTGGATGCGGTTGCGCGTGGTGAAGCTGCGCCGCAGGGCACCGCGGTTCATGTCGATCCGGGCGCGCATCTCGTCGGCGTCGGCATACAGTACCTGGGCCCCGGAACACCACGGCAGGAACTGCGGATAGGCGGCGATGTCGTTGACCAGGGCGTAGACCTCGGCCGGCGTGTACGGCACCACCGCCTGCTTGCGAATCGTTTTCATCCTAGAAACCGCAGATGGACGTGCCCGCAGGTGCGGCGGACCGGTCGGCTGGCAAGGCGCGACGACGCGCATGGCCGCCCCCTGCAAGGAGGAGCAACGCCGCAAGACGGCCGGTCCGTCGCGCATCCGGGCACGTAGCGTCGTCACCCGATGGCTGAGTTGAACCGAAGGTGATGGCTACCATTTTCTCAGGCACTTGCTAGGTATTCTCAGCGGTTAGCTGCGGTTTCTAGGATCATACCCCTCCCCGGAGGATACCAGCCGCGGCGAGCAGGACCAGCAGCAGCAACGGTGGCACGAGATAGCGCAACAGCGCACACCACGCCTGGTAGTGCCACCCGGGCACCAGCAGCAGCAGATCCCGGCGCTCGCGCTCGGGCATCAGCCAGCCGACGAACAGCGCCAGCAGCAGGGCCGACAGCGGCACCAGCAGGTGGCCGCCGACATAGTCGAACCAGCCGAGCGGCCCGTGACCGGCCCAACGCCCGCCCGGGGTGGCGGCGAGCGCGGCCAGCAGCAGCGCACCGGCCAGTGCCAGCGACCCGCCGACCAGCGCCGCCGCGCGCGGTCGCGACCCGCGCCGTCCCGCGGCCAGGGTCAGCACCAGCGGTTCGAGCAGCGCCAGGGTGGTCAGCCAGGCGACCAGGGCGAGGCTGGCATAGAACGCCACCGCGAGCCAGTGACCGCCTGGCAGCCGACCGAACGCCAACGGCAGGGCGTCGAACAGCAGCACCGGCCCCGCGGCCGGGTCCAGTTCGGCCGCGGCCAGCAGCGTCAGCACCAGCACGGCCGCAACCAGGGCCAGCAGGGCATCGCCCAGAGCGATGCGCAGCGCCATGCCCGGCAGGCTGCCCCCCGGCGGCAGGTGGACGGCGTAGGCGTGCATCACGCCGACCCCCAGGGTCAGGGTGAAGAACGCCTGCACCAGCGCCACCAGCACGCCGTCGACGCCGAGCGCGGCGGCATCGAAGGAGAACAGCGCGGCCACCGCCACGCCGACCCGGTCGGTCAGCAGCAGGTAGACCAGGCTCACTCCCCAGGCGGCGACGATCAGCGCCAGGCCGAGGATGGCGGCCCGCTCCAGACCGCGGCGCACGCCGGCGGCCGAGACCGCCGCCGCGCTGCCGACAAACAGCACCAGCCAGGCGCCGCCGAGCGCCGGCGCGCGTGCCAGGGCATCGAAGCGCAGCGCCACGCCGAGGGCACTGATGCCGACGAAATCGCCCGCCAGCGCGGCCGCCAGGTAGGCGAGCAGCCAGCCGCCGACCACCACCAGGCCGGCGAGCACCAGCCAGGCGGCCGTCAGCACCAACCACGGCAGCCACGCCCAGCCGCGTGCCGCCTGCGCGCTGCGCACCGCGGCCGGGAACGTGGCCGGCAGCGCCCCCGCGGTGCGCCGCGCCAAGACCAGTTCGGCCAGCAGCAGGGGCAGGCCGAGCAGCGCCAGCGCCAGCAGGTAGGTGACGATAAAGGCGCTGCCGCCGTAGTCGGCCACCAGGCGCGGAAAACGCCAGACGTTGCCGAGGCCGAGGGTGGCGCCGACGGCGGCGAACAGGAAGACACGGTGGCCGCTCCAGCGCGCGACGCGCGCCGGGTCATCGCGCTGCATGGTGCGTCCTCGTGGATCGGTGCAGCCATTGTCGGCAATGGCTCGCACGGCCACAAGCTAATGTACTGCTTCACTCTTGGAGGCACATTCAGCGAGTTGCTGGCCGGTCAGCTGCAAGGCGCGCTTGCGCAGGAATGGCAGGGTCCTTTCAAGCAAGCGCAACGCCGC
>Ga0326597_10000971_pt1 | contig 48034 bp, 54 predicted proteins | sample RVTome_12_FD_203789 | JGI IMG/M metagenome (GOLD analysis project Ga0326597, IMG submission 203789) | Soil microbial communities from uranium-contaminated site in the Upper Colorado River Basin, Wyoming, United States - RVT100D185 | ecosystem: Environmental > Terrestrial > Soil > Contaminated >...
CGAGGGCCGCCGCCAGGGCCGGGTCGAAGGTGGTGAGCGCCAGCTCTTTGCGGAGGAGCGCGACGAACGCGAGCGTGGCCGCCAGCGCCGCCAGCATGGTGTAGAGCGCGCGCGGGCCGACGCGCCAGCGCTGGATGACCAACCCGCGCCCGGGCAACTGGGCCAGCGACGCCGCCGGCACGACGGACCGCGCGGCGCCCTCGAGCGCGGGCGGGACGACCACGTCGTCCACGATGATCTGCCGCAGGACCGTCACCTCCACGCCGCCGGCCAGCACCACGTGCTCGTCCACGTGCGCATCGCGAAAGCGCAGGCCGATGGTGAGGACGGCCACCGCGAACAGCAGCGAGAACACCAGGCCAATGGCCGCGTCGCCGCGCATGCGGCCGGTGCCCAATAGCGCCTCGACCAGCGCCACGGTGAGCACGCCGGAGAGCGCAGCGCCTAGGATGAACATGGGCGAGCCCAGGTCCGGCTGCCCGCCCAGCGCGGACCAGGCGATGAGCACGGCCGCGATGCCGAAGAGGATGGCGTGCGCGATGGCATCCGCCATCATGGCCATGCGGCGCAGGACCAGCCAGGCGCCCAGGAGCCCGCAGGTGGCGGAGACCACCGTGAGCAGCGCCAGGACGTCGCCGAACAGCCCGCCCGCCTGCGCGCGGTACGTGACGGCCACGCCGACCAGGACCACGGCGCCCGCCGCCAGCGCCAGCATCCGCCCGCGGGCGCGCGCGGTCATCGGGCGGGCTCAGCTGTGGTCGTCGCGGGTTGGAGGGCGGCAAGGACGTCGACCGCGCGTTCTCTCCCAGCATCTGTGACGACTAGGCCGGCATCGGAGCGGGCGAGCCACTCGGCACCGAGCGCCGGCCGCGCCGCGCGGGCAACGCGAGCGGCCGGCCAGCCGAGCTGGCGGGCCAGCTCGGCGTCGTTCACAGGCCGGCCGTGGTGGGTGAGGTGCAGGAGCAGCGTGTCCGTGGCGAAGTCGCGCGCGCGGGCGATGGCGGCCAGCGCCGACCAGAGCACGCCGCGGCGCGGCGCGAGCATCACGCTGGCCAGCGCCACGCACGCCGCGTGGACGGCGATGGCCGGTCCGGTCGCCACGTGGTCGCGCGAGCTGCTGGCCAGGACGCCGACGAGGCCGGCGGCCACGGCGACGACGACGGCAATGCCCGCCACGCGCGCCAGGCGGTCGCTCCACTGCCGCGCGGCAACGGCCGGGGCGATGAGGAGCGCGCTCATCAGGATGACGCCCACCAGCTGGAGCCCGATGACCACCGTGACCACGATGAGGCCGGAGAGCAGCGCGTCCAGCGCGCGCGCCCGGAAGCCCAGCGTGGCCAGGTAGTCCGGGTCGAAGCACAGGAGGCCGAGCTCCTTCCAGAAGAGCGCGACGACCACCAGCACGAGCCCGGACAACATGGCCAGGAAGAAGACGTCCTGGCGCGTCATGGTGGCCACGCTGCCGTAGAGGAACGCCTCGAGCCCGGCGCGGTTGGGGAAGGCGCCGCTGTGGCTCTGGAGCAGCGAGCGCGCCACGATGCCTGCTCCGAAGAACGTGGAGAGCGCCACGCCCAGGGCGGCATCCTCGTGCAACGCCGTCCGCCGGCGCACCGCGGCGACGAGCGCGGCGGCGGCCAGCGCCGAGAGCAGGGCGCCGAGCAGCACGACGATGAGGCTGCGCGCCGCCGGGAAGACCAACGGCCCGACGACCAGCCCGCCCATCCCGGCCAGCGACCACGCCACGAACATGCCGTAGATGCCGGGCAGCGCGGCGTGGCTGGCCACGTCCCCGAGCAGGCTCTGCCCGCGCGTGACGGCCAGCGTCCCGAGCACCCCGCTGACCACCCCGAGGACGATGGCGCCCGACGCCACCGTGCGGACCACGTAGCTGCCGCCGGCCGCCCCTAAGGCCGCGGCGGCATCGCTGGCGTGCAGGCCGAGCGCGCGCCACAGGAGCGCCGAGACCGCGGCCAGCACCAACGCAAACGCCAGGCCGTCCACCGCACGCGACCGCGCCGTGGCGTTCATGCCGCCTCGGGGCCGGCGAGCTGCGCCAGGCGCGCGATGTCGCCGCCGTAGGCGCGGGCCAGGTTGGCGGCGGTGAAGGTCTCGGCGATGGTGCCGGCGGCGATCAGGCGGACGTTCAAGAGGACGAGGTCATCGAAGTAGTCGCGCACGGTGAGCATGTCGTGGTGGACCACGATGACCGCGCGGCCCGCGTCGCGCAGCGTGCGCAAGAGGCGGAGGATGGCGTCCTCGGTGGTGGCGTCCACGCCGGCGAACGGCTCGTCCATGAGGTAGACGGCGGCGTCCTGCATGAGCGCGCGCGCCAGGAAGATGCGCTGCTGCTGGCCGCCCGAGAGCTGGCGGATCTGCCGCTCCGCAAGGTCCGTCATGCCCACCGTCTCCAGCGCCTCCAGGGCGCGCTGGTGCTCGGCGCGGCCGGGCCGCCGGAACCAGCCCAGCCGCCCGTAGCCGCCCATGGTGACGACGTCGAGGGCGCTGGCCGGGAAGTCCCAGTCGACGGACCCGCGCTGCGGGACGTAGGCCACGGCTCGCCGCATGGCATGATATGGCTGGCCGAAGACCAGCGCGCGCCCGCTGGCGGGCTTGACCAGCCCCAGGATGCTCCGGATGAGCGTGGACTTGCCAGCCCCGTTCGGCCCCACGATGGCCGTAAGGCGCGCGTCCTTGAACGCGACGTCCAGGTCCCAAAGGACCGGCTTGTCGTGGTAGGCCACGGTGAGGTCCTCGACGAACACGGCCGGCACGTCGGGGTCCCGCTGACCGGCCGGCATGCCGTTGGCCGCGCGGCTCACGGCGCGTGCTCCCGCTCTGCGGTCCGCCGAACGGCTTCGGCGACGAGCGGGGCGTACTCAAAGCGGGGGTCGTTGGAAACGCCAGGCGGGAGATCCGCATCCGGCGTGCCGCCGAGCGCGGCGGCCACCGTGGCCACGTTCCAGAGCACCATCCCCACGTAGCTCCCCTCGGCGGTGCCCTCCGCGCCGGGCGTGTCGCTGAACAGCTCACCACCGACGCGCACGGTGTGGCCGCCGGCCTGTGCCGCCTCGATCACGGCCTGGAGCGCCTCGGGGCTAACGCTGGCCTCGACGAACACAGCCGGGACGCGCTGCTCAGCCAGGAACGCGCTCAGCGCCTCGATGTCGCGCGTCCCGGCCTCGGTCTCCGTGCTGAAGCCCTGCAGCCCGCGCACGTCGATCCCAAACGCGTCGCCGAAGTACCCAAAGGCATCGTGGCTGGTGACGAGCACGCGCTGGTCCTCGGGCACGGTCGCCATCGTCGCCCGCCCCCAAGCCGCAAGCGCATCCATCTGGCCGGCCAGGTCCTCGGCGCGCGCCTCGAAGTCGGCGGCATGCTCGGGCGCGAGCGCGCTCAGGACGGCCAGCACGTTGTCCGCGGCCCCGGCCCAGAGGCCGGGATCGAACCAGACGTGCGGGTCGGTGACCATGCGCCCCGGCTCGTACTCGCGCTGGCGGAGCGCGGCCAGGTCGAAGCCGGACGTCACGGGCACGGCCGGAATCCCGTAGCCGGCCATCTGCTCAAACGTCTCGCCCATCTGCGCCTCGAGGAAGAGGCCGTTGTAGAGGACGACGTCGGCCGCAGCGAGCGCCGCGACGTCGCGTGGGGTCGGGACGTACCGGTGGGGGTCGTCGCCGCCGGGCACGATCTGCGTCACGGCCACGCGCGTCCCGCCGATGGCCAGGGCCAGGTCGGCGATCTGGCCGATGGTGGCCACGATGCGGATCGGGCGGTCCTCGCCGATCGGGGTCATCCCGGCAGGGTCGAAGGCCGGTGCGGGCGCATCCACAGGCCGGGCAGCGGTCCCCGGAGACGCCGAGTCGCCGTCGCGCTCCGCAGGCGTGGAGCAGGCGCCCAGCATCAGCGGCGCGAGGACGAGGAAGCGGAGGACTCGGCGGTGGATCATGGGCTCACCTCTCTTGGCCGAGCAGGCCGCGGGGCTGCGGCCACGTGCTCGGCGGCGCGGAGGGTACAGGAATTTAGGCTAGGCTACAAATCGCTGACGAGCCGCCCGACGGCGCGGGTCAGCGCTGTGGCTACTCGATACTCGGCAAGGCGATTGGCTGCTACTCGTTACGTGTTTTTGCGCCAGTCGGCAAGAGGATGAGCCACCACTCGTGACGTGGTTTGGAGCAATTCGCCAAGAGGATCCATCTAACTCGGGGGTCTACCGGCGAACGGGAGATGGATGGTCGAAGTCGGTACCCAAGGCGACGGCGTGGGCACGGGCGGAATGACGCCGGCGGGGCAGGCCGCGACATAGCCTTCCGGCGGGCCGAGGAAGCGGTTGTTCGTCACGATATGACGGCCGCGGTTCTTGACGCCGGGTTGCGCGCAGCCGGAGACGCGGTACATCAACTGGAGCGACCGACCGCAACCGCGGACCCAATACGCCACGAACTCGTCGTCCCCCTCGTCGATCGTTGCGATGATCGTCAGCCCGTTGGTGCCCCACGCCACGAAACCTGGCTCCGGACGGCCCGACTCGTCCCGCGGTGGAGCGATGGCCTGGCGGTGCAGCTCGACCAACGTGCCGTCGGCCTCGTCCAGCGCGTAGACCACGATGTGGTCGCCGGCGTGGACGGCCACGAGGCCCTCGTTCTCCCAGCCGCCGTTCACGGCGATCTGCCCAGTCATCGTCAGGCCGGCTCCGGCGGAGACGCGGCGAACGCGGCCGTTCGTCAAGTCGACGATGTTTAGGACGCCCTCGCCCCAGCCGCTCACGAGCAGGTAGCGCTCACCGGCGGACAGCGCGGCGTGGACGCGGCGCGCCGCCGGGCCGTCGTCGCCGGGCAGCGCGGCCGGTGCGCCGAGGTTGGCAACGGGACCCTCGATCGTCATCTCGACCATGTCCCTGATGGTGACGCGCCAGACCTCGCCCAGGTCCGTGACGACCCAGGCCATCCCGCCGTATCGTTGTAACGCCTCTTCGCGCGTGTAATCCGCCAGCACGACCTCGGCTGGGACGCCGCGTTCGAAGGTCACTTCGGCCAGCGGTGAGCCTGGCGGCGGACCCTGAGCCTCGAAGCGGTCGAACAGCCCGAGCGCCGCCCTGCCGGTCGCGGGATCCTGGTACGTGAGCAAGACCTGCGTCTGCGCCCAGACCACGCTCATCGCGCCGTAGGGCAGCGGGATGCCCACCGTTGGGCTCACCGTCGCGAGGTCCCAGAGCCTCTCCCGGACCTGTGCGGAGTCGAACCCGTGCCGGTTCTCCTCTGCGACGCGATAGGAGCGCTGCGCGGCATCGGACGGGCCGACGATGAACGTGCCGGCATAATCGGTGCTCGCCAACCTGCCCGCACCTGCGAGGTTGCTCGTCTGGAACAATGGCTCGCCCTGGCCGATCTGGAAGTACGTCAGGCCGCCGCAGCCCGCTGCGCTGCCCTCCGCCGAGCCTTCGAAGACCGTGACCTTGTCTTCGATCCGCGCCTCCGAGTAGTCCGGCCAAACCGCCGTTGCAATTGGGGTTGCCGTGGCCGCCGGGGGGACGGGCGGCGTGGCGGTGGCCTGTCGCTGCGACATCGGACAGCCCTGCACCGTGTCCGGCGGGGGCGTCAGGCGCTTGTTCGCCGTCCAGATCGCATGGCCCGAGTTGACGTCGCCTGCACACACCGCCAGCTCTGCCACCAACCGCATGGCGGCGCCGCAGGCTGTGACATCCAGGATCGCGAAGTCGTTGTCCCCGTGGTCGATCGGGACGATCAGGTGGTCGCCGCGCGCGCTCCAGGCGACGTTGCCGGGGATTGGGACGTCCCGCCACTCGAAGGCACCGAAGTGGCCGCGCGCAGGGATGGGATGGCGGCTCAGCTCCTCCAACGGACCGTCCGGCGTGAAACGGTACACCACCACGCTGTGCAGAGCGTTGATCGCCAGCAGACCCGGATTCTCCCAGCCGTGGTTGAACGCCACGCCCCCGGTCATGGTGATCCCGTCGCCGACCGGCAGCGTCCAACTTCGGCGCTCCTGCAGATCCAGGACGCTGATCTCAGGGACGGCCCAGCGGTTCGTCACGAGGTAGCGTTCGTCTACGGAGAGGTCGGCGAAGACGATCTGGGCCGTCGACGTGAACCCGAGTTGGGCCAGCCCGCCTTCCAAGAGCGGATCCGGAACGAACGGGGCGTGGACGATGGAAGGCGCTACCGGCCGCAGCGTGCTCGTCTCGACCGAGTTGACGCGGCCGTACTGCCCGACGATGTGGGCGACCGACTCGTCGCGGGTCACCAGGATCACGGAGGAGCCTCCACTCGACGTGAAGCCGTACCGCAGCGCCGCCGGTAGGTTCGTCTCGGGCATGGTCCGGTCGATGTCCGCGACGCGGAACGCGCCGATGTTCATCCCTGGGCCGGAGAGACCCATGAGGAGGGTCCCCTGTCGGGGCAGGAGCGCAATGCCGGCCAGCGTAAGGAGCCGTGCGGTGGCGTTGGTCGGCGCGAGCAAGCCCTGCCCGGACCAGGCGTTCCAATCGTCGCCCGCTCGCAGCCAGCGTACGGCATGGCTGCTGTTGCCGCGGCCAGGGCTTGCGACGATCTCGTCGCCATCGGCCCCGACATCGATTTGCCGCACCGTGCTCACCGTCGTGCCGCGATGGATGACCGCCCGAGCGTCAACATCGATGATCGAAACGGCAGCGCAGCCGGAGTTCGGTCCGCCGCCGATGACCCCGTTGTCGACGACAAACGCCACCTTGCTGAGGTCGTCGGCAGCCGAGTCGCTCGGTGACTGCGCATTGCCTTTCGCGTGATAGAAACCAACCCAAAGGGGTACGCAGCCGGCAGCAAATGGGACGAGTACCGCTAGCCAGAGGCGGGGCCACGTTGATCGGCTCATCGTGCTGTCCTCCACCGTGCTGGGGTCAACGGCCATGGCCGAATTCGGGGCGAACAGCGGATCACAGCGACCGCCAACTGCCGTGTTTACGGCGTACGTGTTCAGCCCGACGGCGAACGCTTCGGCAGTGTAAGCGATCTCCGCGCCGACTTCAACCGGCCGAGCAAGCGTCGCCCATCGGTGCCATAATCCCCGGATGCCTGCTCCACCAAACCCCCGCGTCGCGCTGGTCAAGCCGCTCGAGGAGCGCATCCGCTCCGGCCACCCGTGGCTGTTCGACGAGGCCGTCGCGGCGGCCCAGCCGCTGCCCGCCGGCACGGTCGTCGACATCCTCGGGCCAAGCGGTGCGTTCCTGGCGCGCGGCGTGTGGGATCCCGCGTCGCCCATCCGCGTGCGGCTCTTCACGCGCCAACCGGCGGAGGCGCTTGACGACAAGCTCGTCGCGCGGCGCGTGGCCGAGGCGTGGGCGCTCCGGCGCGAGCGGGTCGACCTCGTCGCGGTCGATGCGTTCCGGCTCATCCACGGCGAGGCCGACGGGCTGCCCGGCGTGGTCTGCGATGTCTACGGCGAGGTCGCCGTCGTCCAGCTGGACACCCAGGCCGTGGCAGCGCTGGTGCCCGCCGTGGCCAAGGCCGTCCGCGACACCGTCGCCGCCGTGCGCAGCGTCGTCCAGAAAGCCCGTCGCGGCGAGGACGGTCCCGCGCTCACCGCGCTGCTCGGCGCCGTCCCCAAGCGGCCCGTGACCATCACCGAGAACGGGCTCCGCTTCCGGGTGGACATTGCGGGCGGCCAGAAGACCGGCTTCTTCCTGGACCAGCGCGACAACCGGGCGCGCGTTCGCTCGCTCGCGCGGGGCCGGCGCGTCCTGGACCTCTTTGCCTACACCGGCGGCTTCACGGTGGCCGCCGCGGCCGGCGGCGCCACGCGCATCACGAGCGTCGACGCGGCGGGGCCTGCCCTTACGATGCTGGCATCCAACCTGATGCTGAACGACTTCGACCCGACGTCGCGCGACCTCCGCACCATCACCGGCGACGTCTTCCGCTTCCTGTCCAGCCACACCAGCGGCTACGAGCTGGTCGTCTGCGACCCGCCCAGCATGGCGTCGGCGCGCGCGGCCAAGCGAGGCGCGATCGCGGCGTACGAGCGGCTGAACGCCATGGCGCTGGCGCGCGTCGTCCCGGGCGGGCGGCTGCTCACCGCCAGCTGCTCCAGCCGCGTGAGCACGTCGGACCTCGCGGCGGCCGTCGAGCGTGCGGCGCGGGCGGCGCGCCGACCCGTCCGCATCGCGCGTCGGGCCGGCGCGCCGCCCGACCATCCCGTCATCCCGGCGTTCCCCGAAGGACGCTATCTGTCCTGGCTCGAGGTCGTCGTCGACCCGGGCGGCGTGCCGGCCCGGACGCCCGCGCCCAAGCGCGGAACGGGTGCCAAAGGAGGTAAGGGCGGTCGGAGCGGCAAGGCCGCATCGCCGGCCCCGCGCCGACGGCCCTAAAACACCTCGTCCTCGAACGCGTCCAGCTCGCCGTCGATGCCCTCGGCGCCGCCGCCCAGCTCGTTGGCCTGCGGCTCGATCTTAAAGCCCGGGAGCTTGAGCAGCTGGCCGGTGACCAGCTGCGCCGGCCAGCCCAGGCCGTTGGCGTTCGCGATCCGGCGCGCGTTGGTGGCTACCTTGGGCTCGCCGTAGATTCTGCGCGCCACCGCGAACAGGCCCTCGCCGCGCCGGGCCAGCGTGGCCACGAACGGGTCGTCCGTGCTCGGCGGGGGCGGCGGCGGCGTTCCGCCGGGGCGGTGCACCGGGACGGCCAGCGTGGTCGGGAAGTCGGCGGCCGTCTCCAGCGCGTCGCGCAGGGCGCCGTTGGGCCAGATGGCGTTGTCGGCGTGGCTGTCGTCGCTGTTCCAGATGAACCACGTCACCCCGAGCACCCGACCCGACGCGGCCGCCGCCTGGAGCAGCCCGCGCATGGCCGCAAACGTCTCCGCCGTGCGCTCCGGGCGGCCGTGCGTGAACGTGCCGCTCTCGCTGAGGAGGAGCGGCAGGTCGGGGAACTGGGCCAGGAAGCCACCGGGGTCGTGGGGGCCGTCGAAGCCGGCCGGGCGGAAGTCGCGCAGCATATGCCAGAACTGGTCGGCGCCGCCCGGCACCGTGTCGGCGCCGTTCGGCCACTTCAGCTGGCCGTACGGGTGCGTGGCGGCCAGGTCGCAGTAGCGGATGGCCTCGCGCAGCTCCGGCACCGCGTACTCGCTGTCCGGGACGCCCGGAACCGCGTCGTGGCCGTAAGCCAGCGCGCTCCAGACGGCCAGCGCCTTGCGGTCCGGCCGCAGGCGGTCCACCTCGCGCCAGAAGGCCAGGTTCCAGCGGCCGATCTTGGCGTAGTGCTCGGGCGTCCGGTACTTCCACTGGTTGGCGGGGTCGTTGTCGCCGCTCTCGTAGTGCAGGTTCTGCTCGTTGGCCGCGGACACGCCCACCAGCGGGTCCGCCCAGAGGTCGTAGACCCGCCCGCCGCTCTCGATGCGCGCCAGCTTGTCCACGGCGTGCCGCGCCCAGACCAGCGGGTCCATGGTCGACCAGTTCGGAACGTACATGCGCACGTGGATGAACCGCTCGGGGGCGGCCGGGATGCCCTGCGGCGGCCAACCGTCGCGCAGCTTGACGAAGACGTACTCGTTCTCGACGTCGCCGAACTGGTCGATGAGCTCGTCGCGGCGCAGCATCTGGTGGTGCAGGATGGTCACGCAACCGGCGCCGCGCGCGGCGCGCAGGGCCTGCTCGATGTTCCACGGACGGTGGTTTGGCCAGTGCATCCCGTTGACGACGCGCACGCGCAGGCTCCTTACCGTGGTCCAAGGCGGGGAGGCGCAGTATACCACGCGGGATGGCGGGCCCTCGCGGCGACAAGTACAGCGCCACAGGATGAGCGAAGCCCGTGCCAAAACGCCGACGAGGGCGCGGTTGCCCGCGCCCTCGTCACACCGGTTCTATTGCCGAAAGGCCCGTGCGGCGGCTCCGCTCCCAACGTTGCACCGCGCGTTCCCTATCGATCGGCTCTATGCAGAGAGTGTACGCGGTATCGAGCGCACCTGCTGGACGAGGCGCTGACCCCATCCTGACGAGCGGCTGACGATCCCCGCTAGGGCGCGAGCTCGCCGAGCGCCGCGGCCGGCGCCTCCCAGAGCGGGTTGAGCAGCCGCGCCCGCTCCCAATCCGCGCGCGCCCCGTCCAAATCGCCGCGCGCCTGGCGCGCCCGGCCGCGCCAGTACAGCGATTCCTCGAGGTTGCCCACGTTGGTGAGCGTGTTCTCGGCGAGCGCGGCCACGTCGTCCCAGCGCCCGACGGCCGCGTAGGCCTCGTAGGGCGCGAATTGGTACCACAGCATCCGCCAAGGCAGGCCCAGCGAGCGAGCGCGGTCAAAGGCGGCGACCGCCTCGGCATGCTGGCCCATGGCCGAGAGGCTGGAGCCCAGGTTGAACCAGGCGAACGCGTCCCCGATGGCGTCCACCTCGGCCTGGGCGGTGCTGGCGGCCTGAACCCACATGGCCTCGCGGTCGCCGCGCGGGCCAAGCGCCGCGGCAACGGCCGGCGCTGCGCCGGCGGGGTAGACGGCGACCAGCGTCCGGTTGAACGCCCGCCAATCCGCATCGAAGGCGTCCCAAGGGACCGACACGGCCGGCCCGTTGTACGAGTCGGCGGCGCCGAACGTGCGCGCCGCGACGTCGTAGGCCGTCAGCAGGCGGTAGTGGCCCATCTCGTCGTTGGGGTCGGGGATGAACCAGAACTCCACGATCACCGCCGCGCCGGCGGCCATCAGCCGCTGGAGGAGGGCGATGTCGCCGCCGACGATCACGTCGGCAGCGTAGCCGCGCTCGCGCGCGTAGCGCGCCAGCTCGTCCGGCGAGACGTTGCGGTCGTCCGGGTCGGGCTTCAGCCGCTGGGCCGCCTCGCGTTGCCCAGCCAGGTCGCCGAACGCGCTCAGCGCCATGCTGACCGTGGCGGGCCCGCAGTTGTTCCACGTCTGGTACTCGTGGCGGATCGGAGGCAGCACCACGCGGTCCGGCAGCGCGGCGACCAGCGCCGGTGTCGTCGGGAGCGGCGGCGCCGTCGGCGGGAGGGCGACGGCATCAGCTGGCGCGGGGGACGGTGTGGGCCGTAGCAGGTAGATTTCCCAAGTGGCGGTCGGAGCCCCGGCGGTCGGCTCGACCGGAAGCGCTGCGACGTCCGCGGTGGGCACCGGGAGCGGCGTCGCCTCCGGGCCGCCGAGGCGCGCCTGAAGGCGGTAGGGCAGCGCCTGGATCCGCGCCGGCAGATGCGGGTAGGCGCGCTGCCACGCGCGCCGGGGCATGTCGGGCTGGGCCAGGGCCAAGAGCGCCACCAATCCGATCGCCGAGAGCAGCCCGGCAGCTACGCGCCGCCGTCCCGTGCTCACCGCGGCCCCTCGACACACTGCCGCCGCACGTCCATGACGCGCTGGACGACCGTCCACCAGGCGCCGGCGGCCAGCAGCCAGAGCGCCGGCCGGATCTGGCCGGTGAGGAGGCCGGCGGCCAGGAGCGCCGTGCGCACGAAGCGATCGAAGACGCCCACGCGCGTGTCGCAGCCGATGGCGGCGCCGCGCGCGCGGGCGTAGCTGACCATGAGCGACCCGGAGAGCCCCACCTGCGCGATGAGGCCCATCATGGCGTCGCCCAGGTCCTGGGCGTAGGCGAGCAGGCCCACGAAGACGAGCGCTTCGGAGACGCGATCGAGCGTGCTGTCCAGGAACGCGCCGAACGGCGACGCCGTGCCGGTCGCCCGCGCCAGGCTACCGTCCAGCGCGTCGCACGAGCCGGCCACGATCAGCACCAACCCGGCGACCAGCAGATCGCCCCGCGCCACCAGCCAGGCCACCAGGACATGCAGCGCCGCGCCCGCGATCGTCAGCGCGTTGGCGGTGGCGCCAAGGCGCGCCAGGGCCATGGCGATCGGCTCGACGATGCCGCGCGACGCGCTGCGCGCCCGCTCGGTCAGCATGGCGCCGCGCTAGCCTTCGTGGACGGCACCGATCTGGTGCCGCAGGAAGGCGTCGATGAAGTCGTCGATCTCACCGTCCAGGACGGCCGTGGTGTTGCTGGTCTCCAGGTCGGTGCGATGGTCCTTGACCATCTGGTAGGGGTGCAGCACGTACGACCGGATCTGGTTGCCCCAGCCCGCCTCGACGTGCTCGCCCTTGAGGCGCGCCTGCTCGCTCTCGCGGCGCTCCAGGTCCAGCTCGACGAGGCGCGCGCGGAGCACCTTGTGCGCCGTGTCGCGGTTCTGGGCCTGCGAGCGCTGGTTCTGGCTGCTCACGACGATGCCCGTGGGCAGGTGCGTGAGGCGCACGGCGCTGGACGTCTTGTTGACGTGCTGCCCCCCCGCGCCGCTCGCCCGGAAGATGTCCACGCGGAGGTCCTCCTCGCGCACCTCGACGGCCACGTCGTCATCGATCACGGGCGAGACCTCGACCAGCGCGAAGCTCGTGTGCCGCCGGGCGGCGCTGTCGAACGGCGAGATGCGCACCAGCCGGTGCACCCCGCGCTCGCTGCGGAGCAGCCCGTAGGCGTTGCGGCCGGCGATCGTCATGGTCACGCTCTTGGTCCCCGCCTCCTCGCCCGGCATCATGTCGACGACGTCGACGCCGAAGCGGTGCCGCTCGGCCCAGCGGACGAACAGCCGCTGGAGCATGGCCGCCCAATCCTGGCTCTCGGTGCCGCCGGCGCCGGCGTGGATGGCCAGGATGGCGTCGTGCCCGTCGAACTCGCCGGCGAGCATGAGCGACTGCTCGGCCCCGGCCGTGGCGTCCTCGGCGGCGGCGAGCTCGCGCCGCAGCTCGTCCTGCATGGCGCGATCGCCGGCGTCCGTGAGCTCGGCCAGCTCGCTGGCCTCCGCAATGCGCGCCTCGAGCGCGCGCCAGCGGTCGACGTCCTCGCGCAGCTCGTTGAGGCGGCGCATCGTCGTGCGCGCGCGCTCGGCGTCCGACCATAGGTCGGCGTCCGCAGCCGCCCGTTCGAGGCCGAGCAGCTCGGCCTCCGAAGCGGCAACGTCAAAGACGCACCATGAGCTGTTGCAGACGCTCGTTCAACATGTTCAGCTGGGCCTTGAGCTCGTCCATCGGGTGCTCCTGGTCGTAAGGTGGCCTGGCGGCCCGCCGCGGGCGGGCCACAGTGTACCCGGTCCTGCGCGCGTAGGCACGCCCGCCGCTCATGCCGGCTCGGTGGCGAGCAGGCCGTCCACGAACTGGGTCGCGTCGAAGGGCAGGAGGTCGGTCGCGTCCTCGCCGACGCCAACGAACCGGATGGGCAGCCCCAGCTCGCGCGTCACCGCAAACGCGATGCCGCCGCGCGCGCTCGAGTCGAGCTTGGCTAGGACGACCCCGCTCACCGCCACCGCGGCCATGAACGCGCGCGCCTGCGCCAGCCCGTTCTGGCCCGTCGTGGCATCCAGCACCAGGAGCGTCTCGTGCGGCGCGCCGGGCACGGTGGTCTCGATGACGCGCCGAATCTTCTTGAGCTCGCCCATCAGGTTGTGCTGCGTGTGCAGCCGGCCCGCGGTGTCGACGAGCACGAGGTCGGCCGATCGAAAGGGCGCCGAGTGGAGCGCGTCGTGGACGACGGCGCCCGGGTCGCCGCCGGGCGTGCCCTTGACGATGGGCACGCCGATGCGCTCGGCCCAGGCCGCCAGCTGCTCGATGGCCGCGGCGCGGAACGTGTCGGCGGCCACGAGGAGCACGGCCTCGCCCGCCGCCGCGCTCTGAGCGGCCAGCTTGGCCGTGGTGGTCGTCTTGCCGCTGCCGTTGACCCCGACCATGAGGACGATGTGCGGGCGCCCCTCGGACGGCGCCCCATCCGCCGGGCCGGTGCCGTCGCGCTCGAGCGCCCGGATCATGACGCGGCGTAGGAGGCGCGGCAGCTCCTCGGCGCGCCGGACGCCGGCATAGCGCGCCTGCTCCCGGAGGTCCGCGACCAGGGCCATGGCGGTCTGCGCGCCCAGGTCGCCGCGGATGAGCCGCTCCTCCAGCGCCTCCCATGTGGCCTCGTCGATGTCGCCAGGCCCGAACAGCTCGCCGATGCGACCGAGGACGCCGGTCCGCGTGCGTTCGAGGCCCGCCTGGACCTTGGCGCCGTCCAGCGCCGCGGCCGAGGGGTCGGGCGCGGCGCCGCGGCCAAGCCATCGCTTCAACACGTGTGTCCTCCACTTGCGCAAACGGCCGCTAACGATAGCACCGCGCCGACCTTCGTGGCGGCCCGGCGGGCGGGCGGGCATGATATAATCGCCAGCCGTCTTGGGCTTGGTCGATCGGGTCAGGAGCGACGTGTGGCCGATGTCGAAGCACAGTTGGCTGCGGCCATCGCCGAGAGCGTTCGGAGGGTCGTCGACCCGGCGTTTGCCGGCGACGTGCCCGTCGAGCGGTCCAACCGGCCCGAGCTCGGCGACTACGCCTCGCCCGTCGCCTTCCAGCTGGCGCGCGGCGCCGGTCGCCCGCCCATGGCCATCGCCGAGGCCATCGCCGGCGACCTCGCGGTCCGAGAACCGGGGCTCGTCGGCGACTGCACGGCCTCGGCGCCGGCGTTTGTCAACGTCCGCCTGTCCAACGCGTTCCTGGAGGCGCTGGTCGGCGCCGCACACCGCGTCCAAGGCGCAATCGCTGACCTGCCCGCCGCCACCGCGGGCAAGGTCGTGATCGAGCACACCAACATCAACCCCAACACGGCGGCCCACGTGGGCCACTTCCGCAACGCGTGCCTGGGCGACACGATCGCGCGCCTGCTGGCCAAGCGCGGCCATGCCGTCGAGGTCCAGAACTACATCGACGACACGGGGGTCCAGGTGGCCGACGTCGTCGCCGGCCTGCGGTTCATGCCCATGCCCGAGCAGAGCGACCTGGCGTTCGACCGCTACTGCTCCGACGTGTACGTCGAGGTGCAGCGCCGCTACGCGGCCGACCCGGCGCTGCTCGCCCACCGGCGCACGGTGCAGGCGGCCGTCGAGGAGGGCACCGGCGAGCTGGCCGCCTTTGCGCACGAGGTGGCCAGCCGCATCGCCCGCTGCAACCTGGCCACCATGGCCCGCGCGGGCATCGGCTACGACCTGCTCACGTGGGAGTCGGACATCCTACGCCTTGGGTTCTGGAACCGGGCCTTCGAGCGGCTGCGCGAAGCGGGGGCCGTGCGCCTCGAGGTCGCGGGGCCAAACGCGGGCTGCTGGGTCGTGCCGTTCGGCCTGGGGACGGTGGACACGGAGGGGGGGACGGTCACCGAGGACAAGGTGCTCGTGACCAGCGCGGAGACGGTGACGTACACGGCCAAGGACATCGCCTACCAGCTGTGGAAGTTCGGGGTGCTCGGCCAGGACTTCTACTACCGACTCTGGGATCCCCCCGTGCAGCACGACGGCCGGCCGCTGTGGACCACCTTGAGCGACCCGGAGGCGGCCGATCCGGGCGCGCCCGCGTTTGCCGGCGGCGAGCGCGTGATCAACGTCATCGACGACCGCCAGAGCTACCCGCAGCAGGTCGTGGCCGAGTGTCTGCGCCGGCTCGGCTACGACGGTGCGGCCGACGCCAGCCAGCACCTGGCGTACGCGGTCGTCACCCTGAGCGCGGCCGCGGCGCGCGAGCTGGGCGTCGACGTGGCCGAGGGGCAGACCAGCGTGGCCATGAGCGGCCGGGGCGGCATCCAGGTCTATGCCGACGACCTGCTCGACCGGCTCGTCCTGCGCCTCGTCGAGCGCATGCGGGATCCCGACGCCGCGCTCGCGGTGGCCGTCGGGGCCGCGCGCTATTACATGCTCAAGTTCGGCAACACGCAGCCGATCACGTTCGACTTCGACGAGGCGCTGCGGACGACCGGCGAGACCGGCGTGTACCTGCAGTACGCCCACGTGCGCGCGTGCGGCATCCTCCGGCGCATGGCCGCGGAAGGCCTGGACGCCGCTCCCGCCCCCCCGCCAGACGACCTGCCGCGACCCGATCGCGACCTGGTGCTCAGCCTTGCGACGTACCCGCGGGTGCTCGCCGCGGCCGCGGCGGAGCTTTCGGCTCAGACGGTGGCCAAGTACGCGTTCGAGCTGGCCACGGCGTTTAGCACGTTTTATGACAACACGACGCCGATCCTCAAGGAGCCCGACCCCGCGCTCCGGGCCTGGCGTTCGGGCCTCGTCACCGCCGCCCGCCTGGTGCTCGCCGACGCGCTGGGCGTCCTCGGCATCCCGGCGCTCGAACGGATCTGACCTGTGAACGCCCGCGACGTCGTCGCGCAGCGGATCACCACGCTGGACGGGCTGCTCGCCTCGCCGTCGGGACCGTTTTCCGGCCGCGGCGGTCCGCTCGCCGAGCGGCTGGCCGCCGGATGGCACGCAGAGCGGCGGCTACTCCAGCGCATCCTGGACGAGTCCCGCGGCGCCGACCTCCAGGCGACGATCGGCCTTTGGAACGAGCGGACGGCGGCGTTCCTGGAGCGCTCGGAGGAAGGTGCCGCCTCCTGGCACGACCGCGACGGGCACGTGTGGTACGCCTCGGACGTCCTGCGCATCCTCGAGGACCTGGAGCGGCGCATCGACACCTGGCTCGCGGAGGACGGCGCCCCCGCGCCCGGCGTTCCGGGCGGGAGCACGGCGCAGCCTTCCGCCGCTGACGGCGCCCAAGGCGCCCAGCCTGCGCCGCGAGGGCGCGGCGACGCGTCCTTGGGACCGCGCGGCGCGTCGTCGGCCCCGGTCCCCGACGAGGCGGACGACGCGGTCGGACACCAAGGGCCGGACGGCGCGCTCGACGACGAAGACGACGCGGACGACCTCCTGATGCCGGACCCAGCGCTCGACGACGACGATGACGATGACGATGACGACGCGCGCTACGTGCGCGTCAACGAGCCGTTGGATCCGACGTGAGCGCCGGGCGGAGCCCGCGGGCGCTCGTCCTACGCCGCGCCCGCATCCGCCCGCGCGCCGACGAGCGCGCGGCCACGGCCATCGCCCTCGTCGATGGCCGCATCGTGGCCGTGGGCAGCGACCAGGAGGCGTACGCCGCCGTCGGAAGCGATGCCCCGACGGTCGACCTGCGCGGCAAGGTCGTGCTGCCCGGCTTCATCGACGCCCACCTCCACTGGACCGGCTACGCCATGATGCGCCAGCGCCTGGCGCTCGATCCAAACGACAGCCTGGCGGACGTGCAGAAGCGGGTCCGACAGCGCGCGGCCGAGACGGCGCCAGGCGCGTGGGTGCTCGGGCGCGGCTGGGATCACGCATCGTGGGGTCGCTGGCCGACCGCCGCCGACCTCGACGCTGTCGCGCCCTACCATCCGGTCGCGCTCACGCGCAAGGACGGGCACGTCGTGCTGCTGAACAGCGCCGCGCTCGCGGCAGCCGGAATCACCGCCGAAACGCCCGACCCCGAGGGCGGCGCCCTCGAGCGCGACGGGCAGCAGCCCACCGGCATCCTCAAGGAGAACGCCAAGAACCTCCTCAGCGGCGTGGTCATGCCCCCGGAGCCATGGGAGCGCCAGGCCGCGATGGTCGAGGCGTGGCCCAGCGCGTGGTGCCGGGGCCTGACGGGCGCGCACGACATGGGCTACGACGGGCACGCCATCTTCCGCGACCTGGCGACCCTCCGCGAGGCCGGCGACCTCGGCCTGCGCTTTGCCTGGTATCTCCCCGAGCGCGAGCTCGACGACGCCGTCGGCCTCGGGCTGCGGTCAGGCCTCGGCGACGAGTGGCTGCACGTGGGCGGGCTGAAGCTGTTCCTGGACGGCACGCTGGGCTCGCAGACCGCCGACATGCTGGCGCCCTACGAGGGCCAGCCGGACAACGCGGGGCTGGCCGTGCTGGCGTCCGAGGCGCTCCAGGCGCGCGTGGCCAAGGCGGCCGCGGCGGGGCTGGCCACCGCGGTGCATGCCATCGGCGATCGGGCGTGCCGCATCGCGCTCGACGCGTTTGCCGGCCTGCCGGTCGGCGGGCGCGCGCCGCTGCGGCACCGGATCGAGCATGCACAGCTCGTCGACCCAGAGGACGTTCGTCGCTTTGGCGATCTCGGCGTCGTCGCCTCGATGCAGCCGATCCACGCGACGGTCGACATGCCCATCGCCGAGCGGTTCTGGGGCGCCCGGGCCGCCAACGCGTACGCGTGGCGTGCCCTCCTCGATGGCGGCGCGCACCTGGCGTTCGGATCGGACGCGCCGATCGAGACGCTGGACGTGTTTGCCGGCATCCATGCCGCGCTGACGCGGCAAACGCCCGACGGGCTGCCGCGCGACGGGTGGCACCCCCACCAGCGGCTGGACGTACGGCAGGCGCTCTCCGCCTACACCTTGGGCGCGGCCTGGGCCGCCGGCCAAGGGGCCAACCTTGGGTCGCTCGACGTGGGCAAGTGCGCCGACCTCATCGTCCTCGATCGTGACCCGCTCGAGGTGCCGCCCGCCGAGCTGCTCGCGGTCCGCGTCCTCGGCACGATGATCGAGGGCGTCTGGGTGTGGCAGGCGCCGGGCATCGACCTCGCCGGCCCGCGCTCGGCGCCGTAGCCGCGCATGCCCACCCGGGCGGTGGCTATCCTCCTCGCCGCGCTCCTCGCCATCAGCTGCGGTGGGCCGCTGTTCCGCATCGCCGATGCCCCGCCGCTGGCGGCCGCGGCATGGCGAGTGCTGCTCGCCGCCGCCTTCTTGGCGCCGGTGGCCGTTCGATCGGGGGCGCTCGGGGCCGTGCGGGGACTGTCGCCGCGCGAGCGGTGGCTGCTGATCGCCGCCGGCGTGGCGCTGGCAGCGCACTTCGGGCTGTGGGTGCCGTCGTTGGCGCTGACCAGCGTGGCCAGCTCGGTCGTGCTCGTCACGACCAGCCCGCTGCTCGTCGGCCTCCTCAGCGCGCGATTTCTCGGCGAGCGGCCCAGCGCGGCGCTGATCGCCGGGACGCTGGTGGCGTTTGCTGGCGCCGGCGTCATCGCTGAGGGCGATGCGGGGCGCGGCGGCCAGGCGCTGCTCGGCGACCTTCTAGCGCTCGGCGGCGCGGTGGCCGCCGCGGCGTACTTCGTGGTGGGCCGCCGGCTGCGCCGGGCGCTTCCGACGCTCGCCTACGCGTTCACGGCGTACGCGCTGAGCGGCGTGCTGCTGGCCGGCGTCGCGGCGCTCGCCCAGCAGCCCCTCCTCGCCGTGCCGGCCCGGTCCTGGCCGTGGTTGGTCCTGCTCGCGCTCCTCCCGCAGCTGGTCGGGCATACCGGGTTGAACTGGGCGCTCAGGCGCCTCAGCGCCGCCTACGTGGCCGCCGTCACGCTGGGTGAGCCCATCGGGAGCACGCTGCTGGCTTGGTGGTGGCTGGGCGAACGGCCGCATGCCAGCACGCTGGCCGGCGGCGGGCTCATCCTTGCCGGGTTGGCGGTGGCGACGCGAGCGGAGTACGGCGCCCGGGCGCGCGCCGCGGCCGCGCCGGGACTCGCATCTTGATGCCGCGCCCCGCCGGCCGCGCAGGGTAGCCGCATGCCGCTCTCGACGACGATCGTGCCCACCCCGCTGCGCGTGCGCTACGCTGAGACGGACGCCGCCGGCATCGCGCACCACAGCGCGTACGTCGCGTGGCTCGAGATGGGCCGCGTCGAGTGGCTCCGGGCGCACGGCGTGTCCTACGCCGCGCTTGAGCGCGAGGGCTACCACCTGCCGGTCGTCGCACTGGACATCCGGTATGTTGCGCCGGCGCGCTTCGACGACGCGCTGCTCATCCGAACGGGCCTGGCGGACGCGCGCAGCCGCGAAGCCCGGTTCGTCTACGAGGTGGTGACGGACGCGCAGCACCCGCGGCAGCTGGCCAGCGGCAGCACGCGCCACATCTGCCTCTTAGAGGGGCGGGTCGTCCGGTTGCCCGAAGCAATCCGCGCGCTGGTCGAGCCGAGCTGACCCGCGGTCAGTCCTCGATCGGCGCCTCGGCGGCTCCCGGCAGCACGGCCTCCTCGATCCGTCGCTGCGTGGCCGCGACGTCGACGTCGAGCGCCAGCGCCACCTCGCCGCACAGCATGTTGCGCGCCTGTTCGAACAGCCGCGCTTCGGTGGGCGAGTATGGCTTCTCACGGCCACGCGCCGCCATGTCGCGCACCACGCACGCCAACGAGACGGTGTTGCCCTCGCGAATGCGCCGTCCGAGCGCCGCTTGCCGCTCCTTGAAGTCATCCGGAAGGGCATCGGGCATGCTCGCCAGCACGATGAACACCTCGTCGGTGACCTGCCGCGGAGCGACGGGTCGCAACCCGATCTCCTCGGCCATCCGCACGGGGATCATGAGGCGCATCTCACGGCCGGCCAGCTCGATCACGTAGTAGCGGTTGAACGACTCGTGGACGTCCTTGATCTCTACCGCCGCGATGATCCCGGCACCGTGCGCGGGATGGACCACCTTGTCGCCGATCGCAAACATCGGAAGCTCCTCATCGGTCCGAGGACCACAGCGCGGCAGCGTATCAAGCAAGCGGCACCACGTCGACCGCCCGCCGGCCGCGGGTCGTGTTCACCACCTCGTACTCCACCGGCGTGCCCTCGCGCAGCGCGGCGATCGTATCGCTGAGCAGCGACGAGCCGTGCAGGAAGAGCTCGCCGCCCTCCTCGTGCACGACGAACCCAAACCCGCGTTCGGCATCAAACCACTTGACCGTGCCGATGTGCCGGATGCGCAGCTCCAGCTGTGGCGGCGCATCGCCGCCATCCGAGCGGCCTCCTCGCCCGCCCCGCGGGCCGCTCCGCGCACCGCCGCCGCGCGGGCCTCCGCGTCCGGCTTCGCTGCGCGCTGCGCTGCGGCGCGCGGGGCCCGCCTGGCGCTGGGGCGCTGATGGTGCGGCGCCCGCGCCGGTTGCCTCCGGCGCGGCGAACGTGGGTGCGCTCAAGCGCTCGTCTCGCTGGTCCTCCAGCGCGACCGGCTCATGCGCCTCCTCGCCCTCATGGACAGCCAGGTCACCGGCCAAGCGTACGTCGGCGGCGCGCACCTCGGGGCAGTAGAGCGGTGGATCGAGGGGCAAGCCCTTGCGCACCCGCTCGCGCTGCTCGGCCACGGTCCAGACGAAGGTCTTGCCGGTGGCAGCGCACCTCAAGATCTGATCGCGGAATGCCATTTCCCCTCCTCGGCACACTGCGTGCCCAGCAATTGCGCGGTCGGTCGGCGATGGGCCAGCTCGCCCCGCGCGGTCGAGCGCTGGGTAGCCGGCGGATGGTGTCGGCTTCGAGCCAAGGCATCGCATGGGCCGCACCAACCGATCGGCGCGGCACAGCGCTAGTGGTCTGCCGGTTGCCCTTCATCGGGATCGTCCGCTTCGAGCGCGTCCGACGCGTCGGCGGTTTCGGCGGCGTCGAGGTCGCCAGGGTCGTCGACCAGGTCGCGGGCTTCTGCGCCCTCGGGCTCAGCCTCCGCCGCGTCGGTAGGCGCATCCTCGAACGCATCCTCGGACGCCATCGACGAGGCGTCGAGGCTGGGCGCGTCGTCGCGCTCGAGCGCTTCGGCTGGCTCGTCTTCGGTGACGCCCTCCTTCGGTTCGTCGGCGGGCGCGCGGTCCGAGCCGTCGCCCGGCGGCTCCTCGCGGGAGGCGTCGGCGATTGGCTCGTCCGACGCCGGCTCGGCCGCGGGCTCGGGCTGGGGCTCCGCTCCCGGCTCCGGTTCTACGATGCGCCGCAGGTGCTCGGGGACGCGCCGAATGCTGAGGCCGATGCGGCGCCGGACCGGGTCGATGCCGATGATCTCGACGGTCACGGTCTGGCCGGCGCGCACGGCTTCGCGGGGATGCTCGACGTGGTCGTCGGCCAGCTCCGAGATGTGGATGAGCCCTTCCAGACCGTCCGGGAGGCGCGCGAACGCTCCAAAATCGGACAGGTTGGCGATGGTCGCATCGACGAGCTCGCCGATGTAGTGATCCTGCTCGACGGTCTCCCACGGGTTCTTCTGCATCCGCTTCATGGACAGCCCGATGCGCCGGCGCTCCCGGTCGATGTCGAGGACGACGACCTCGACCTCCAGGCCGATCTTGACCACATCGCGCGGGTGGCGCGTGCGGTCGTGGCTCAGCTCCGAGACGTGGATGAGCCCATCGGCCCCGCCGAGGTCGACGAAGGCGCCGAAGTCCGAGATGGCGTTAACGGTGCCCGTGCGGACGTCCCCGACCGCCAGCTCGGCCATCAGCTGCTCTTTGCGATCGGCACGCCAATCGCGCATGGCGTCCCGCTCGCTCATCACCAGGCGGCGCTTGCGCCGGTTGACCTCGATGATTTTGATCGGCACCTGCTGCCCGACGAACTCGGCCATCCGCTCGGGGCTGCCGCGGTCGCCGCCGCGCGCCATGTGGCTGCGGGGCAGGAACCCCTGGAGGAAGCCGAAGCCGACCAGCGCGCCGCCCTTGTTGAAGCCGACGATCTCCAACTCCTGGATCTCGCCGCTCTCCATCATCTCCTTGGCCCGGTCCCAATCCGTGAGCGCGAGCGCCTGGGAGATGGACACGACGACCTCGTTGTCCCGACCCTCCGGGCGCATGACGATGGCGCGCACCGTGTCGCCCACCTTGATCGACTCTGCCTTTTCGCGCGGCAGCCGCGCGAGGTCGCTGGCCGGGACGATGCCTTCTTGCTTGGCGCCGATGTTGACGACGAGCTGGCCACCCTCCTTGGCCACGACGACGCCCTCGATGACGTCCCCGCGGCTGTGGCGCTCCGGCAGATAGTCCCCCTCCTGGAGGAGCAGCTCCATCATGGACATCTCGGCCTCGGGCACGGCCTCGGGCTCAGCCTCCGGTTTGGCCTCCGACTCGGCCTCGGGCTCAGCCTCCGGTTTGGCCTCCGACTCGGGCTCGGGTTCGGCCTCCGGCTCTGTCTCGAGTTCGGCCTCGGGCTCAGGCTCGGCCGGGCGCTCGCCGGAGTCTTCGGCCGTGACGGCGTCCTCGGTGGCCCCCTCGTCCTGCGGCAGCTCGCCGTCGGATGCCTGGGCCGGTACCGATGCCTCGGGGGCAGCCTCCTTGGCGGTCGCCTGCTCGCCACCCGTCGCGTCGGGCGCGCGCTCGATCTCGGCCTCGGCGTTGGCCTCTACGTCCACGTGGTTGTGCTCAGTCGATTCGTCCACTATTCGTCGTCGTTCTCCTCGTCACCATCGGTGACATCATCGTCGTCGAGAAACGCCTCGTCGTCAGCATCCTCGGCCTCGGCCGCGTCGGAGTCCTCCTCGTCCTCGAGGATGTCCTGATCCTCTTCCTCGTCGTCGTCCGGCAGGATGGACGACGAGGCATCCCCGCCGTCCAGCTCGCTGGCCGCGGCGGTGGATGCGCTGAAGGGATCCTCACCTTCGTCGGCGAGGACGAGCCGTTCGAGATCGATCGCATCGTCCTCGAACAGCTCGGCCAGCACCTCGTCGGACAGGTCGAACTCGCCGCCGATGCCGTCCTCCGGCCCCTCGGGCAGCAGGATGTGGTCTCGCCTGCGGAAGCCGGAGCCCGCCGGGATGAGCTTGCCGATGATCACGTTCTCCTTCAAGCCCACCAGCTTGTCGAGCGCGCCCTCGATGGCCGCGCGCGCCAGGACGTTGATGGTGTGCTGGAAGCTGGCGGCCGACAGGAGGCTCTCGGTCTCGAGCGCGGCCTTGGTGATCCCGAGCAGCATGGGCTGCGACGTGGCTTGGCGCTTGTCCTCCTGTGCCATCCGCTGATTCATCTCGATGAACTTGGTCTTGTCGATCAGGTCGCCGGGCAGGAAGCTGGTGTCGCCGGGTCGCAGGACGCGCACCTTGCCGAGCATCTGGCGCACGATGATCTCGATGTGCTTGTCGTTGATCCCGACGCCCTGCGACCGGTAGACCTTCTGGATCTCGCGGAGGAGGTACTCCTGGGTCGCCTCGACGCCGAGGATCTGAAGCAGGCGGTACGGGTTCTTGGGGCCCTCGCTGAGCTGCTGACCGACGTCGACCGTGTCGCCGTCGGCCACGAGCAGCCGGGCGCCCGCGGGCACCACGTACGACTCCTCGCGGCGCTCGGCCCGCCGCATGACGATCCGGTCGCCGGCAACCTCGACGGTGCCGTCGTTCTCCGCCAGGAGCGTCTTGCCGCCCTCTTCGGCCGCGATGACCTCGCCCGACTTGACGGCGTCACCGCTGACCACGCGCGGCACCCAGCCGTTCAGGGGGATCTCGTCAGCGTGGATCACCGTGTCGCTGATCATGAGCGTGGTGACGTCGCCGTCGCGGTGCAGCGAGGCCTGGCCGCCGATGTCGGCGAGGATCGACTCGCCCTTGGGGTTGCGGGCCTCGAACAGCTCCTGGACGCGCGGCAGGCCGTGCGTGATGTCGCCGCCGCCCGCGGCGACGCCGCCGGTGTGGAACGTGCGCAGCGTCAGCTGCGTACCCGGCTCGCCGATCGACTGCGCCGCGATGATGCCCACGGCCTCGCCGATGTTGACGATGCCGCCCTTGGCCAGGTCGCTGCCGTAGCAGCGCTGGCAGATCCCGTAGCGCTTCTCGCAGCTGAGCGGCGAGCGCACGAACACCGACGTGACGCCGGCGGCCTCGATGCGCTCGACCTCGGCGTCGCCGAGCAGGGTGTCGTGCTCGACGATGACCTCGCCCGTCTTGGGATCGACGACCGGTCCCTGGCACACGCGCCCGTGGATCTGGGTGAGGAGCCCCTCGGCCATCACCGGGTCGGCGCGCTCCGTGATCTCGATGCCCTTCTCGGTGCCGCAGTCGACGTCGATGATGATGGCGTCCTGTGCGACGTCGACGAGGCGGCGCGTCAAGTAGCCGGCGTCCGCCGTGCGCAGCGCCGTGTCCGCAAGGCCCTTGCGCGCGCCGTGGGTCGAGATGAAGTACTCGAGCGTGGTCAGCCCCTCGCGGAAGTTCGAGCGGATGGGCAGGTCGATGATCCGGCCCGACGGGTCGCTCATCAGCCCGCGCATGCCGGCGAGCTGCCGGATGGGGTTGAACCCGCCCTTGGTCGACCCGCTGGCCGCCATGAGCCGGATGGCGCCGAAGTCCGGGAGCTCCTCGCGCACGGCGTCGGTCAGGACGTCCGTGACGCGGTTCCAGATCTCGATCGTGCGCCGGTAGCGCTCGTCCTCGGTGATGAGGCCGCGCCGGAACTGGCGGCTGAGGTCGGACACTTGCTCGTCGGCGGCCGCGATGATGGCGTCCTTCTCGCGCGGGATGACGATGTCGTCCACCGCGATCGAGATGCCGGAGCGCGTGGCGTACTCGAAGCCGGCCTCCTTCATCCGATCGACGGCGGCCGCGGTCTCCTCGGCGCCGAGCGCGCGGTACACCTCGGCCACCAGGTCCTTGACGCCGCCCTTGTCCAGGGCTTCCTGCGGGTCGTACAGCCGCATGGCCTCCGGGAGGTACTGGTTGAAGATGGCCCGGCCCACGGTGGTCTCGACGCCGCGGTAGCGCTGCGCGTTGTCCGCGTAGCGCCGGCCCGTCTCGTCGAAGTACGTGTGGGTGAACACGGTGATGGGCACGTGCAGGCTGACCTGGTCGAGCCGGTAGGCCAGCTCGACCTCGTCCAACCCGCCGAACACGCGGCCCTTGCCCTTGCCCTCCTCGCGCCGGAGCGTGAGGTAGTACATGCCGAGCACCATGTCCTTCTGGGGCTCGACGATGGGCTCGCCCGACGACGGCTTGAGCAGGTTGCGGCTGGCCAGCATGAGCTCGCGCGCCTCGCGCTTGGCCTTTTCCGAGAGCGGCACGTGGACGGCCATCATGTCGCCGTCGAAGTCCGCGTTGAACGCCGTGCAGACGAGCGGATGGATCTGGATGGCCTTGCCCTCGACGAGGATGGGCTGGAAGGCCTGGATGCCCAGTCGGTGCAGCGTTGGGGCGCGGTTGAGGAGGACCGGGTAGTCCAGGATGATCTCCTCGAGCACCTCCCAGACCACCGGATCCATGCGCTCGATGAGCCGCTTGGCGCCCTTGACGTTGTGCGCGTAGTTGTACTCGACGAGCTTGCGCATCACGAAGGGGCGGAACAGCTCGAGGGCCATGGTCTTGGGCAGCCCGCACTGGTGCAGCTTGAGCTGCGGGCCGATCACGATGACCGAGCGCCCGCTATAGTCCACGCGCTTGCCGAGGAGGTTGCGCCGGAAGCGGCCCTGCTTGCCCTTGAGCATGTCGGACAGGCTCTTGAGCTTGCGCCGGCCCCGCGCGGACACGGCCTTGCCCCGCCGGCTGTTGTCGATCAGCGAGTCGACAGCCTCCTGGAGCATGCGCTTCTCGTTGCGGATGATCACGTCGGGCGCGCCGAGCTCGAGCAGCCGCTTCAAGCGGTTGTTGCGGTTGATCACCCGGCGGTACAGGTCGTTGAGGTCCGAGGTGGCAAAGCGGCCGCCGTCGAGCTGGACCATCGGCCGGAGGTCCGGAGGGATGACCGGCAAGACCTTCAGGATCATCCACTCCGGGCGGTTGTTGCTGCGGCGCAGCGACTCGATGACGCGCAGCCGCTTGGTCGACTTCTTGCGCCGCTGCTTGGAGCGGCCGTGCATGATCTCCTCGCGCATCTCGCGCGCGAGGCCCGGAAGGTCCATCCGGGCGACGATGTCGTACAGCGCCTCGGCGCCCATGCCGGCCGTGAACAGCGTCCCGTGGCGCTCCTTGAGGTCCCAGTACTCGGCCTCCGTGAGGAGCTGCATGACCTGGAGGGCCTGGATGTCGTCACGCCGCGCGTGGTGTTCCCGCTCGGCCTCCGCGATCTCCGCATCCACGCTCCGCTCGACGGCCTTGAGCCGGCCCTCGATGTCGCGCGAGAGGCGCTCGTGCTCGGCCTGGAACGCGGCCTCGTCGTCGCGCGTCGCGCCCTCGGCCTCCAGCTGGAGATCCGAGACGCGCGCCTGGACGACCTCGCTCAGCCGATCGAACGCGTCGGCGTCGATGGCGTCGCCCTTGGCGGCCACCACCGTTCCGGTGGGCGCGAACACGATGTCGGCCTTGGCCTTCTTCTCGCGCTGGGCGCCCAGCGACTCCTGCAGCTCTGCCGCCGCCGCCATCAGCCCGTTCACGGCCGCCTCGAGCGTCTCGTTGGCCTCCTTGCGCTTGGCCTCGAGCGCCGTCTTCTGGTCCGCCAGCGCGACATCGACCTCCGCCTGAACCAAGGCGGCGGCGTCGGCGCGCTGCGCACGCAGCTTGGCCGTCTGCTCGTCGTGCTCTTCGTCGATGCGCTTGAGGACCCGCGCGCGCTCCTCGTGGTCGACGCTGGTGATGATGTACTGCGCGAAGTAAAGCACGCGGTCGAGGTTGCGCCGGGAGATGTCGAGCAGGATGCCGAGGTAGCTGGGCACCCGGCGCGTGTACCAGATGTGCGCGACCGGGCTGGCCAGGTCGATATGACCCATGCGCTCACGCCGGACGCGGGCGCGCGTGACCTCGACGCCGCACTTGTCGCAGACGATCCCGCGGTAGCGGATCTTCTTGTACTTCCCGCAGTAGCACTGCCAGTCTCGCGTCGGCCCGAAGATTGCCTCGCAGAAGAGGCCATCCTTCTCCGGCCGAAGGCGACGGTAGTTGATCGTTTCCGGCTTGGTCACCTCGCCGAACGACCAGCTCTTGATCTCCTCGGGCGAGGCAAGGCTGATCCGGATGGCGTGGAACTCTTTGATCTCCAAGCGGAAGTCCTCCTGAGCTCGTGACGTGGTTCACGGGGTGTCAAAACATGATCGGGCTCGGCGATCCCGAACCGGGACCTCCGCGCCCTCGTTTGCATCCGCTCTTCGCGCTGTCCTCGTGGTCCCTGGTTGCGGCGATTGGCCTAGGCAACCGACCGATGGTTCACGCGCGGCTCCTGGTCGGCAATTCTAGGCATGGCGGGCCTTTGGGTCAACTCAAGTTGCACCGCCAAGGCGTTCCGCCTACACTCTCGCGCTTGCTCGGATTGCGGCGCGTGCCCGGGCAAGACGGGATGGCGCAGCGCGGGCACGGCCGATGCGCCTGCTAGACGAGGGACCAAGTGATCTACCGCCCGACGGAGCGATCGACGTCCCGGGACCGCGAGCGGGCCACGCGCGAGCTCGCGGGCGTCCTCGTGGCCCTCGCGGTGTCCGCCGCGCTCGTCGTGCAGTTCGCCTGCACGGGCGCCGATCCGATCGCGCACCGGTGGTTGTGCCCCAACAACGCGCGCCTGGCGCGCCTGACCGACCCGGCGGCCACGATCACGTCGACGGTCTCGGCCACGCCCGAGACAGGCACGGGCATCTGGACCCAGGAACCGGACCTGTTCCAGCCGCCACCGACGCCGGTCTTGGACGACTTTGGCGCGCCGGAGGTCTTGTTCGCGACGCTTCCCCCGCCCGACCCGTTCGACGCGTTCCCGACGGCGCGCCCGACGCCGCCACTACCGGCGCCGATCACGACGGAAGGTCCCTTCGACAGCCCGGCCATGGACGACCGGACGACCGCCATCCTGGGTACGGCCACCGCGCTGTCCGCCACGGCCACGGCGCGCGCCGAGCGCGCCGCCGACGAGACGCCGGAGGGCATCGTGTTCCCGCCGCCCGGCCTCGTGACCACGACGCCGCACGACGGCGGCTACCCGTAGGGTGCGCGGGGCGGGGGGCGCCGGCGCCGTCGACCGCACGGCCTTCGAGGACGTTGCCGTCCTCCACCATCGCGTCAGCGCCATCGCCGAAGGGATGGGCAGCGCGCTCATCCGCGCGTCGAGCGGGACCAACATCAAGGAGCGCCGCGACCTCTCCTGCGCGACGTTCGATGCGAAGGGGCGCCTCCTGGCCCAGGCGGCGCACATCCCGGTCCACCTGGGCGCCCTTCCCGCGGCGGTTGCTGCGGCCAACGACCACGTGGACCGCTGGCGACGGGGCGACGTCGTCCTCCTCAACGACCCGTACCTGGGTGGCAGCCACCTGCCCGACCTGACGACGGTATCCCCGGCGTTCGTGCCCCGCGGCGACGCGCCGGTCGGCTTCGTCGCGACGCGCGCCCACCACGCCGATGTCGGCGGGGGCGCTCCCGGATCGCTGATGGCCGCCCGGGACCTCTACGGCGAGGGGCTCATCCTGCCGCCGGTGCACCTGGTCCGCGCCGGACGCCGTGCCGATGACGTGATCGCCATCGTCTGCGCCAACTCGCGAACGCCCATTGAGCGCCGCGCCGATCTGGGCGCGCAGCTGGCCGCGCAGCGCCTGGGCGCCGACGCGCTCGCGCGCCTCATCGCGACCACCCCGGGGTTTGCCGCGTCCGCCGAGGCACTCCTGGCGTGGTCGGCGCGCCTGTGCCGGTCGCGCCTGCGGACGCTCGGCGACGGCCGCGCATCGTTCCAGGACGCGCTCGACGACGACGGCGTCGGCGGCGGGCCGCTGGGGCTCCAGGTGGCGGTGACGCTCGCCGACGGCCGGCTCCACGCGGACTTCGCGGGCACGGCATCGCAGGCGGACGGCGGCCTCAACGCCCCGATCGCCGTCACGCTCAGCGCGGCGCGCTATGTCGCCGCGTGCCTCGTCGGCGATGTCCCACTCAACGACGGTGCCTTTGCCCACGTCAGCGTGACGGCGCCGCTCGGCTCGCTGGTCAACCCGATCCGTCCCGCGGCTGTCGCAGCCGGCAACGTCGAGACGAGCCAGCGCATCGTGGACGTGCTGTTCGGCGCGCTGGCCGTGCTGGCCCCCGACCGCGTTCCGGCCGCCGGGCACGGCACGATGAACAACCTGCTCATCGGCGGCTCTGACGCGCGCCGAGGCCGCGCCTTCGCGTACTACGAGACGATGGGTGGCGGCGGCGGCGGCGGGCCGGCCGGCCCGGGGGCATCTGGGCTCCAAACCCACATGACGAACACGCGCAACACCCCGATCGAGTCGATCGAACTGGCCTACCCGCTGCGGGTCGAGCGCTATGCCCTCCGCCGCGGCAGCGGCGGTCAAGGCAAGCACTGCGGCGGGGACGGCGTCGTGCGCCGCGTCCGGCTGCTCGAGGACGCGAGCGTGACGGTCGTCTCGGAGCGGCGCGTGGGCCGGCCGTGGGGGCTGGCGGGCGGAGACGCCGGCATGGCGGGGGTGAACCGCGCGCTCTACGCCGACGGCGGCACCGAGACCCTGCCGGGCAAGACGACGCGTCAGCTCCGTGCCGGCGACGCCATCGAGATCGCCTCGCCCGGCGGCGGCGGCTGGGGAGCGACCGGCCCCGGTCGCGCGCCGCTAGGGGGCGCTCCAGTAGGGCACGCCGTACAGGATGAACGTGAGCACGAGCACCCAGGCGATCACGTCGACGAGCAGGGGCCGATCCCGCAGCAGGATGTCCTCCGGCGCACCGCCGACGCCGCGCACTTGGACCAGGTACAGGTAGCGTAGGATGGCGTAGATGACGAATGGGACCGTGATGAGCAGCATGTTCTCGCTGACGCCCGGGGGGCGGTCCGGCGTCGTGATGGCGTAGAGCGAGTACGTGACGATCGTTGACGTCGCGGCGATGACGATGTACGTGTCCAAGAGTCGCGCCGAGTACTCCTCCAGGCTGGGGCGGTGGTCCGCGGCCGCATCGGCCAGCACGCGCAGCTCGTGCTGCCGCTTGGCAAACCCCTGAAAGAGCGCGAGAAAGATCATCGACAGGTAGAGATAGGGTGAGATGCGCGTGTCGATGGCGGCGCCACCGGCCAACACGCGGAGGACGAAGCCACCGGCGATGGCAAGGACCTCGACGATCACGACGTGCTTCAGGGCGAGGCTGTACGCGAGCTGTAGGCCGAGGTAGCCGATGACGGCGACGAGCAGGAGCGGGCTGGTGCACGAGCGGCCGTCGGCGAGCCCGGAGCCGGGGCCGCACGGCCGTGCGAGGACGAGGAGCAGCGCGCCGACGACGCCGCCCGCGGCCAAGGCGCCCGACGCCAGCCAGGCAATGCCCGGGCCGAGCTCGCCGGAGGCCAGCGGTCGCCTGCGCTTCTCGGGGTGGGTTCGATCGCTCTCGATGTCGACGAGGTCGTTCAGGAGGTACACGGCGCTCGAGATCGCGCAGAACAGCGCAAACGTCACGGCCGTCGCGGCCAGCTGGCCGGGGCGGTCGAGCTGCTTGGTGAGCAGGAGCGCGGCAAACACAAACGCGTTCTTGCTCCACTGCCGCGGCCGCATTCCGGCCAACAGCGCCATGGGCAACGATCGGCGCTTGCGGCCAGAAGCGGGGCGTTCCACGGCCGGGGATTGTAGTCGGCCCGCCCGGGTCTGGCGAGGAACGGACACCCTCGCGCACGCGCTCAGCCCATGAGCGAGCGCGAGCGGTTGGACGTCCTCTTGGTGCGCCGCGGCTTGGCCGAAAGCCGCGAGCGCGCGCAGGCGATGATCCGCGCGGGCGACGTGTCCGTCGCCGGCCAGCGGGAGGACAAGCCCGGCACGCGCGTGGACGCATCGGCCGCCATCGCGCTACGCGAGCGCTCGCCGTGGGTAGGGCGCGGCGCGCTCAAGCTCATCGGCGCCTTGGAGGCCTTCGGGCTGCCGGTCGAGGGCGCCGCCTGCCTGGACGTGGGCGCGTCGACCGGCGGCTTCACGCAGGCGCTGCTCGCCCAGGGAGCACGGCACGTGTACGCCGTGGACGTCGGCCGCAACCAGCTCGCCTGGCGCCTGCGCTCCGATCCCCGGGTGACGAGCCTGGAGCGCACGGACATTCGTGCGCTCGCGCCCTTGCCCGAACCCATTGCCATCGCGACGGTCGACGTCGCGTTCATCTCGCTGACCACCGTGTTGCCTGCGCTCGCCGCGCACCTCGCCGCCGACGGCCATGTCGTCGCGCTGGTCAAGCCGCAGTTCGAGGCGGGGCGCGCCCGGCTGGGCAAAGGGGGCATCGTGCGGACGGAGGCCCTTCGGCTGGCCGTGCTGCGCGAGGTGGCCGAGCGCATCCTGGCGCTGGGTTGGCGCGTCGTCGACGCCGTCCCGTCGCCGATCGCGGGCGCCGAAGGCAACCGCGAGGTGTTCGTCCACCTGCGGTTGCCCGGCGCCCGCGCAGCGAGCCTGGACGCCGACGCCATCATGGCGCGCGCGTCGGGCACCGGGTCTGGGTCGGTCGCGGGGGCCGGCCCAGACTCGACGGTCTAGCGCTTGGTGTACTGCGGTGCCTTGCGGGCGCGCTTGAGGCCGGGCTTCTTGCGCTCCTTCTCGCGCGGGTCGCGCGTCAGGAACCCTCCGCGGCGCAGCACCCCGCGGAGCTCGGGATCGCCTTCGACGAGCGCTCTAGCCAGGCCCTGCATGACCGCGCCGGACTGCCCAGAGATGCCGCCGCCCGCCACGCGGACGGTGACGGAGCACCCGGTGATGCCGCTGGCGTCCAGCGGCCCGCGCACCGCGATCTGATCGCGCTCGCGCGGGAAGTAGTCCTCCAGGGCCTTGCCGTTGACGATGACGGCTCCGCTGCCCTGTGGGTAGAGGCGCACCTGGGCGGACGCGCTCTTGCGGCGGCCAACGCCGTAGTGGTATCGACTGGCCACGTTCATGAACGTGCTCCTTGCTCAGCGCGTCGTTCGGCGCGGGACGTGTCCTTGATCGGCAGCGCCACGGGCTGCTGCGGTGCGTGCGGGTGCTCAGCCGCGCTGTACACGCGCAGCTTGCCGAGCAGCTGCCGGCCCAACCGTCCGCGCGGCAGCATCCCGCGCACCGCCAGCTTGACGACCCGCTCCGGATGGGAGCCCATCAGCTCCTCGAGCGTCCGCTCGTGCAGCCCGCCGGGATAGCCCGAGTGCCGGTAGTAGCGCTTGTCGGCCATCCGGTTGCCCGTGACCGCCACGCTGGAGGCGTTGATGACCACGACGTGGTCGCCGAGGTCGAGATGCGGTGCGAAGTCAGGCCGGTGCTTGCCGCGCAGCACCGCTGCGATCTGCGTCGAAAGCCGGCCGAGGTTCTGCCCGGCGGCGTCGACGATCCACCACTTGGCCGCGGTGGCGGCCACGTTCGGTACATATGTCTTCACGTCGATCCTCTCCCATCAAAGCGCACGAGGCTGCTCCCAGCCGCAGTGCCATGGATATCCAGCGATGGTTCCCAACGTGGCCCATCACCGTCAACCGAATAAGCAACCCCGATCAATGCCAGCCCCTTGGCCGGCGCCCGGCGCGGGACCGGCGCCCCGACCAAACGATCCCTGACCGCCGCGAGCGCCCCCGCGGGAAGCGCGCCACGGCCGATGTCGACGAGGAGGCCGACCGTCCGGCGCACCTGGTGGCGCAGGAACCCGTTGGCGATCACGTCGAAGGTCACGACGCCGCCCTCCCGCGCGATATGCGCCGCGTTCACCGTGCGCACCGTGCTGCCTTCCCTTGCTGGCGCGATGCCGAACCCGCCAAAATCGTGGTCCCCCACCAGCGCCAACGCCTCGCCGGCCATGCGCTCCACGTCGAGGTCCGACGCGACATGATAGCTGAAGCGCTCCTCGAGCGGGTGCCGCAGCGGCGACGCCCAAATGCGGTACCGATACCACCGGGCCACCGCGCCGAAGCGTGCGTGAAACGTGCCGGGCACCTCGCTGAGATCGAGGACCGCCACGTCCCTGTCCAGGACGGCGTTGAGGGCCTGCTGAAGGCGTTCCGGCGTTCCAGTCCAACCCGTGTCAAAGTGCGCCACCTGTCCGATGGCATGGACGCCCGCGTCCGTTCGTCCTGCGCCGGCCACGGCGGCGGATCCGCCCGTGACCGTCGCGATGGCCGCCTCGATCGCCCCCTGCACGGTCCGGCGTCGTGACTGGCGCTGCCAACCGGAAAACGCCGTGCCGTCGTACGCGATCGTCGACCGAAAGCGTCGCGTCAGCTCACGAGCTCCAGAAACACCATCGGCGCCGCGTCGCCTGCGCGCGGGCCGAGCTTGATGACGCGCGTGTACCCGCCATGGCGCTCGGCATAGTCCGGCCCGATGACGTGGATCAACTTCTCGACGATGGCACGGTCCTGGATCTCCTTCATGATCTCACGGCGCGCCTGGAGGTCGCCGCGGCGCGCTAGCGTGATGAGGCGTTCGGACTCGGACTGGATCGCCTTGGCCTTGGCCTGGGTGGTCCGAATGCGCTCGTGGCGGAAGAGATCCGTCATGAGGTTGCGAAACATGGCTCGCCGATGATCGCTGGATCGGCTGAGCTTGTGGCCGGCACGCGAGTGCGCCATCGCTTGCTCCTACGGGGCGGCCGGCGCGACATCGCGCGTCGGCACGTATTCGAGGAAGCCCTTGTCGCCCAGCGCGTCCTTGAGCTCGTCGAGCGACTTCTGGCCGAAGTTGCGAATGACGAGCATCTCGTCGTCGCCCTGCGCCATGCGCTCGAGGATCTCGCCGACGCGCGTGAGGCCGGCGCGCTTCAGGCAGTTGTAGGCGCGCACCGAGAGGTTGAGCTCCTCGATGGCGGTCTCGTAGACCGGCTTGGGAATCCCGTCGCCGGAGTCTTCGGCGGGGGCGGCACTCTCGTCGCCAAAGCCGGCAATGTTGCGGAACTCGCGCACGAGGATGGCCGCCGCGCGGCGGACCGCTTCCTCGGGCCGGACCGTCCCGTCCGTCCAAACCTCCATCGTGAGGCTGTCGTAGTTGGCGAGCTTGCCGACGCGCGTCTTGGCCACCGAGAACGCGACGCGCTTCACCGGGCTAAAGATCGCATCCACGGGCAGCTCGCCGATGGCCAGCTTTCCGCGATCGTCCGCCGGCGAGTAGCCGACCCCACGCCGGACGACGAACTCCATCTGGAGCTCGGCGTCGTGCGAGTCGAGCGTGATGATGGGCTGCTCCGGATTGGCCACCTCGAGCTCGGACGGAACCTGGATGTCGGCGGCCGTCACCATGCCCTCGCCCGAGGACGAGAGGCCCACGCGCCACTCGTCGGACCCGTTTGGCGCGAGCGGACGGAAGCGCACCGCCTTGAGGTTGAGCAGAAGGTGCGTCGTGTCCTCGCGAGCGTTCGGGATGACCGAGAACTCGTGGTAGACGTCGGCGACGCGGACGCTGGTGATGGCCGCGCCCTCCAGGCTGGAGAGGAGCACCCTGCGCAGCGCGTTGCCCAGCGTCGTGCCGTATCCGCCGTGGAGCGGACCGATCGTGATCTCGGCGAAGCGCTCCGTAGAGCGTGCCACCTCAACCCGCGCGTGTTCCAGCGAACGGTTCGTATCCAAGCGAGATCCTCCGACGATCCGAGCCGCGCGACGCCCAATCGGCACCGCGACGGCTGATGAAGTTCGATACAGAGTCCGAGACGACCTGCTAGACGCGGCGCTTCTTTCGCGGACGGCAGCCGTTGTAGGGAATCGGCGTCACGTCCGTGATCGATGTGACCTTGAGACCGCCCTGGAAGAGCGACCGAATGGCGGACTCGCGCCCCGGGCCGGGGCCCTTGACGAACACGCGGACCTCGCGGAGGCCGTGTTCGGCCGCGTCGCGCGCGGCGGCTTCGCCCGCGAGCTGCGCCGCGTACGGCGTGCTCTTGCGCGAGCCCTTGAAGCCGACGGTGCCACCGCTGCGCCAGACGACGGCGGCGCCGTTTGGATCGGTGATGGTGACGATCGTGTTGTTGAACGTCGCCGTGATGTACGCACACCCCGCCGGGATGTTCTTGCGCGCGACGCGTCGCGTGCGGCGACTGGTGGTTGCTCGCCTTGCCATCGTCTAGATGCTCCTCGTGTCACGAACGCGCTGCGCGCGAAGGCGAGCGCAGATCCCCTGGCCCCGGATCACTTGCCGGCCTTGCGGCGCGAGGCCACGGTCTTGCGCGCGCCGCGATTGGTGCGCGCGTTGGTGCGCGTGCGCTGCCCGCGAACGGGCAGCCGGCGGCGATGGCGAAGGCCGCGATAACAGCCGATCTCTTGGAGGCGCTTGATGTCCTGCGCCAGGTCGCGGCGCAGGTCGCCCTCGACGACGATGTTCTGGTCGATGAACGCCCGTAGCCGTCGAACCTCGTCCTCGGTGAGCGCGTTGATCTTGACGTCGTAGCTGATGCCGGTCTGGGCGAGGATCGACTTGCTCGTCGTGCGCCCAATGCCGAAGATGTAGGTTAGCGCGATCTCGCTGCGCTTCTCGCGCGGGAGATCGATCCCTGAAATACGAGCCATGGTTCCTCGCTTCGCTCTCTGTTCGACTCAGCCCTGGCGCTGCTTGTGGCGCGCGGTGCTGCAGATGACGTAGACACGCCCGCGGCGGCGGACGATCTTGCACTTCTCGCATCGTTTCTTAACGCTCGGCTGGACCTTCATGAACCCTTCTCCTCGCGACCGGCGGCATGACCAGCCGCTCAGGCCGACGGAATACAATACGGCATCCGACACGGCCGGTCAAGGCGCGGGCCGTGGTCGCTAGCGGATGAAGCCCTCGTAGTTGCGCATGAGCAGTTGGGCCTCGAGCTGCTTGATCGTGTCCAGCACGACGCCGACGACGATGAGCAGCCCCGTGGCATCGACGAGGAGCGAGCCCGAGGGTCCCTGGCTGCCCGGCACGAGGTACTGGGCAAAGAACGGCAGGATGGCCACCGCGCCCAGGAACAGCGCCCCAGCCACGGTAATGCGGTGCATGACGAACGTGAGGTAGTCCTCCGTGCGCTTGCCCGGCCGGATGCCCGGCACGAAGCCGCCGTTGCGCTGGAGGGACTCGTGGAGGGCTTGCTGGCGGAAGACCGTGTCGGTGTAGAAGAACGTGAACGCGACGACGAGCACGAAGTAGATGCTGTAGTAGACGGTGCCGCCGTTGCCGGAGGCGAACTCGTTCTGGAGCCACAGCCCAACGTCGCGCACGGCAAAGTTGCCCTGGATCGTCAACAAGAGGCTGCCGATGACGCCCGGGAAGATCATGAGCGCGCTGGCAAAGATGAGCGGGATCATGCCGGCCGAGTTGATGCGCAGCGGGATGTACGTGGACTGCCCTCCGTACGTGCGCGTCCCGCGCACGCGCCGGCCGTACTGGACGGGGATCCGGCGGTGCGCCTCCTGCACCCACACGATTAGCCACGCCGCGAGCGCCGTGATGAGCACCATCGGGATGAGCGCGAGCACGTTGACGGTGGCGAGCGTCACCACGTTCCTTGGGATGCCCGCGACGATGCCGGCAAAGATGATGATGGAGACGCCGTTGCCCAGCCCGCCCTCGGTGATGCGCTCGCCGAGCCAGAGCGCGAACATCGTACCGGCCGCCAGCGAAGCCAGGACGGCGATCGTGTTGAGCGGCGCGGACGCCCCGAACTCGACGACCTGTCCGACGCCCGTGATCGCGTTGCTGTTCAACAGCGTGACCTGAGCGATGGCCTGGACGATGGCCAGCGGGATGGTCAGCCAGAACGTGTACTGCGTGATCCGGTTGCGGCCCGACTCACCCTCCTTGGAGAGCTCTTCGAGCGCGGGAATGAGCGGCGTCATCAGCTGGAGGATGATCGAGGCCGTGATGTAGGGGTACACGCCCATGGCCATGACGGAGAAGTTCTCCAGCGCGCCGCCGGACACCAGGTTCAGGAAGCGCGTCAGCTGGCCGACCGCACCGCTGCTGGTGAAGATCTGCTGCATGGTTGCCCGGTCGACGCCCGGGACCGGCACGTGCGCCGCCAGGCGGTAGATCGTGATGATCCAGAGCGTGAAGAGGATCTTGCGCCGCAGGTCGGGCAGGCGCAGCGCACGCGAGAGTGTTTCGAACATCCCCAATCCCTCGTATCAGGCCGCCGTTGGAGGCGGCCGAGGCTCAGCGGCGCTTGAGCGTGCGTCCCATGCCCGGCCGACGGAAGTCGTCGGGCAGCTCCTCACAGGTGCCACCGGCCGCCTCGATGGCGGCGCGCGCCGTCGCGCTGAAGCGCGGGGCGTGGACGGTGAGCGCCTTGGCGAGGTCTCCGGTGCCGAGCACCTTGTACGGCTCGTAACGATCCACCGTGTACCGCAGGAGCCCGGCGGCGACGAGCATGTCGGGCGTCACGTCGGCGCCGGCCTCGAAGAGGGCTTCAAGCTGCCGCGTGTTGACCGGGACATAGCGCGTGCGGAAGATGTTGGTGAACCCGCGCCGAAACGGTAGCCGCCTTACGAAGGGCAGCTGACCGCCCTCGAAGTAGGCCTTCTTGCCACCGCCGCTGCGCGCGTTCTGGCCTTTCCGGCCGCGTCCCGCATACGTGCCGCCGGCGCCGGAGTTGCCGCGGCCCACGCGCTTTCTGTCGCGTCGGGCGCCGGTTGCCGGCGCCAGGTCGTGTTGCTTCACGTCGTTCCTCCGTCAGTCCGCGGCGGCCGCGGTGACCACGGCCTCGCCGACCGGCTCGGCCGTCACTAGATGGGTCACGCTCTTGATCATGCCCCGGATCGCCCCGTTGTCGGGCACGACCACGCTGTCGCCCAGGCGTCGGAGCCCGAGCGAGCGCACGGTCGCCTTCTGCCGCTTGTCGTAGCCGATCGCGCTCTTGACGTACGTCACGCGCACCATGTCACTCATTCGATCTGCTCCAGAAGGGCATCACCCGTGCCAAGGGCATGCCGCGTCGCTTGGCCTCTTCGCGCGGGTCCTTGAGGCGCTTGAGCGCCTCGAAGGTGGCCGTCGTGACGTTGAGGATGTTGTTGCTCCCGTGGCTCTTGGTCAGGATATCGCGCACGCCGGCCGCCTCGAGGACCGCACGCGTGCCGCTGCCCGCGATGACCCCGGTGCCCGGTGCCGCCGGCCGGAGCATGACGAGCGCCGCGCTCTCCCGATGGGTGATCTCGTGCGGGATCGTGTTGTCCAGGATCGGCACGCGGATCATGCTGCGCTTGGCCCGCTCGATGCCCTTGCGGATGGCCTCGGGCACCTCGTTGGCCTTGCCCACTGCCATGCCGACCCGCCCGCGGTTGTCGCCGACGACGACGACGACGCGGAACTGGAACGTGCGCCCGCCCTTGAGCACCTTGGCCGTGCGCGCGATGTGGACGATGCGCTCGTCGAATTCGGGCTCTTCGCGCTCGCGCCGGCGGCGCGAGCGATCGCGATCGCCGCCTCGGCTGTCGCCGCCTCGGCCTCGTTGATCCATCATCTCGCGCTCCTAGAACTGCAGTCCGGCTTCGCGCGCGGCCTCGGCCAGCGCGCTCACCCGTCCGTGATAGCGAAACCCGCCGCGGTCGAAGACCACAGCCTCGATGCCCGCCGCCCTTGCGCGCTCGGCCGCAACGCGCCCGATGACCGCGGCCTTGCCCTTCTTGTCCTTGCCCGCCAGCTCCGGCGCCAGCGCAGCTTCGCGCGTGGACGCCGAGACGAGCGTGGCCGCCGCCTCGTCGTCGATCAGCTGCGCGTAGATGTGCTTTAGGCTGCGATACACGGCCATGCGCGGTCGCGCCGGCGTGCCCTCGACGCGGCGACGCACTCGGTGATGACGCCGTGCGCGAAGCGCGCTGCGGCGTTCGGAGGTGTTGGCCATTGCGACTACCCCTTCTTGCCCTTGCCCGACTTGCCGGCCTTGAGCGGAACGTGCTCGCCGGCATAGCGAATGCCCTTGCCCTTGTACGGCTCCGGCGGACGGACGCGGCGCATGTCTACCGCCACCTGTCCGACCACCTCTTTGTCGATGCCCTGGACGATCACCCGCTTGCCACGGTCCTGGACCGTGAACGTGATGTGCGCGGGCGGATCGACGCGCACAGGATGCGAGAAACCGACCAGGAGCAGCACGGACGTGCCGTCCTCGTCCGCCCGATAGCCGGTGCCGACGATGTCGAGCGTCTTGGTAAAGCCCTCGGAGACCCCGGTGACCATGTTGGCCAAGAGCGCACGGCTGAGGCCGTGGACGGCCCGGTGGTGCTGCTCGTCCGAGTCGCGCTCGACCTGCAACACGCCGTCGTCCTCGCCAAAGCTCACGCCGGCGGGGAACGTCCGGGTCAACTCGCCCTTCGGGCCTTTGACCGAGACCGTGGCGCCGTCGATCGTGACGCTGAGGCCGCTCGGGAGCGGGATGGGCTGCTTGCCGATTCGTGACATGTGATCCTCCCTACCAGACGTGGCACATGACTTCGCCGCCGATGTTCTCACGACGGGCTTGTCTGCCGGTCATCACGCCCTTCGGCGTGGTCAGGATCGTAACGCCCATGCCCTGGAGGACCCACGGAATGTCGTTGCGCTTGCAGTACACGCGGCGGCCCGGCCGGCTGATGCGCTCGAGGTGCGTGATCACCGACTCGCGCTGCGGCGTGTAGCGCAGCTTGAGCCGGATGGACTGCCGGAAATCGTCCGCGATCTCCTCGAACCCGTCGATGTACCCCTCCTCTTCGAGGATCCGCGCGATCTCGCGCTTGACCTTGGAGGCGGGCATCGCCACAAACTGATGGCGCCGCATCGTCGCATTGCGGATGCGGGTCAGCATGTCGGCGATTGGGTCTGACATACTCATTCGTATCGCTCCGTATCACAGTGGCCGCTCGAGGACGGCGCGCGCTGATCCGTTTCGGAAGCCAGGTCGGTTACCAGCTCGACTTCACGACGCCCGGCACCTTGCCCTCGAGGGCCAGGCCCCGGAAGCAGATCCGGCAGAGCCGAAACTTCCGCATGTAGCCGCGCGGTCGTCCACAGCGCGCGCAGCGGTTGCGCACGCGCACCGCATACTTGCGCCGTTGTTCCCGGAAGATCATGCAGGTCTTGGCCATGGTTGGTTCTCCTTGATTCCCGCTAGCGTTCGCGGAACGGCATGCCGAGCAGCGTGAGCAACCGGCGCCCTTCCTCGTCCGACGTCGCCGACGTGACGATGGTCGCCTCGAACCCGCGGATGCGATCGATCTTGTCGTATTCGATCTCCGGAAAGATCAGCTGTTCCTTGACGCCCAGGGTGTAGTTGCCGCGGCCGTCGAACGCGTTGGGGCTGATGCCTCGGAAGTCCCGCGTCCGCGGCAGCGCGATCCGGACGATGCGCGTGTAGAAGTCGTACATGCGCTGGCCGCGCAGCGTTACCTTCGCGCCGATCGGGTTGCCCTCGCGCAGCTTGTAAGTGGCAATGCTCTTGCGGGCCTTCGTGATCACCGGGCGCTGCCCGGTCATGGCGGCTAGGTCCGCCGAGGCGAACTCCAGCGCCTTGGCGTTGCCGAGCGCTTCGCCGAGGCCGATGTTGAGCACGATCTTGACGAGCTTGGGCACCTGCATCGGCGACGTATAGCCGAACTCCTCGGTGAGCGCCGGCACGACGGACTCGAGATACTGTTCACGCACGGACTTTACAGTCTTCATCGCAGTTCCCCGCTCAATCCATGACCGCGCCGCAGGCGCGGCAGGTACGGGCCTTGCGCCCGCTCTCTTGCACGGCAAAGCCCACCCGCGTCGGCTTGTCACAGCTGCCGCAGACCGGCATCACGTTGGAGATCTCGATCGGCGCCTCAAACTCGATGATGCCGGTCTGCGTGTTGGCGCGAACGCCTCGGCGGCCCTGGTGCTTCTTGACCATGTTGACGCCGTGGATGACCACGCGGCCGGACGAGAGGTTGATCGCCTGGATCTCGCCGCGCGCGCCGCGGTCGTCGCCGGCGATGACCTCGACCAGGTCGCCCTTACGAACTCGGTTCATGACCCATCTCCTAGAGCACCTCGGGCGACAGGCTGACGATCTTCATGTAGCGCCGCTCCCGCAGCTCGCGGGCGACCGGTCCGAAGATGCGGGTGCCGCGCGGGTTGCCATCCTTGTCGATGATGACGGCCGCGTTCTCGTCGAACCGGATGTAGCTCCCGTCCGCGCGCCCGTAGCTCTTGACCGTCCGCACGATGACCGCGCGGACGACGTCGCCCTTCTTGACCGCGCCCCGCGGCGCGGCCTGCTTGACGCTGCAGACGATCACGTCGCCGACGCCGGCATACCGCCTTTTGGAGCCGCCGAGGACCTTGATGCACATGAGCTCCTTGGCCCCGGTGTTGTCCGCCGATCGAAGCCGGGACTGCATCTGGATCATGACAACCGCTCCGCCCGGTGAACCCACTCGACGACCCGCCACCGCTTGGCGCGGCTGAGCGGCCGGCACTCCTCGATCACCACGCGGTCCCCGACGATGGCCTCGTTCGCCTCGTCGTGCGCCTTGAAGCGATCATGGCGCCGGAGCACCTTGTGGTATAGCGGGTGGCGCGTGATGGTGTCCACGCGGACCACGACCGTCTTCTCCATCTTGTCGCTGACAACCGTGCCCTGAATGCGCCGCTTTGGCATGTGATCCTCCTCCGCGGACTAGGGTGCGCCGGCTTCGCCGGCCTCGAATGCGGCCCAGATCTCGCGTTCGCGCTGGATGGTGTGCAGCCTGGCGATGGTGCGCCGGGCGGCTCGTAGTCGCGACGTGTCGGGCAGCTGCCCGAGCGCACGTCGAAAGCGTAGGTTGAACAAATCCTCGCGGGCCCGTTCGATGGCCTCGGCGAGCCCGGGCGCGTCCAAGGCGCGCGCTTCTTGAGGCGTCATGTGTCGGACCCTCCCTCGAGGCGGAACTGGGCGCGCGTGACGAACTGCGTCTGGATCGGCAGCTTGTGGCTGGCCAGGCGGAACGCCTCGCGCGCTTGCTGCTCGGTCACGCCGCTGATCTCGAACAGCATGCGGCCGGGGCGGACGACGGCCACCCAATGATCGACCGCGCCCTTGCCGGACCCCATGCGCGTCTCGGCCGGCTTGGCCGTGACCGGCTTGTCCGGAAAGATGCGGATGATGATCTTGCCGCCACGCCGCACGTAGCGCACGATCGCGCGCCGGGACGCCTCGATCTGGCGGCTGGTGATCCACGAGGGCGCGAGCGCCTGGAGCCCGTACTCGCCAAACTCGACGGCGTTGCCCCGCTGGGCGTTGCCCTTCATCCGGCCCCTGAACTGCTTGCGGAACTTGGTCCGCTTTGGCATCAACATCTCGGTCTCTCCCTCCCGCCCGGATCAGCTGGCAAAGTCGGCTTCGGTGGCGCCGAGCTTTTCTTCGCCCGCCAGCACCTCGCCGTTGTAGACCCACACCTTGACCCCGATCCGGCCGTAGGTGGTCAGCGCTTCCCACAGGGCGTAGTCGATGTCCGCGCGCAGCGTCTGGCGCGGCACGCGCCCGAGGATGACCTCGTCGCGTCGCGCCATCTCGGAGCCCGCCAGGCGCCCGCTGCACACGATCTTCACGCCCTGCGCCCCCGACCGCATCGCCCGCCACGCGGCCTGCTTCATGGCGCGCTTGTGGCTGATCCGGCGCTCGATCTGCGAGGCGATCGACTGCGCGATGATCGAAGCGCTGGTGTCGACGTTGGGGATCTCCACGACGTCGACGCGCACGGTCTTGCCGGTCGACTCCTTCAGCTGGTCGCGCAGCGCGTTGACGCTGGCGCCCTTGCGTCCGATGATGATGCCGGGCTTGGCGGTGTGGATGGTCAGGTTGATCTGACGCGGAAAGCGCTCGATCATGATGTCGCTGATGCCCGCGTGGCCGAGCGACTTGACGACGTGTGCGCGAACGTCCAGATCCTCCTGGAGCAGCTCGCCGTACGCGTTGCCCTCGGCAAACCAGCGCGCGCGCCACGGCTTGATGATGCCAAGGCGGAACCCATACGGATGAACCTTGCGTCCCATGCTCTTACTCCTCGCCGCCGGCTTGGGCGTCGGTGCCACCTGGCCGCTCGCCCGGCAGCGGCTCGGGGTTCGCCTCGCGCAGGCCAACCGTGATGTGACAGGACCGCCGGAGGATCGGCTTGAACCGGCTGCGCCCGCCGAAGTAGCCACGGCGCTGGGTCCGCCCGCCGTCGGCAAAGATCTCGGCGACCATCAGCTCGCTGCGCGCCAGGCCGTACGTTTCCTCGGCGTTGGCCGCCGCGCTCGCGATGAGCTTGAAGATCGGCCGCGCCGCCGCGTGGGGGAGGTGCTGGAGCTGTGCCAACGCCTCCTCGACGGGCTGACCGCGCACGACATCGACGACGAGGCGCGCCTTGCGGGGCGACATCTGGCAGTTGCGCAATCGCGCGCGGATGGCAAACGTGCTGATCCTGGTCATGCTCTCACTCTTCCTTAGCGTCGGCCGCGCACGGCGCGTTCTTTGGCCGCGTGCCCACGATAGGTGCGGGTCGGCGCGAACTCGCCGAGCTTGTGGCCGACCATGTTCTCGGTGATGTAGACCGGGATGTGGTTGCGGCCGTTGTGAACGCCGATGGTGTGCCCGACCATCTGCGGGAAGATCATGCTCGCCCGGGACCACGTGCGCACGACGCGCTTGTCCCCGCTGGCGTTCAACGCTTCGATTCGCCCGAGCAGCTTGGTCTCGCAGAACGGGCCCTTCTTCAACGATCGCGACATCTCTCAGTCCTTCCGGCTTAGCGCCGCTTGATCTGGCGTCGGCGCACGATGAACTTGTCCGTGTCCTTGCGCCGCCGCGTTCGGAAGCCAAGCGCCGGCTTGCCCCATGGCGTCTTTGGACCCGGCAGGCCGATCGGCGCCTTGCCCTCGCCGCCGCCGTGGGGATGGCTGGCCGGGTCCATTGCCGAGCCGCGAACGTGCGGGCGGAAGCCCATCCATCGCTTGCGCCCGGCCTTGCCCAGCTTCACGTTGCCATGCTCGACGTTGCCGACCTGACCGATGGCCGCCAGGTTCTCGAGGAGGATCCGCCGCACCTCGCCTGAGGGCAGGCGCACCTGAGCGTACGCGCCCTCCTTGGCCATCAGCTGCGCTGACGTGCCGGCAGAGCGCACGAGCTGGGCACCACGACCGGGCTTGAGCTCGATGGCGTGGATCTGCGTGCCGAGCGGGATGGCGCGCAGCGGCAGCGCGTTGCCCGGGCGAATCTCGGCCGTCGGGCCGCTGGAGATCGGATCGCCCACGCGCACGCCGTTCGGCGCGACGATGTAGCGCTTGTCGCCGTCCGCATAGACGATAAGCGCAATGCGCGCCGTGCGGTTCGGGTCGTACTCGATGGCTGCAACGCGGCCGGGCACGCCGAACTTGTCGCGGCGGAAGTCGATCACGCGGTACTGCCGCTTGTGGCCGCCCCCGCGGAAGCGGACGCTGATCCGCCCATGGCTGCGGCCGCCCTTGCTCGACAACGGCTCCAGCAACGCGCGCTCCGGCGCCTTGCGGGTGAGGCCACTGAAGTCGTGCCCGGTCATGCCGCGCCGACCGGCGGAGGTCGGCTTGTAGATCTTGATTGCCATCGAAGGCTCCCTAAATCCTATGCCATCAAACGGAGAGGTCGATCGACTGGCCGCTGGCCACCGTCACGATCGCCTTCTTCCAGGATGGCTTCTGGACGACTCGGCGCCCAAAACGGCGCTGCTTGCCCCGGAAGATCATCGTGTTCACCCGGGTCACCGAGACGTTGAAGATGCTCTCCACCGCCTCGCGGATCTGCCGCTTGTCGGCCTCGCGCGCGACCTCGAAGACGTAGCGGTTGAAGCGCTCGCCCATCTTCTCCGTGGCCTCGGTCATCAACGGGCGGATCAAGACATCGTACTTATGCATCGTCGGCCTCCACCATCGCTCGCCGGGTTGGAGCGAGGTGCGCCACGACCCGTTCGAGCGCGTCCATCCCCATGACGATGCGCTCGTGGCCGAGCACATCGCGGACGTTTAGGTACCCCGCGTGGAGGTACATGGCGCCCGGGATGTTGCGCACCGAGTTCTCGACGTTCTCGTTGCGATCGGCCAGCACGACGAGCGCGCTGGAGCCCCCGAGCGACGCGAGCAGTGCCACCATGGCCTTGGTCTTGGGCGCCGCAAGCGCCAGCGCGTCGATGAGCACCACCCCGCCGTCGGCCGCCTTGGCGCTGAGCGCGGAACGCAGCGCGAGGCGGCGCATCTGCCGCGGCATGCGCTGCTCGTAAGAGCGGGGCTTCGGCCCGAAGGCCACGCCCCCGCCCACGAACGTGGGCGCCTTGCGCGAACCGTGGCGGGCGTTGCCCGTGCCCTTCTGCCGGAACAGCTTCTTCGTCGTGCGGTTGACCTCGGCGCGCGTCAGCGTGCTGTGCGTGCCCTGGCGCGCGTTGGCCAACTGCCTCACGAGCGCCTGGTGCATCACAGGCCGGTTGGGCTCGATGCCGAAGACGGCGCCATCCAGCTCGACCTCGCGGAGCTTGGTGCCCGCCATGTCGTAGACCGGTGCCTGCATCACGACCTCCCCCGCATGTACGGCGCGATGTTGCGGACGATCACCAGGCCCCCGGCAAATCCCGGCACCGCGCCGCGAATCGCGAGGAGGTTGCGCTCCGGATCGGCCATCACGATCTCGAGGTTGCGCACCGTCACGCGCTCGTTGCCCATCCGGCCGGCCATCCGCATGCCCTTGATCACCTTTCCAGGCGTCGTGCCGGCCCCGATGGAGCCTGGCGCGCGCAGGCGGTCGCTCTGGCCGTGCGTCTTGCGCTGGCGCTGGAAGTGGTGCCGCTTGATCGTGCCGGCGGTGCCCAGGCCGCGGCTGATGCCGGTCACCTGCACGCGATCGCCTTTGGCGAAGACGCTGGCGTCGATGGTGGCCCCGACGGCGTAACCTTCGGCATCGTCCGCACGGAACTCGACGAGGTGGCGGAGCGCCTGCCCGCCGGCGGCGGCCAGATGGCCGCGCTCCGGCCGCGTCAGGCGCGCGGGCTTGGTCTCGCCGAAGCCGAGCTGGAGCGCCGTGTACCCGTCGCGCTCGGTCGTCTTCACCTGCGTGACCACGCACGGGCCCGCCTCGATCACCGTGACGGGGATCGCCCTGCCGTTGTCGTCGAAGATGCGCGTCATGCCGCGCTTGTATCCCAGAATGCCCTTCATGCGCTAAATCCTTGGTCCTCGGAGGCAGCTGACCCGAGTGGGCCGCGCCGCCGACGTCAGCTGGACTTGATCTCGATGTCGACCCCAGCCGGAAGGTTGAGGCGGGTCAGGGAGTCGAGCGTCTTGGCGCTCGGCTCGATGATGTCGATGAGCCGCTTGTGCGTCCGGATCTCGAACTGGTCGCGCGAGTCCTTGTCGATGAACGTCGACCGCATCACCGTGTACTTCTCGATGCGCGTAGGAAGCGGCACCGGGCCGACGCACTGCGCGCCGGTGCGCTCCGCCTCCTCCACGATCTTGCGCGCGGACTGATCGATCACGCGGTGATCGAACGCCTTCAAGCGAATGCGAATCTTCTGGCGACCTGTGCTCATCCGTGTACTCCAGCCCCGGCTACGCGAGGATCTTGGTGATGACGCCGGCGCCGACGGTGCGGCCGCCCTCGCGGATGGCGAACCGGCTGCCCGACTCCAGCGCGACCGGCGTGATCAGCTCCACCGTCAGGTTGACGTTGTCCCCGGGCATCACCATCTCCGTGCCCTCCGGCAGCGTCGAGGTCCCCGTCACGTCCATCGTCCGGATGTAGAACTGCGGCCGGTACCCGTTGAAGAACGGCGTGTGCCGCCCTCCCTCTTCCTTCTTCAGCACGTACACTTCCGTCTCGAACTTCGTGTGCGGCGTGATCGACTTCGGCGCCGCCAGCACCTGCCCGCGCTGGATGTCCTCCCGGTCGATCCCGCGGAGCAACAGCCCCACGTTGTCCCCCGCCTGCCCCTGGTCCAAGAGCTTGCGGAACATCTCGACCCCCGTCACCACCGTCTTCCGCGTGGCCCCGAGGCCGATGATCTCGATCTCCTCGCCCACCTTCACCACGCCCCGCTCGATCCGCCCCGTCACCACCGTCCCCCGCCCCTTGATCGAGAACACGTCCTCGATCGACATCAGGAACGGCTTGTCCACTTCCCGCTTCGGCTCCGGGATGAAGCTGTCCACCGCGTCCAACAGCTCGTAGATCGGCTGGTACTCCGGCGCGCTCGCGTCCTTGCTGCTCGACTCCAGCGCCTTCAGCGCGCTCCCCCGGATCACCGGCACGTTGTCCCCGTCGAACTCGTAGTCGCTCAGCAGCTCCCGAAGCTCCAGCTCCACCAGCTCCAAGAGCTCCTCGTCCTGCATCATGTCCACCTTGTTCAGGAACACCACCATCGCCGGCACCTCGACCTGCCGCGCCAACAGCACGTGCTCCCGCGTCTGCGGCATCGGCCCGTCCGGCGCGCTCACCACCAGGATCGCCCCGTCCATCTGCGCCGCGCCCGTGATCATGTTCTTGATGTAGTCCGCGTGCCCCGGGCAGTCCACGTGCGCGTAGTGCCGCGCCACCGTCTCGTACTCCACGTGCGCGATCGCGATCGTGATCCCCCGCTCCCGCTCCTCCGGCGCATTGTCGATCTGGTCGAACGCGCTGAAGTCAGCCATCCCCTTGATCGACTGCGCCTTCGTGATGGCCGCCGTCAGCGTCGTCTTCCCGTGGTCCACATGTCCGATCGTCCCCACGTTCACGTGCGGCTTGTTCCGGACGAAGGTTGCCTTGCCCATGTCTCTC
>Ga0326597_10000972_pt1 | contig 48033 bp, 41 predicted proteins | sample RVTome_12_FD_203789 | JGI IMG/M metagenome (GOLD analysis project Ga0326597, IMG submission 203789) | Soil microbial communities from uranium-contaminated site in the Upper Colorado River Basin, Wyoming, United States - RVT100D185 | ecosystem: Environmental > Terrestrial > Soil > Contaminated >...
AACCGGCACCCCGACCACCGGCCCGCCCCAAAAACCGCCGCGAAACCTCGCGGCATCCTCACCAGCGCAGACAAACCCCCGCTTCCTCTCCCCCGCTGAGCCTTAGCCGGGGAATGAGGGCGCGGCCGCGCGAGGGTGCGCTTTTCAAGCCCGCGGCCGCGCCCTAACCTGTAGATCGGGACGCGCGATTCGGGGGATGCGATGATCGATGTCGTCATCATCGGCGGCGGACACAACGGGCTGGTCGCGGCCGCCTATCTCGCGGCCGGCGGGCTCGAGGTCACCGTGCTGGAGGCCCGCGCCACCGTGGGCGGCGCGGCGGTGACCGAGGAGTTCCACCCCGGCTTCCGCAACTCCGTCGCCGCCTACACGGTCTCCCTGCTGCAGCCCAAGGTGATCCGTGACCTCGGCCTCGCGGACCACGGCCTCAGGATCGTCCCGCGGCGGCTGCAGAACTTCCTGCCGCTGCCCGACGGCCGTGCGCTCTCGGTCGGGCCCGGCCGCACCCACGAGGAAGTCGCCAAGTTCTCGCAGGCCGACGCGGACCGGCTCGATGCCTACGGCGACCGGCTGCGGGCCATCGCCGGCGTGCTGGGGGAGCTGGCGCTCGCCACCCCGCCCAACGTGACCGAGGGCGGCCTCGGCGCGTTTCTCGGCGAGGCGCTGAAGGCCGGGCGGCTCGCGCGCCGCATCGGCCGGCTCGGGATCGCGGGCGAGCGCGACCTGCTGCAGCTCTTTACCGGCTCGGCGGGGGACTTCCTCGACGGCTGGTTCGAAAGCGATCCCATCAAGGCGGTCTTCGGCTTCGATGCCATCGTCGGCCATTACGCGAGCCCCTACTCGCCTGGGACGGGCTACGTGCTGCTGCACCACGCCTTCGGCGAGGTCAACGGCGCGAGCGGCCAATGGGGCCACGCCATCGGCGGCATGGGTGCGATCACCCAAGCGATGGCGGCCGCCGCCGCCGAACGCGGCGCGGAGATCCGCATTTCGGAGCCGGTGCGCGAGGTCCTGATCGAAAAGGACCGGGCCGCCGGCGTCGTGACCGAAAAGGGCGAAGCGGTGCGCGCCCGGGCCGTCGTCTCCGCCCTCGACCCCAAGCGCCTGTTCACCCGCATGGTCGACCCCGCGGCGCTGCCCGAGGACTTCCGCGCGCGGATGGGGGCCTACCGGACGGGATCGGGCACCTTCCGCATGAACGTGGCACTTTCGGAACTGCCCAACTTCACCGCCCTGCCCGGCCGCGCCGCCGCCGACCATCACACCGCGGGCATCATCATCGCGCCGAGCCTCGCCTACATGGAGCGCGCCTGGTGCAACGCGCGCGCCGCGGGCTGGGCGCGCGAGCCGGTGATCGAGCTGGTCATCCCCTCCACCCTGGATCCGAGCCTCGCGCCCGAGGGCGCCCATGTCGCGAGCCTCTTCTGCCAGCACGTGGCGCCGAGGCTGCCGGGGGACGAATCCTGGGACGCCCGCAAGGAGGAGGTCGCCGACCTGATGATCGCGACCGTGGACGGCTACGCGCCCAATTTCCGGCGCGCGGTGATCGCGAGGCAGGTGCTCTCGCCCCTCGACCTCGAGCGCAATTTCGGGCTGACGGGCGGCGACATCTTCCACGGCGTGATGGACGCGGGCCAGCTGTTCTCCGCCCGGCCGCTGCTGGGCCACGCCGATTACCGCGCGCCGGTCCCCGGGCTCTACATGTGCAGCGCCGGCACGCATCCCGGCGGCGGCGTCACCGGCGCGCCGGGCCACAACGCCGCGCGGGAAATCCTCGCGGACTTCCGCCGGCGCCGCATCCCGTGAAAACCCGGGCGAGAGGAGGCCGAACGATGGGACGAAACTTCCGCTTCTGGGCCGGCATGACCGTGCTCGGACTGGTCGTCATCTTCACCATCCAGAACGTGACCGTGGTCGAGGTCACATTCCTGTTCTGGACGCTCAGGCTGCCGCGGGCGATCCTGCTCTTCCTGGTGTTCGCCGCGGGGGCGCTCTGCGGCTGGCTGTTCAGCCGCCTGCACTCGCCGGGCCGGCCTGCGAGCGGCCGCGATCGCCCGTGAGCCGGCCCGGCGGGTGGGGCGCGCCCCCCGCCTCAGTGGGGCGTGGTGTCGTAGCTCGTGAGCTTGATGAACTCGAGCCGCGTGCCGTCCGGGTCCCGGAAATAGACCCTCGGGCCGTTGACCGTGCCGCCCTCGCGGTCCTCCTCGTAGAGCACCTCCGCGCCGTGGGCCTCGAGATGCGCCTTGGCCTTGGCGAGCTCCTCCTCGCTGATCATGAAGGCGTGGTGCACGAGGTCCTTCTGGCCCTCGCGGTTGATCGGGGCATCCTCGGCGCAGAGCAGGATGCAGGTGCCGCCCGCGTCCATGAAGGAATGGCGCTTGCCGTCGGTGACGAGCAGCTTGAGGCCGACGACATCGCTGTAGAACTTCGTGCTCTTTTCCAGATCGGAAACCGGGATCGAGAAATGCGCGACTCCTTGGCACTGGACCATGATGGCCTCCCTTGCAGTGTTCGCCTTTGCGTTTCGCTTGGGCCCCCTTCGCCCCCGGCGGGTGACGCCGGGGCCAAGCCGGGGCCGCTTTCCCTAAGTAATCCAATTTCAGGACGCATCCAACCGCGAAGCGCAGGGGGGCGGCGGAAAGCCAGCGACCGCCCGCCGCAAAGGGCGGCGCGGATCTCGGCCAGAAATCAGATAAGCAAATAGTGATATTTGGAAAAAAAATTTGCCTCGCGGCGCTCTCCGCCCACAGGCTCTCGATTCCAGACAAGTTCGATCGAGCGGTGAACAGGCTCGATCGGTCCGTAAAAACGGGAGGCGCATGAACGTCATGATGAGAAGCTACGCCACGCAAACCGCCGCCGCCGCACTCGTGTCGGGGGCCTTCCTGCTGGGCACGGGCCTGGGGATATCCCCGGCCCTCGCCGCAGACTCCTACTTCAAGGACAAGAACATCAAGGTGACCATCCGCTCCAAGTCCAGCGGCAACTACAACTATTACGGACGCCTGATCTCCCGGCACATCGGCAAGCACATCCCGGGCAACCCCAACCTCATCGTGGCGAACCTTCCCGGCGGCGGCGGCATCGTCGCGGCCAACTACCTGGCGAGGCGCGCCAAGCGGGACGGGACGGAATTCGCCATCCTCTCGAGCAGCATCGCGATCGCCCAGCGCCTCGGCTACAAGGGCATCCAGTACGATGTCCGCAAGCTGATCCCGCTCGGCAACCCCGCCGACGAGGTGTTCGTCCTCGTCACCAAGCAGTCCTTCCCGGTCAACAACCTCTCCGAGCTCAAGGCCTCCAAGAAGGAGGTGCGGTTTTCCGCCACCGGCCTCGGCAGCGGCGCCTCGCAGATGATGGCGGCGATGAAGGCCGACGGCTTTCCCATCAAGATCATCTTCGGCTACGAGGGCACCTCGGAGAAGCTGCTGGCGCTGGTCCGCGACGAGGTGGACGCCACCGGAACCGGCCTCGACAGCATGGGCAACGCCAAGGGCGTGACCCAGAACAAATTCAAGGTCATCGGGCATATCGGCGAACTCGACGATCCCATCATGGCCCGCTCCCAGGACATGGTGAGCGTCATGTCGCCGAAACTGCGGCCGCTGATGGAACTGATGGCGGCGCCGCAGGTCGCGGCGCGACCGTTCTTCCTGCCGCCGGCGGTTCCCGCCGACCGGGTCGCCCTGCTGCGCGCGGCCTTCAAGAAGGCGATGGAGGATTCCGCCCTCGTCGCGGAGGTCAAGAAGGCCGGCATGCCGCTTCGCTTCGTCAGCCCCGAGAAGATGGAACAGCTCTATGCCAACGCCCTCAAGGTGCCCGACGACATCGTGAAGAGCATCGCCATCAGAGAGTAGCAGCCGGCCGGGCGAGCGGCTCCCGTCCGTCCCGCCGCCTGCAGGCGGGCCGCGCCGCATTTGCTGGGCGGGGCGGCATCCCGCCAGCCGGCGCGCGATGCCGCGTATCCCAGGCTCATCCCTCATAATCGGTCGGCCTGCCGGACGGGCGGGCCGTCGGTCGACGGTCAAAGGGCGAGGAGAATGGAATGGATCTCTTAGGCGGGGCTGATGTCTCCATGTGGGCCGCCGCGGGCGACGCGCTGCGCATCCTGGCGGATCCGACCCGCCTCATGTTCCTTTCCATGGGCTGCCTGTTCGGCCTGGTGTTGGGGATCATCCCCGGCATCGGCGGGCTCGCCGGCACCGCCATGCTGCTTCCCTTCACCTACACCATGGAGCCCGTCACCGCCTTCGCCTTTCTCCTGGGGCTGGGCGCGACCACGGCGACCGGCGACCCCATCCCGGCCGTCCTCTTCGGCGTGCCCGGGGGGGCCGGCTCGGCGGCGACCGTGCTGGACGGCCATCCCATGGCGAAGCGCGGGGAGGCCGGCCGGGCGCTCAGCGTCAGCTACATGGCGTCGCTGATGGGCGGCCTGATCGGCGCGGCACTGCTCGGCTGCACGATCCCCCTGCTCAGGCCCATGATCATCTACATCGGCTCGCCCGAGCTCCTCGGATTCACGATCTTCGGGATCTCCATGGTGGCCGCGCTTTCCGGAAACGCGCCGTTGCGCGGCCTGACCGTCGCCTGCTTCGGCATCATGCTGGCCATGATCGGCTCCGACCCGCGGACGGCCACGCTGCGCTGGACCATGGACAGCCTCTACCTGTGGGACGGCTTGCCGCTGGTCCCGCTGGTCCTCGGGCTGTTTGCGCTGCCGGAGCTCTGCGACCTCGCCATTGCCAGGACCTCGATCTCCTCGGGCGGCAAGCTCTCCATCGGGTTGGGCATGTGGCAGGGCATCCGCGACTGCTTCCGCCACTGGTTCCTGATCCTTCGCTGTTCCGCCATGGGCTCGGCCCTCGGCTCCGTCCCCGGCATCGGCGGGTCCATCATCGACTGGATCGCCTACGGCCATGCGCTCAGGACCGAGAAGGGGGCGATGGGATCGTTCGGCCACGGCGACGTCCGGGGGGTGATCGCATCCGAATCCGCCAACAACGCCAAGGAGGGCGGCGCCCTGGTGCCGACGGTCGCCTTCGGCGTGCCGGGCAGCGCCGGGATGGCCATCCTGCTCGGCGCTTTCATGACCCACGGGTTGACGCCCGGTCCGGACATGCTGACGAAGCACCTGGACCTCACCTACTCGATGGTGTGGTCGATCGCCATCGCCAACATCCTGGGTGCCGGGATGTGCTACATCTGGAGCAACCAGTTCGCGAAGCTGGCGACGCTGCGCTACACGCTGATTTGTCCGGTGGTCCTGACGATCATCTACATCGGCGCCTTCGAGGCATCCCGCTCGTGGACGGACCTCTACTTCCTCCTCTTCTTCGGCGTGTTGGGCTGGACGATGAAGCAGCTCAAGTGGCCGCGGCCGCCGCTGATCCTCGGCTTCGTCCTCGGCCAGCTCATCGAACGCTACATGTTCATCTCGGTCGAGCGGTTCGGCGCGGCGTGGCTGTTCCGGCCGGTGGTCATGGTCATGCTGGCCCTGGCATTGATGGGGCTGCTCGGCCCCTTCAGGCATGACCTGCGCGTGAGCGGCGGCTTCAAGGCGCTCCTCTCGCGCCTCAAGTCCGAGAAGTCCGTCCGGCCACGGTTCGAGCTTCGCGGTCTGATGAACGTCTTCTTCATCACCTTGTTCGGCGCGATGCTGGTGCAGGCGAACACCTGGCCCTCCCTCGCCAAGCTGACCCCGAGCATCGTCGGCGTTTCCGCGCTGATCTTCTGCGGGCTCAGCCTCGTCAATGAAATGTTCCGCCGGCAGGCCGCCTCCCCGCCCGGGCCCGCCCCTGCCCCGGCACGGGAGGGTGAGGCCGGGAGCCCGGCGGAGGGCGAGGTTCTCCAGGCCCGGCGGCACATGGACATCGAATCCGCCACCGACCACGTCTTGCCCAAGCTGCGCGTCCGGCGGGCCGGTGTGTTCTTCGGATGGCTCCTGGGATTCATGGCCTCGATGGCGACGATCGGGCTGATTCCGACGGTTCCCATCTTCGTGATCGCCTTCATGCGGTTCGAGAACCGGGAGCCCTGGAAGCTCGTCCTGCCCCAGGCCGTCCTCCTGACCCTGTTCATCTACGTGGTTTTCGACCGCCTCATGCACATCCCGTGGCCCGAAACCCTGCTCGCGACATGGGTGCCCGCCGTGGGAAGCCTCGGCATTCCAAGTCTCTAGGCCCGCTCTACCGAAAGTCATGCTCGACGAGATATCAGCCGCACCAATAACTGCATCGGAAAACGGTATTTGTCGGAACGACGGAGCGAGAGTTATTTTCGAATTCACGTCTTGGCACTGCTCGCCGCCGGCGCGCCGCGTCGGCTCGGCCGTATCTAACCTGGAGGAACGATCATGACCCTGACTGGATTCATATCCGCGGATTCGCACGTCAATGAGCCGGAAGACGCCTTTGCGCGGATTCCCAAGGCGCTTCGCGCGAAAGGGCCGCATTACGTCCAGGACCCGCCGGGCAAGAAGGGCCTTTACCTGATCATCGAGGGGCATAGCCCCGACCCGGTGGGCAACACCTTTCTCGCCGGGACCAACCGCGAGCCCAGCATCGTCAAGGACCGGGTGGAGAATTTCACCTGGGACCGCTGGCGCGGTCCGTGGGACGCGACCGCACGGCCGGCCGACATGGACCTCGACGGCGTCAAGATCGAGGTGCTCTATCCGAGCCTGAGCCGCAACCTCTATGGCTTGTCCGGCAAGGACACGCCCCTGCAGGTGGCCGGGCTGAAATCCTACAACGACTGGATCTTGGAGTACTGCGGGGCGGTTCCCGGCCGCCTCTATGCGGTGTGCCTGCTTTCGGCCATCGACATCGAGTGGTCGGTGAAGGAGATCGAACGCTGCAGCAATCTCGGCCATGTCGGCGCCATGCTCCCGGCCAACGTCCCGGCAGAGTTGAGCTATGCCGACCCGAGGTACGAGCCCATCTGGGCGGCCTGTGAAAGCCTCGGGTTCCCGATCCACTTCCACATCAACATCAAGCAGAGCGCCGACCGCGATTCCTACGAACCGGGGCGGCACGAGGAAAGCATGATCGACGTGGGCAACCGCCTGATGAACCGCTCCATCCTGGAGGGCCCGCGGCTGATGAAGGACATCCTGTTCGGGCTGGTGCTCGAGAACCATCCGCGCCTGAAGGTGATCTTCGCCGAGTACGAGCTTCTCTGGGTGATGCCGTTCCTGACCCGCCTCGACGCCACCGTCGAGCGCTACGGGCGCGAGCATCCGGACATCCCCCATATGACCACGCTGCCGAGCGACGCGATCCGCCGCCAGGTCTACTTCACCTTCCAGGACGACCCCGCCGGTGTCGCCGCGGCGGAGGTTCTCGGCCTCGAGGACAACATCATGTGGGCGAGCGACTATCCCCACGGCGGCGCCACCTGGCCGCACTCGAAGGAGATCGTCGCCAACCAGGTCAAGGACATGAGCGAAGAGCGGGCGAAACAGCTCGTCTGGGACAACGCCGCAAGGCTCTACGGGATTTCCTGATCCCCGTCAGGGCGGGAGCCGGCCGGGGCCGTGACGGTCCCGGCCGCGCCGCCGTCCGCGCGGCCCGCCGCGTCTTCCCTTCCCCCGACCACAAGGCCGCCATGGAACCTCACGGCACGGACACCACCCGCAACATGGCGCGGTTCGCCTGCGAATTCCGGCTCGAGGACGCCCCCGAGGGGGTGGCCGAGAACGCGAAGAACGCGATTCTCGACTGCCTCGGCGTTTCCGTGGCGGCCTCGGCGCACGATATGGGCCGCGTGGCGCGGTCGTTCGCCGCCGAAGCCGTCGCACCCGGCGCTTGCTCGGTCTGGGGAACCGGGATCAAAGCGGGTCCGCGGGATGCCGCGTTGCTAAACGGCATGCTCGCCCACGGGCTCGACTTCGACGATCTCAACCATTCCACGACCTACCTGCTGGCGGCCTCGTTCGCGGTAATCGAAGCCTACGGCCTTCCGGGACGCCGCCTCCTGGAGGCCATGATCGTCGGCCGCGAGGTCCGCTACGTGCTGGACGGCATTTTCGCCGACCGCCACGCGGGCATCGGGCCCGGCGCCCGGGGCTGGCACCCGACCGGCGCGCTCGGCTCCTTCGCCGCGGCCGCGGCGGCGAGCCGGGCGCTCGATCTCGACCTCGCCGGGACCACCGCCGCCATCGGATTGGGAGCGGGATCCTGCGGTGCGCTGACGCGGGACGGGGGCACGATGGCGAAGCCCTATCGGCCGGGGCACGTCGCGTCCGCCGGCATCGTCGCCGCCTTGCTCGCCAAGCACGGCGCGACGGCGGACGACGCGATCATCGAGGGGCGCGCGGGCCTGCTCGATGCGATCGGAATTCCCGAAGGGGTGGCCGTCGCCACGGGCTCGGACCTGGGGCGGAAATTCAATCTCCAATCGCCGATCAAGGCCAAGAAGTATCCCTCCGCCGCGGCCGCCCACGCGCCGCTCGAAGCGCTGCTGAGGCTGCGGGAGACGCATCGCCTCACGCCCGAGGCGATCGAACGCATCGAGCTCGATCTCAAGGCACGGACGGCGCTCCGCGATTATCCCGAGACGGGATTCGAAGGGCTTTTCAGCCTGCGCTTCTGCATGGCCGCGGGGTTTGTCCACGGCGGCCTCGGGCCCGGTCACTTTTCCAGCGCCTGCGTCAACGACCCCGCCGTGCAGGAGGTCATGCGGCGCATCGGCGACGCACCGGGGAGCCTCTCGGTCGAGGTGGTCCTGAAGAGCGGCGATAGGCTGATCGAGCCGCTCGGCGAGCGGCCGAGCCTCTCGACCCGGCGGGAGATCGAGGACAAGTTCCGCCGTTGCGCCGAAACCGTCCTTGCGGCGGCGCAGGCCGAGGCCGCGATCAAGGCTGTCGGGGACCTCGAGAACGCGCCTTCGATCCGCGATCTGGCCGAGGCGGTCACCCTCCGTCCGGTCGAGGCGCGGGGCGGATCCCGCGCCGCGGTAGGCTCTCGCAGCCTCTAGCTTCGTTGATATCGGCAGCGCGGCCTCGGCCGCGGGCCGGCTCAGGGAATTTCGGCCGCGGCCAGGCCCGAGGCTTCGTCGCGGGACTCTCCGGGAATCGGGACGGGCCGGGATTTCATCTGCCTCAGCGTTGCCACGAAATTCCGCGCGTTCGGCGACAGCTTCGCGCCGCGGGGATAGATGATGTAGGACCGGTGGCGGATCTCCCGCAGTTCGGGCACGTTGATGATGCGCATGTCGTCGAGTTCCAGATCGGATTCCATCGGCACGTCGAACAGGAGCCCGATACCGAGCCCCTTCTTCACGGCCATCTTCACGGATTCCCTCGCGTTGCATTGGAGGCTGATCATCACGTCGAAGCCCCGGGATTCCAGTTCCTGGACGGAGGGACAGTCCTTCTTCACGACCAGGGGATGGCTCGTCAGGTCGGCGAGGCTCATCGTTCCCTTGTGGAGGCGGCTGTTCTTGGGGACGAAGGCGACGGTTTCGTGCTCTTCATAGGGCTCGTAGAAGATCTGGCCCCAATTGTTGGGGCGGGTGATCAGCCCCACCTCGACCTCCGAGCCGAGGATGCGCTTTTCAATCTGGTCGCTGTGCGCGATGTCGAGGACGAACCGCACGTTGGGGTAGCACTCGCTGAACTCCGACACCGCCCTCGGCACGATGGTCGAAGACAGCGTGTTGTTCGCGGCGATGGAGAGGGATTCCGAACGGCTCGGCCGGGTCTTGGCCGTGAACTCGATCTCGAGCTTTTCCATCTGGGCCAGGATCGGACGCACCGCCGACAGGAAGGCCCGCCCTTCGTCGGTCATCGCGATGCCGTATCTCGTGCGGCAGTAAAGCTGGCGCCCGCACTCCTCCTCGAGGAGCTTCAATTGCAGGGAGACGGCCGGTTGACTCATATGCAATTCGTGCGCGGCCTTGGTGACGCTCTGGTGCCGCGTCACGCATTCGAAGATTTCAAGCTGGTGGAGCTTCATGGCGACCGTCCCCGCAGCGATGAACTCGTATTCTTGTCGTTGTGATAATGATGATGATACTCAATCGAATGATGGTGCGCAGATATAAGAAAAGTCAATATGGGCTACCTAAAAAGGCATATTTGCCACGGGACACCCAACGGAACGGCCGGATGCGCCCCGGGAATGTGGGGACGAGGGAGCGACCGACGGCTGAGGCCCGATCCGGTCATTCTACGCCTGACGACGCCGTCGCGCCGCCACCGACCAACGGACCCTATCCGTTCAGATGACGGGTTCGAGTGCAGGCCGCGCTTGCCCTCGCGGGGTCCGGCTTCTATATCTTCCGCCTTGCAGGTGCCTCGCGCCCCCTCTACGCCGGTGCCGCCGTTGCGACGCTCTATCTCAACGTTTTCGTGCTGGTCGCGCAGATGTTCCTGAAGATCCCTTCCCTTCATGCGCTGGCGCCGCAAGGATCGGAGCCGCCCTTCGCCGTCACCCAGGCCCTCGTCCTTCTCCTCTTCGTCGTCTTCGGGGTCCTGGCGGTGAGGCGTTTCCGTCCCGCGGGTTAGGGGCCATGCGCGGGGACCTTGCGACACGGGGCGGTCGGGGAATGATGCCGGCGGACGGCCGGTGGCGTCCCGATCATCGGAGCTCGGTCCGGGCGCGCCCGGCTCCATCGGACGTTTCACCCACCGCGAGAGACCATGCCCAGCGACAGCACTGAAGCCGCGGGATCGGCGGTTCGGCTCCTGCGGGTCGTGGACCGGCAGAGGGACCGGATCCGCGGCGATGGATCGGCCCCAGGCGCCGTCTCTCTGGTTCTTTACGGCGACTACCTCTGTCCCTACTGCCGGCGGTTCGGCCAGGTCATCCGGCGGCTCCGCGAGACACTCGGCGACAGGTTCGTCTATGTCTTCCGCCACTTTCCCAACGAGGATGCGCATCCGGGTGCGATATTCGCGGCGCGCGCGGCGGAAGCGGCGGGCGAGCAGGGCGAGTTCTGGCAGATGCACGACCGCCTCTATGGCGCGGAGCCGTCCCTCGGCCGGACCGAGGTGCTCGACATCGCGCAGTCCATCGGCCTCGACATGGCGCGGTTCGAAAGCGACCTGGAGAGCGAGCGGATCGCCGCGCGCGTCGAGGAGGACCGCGCGGACGGCCGGCGCAACGGCGTGACCGGCACGCCCACCTATTTCATCAACGGATTGCGCTACGACGGCGCCTGGGATTTCTACTCCATCCTCGAGGCGTTGGAGCTTCCCGTCGCCGTCCGTGTCCACCGCTCGGCACGCGTGTTCGCCAGCCTCCCGGCCGCCGGCGGCCTCGTGCTTCTGTTCGCGGCGGTCGTCGCGCTTGTCTGCGCCAACACGGCGCTCGCGCCGTACTACCAGTCCTTCATGGAGTCCTCGTTCAATATCGGCCCCCCGGGGAACCAGCTTTCCCTGACCACGGGGGGCTGGCTCTCCGAAGGGCTCCTTGCGATCTTCTTCCTCCTCGTCGGCCTCGAGATCAGGCGCGAGATCATGGTGGGGGCGCTCGCCGAGCTCCGCGCGGTGGTCTTGCCCGTGGTCGCGGCAATAGGCGGCGTCGTGGTTCCCGCGCTCATCTACCTGGCCTTGAATCGAGGATCGGCCGCCGTCGGCTGGGCCGTGCCCACCGCCACCGACATCGCCTTCACCCTCGGCATCCTGGCCTTGATGGGGGACCGGGTGTCGCCCGGCTTGAGGGTCTTCGTCGCGGCCCTCGCCATCGTCGACGACGTGATTTCGGTCGTGACACTGGGTATCTTCTATCCGCGAGAGATCTCCTCGATCTGGCTTGCGGGCTGCGGGAGTGCGGTCGTCCTTCTTCTTGTCCTCAACCGGGCCCGGGTGCGCGCCGGATGGCCCTACGCCGTGATCGGCGTCCTGCTGTGGCTGTCGCTGCACGCCACGGGCGTCCACGCGGCCCTGGCGGGAATCCTGCTGGCCGCCTTCCTTCCCACGCGCCCGGCCCCTGCCGCGGGGCCGCTTCTGGCACAAGCCGCCACGGCCCTTGCCGAGCTCGAGTACGCGGAAACCGCGGCCGAGAAGGCGGGCGGCGAGGTCCGGCGTATCCACCAGGAACCTCTCTGGGACTGGGCGAGCCGGAACCTTTCCGCGGCGAGCGAGCGGCTTCTGTCTCCCGCCGACCGGCTGGAGCGCGCCCTCTCGCCATGGAGCGCCTATCTGATCCTGCCGCTCTTCGCCTTCTCCTCGACGGGGATCAGCCTCGACGTCGACCTGTCCTCGCCGGCCGCCGGCGGCATCGTCGCGGGCGTCGTGGCGGGATTGGTGCTGGGGAAGCCGTTGGGCATCCTGCTCGCGTCCCTGCTCGCCGTCAAACTGCGCTTCGCCGTCCTGCCCGACGGCGTGACGGCGCGCAACTTCATCGGCGCCGCATGTCTGTGCGGCGTCGGCTACACCGTCGCGCTGCTGATGGCGAATGAAGCCTTCACCAGCCCGGAGCAGGCCGCCGTCGCCAAGGCGGGCGTCCTGCTGGGCTCCACCATCGCCGGCGTCCTCGGCGTGCTGGTGTTCCTTGTGGGCAGGCGGCGGCCATAGGCGCCGCGATTTCAAACGAAGGGCCGGGCAAGAGGCCAAAATGCAACACGACTTAGAGAACCGAGGGAGGACACGGATGGTCGGGAAGGTCGATGTGAAGAAGGAGTGGTGGGACAACATCTTCGCGCCGAGCTCGGCGCTCGCCGTCATCACCACCGTCGACGGGCAGGGGCGGGTCAATGCCGCCTCGTTCGGCACCTGCACCCGCGTGTGCCACGAGCCCGTCTATATCTCCTTCACCTGCGGGCAGGGGAAGGACACCGCGAACAACGTGCTGGAGACAGGCGAGTTCACCGTGAACCTGGTGCCTTTCGAGCAGGCCGTGCTCGACAAGATCGTGGTCTGCGGATTGGAGTTCAAGACCGGGATCAACGAGCTGGAGAGGGCCGGGCTCGGGCAGCTTCCGGCGCGGGTGCTCAGGCCGCCCAGGGTGGCGGAGTGCCGCAGCCATTTCGAGTGCCGCGTCGAATGGACCAAGCCCTGGGCGAGCCGAATGATGGTCTGCGGACGCGTGGAGGCGGTCAGCGTCGATTCGGACTGCATCGACGAGAGCGGCAACATCGTCTGGGACAAAGCCAAGCCCGCGCATTATTGCGGTCACCCATACTCGGGGATGTTCGTCCCGGCCTACGACAAGCCCACGCAATCCTATTGGCGCTACGACGGCAAGGACGAGGATTTCCGCGACGGGGTCGACTGGCGCAACCGCTACACCCGCGCGGAATGAAGCCGCCCCGGATACCGGGGCGCGGGCGCGGACTTATTCAAGGCTCCCGGGCACCCCCGTCGCGACCCGGCAGGCGCAGGTCGCGCTCGAATCGCCGCCATTTGCGGATGATTTTTCTGGCCGCAAGGAAGCCGATGTGAGTGCAGAACGGGATGAAATCGGTATTGCCGATATTGTCGATGATCACCAATCGGCGATCCTCCCGATCCACCCTGTTGTAGAGAATGTTCTTCGCCTTGATCGTTCGCGTGATGATGCGCTCCTCGATCAGGTAGTCCCTCAGGGAGTCGAGGGAGTCGCGCAACGAGGCGAGCTCGGATTCATCGAGCTCCCCCCTCAGGTAGCCGTCGAGGGGCCTCGATATGGTCCCGTCGTAGTCGCGGACCAGGTCGAACACGCTGCCAATGCCGAGATTGGTGCGGACGTGTCCGTGAAACCTCGGCAACAGGTCCCAACGGATCTTCCTCCGCATCAGGTGCCGGTAATATCGGACCTCCCGCCGGTTTTCCAGCTCGCCGCGCCCGAAAGGGATCTTTATGCACAGCATCTCATCCCGGGGGTCCACGAAACATTCCCGGTGATAGCCCGCCGCGAACCGGTCCGATGGATTGAGCTCGATCATGCTGGTCGGGTCGTCGGAAATCATCCGGAGTCGTCGGCCGGCCCTGTTCTTCCCGCGCCCGGGCGGAAGCCCGGCCTTGCTCAAGCGCGCTTGACCGCCGCCGCAAGCCGGACCGCCAAGCCAGTAGAACACAATCCGTCCTCTCGGTGAGGAATTTTTCCGCTCGACCGCTAATTCCGCTGCGCCCCGGTGCGCCGCTTCCTGTCGACGCATCGGCCCGTGCCGCTGTCCCTCAGGCTATGGCCGGGAACGGGAATGAACTCCCACTCATAGCGGCCATCGGACAGCGTCAGCTTGAGAACGCCCCAGGAGGTATTGCTGAAGACCTCGCTGCCGGTCCGGCCCTCGCTCCCGACCTTGTCCAACTTATGGCCGCCGGTTCCGACGATGAAGTTCCGAATACCGCGGGCGCGGTCGACGCTGCCATCCGGGGCGAGGGGCGCGAAACGCTCGTAGTCGTGATCATGGGCGGCGAGCAGGATGCTGGCGCCTGCCTCGTAAAGGAGCCGGTAGGCGCGGGCCATGGACTTGGAGTCTCCGTGCCGTCCCGAGGAGAAGACCGGATGGTGCCAGTACGCCAGGATGCAGCCTTCATCGGCGGAAGCCAAATCCGCCCGCAACCAGGCCTCCTGCGCCCGTAGCCCCAAGGGCGCGAGTGTGCTGTCGAGCGCGACGATGTGCCAGGCGCCGGCGGCAAAGCTGTAGGACGTCCGCGCATGTGTCGCCCGGTTCGCCTCCCCTTCGGGGTGGCGGCTCCAGCCGATCCTTGCACCATCGAAGACCCCGGCGTCATGGTTTCCGGGGACACGTGCGATCCGGTTCCTGAATCGTCCCCATGTGCGTTCAATACAATTGCTCACATCGGCTTGGCGGGCGAACGGGTAGGCGAGGTCGCCCAGCACAAGGACGGGACCCGCGTTGTGGCTCAGGAGGTTCGCCGTCTGGTAACCGCCGATGAATTGATCGGCGCCGCGCCACCAACTCAGGACCCTCTTCAGGATGGACAGGTTGCAGTCCGCGATGTCTCCGGCCGCATAGACCGTGACCGCAGGGCTATCTAGCTCGGCTGCGGAGGCCCCCGATGCCGCCGGCGCGGTTGTCCAAAGCACGGTCGACACGAAGAGGATGAAAAGGGACCGGCCGAGTCCCCTCGGGACAACTTTCTCCAAGCCCAATTCGACCGCCTTGCGGCAATCCCCCGTCGGAAAAAACCTTCCGCATCGTAGTCCCACGACCGGACGCCGGTATATCCAACTTTCGTGAGATACGCGCGCCCGAAATCCTCCATCCGTAGGAGAGATGCCGCGTCGTGGCGGGAATTCGTGGCATCCGCTCCCTGGAAGGGCGGACGCCGCCTCGGCCGGGGCGCCTCGCCGCCTCGATGCCGGGAAAGGGACGCCCGCGGCCGGATCAGCGCGGAAGGCTCTCGCCAGTCGAGCGAGGAATACCTTGAGAGCATCCGCGCCACGAACGCGATCCGCGACCGTCAAGGCGTCACCAAGCGCGAGGCCGCGTGACCCAGGCGTGACCCGGGAGGGTAGCAATGCCCGGTGTGATTCGCTCTAAACCAAAGGAAAGAAATGGTGCCCAGGGACAGGATCGAACTGCCGACACGGGGATTTTCAGTTTTCGCGGCTCCTCTTCCGATCTGTTCCAAGCGTTTCCCAACCTATTGTTTCATTTCCATGTTGCGGGCTTATTTGCAAAAATCCCTTGGTCTGTTGATCTGGAACATTTCGAGAATTTCCCGGTGCAATTACACAGGAAATACACATCCGGTTTGGAACCAACTTCGCCCAAAACCTCTCGTGCAAGCGGCGGAGTGGGGTAGGTAAACGAGAGCCGCTCACGCATGACCCGATGGCGACATTCGCCAATGAGCGCTCTGAGCCAACTCTCCCTTGACATAGCAAATGGCGAGGAACGAAGGCGGCCAAGCAGCGACACAAAAGACCCCCGGCAAGTGCCGGGGGCGCGCTCAAAGCCGTCTTGAGGCTCTTTCTGGCAGTAATCCTGCGGACCGGCGCGGGATACCCCGCCTTCATCGAACCCTACTGGGTGGGCCTCGTGGGGCTCGCTCCGGGGCGTCCGAGATTCGTGCCGCCGGACATGCCACTGCGGTAGGTCGGATCCTTGAAGGCTTTGCCCTTGTTCGAAGCGTTCTTGTACTTGTAATCCGGCAGGGCCTCGAGCTGGGATTTGGTCAAGTTTGTCCTGAGAATCTTGCCTTGCCCGAGCGTGTTGACGTCCTTCCAACTGATGGCGACGTTGCGCTCGCCCAGGCCGAGGAACCCGCCGATGCCGACGACCAAGGCCGTGACCTGGCCGTCGTCGTCGACGATCACGGATTCGACGTCGCCGATGGTCTTGCCTTCCATGTTCTGAAGGTCTTTGCCCATCAGCCCGGAAGCCTTGAAGCGGCCCTGCGACTGCATCCCGGCGCCGCCCTTCGGCTCCGTCATCGTCTTGGCACCAGAGGCTCCGGGGTCGGCAGCAAACACCGGCGCGCTGGCGAGGAGAGCCAACGCACCTGTCGCTGCGAACAAGGTATGTCTGTTGAGATTCATCGGTTCGCTCCTTCTATATCTGTCTAAAACCAATGCGCGACGTTCGGCTTATCGGCACCGCTGCTCGCGGTGCCTTGCACCGCGTCCACATCATTCATTCCAGAAACGCAAAACGCCGCAAAAGGTTCCGTAGCCCAACTCGATTACACCAGTTGCGGCCAGCCGTGCCGAGAGCGCCGGAATCGCAGATCCACGGACCTCCGTCGTCCCGAAACTGGAGAACACCTGGCATCACCGATGCCACTCCTTCGGGCCCATGACGATTACAACGGAAGAGCATCCTGCCGACACGACCGTGCGTGGCGAGCCCTCCTTCGGTTCGCACGACTCCAAGGCCCATTCCCCGGGCTGGGCAACCGCAAGTTTCGGCCTCATCGGAGCCGTTGCCGAATCACTTGACTTTCCTCGCGAGGAATCGCTGCGCTTTTTGCAGCTGGTGATAGCAGGCGGCCTCCCGACCCTGCTTGGCCTCCGCCCGCGCGGCCATCAGCGTGGATTGGAGGGTGACGCGGTCGGACGGGCTCAACACTGTGGACTTCTTTGGGGGTTGATTGGGCGGAACGGCTGGCACGTCGGGAAGATTCGTGAGTCTCTGATCGGTGCCCTTGGGCGGTTCGGTGACGCCGTGACTCTCTGTAGGCGGCGGTTCAACCACGCCAGGCGAACCCAACTTTTCCTTAGGGGTTGGCCGTGGCTTCACCGGTCCGGCGCCGACATTAGGGGGATCGACCGCGAGGCCGTAGGTTTTCGCCATCCCATGCACCCCCTCCAGACAGGTCCCGGCAACGGCTTGCACGGGGTGCATCGCGAGAGCGCCATAACCTATGGCCAAACAGGTCATCAGGCATCGAGACCCGTGAGTAATGCGGCGCAGCATCATCATGGTACCAGCCTCCATACGAGATGAAAGGGCTTTCCGGCATTGCGAAAGACAAACGCTCAGGAAAGCGAACGGTTCTCGATCCGGCCGTTAAATTCTACTCCGGGGCGCCGTTGATCATGCCGGGGGACAATTTGGTCCGCGCGCTGCAGGGTCGGCAACGGCGCAAATTCTTTTCCGAGGAACCATTCGGCACGAGCCGCGTTAAGGACTGCGTCCGCTCGGAGAGACGCCAATCCGATCGGTCGAAGCGTAGCGACAGAGGTGCGGGAATAAATCCTGGGCTTGGAGGTCTCATCTTATGACGAGGTTTTTGATCAGTCTTCGCTTCGGCGGCCAAAGTTCAACACTGATGGGACATGCGGCCTGGCCCGCACATCCGATTAATGATCTGAAGAGGCGAGGATAGATATGCCCTAGCCAACACCAAGAAGCCATGTCCGCTGGTTCAAGCCCTTATTCCGGATGGCCCGATCGTCATTCACCTCGCGACGGTCATGCAGGTGCGGATCCCGACGCGGCCAAGATCATCGCGAAGTTCTGAGTTTTCGCATCCCATCCTTCTTTCCGTGGAGCGCCTCTCCCAATCCATTACGAGCACGTCACCATGCTGCCACTTGGAAACAGCGTCGCTCGGGGGGGCGATTTCGTAGAGGATAGGTTCAAGCCGACGGTGGGTCGTTGGCAGGTCTCTTTCGTTGTGGCCTTCGCCTATGGCGGCGCGATTTGCCTCCTTGTCGCCTACCTTCCGGAAAATGTCTTCGACTCCACCTCCCACGTTTTCATCCTGTCCATCGGCCTGATCGGCCTGTGGCGCTATGGCTGGTGGTTCACGCACATGGTTCGGGGCGTGATCTATCGCCGGATCACGTTTCCCAGGTTGCGCCGTGCCGCGGACCAGGTGACCGAGCGGGGTTTCAAGCCCAACCATGTCTTCGTCCTCTGCACCTCCTACAAGATCGATCCGGAAGTGACCTACGCCGTCTATGAAGGACTGATCCGCAACGCACTCGACTACCAGGTCCCGACGACGGTGTTCGCGGCCATCACCGACCGCACCGATGTGGAGGTCCTGAACCGCCTCCTGCAGGACTACGGTTCACCGGACGTCATCGAGATCCGGTACATCTACCAGCGCGGCGACGGCAAGCGCAGCGCGATGGGCGACGTGCTGCGGGCGATCGCCCGCTGCCATCCTGGCCCCGATGATCTGGTCGTATTCATGGACGGCGACATCCGGCTGCCCGCGACCACGTTTCGCCGCACCATGCCGTTCTTCCTGCTGGAGGATGATCTCGGGGGGCTGACGACCGACAACCGGGCGATCGTCAAAGGAGACGACCTCACCAAGGAATGGTACGACTTGCGCTACGCCCAGCGGCACCTGTTGATGAGCTCGACGTCGCTGTCCCGGCGGGTGCTGGTTCTCACCGGCCGCTATTCGGTGATTCGAGCCGATCTCTGTATCCGCCCGGATTTCATCGCCATCGTGGAACAAGACCAGCTCTCCCACCGGCGGTTCGGCACTTTCCGGTTCCTCTCGGGCGACGACAAATCGACGTGGTACTGGCTGCTCAAGCACAATTGGGCGATGCGCTACGTCCCCGATGTCCGCGTTCTGGGCTTCGAGGAACTTCCGGATCTTGATCGGTTCCTGAGAAGCACCACCAATCTGATGCGCCGCTGGTTCGGCAACATGTTCCGGACCAGTGGGCGGGCTATCCGCCTGGGACCGCGAGGCATGGGATTGTTTACCTGGTGGTCCCTTGTGGACCAACGACTTTCCATCTGGACCACGTTGATCGGCCCCACCGTCGCGGTCGTGCTGACCGTTTTCGTCCGCCCCTCCTTCGGCCTTGCCTATCTTCTCTGGATCATGAGCACGCGCCTCTTGGCCTCGATCCTGCTGGGACTCCCCCGCGGACGCGTCAGTCCCCTCTGGCCCATACTGCTCTATTACAATCAGGTCGTCGGCGCCGCACTGAAGAGTCACGTGAGTTTCCGCTTCAATCAGCAGACCTGGATCCGGCAAGGGATCAGCTCGGTCGAGGCGGAGACGCCACGCCAGGCCATGGCGGTCCGGCGGGAAAGCGCCGTCCTGCACACGGCCGCGACCCTCGGCCTAGTGGCGGCGGTTTCGTTTGTGAGCGGTGCCTTGCCTTTTCCCGACCACCGCACATGGCAGTCTTTCCTTTGGGGGCGCGAGTTCCGAACCGACGATTTCTGGATCGCTTCCGCCTTGCGGGAGAAAGGCGAGTCTGGCTCCCTGCTTCTACCGGGCAAGAAGATCGTCGCCCACTGGAACACGCTCAAGGCCAACGGCACGGCCCATCTGCGCGGCGCCGGCGTGGGCGTGACTGAACTCCACCTCGCTGGCCTTGCCAGGCTTCCGAGGTCAGCCCCCGCCGCGAACCTCGGTCACGCGGGGTGGCTCAAGCATTGCGGTAGAGGTGCCGACGCCTGCCGTATCGGACCCCACGTCACACTTAGCAACCTGACACTCCATGTTCAATCCGGCACTGCGGAAACGAGAGAGGATTAGATGGCGGACCCCACCAAGGACCTCGTCGAACCCCGGATCATCCACCACTGGCATGACCACGAGACAACCCCCTCCAGCCGAGATTTACCCATCCGGAACGAGCGGCGGGACGAGCGGATGCATATTCGCGTGCGCCTCCCCTTCCACGTGACGATCGGTCGGAAAAAGTATGCGGGACGGGACATATCGGTGAGCGGGTTGAGCACCGCCGATCGGACGAATGTCGATGAGGGCCGTTCCGTCCAGTGCGAGATTTCCGTGCGATGCAACGGGTTCCGGGCCACGTTACCGGTGACGCTCCGCGCGTTGGACAGCCGGCGGGACCAGGAATTCCAAAGGTTCGAGATTGTCGACATCGCCCACGCCGAGGCCGGAATCCTTCAGCGTCTCATTCACGCGCGGCTCTCCGGAGTCCACCTGACCCTGGACCAACTGGCGGCGACCGAGGATTCACAGACCGTCAGAAACCGCGTGAAGACCGCCATCGACCCCCCCAAGGCCACGTCCAGCCTCGTCCGGTTCGTCGGGACACTGGCGGTCATCGGAGTTCTCATCCTCGGCTTGGGGGCTGCCCTGTTCGAGCGGCTGTTCGTCATTCAGCCCAACTTCGCAGCCGTGACCGCGCCGGAAATCAAGATTTTCGCGCCCGCAGACGGCGACCTCGCGCCGCATGAGCATGATCCAGGCGATGTGGTCAAGCGCGACCAGCCCTTGATCAGGATCGAGGACCGGGAGGCCAAGGCTCAGTTGGTGCTGGCCAGGGCAACCCTGAAATACAACGAAAACCTGATCGCGAACCTGCGCGAGAGCATGAAGAAGGGAAAGGGGGGAAGCGTCACGATCACCACGGGCGGCCCCGAGTCAGGCAGTGCCCCGGCCATCGTGAAATTGACACCGCTCCAGGTGCGCACACGAATCAAGGAGCTTGAGACGGCGCTCTTGTTCACCAAGGCGAAGGTCCGCGCCCTCGAGGCCCGCATGGCGAACCGCACCATCTATTCGCCCTGCGATTGCATCGTCTACTCGATGCGTTCGGGCGACGGGGGGTATTGGGTGCAGAAGGGATCCTTGATTGCCAAGCTAATCGAATCCAATCCCAAATACATCAAGGTCGAAGCCCTGGTTCACCTGAACGAGATCAGCCGCATCGAACCGAACGACCGTGCGGAGGTCATCCTGCCCACCACCGGCGAGTCCCTTGGCGCCCGGGTCACGGCGATCCAGCTTGACAGCCAGAACATCGAGCGAGCGGGTTTCCCCCAGTGGGCCCGTCAGGACATGAGCCATGGCAGCGTCATACTCGCCATGGAGGATCCATTGCCGCCGAGCCTGGTGGGCCATCCCGTGGAGGTTCGATTCATCGATACCGATTCCCTCGGCGGACGGTCCCTGGCCTACCTTTTTCAGCTGGCCAACGATCTCATGAGATGGGTCACCGAACCCATAACGGCCGCCGTCACGCAGCGCTCACTGAAATCGGACCCCAGGCAGGACACGAACGTCAGGCAGCGCGCAGGACACCGAGAAATTCGACGCAACCGAAAAGGACTGGAGTGAGCGATGAGAATTGCAGTGGTAGGCGCCGGCTACGTCGGCCTTGTTTCGGGCGCATGTTTCGCGGAGCTGGGCTTCGAGACCTGGTGCATCGACAAGGACGAGGAAAAGATCGAGTCCCTTAAGCGTGGGGAGATGCCGATCTTCGAGGCGAACCTGGAAGAGATCGTCGTCAGCAACTTCGAGCAGGGCCGCCTGCACTTCACCACATCGATGGCCGGAGGCATTCCGCAGGCCGACGTCGTGATTCTTGCCGTGGGCACGCCCGAGCGAGAAGACGGAAGCGTCGACCTCGACAGCGTATTCGGCGCGGGACTGGAAGTCGCCCGGCATTTAGAGGGAACCACCATCATTATCACCAAGTCGACCGTGCCCGTCGGTACCTCGCGTTCGCTGTACCGCAAGATGCGAGAGGCCAACCCGGTCGCCGATTTCGAAACCGCGTCCAATCCTGAATTCCTGCGCGAAGGCGAAGCAGTGATGGACTTCATGAACCCCGACCGCATCGTCATCGGTGTCGCATCGGAACGAAGCGCGGCCATCCTGCGCCGCCTCTACCGTCCACAACAGCTCGTGGGCGTGCCCATCGAAGTGATGAGTCCGGAGACCGCAGAGCTCACCAAATACGCCTGCAACAGCTTCCTGGCTACGAAGGTCGGGTTCATCAATGATGTCTCCGACCTGTGTCAGGCCGTGAACGGGGATATTCGGCAACTCGGCAGAGCGATGGGGCTCGACAGCCGGATCGGGCCTAAATTCCTGGAACCGGGGCCGGGGTTCGGCGGCTCGTGCTTTCCAAAGGACACCAAAGGCTTCGCTCTTATGGGACGGGATGCCGGTGCGCCGCAGAAGATCGTCGAGGCCGTCATCGGAGGCAACGCGCAAAGGAAGCGGGAGCTGGTCAATCACGTGCGGGCCGCCTGCCGCGGCTCACTGGCAGATCGCCGCGTGGCGGTGCTGGGACTGACCTTCAAGCCCGATACCAACGACGTGAGGGAGTCGCCAGCCCTTGAACTGTTGCCCGCACTGGCAGCCGAGGCTGCTGAAGTCCGGGCCCACGACCCGCGCGGAATAGCGTCCATTGCAGCGGTACTGAGCATTCGATCGATCAAATACTGCGCCGACCTTTGGGACAGTCTTAAAGGCGCGGATGCGCTGGTCATCCTGACCCAATGGGCGGATTACCGGTCGCTGGACTGGAATCTCGTGCGGAACGCCATGCGTGGGACGGTGATCGTCGATTTCAGGAATATCTGCGATCCGGAACAAGTGACGGGATGCGGCCTCGATTACCACGGCATCGGGGTGAAGCCGGCACCGGCGAAAGAGCCTGCCCAGCCCAGCGTGGCCGCCGAATGAATGGGCGGACGAGAATGCCTTCACGGGATCGGAGGCAGAGGTGTCGCCGATCCATAGGGCCGGCCCACCGGGCCCTGGTGTTCCTCTGCACGGCAGGGATTCTCATGGGCTGTGCCCAGGGTCATTCGCTGGCGGAAAGCGAAAACGTCGGGCCAAGGTCGGCATTGCGAACATGTTCTCAACGGCTGCCGTTGGTGCGGAACGTGAAGATCGATCCCTCGGTGACAAGTCTCCAAGCCCTGAAGTTCGCCTTCGACGCCAAGCGAACTATTGGAATCGACGAAAATGTCCAACTCCGCCCCACGGTCGATGGAAAATCCGCATTGATCAGGGTCCACTACCCGAAGGGCTCCACGAGTTTCAGCGCCACGAAACAGGGGCGCCCCCTCGGCGGCGCATCGTTCTATTCGCCATTTTCCCAGAGCAAGGTGCTTTGCCTGCATTACCGGGTGCGCTTCCCCCATGACTTCAGATTCGTGAGGGGTGGAAAACTGCCGGGCCTTTACGGAGGATCCGCGCCTTCGGGCGGCAAGGCGGTCACGGGAATGGACGGCTGGTCCGTCCGCCTGATGTGGCGCATGGGCGGCGAAGGGGAACTTTACGAGTACATCGCCAATATGGATGAGAAATTCGGGCTCAGTGTCGGGCGTGGCGTATTCACCTTTCCCCGCGGTCAATGGATCGATATCGACCTTGAAGTGGTCATCAACGAGCCCAGTCGTGCCGATGGCGTTGCCAGGCTCTGGATCGACGGGCGCGCGGTCATCGAACAGAACGATATCGTCTTTGCAGCGCAAGAGACCCCCTTCCAGGCCGGCTTGATGTTCAGCACGTTCTTCGGCGGCAGCGACGAAACCTGGGCGACGCCGAAGGACCAGTATATCGATTTTGGCGATTTCCGAATGTATGCGGGAAACAGCCGATGAGCCCCCGGCGCCGGATCGTGATTCTCGCGGCGGGCCTGGCAATCGCCCTCATGGGAGGCGTGGGCGCACCACGGCAAGCCGCAATGGCCTATCCGACCGTCGATGAAGGTGAGGACCTCGAATTCGGCGTCTACAAGGTGACGAATCCCGATGAGTCCTATTTTGATGTGGCGACACGGATGAAGGTCCTGGCCGGAACCGACGATCCGCAGCTTGTGCAGCTCAAGGAGAAAGTCGCCATGGGTCTGAGCTGCAGGGCCCTGAAGGCCAAGCCCATTCTCGACGGTGAAGTGACCCAGCCGTCTTTCTATGACAGTCCCAAGGAATGGAAGTTTGCGTCGGAACCGTTCCTCGCATTCGAACAGCAGATGAGCCAGTTGGCGGGCGCATGGGTCGCCACGGGGGATCCCTATTTCGCAAATTGCCTGGTGGAAATCCTGGACCGCTGGGCGGAAGCCGATGCCCTCAACAACATCAGCTACAGCACTCGGCGCCCTCAGGTATGGTACTCGGTCGAGTCGATGATCTTTTCGGCAGCCCTGGCCTATTCAACGGTCACAGGCAAGATCGAGATTCCCGCCGAGCGCCGGCGCAGGATCGATCAGTGGCTGAAAAGAATTGCGAAACATCACTTTAGCTTCAAAGGCAGCGTCCCCAGTTGCTGTAACAACCACTACTACCGGCGATCGCTCTACATGACGATCGTCGGCGTCATCGCCAATGACGATGAGATGTTCCAGACCGGTCTCAAGTCCGTGGTGTCGGCCTTGAGCGATACAGACGAGCGCGGCGCATTCGGATTCGCATTGAGGCGCGGATGGCGCGCCATCCACTACCAGAACTACAGCCTGCTGTACGTGGTGATGACCATGCAGGTCGCATATCGGCAGGGCTACGACCTGTTCAAGATAAGGGTGAATGGCCAGACGATTCGAGAAGCCGTCTTATTCCTGTTGCGAAGCCTGGAATACACTTACGCGGTGCCCGGACTCCCATCGGGCGAGCAAGATCTCGCCTTTACCAACGATCCCCAATATTTCGCCTGGATGGAAATTTGGCTGCGCCATTTCGACAATCCCCGCATTGAAAGATTTGTTCGTTTGCACAGGCCCGTGTTCAACCGCAGTGCCGGCGGTTATCTGACGCTCTACTTCAAGAAGCCCGAAAGCCCACGGCAGCAGTTACGTCACCAGATTGCAAATTTCGAGATACGCCGAAAGACCGCTGTCGAAATTGGCGCGCGGTACCCCGTTCTTGAAATGTGGAAGTATTCCCAATGACCCTCAGATCTGCATTCCCGGCCAATCAGTCCCGGTCTTCGATCGCCTTGCTGTGCATCCTCGCGGGCCTTCTGATCCTATCGGGCTGCGGCAGCGACCCGGTCAGGCCGCTTCCCTTCGAGCGGGCTTACACAGCGGTTTGGTTCACGCGATCAGCGGAATCCAGCTCCGATTGGGAAAGGTCGCAATTCAAGGAGGCCCACGAATCCGCGGCCGGGCCCGAAGCGATTGAAAGGTTCCGGGCGCTCGCCAAGGACGGCATTCCCGAGGCCGCCTATGAACTGGGCAAGGCCTACCGGTACAGCCATGGTGTCCGGAAGGACCTCAAGCTTGCCGCCCAATGGTTCATGGCGGCGGTGTCCCGGTCGAACAGCCGCTGGCCCCATGCGTCGTACCACCTCGGGACGATGTTTCTCGAGGGTAAGGGCGTGCCGCGGAATCTGGACCTGGCCAGACGGCTGCTGCAACAGGCGTACGAAAATGAAATTCCGTTGGCAGCGATGCCGCTCGCGCGCATCTACGCCGAGGGCCAGGGCGTGCGACGCAATACGCAGCGCGCCGCGATGCTGGCCCATCAAAGCGCTAAGGCCGGAAATCTCGACGCTTACCTCTGGCTTCTGCGCGCCTACCGGCCGAACGGCGTTCTGGGCAGGAATCCTGTCCAGACCAGGGACCTTTTCAAGAAGGCAATGACACTTGCGGAGCGGCAGGTGAACGCCAATAACGACCCCCACGCGATGGGGGTCCTGGCCATGATCCATTACGAGGGATTGGGCCGGCCGAAGGATTTCGACGGGGCGCTGGGCTGGCTGAACCGCGCCGCCCGCGCGGGGCGGCCCCACTATCTCGTCAAATTCGGCAAGGTCTTGCTCGAGGGATCCGAATACCACACCGCCAACCCGAACCGGGCACTGGTCGTCTTGAAGCTCGCGGCGGGAACTTATCGGCAGCCGGATGCGATGGTCCTGATCGCGAGAGCCTACCACGAAGGCCTCGGCATATCGCGAAACGCTTCGAAAGCGCGGTCCTGGTACGAAAGAGCCATCGGGCTCGGATCCGCGGAGGCACAATATGAGTACGGAAATATTCTTGCGGATCAGAGAGACAAGCCCAAAGCAGTCGCCCGCGGCGCGGAACTGCTCGAGAACGCCGGACGACTGCTCGACCATCCGAACGCTTGGGCAAAGCTCGGCCAGATTCACCTGGAAAAGGCGTTTCCCGGCGCCATCCCGTCGAAAGGAGTGAATTTTCTTCGGCGTGCCCACGATGCAAAGGTGACCTATGCCACGGCTCTCCTGGGCAGGGCCTACCTCGAAGGAACTGGCACCAAGCCGGACCCACGCAAGGCGGAAACGCTTTTGCGTCAGGCCATGGATCAAGGCCACGCGGGCGCACTGATGGACCTGGCCCGAGCTTATTTGGACGGCAGTGTTCTGCCCCACAGACCACTGGAAGCGAAAAAATTGCTGGAGTCCGCAGTCCGGAAGAAGTTGGACGGGGCCGAACGGCTCCTGGGAGGCGCCCTCCTTTCAGGCAAGATCCCTGGAGATCCGCTTAGGGGGATCAGGATCGTCACCGCATTCGCGCAGAACGGCGACACCTCCGCCATGATGGAACTCGGCCGTGCGCAGCGCGATGGCGTGACTATTCCCCGAAACGTCGATAGCGCCCGAATGTGGTTTCGAAAGGCCATAGACGCAGGCGCCCCGGATGCCAAGGAAGCCCTCGGCGCCATGCTTTTCGCCATTGGAACCCAGGGGCCACCGATTCTCTCGCATCTTGAAGAAGCCGCGGCCCTTGGCCATGCGGGAGCCATGTCTGTCCTCGGCACCATCCACCTCAAGGGCGACGGCGTCGACCCCAACCCGGTCGTCGGCGCCATGTGGCTGCAGCGCGCGGCGGCACAGGGCAACCTGAATGCCGCCGCCACCTTGGGCATGGCCTACATAAACGGGGCCTACGGCCTCGACCGTGAGCCGGAGACAGGGCGGCAGTTCCTGCAGAGGGCCGCCTACGGGAACAACGTGATCGCCATGCGTGAGCTTGCCAAAGCCCTCATCGCGCCCAAGAGAAAGGGAATTCCACGCGACCCGGAGCAGGGACTCGAGTGGTTGAGGAACGCCGCCACCCAGGGCGACGCCGAGGCGATGCGAATCCTCGGCGTTACCTACCTTCAAGGCATGAAAGGCATCAATCCGAACCAAGAGAACGCGAAAATCTGGCTCACCCGGGCCGCGGAGAAAGGGGAGGTGTCCGCGCTGACCGCCCTCGGCGGTGCTTACCTGGACGGCAAGGGCCTGCCCCGCCGGCCGAGGACGGGTCTTCACTATCTCGAGCGTGCGGCAAGGGCCGGCGACGATACCGCCCTCGCCTATCTCGGGTCGTTCTACATGAACGAACGTTTCGAAGACGAGGCTCCCGACCGAACCAAGGGATTCAAGTATCTCCAGGCCGCCGTGCGGAAGGGGAATGTCGGCGCCATGGCGGCGCTTGGCCGCGCCTACATTAATGGCGACCTCGGCGACAGGCAGATCAAAAAAGGCACGCGGATGCTCGTCAAGGCCGCGCAGCGGGGTCACGAGTCCGCGCGTTATGCACTGGCGGAAGCCTATCTGCAGGCACAGGGCCTGGAAAAGGCCAACAGGGACTACGCCCAAGCTTGGCTGCAATCCGTGATCGCGGGCGATTCCGAGCTCGCGGTCCAGACCCTCGCCGAAATGCTTGCTGACTCCGACATCCGGATTCCGGAAATTCACGCCGAACGGGGAGCAACCTTGATCGGCGATCGACGCCGCTCCCCGGGCGGAAGGTGATTGCCGGCGCCTTACTGGCGGAAGGCCCGGAACATGGCGTCCGCCAGGGGGCGAAGGAGAGCACCAAGGAGCGTGTATTCCGAGGAAACGATGACTGCTTCCGCCGGCATGCCCGGGTACAAGGGATTCTTACCCTTCAGTGCCTTCGTCGACTCGTCACTCAGGCGGATGCGCGCGCGATAGTAGGTCTCGCGCGTCCGTTCGTCCCGGTGCGTGTCCGGGGAGATCCGCGTCACCTTGCCGTCCAGGATCGGGCTTGAACGGTAAGGTAGTCCCGCCAAGCGAATGCGCGCGGCCATCCCATTCTGAACCTCGTCGATGTCGGTGGGGCGGATGCGGACATCAACGGCCAAGGCGTCCTCCGTCGGTACGATATCGAGGATGGGAGCGCCCGGTGCTATGACGCCGCCCTTGGTGACGTAGTTCAGGTTCATGACCGCGCCCGAGATCGGTGCCACCACGTCATGGCGCGTGAGTTTATCCCTGGCGATGACCAGTTCCCGTTCCAGCTTCATGCGTTGTTCCGCGATCTCGGTCACCGCATCCGCCCAGGCCTTGATGTTGTTTTGCCGCAGAGCGGCAAGCTGCATATCGGTTTCAGCGATAACCTCCCTGGCTCGGGCGATCTCCCCCTGGATTTCCGCGCGCTTTCCTTCCAGGTTGGATCGCTCCTTGCGAAGATCGGTCTGTCGGATCTTGGGGACGTAGCCTTTCGCCACCAGCGGGCCTATATCCCTGAGCTGCCCCAATACCAGTTCGAGTTCCGCCCTGCGCGCGGCATCCCGCTTCCCCAGGGCCGCGATCAGCGTCTCCTGCTGGTGAGCGCGCTGGCGAAGCACCGACGATTGGCCGTGAAGTGCGTCCCTTTCGCTCAGGAGCAGCTTCTTCTGCAACTCCACCATGGCAGTAAGTTCCGGATCGCCTGAAGCGGCCTTACGGACCTTTTCAGGCACGTCCCAGCTCTGCGCATCGGCCCGCAACGCGGCGAGCCGCGACTGCCTCGTCAGCAGTTGAAGCAGCTGCCGCTCCAGCGCATCCGCTCTCTGGCGGTCCACCACGGATTCCAATCGAAGGAGGACCTCACCTTTAGTGACCCGATACCCTTCCTGCGTCAGGATCTCGGACACGATGCCGCCGTCGAGATGCTGCACGGTTTTCCGATCGGTCTCCCCCGCGACGTGCCCGCTGGCCAGGACGCCGCCTTTGAGCGAGACGAACCCGGCCCACAGGCCGAAACCGACGAGTCCGAAAAGGATCACCAGGACGCCGGCAAGGACAGGAGCACGAGTCGAAGGGACGGCCTGGGAAGTTGTGCGGGATTCATCCCGCGGTATCACCGATGATTCCGTCAGATCTCCAGCCATGAGAAGCTGCTCCGATCACGCAGCAGGCGGCGCGGCCCGCGAGGATTGGATCAAATCCGCCGTGCGGCGGGGAATTTCCGGCGTGCTCGACCGCGGGCCGAATCCTGCCTTCCTGCCCTCATTGAGCACGAGGATGAAATCCGCCTGACCGGCAAGGCGCACACTGTGCCCAATCAGAACGACAGTAGCGCTCTCGGACCTCAGGATGCCCACCGCGCCAAGGAGCGCACGTACTCCATCCCCATCGAGACTGGCATCCGGTTCGTCGAGAACGACGAGGCGGGGTCGTCCATACATCGCCCGGACGAGACCGATCCACTGCCTCTGTCCACCGGAGAGGTTACGGCCCTGGTCGACGAGGGGAGTATCGTAACCGCGAGGCAGGCGCAGGATCATGTCATGGGCACCCGCACGTTTCGCGGCATCCACCACCGCTTCGGGATCCATCGGCCCCATGCGCGCGATAGCATCGGCCACCGTTTCGCCGAGCAATTCCACGGTTTGCGGGAGATAGCCGATATGGGGAGAAAGGGTTGCGCGGTTCCAGATTAAGACATCCGCACCATCGACCCGGACATGGCCGTCATCGGCGGCCTGTATCCCGACCAGAAGCCGGGCCAATGTCGACTTGCCCGACCCCGAGGCGCCGATCACCGCCAGGACCCGGCCCGCCTCCAACGTGAACGACAGAGCGCTGAGGGCAGGCCTGTCCATGCCGGGCGGCGTGAAGGTCGCGGACTCCACCTCGATCCGGCCGGACAATGCCGGCAGGGCCATCCCCTGGACCCGCCGGGGGGGCGAGGAAACCGCCTGTTTCACCCGCCTCCATGCCGCCAACGCGGAACTGGCCTGGCACCAACCGGCGATGGCGCTCTCCATTGGGGCGAGGGCGCGGGCGATTATGAATGTCGCCGCGACCATGGCCCCCGGACTGACGGCATGGCTCACGACCAGCACCGCCCCGGTTCCGAGAATCGCGATCTGGGCGACCAGCCGGAACGCCCGGCTCGCCGCGACGAGGGCCCCGGAACGTTCGCTCGCGCGGAGCGTCTCGGATTGCATGTCGTAGTATCGCGTTTGCCACCGGTCCAGGACCCGAGCGGCCATTCCCAAGGCGTCGATGCTGTCGGCCTGCCGGATGCCACGATCGATCCATTGATGGGCCCGCCGCGCGCTTTCCGCACCCCTTTGTGAAGGCCCGACGGCCAGCCGATCGTTCGCCACCGCTAGCCCGCCGAGAATGAGGGCCGACAGAACCGCAACCCCACCGAACAGAGGGTGTAGAAGGGTCGCGGCGAACAGATAGACAGGCATGAGCGGCGCGTCGAAGAACGCCGTTACGGACGGACCGGCGAAGAACTTGCGGATGACCGCAAGATCGGCCAAGCGAGCCTCCTCCGCCGCCGCCTGCCGGAGCGGGAGTTCGATCGTCCGCAGCGCCAGCTTGCGCGCGAAGCGCCGTTCAAGGTGGATCGCCGCACGCGCCAGGATCTTCCCCCGAATGCCGTCCAGAACGCCGAAGACGGCGATCAACCCGATGGCAATCCCGGTCAGGGCGATCAGCGTCTCGATGCTGCCCGTCGCGATGACGTCGTCATAGACGTGCAACATGTAGAACGGCACGACGAGCATCAGGAGGCCGGTTACCGTCGAGAAAGCTGCACACCAGCACAATTCGGGGACCGGAAGCCGTTCCGCCTGTTCCTTCGTCGTGCAACCGCGGCCGAACACAGTTGGCCGGTCCGTCCGGTCGGCTCGGACGGACCGGCACGATGCCGCGCTCATGCGACGATCTCGTCCTGGGAGATGGTCCCGACACCAACGATTTGCACGGCGAAATCCTCCACCCCGTCACCATCCAGGTCAGCCGCCAGCACCTGGTCGCCGAAGCGAAGCTCGCCCGCCATGCCGGAAAACGCACGGTCCGCAATAAATGCGAAAACGTCGTGTTCCGCGGTCCCGGAATTCGCATCGAATCGCGAGAGATCGATCCGGTCGCCTTCCCCGGCGTCGAAATCGGTAACCTTGTCCGGGGCACCGGGCATGCTTTCATGGGAGTTGTCGAACCGGAACAGGTCGGCGCCGCGGCCGCCCTCGACACTGTCGATGCCGCCGCCGCCCATGAGCACGTCGTTGCCGTCCTGGCCGTGAAGCGCATCGTCACCGGCCCCGCCATACAGGACGTCGTCCCCAGGCCGGGCCCAAAGCTCGTCATTGCCGCCCTCGCCCTTCAGGATGTTTCGGCTGTCATTCCCGCGAATGACGTTGCGGGAGTCGTTGCCCGTCCCGTCGATGGAGGCGGATCCGACAAGGGTCAGCGATTCGACCTCGGGATCCATAACGTAGTCGACACTGCTGTCGACATGGTCCCACCCCGCGCCCGCCTGCACGAGGGTGCCGGTGCTCTCGACCAGGAAAGTGTCGTTTCCGTCCGTTCTACTAAGAACGATCGGCGACCCGGCGCCTGGTCCTGGCGCCGCATCGGGCGGGGTTGAACCGCCGTCGACTCCGAAGCCCAAGACCAATACGGGGTCGCCGCCGTCGAATTTCAGCCATTCGATCCCGTAAAGCGCATCGCCGCCGTCCGGCCCGTCCACCGACAGGCCGCCATCGGACATTGCGGAGATATCATAATCGGCCTGGTCACCCGAGAAGACCGCCGTATCGTTACCGCCCAGGCCGGAGAGGACATCATTTCCTGCACCCCCGACGAGGGTGTCGTCCCCCTCAGCCCCGGTGAGCCGGTCGTGGCCGCCCCGGCCGTCGAAATACACGCCGGAATCGTTTCCCTGGATCTCATCGTTCCGTTTGCTGCCGAGAACTTGCCCGAAGGTGATGGTATTGGCATCAGGATCGGTGGGCGCGCCCCAGGATTCGCCTTCCGTGTTGTAGCTCAGCACGCTCGACATCACGTCGTTGGCTTCGATCCGCTCCGATACATCGACGGTCACCACATTGTCGTGGTCGCGGCCGCCGTGGAAATTGATGTCGCGGTCGGTGAATTTGACGTGGGCCGTGTTGTTCACGGCGGAATACCAGCTGCCCATGACGAGAGAATGGCGCATGCCGTGGTCTTCCAGGTTGGTCAGATTGCTTTCGTACACATCCTTCAGTTCGAAAGCATACCCATTGCCGCCGGAGCCCTTGTTGTGGGAGCCGTCGGCCAGGAGCTCATCGGCCGCCATCGCCAGGGTCTTCTCGAACAGGAAGGCCTTGGAGCCCGAGTCGTGGACTTCGATATCCGCGAGCCGCGCGTTATAGGTGCCAACGAAATGAACGGCCGCAACCCGGTCGAAGCCCGGGAGCGTGTTGGAGAAATCCGCCGGGTCCGGTTCCCCAAGACGGGTCACGATGGAGAAGCCGCGGAGGGTCACGTCCTCGACCATGTCCAGCCGGCGGATGGTGGCTTCCGAGGCGCCATAGTCGAAATGGATCCCGTTCTCGAGGGTCAGGGTGTCGCCATTTACCTCGGTCACCCGGGCGATGGAGGTGCGAAGCGGCTTGCTTTTCAGCCAGCTCGTATCGCCGATTTCGTCGAAGAATTCCTGGGTATTCGGCGCCTCCAGCCAAACGAAGTCCCCGGCCCCTAGTCCGTGGCCGCTTTCCAGATGAAGGGTCGTATCGCCCTCGAGCGCATCCTGAGAAAGCCCGAAACGCCCGGACAATCCGGAAGACATCAATGCGAACGCGGGCCCCTCGTCGCCGGCCGCGAAATCCGTGATGATTTTGGTCTGGGCGCTTCCCGCGCCTTCCACGGTGATGTCATCGCGTTCGATGCGCACCGTGCGGTCGAACACGAACTCCCCGGCCGAAAGCCTGATCACCGCGCCCGGGGATGCGCTCTCGATGATGCCCTGAAGCGCGGAGGCGGACGTGCCCGCGGCCACCTCGATGGCCGGCCCGTCGTTCTGCGGCGGTTCCGGCGCCGGGGAACCGCCGCCATCGGGCCCGGGTTGCTCCGCCGGCGTCCCATCGCCCCCGCCGCCGCCCGGTCCGGGCAGGTCGTCGTCGATCCTGAAGACGGGCTGGACGTCGGGATCGCCGGTCGCCTTGAAACTGAACGTGATGCTCTCGCCCGGTGCGAGGATGTCGGTGTAGGACTTGCCGGCGACGACATACTGGTCGCCGTCTTGGGAAACGATGTCCGCCCGCCAGATGTCCTCGATGTCCGGTGAGAAATCGAAAATCAGCTGCCAATCCACGATCGGCTCGGTTCCGGTATTGGTGAGGGTAATTTCCGCTTTGAAACCGGAGTTCCAGGTTTTCACGACCCCATACGTAGCCTTTAGCGACATAACACGCGTACTCCTCTTGGCAAAAATACCTTCCTTGCGTTACGCGGGTGTGAAAACCGCGCCACGCGCACCCCGATCAGGGTGCCATCTACGGCCACCAATGAGCGGAGCAAGTTCCGGTCTCGGTGCTTGATTTTTATTGAGTGCGGGTGACACGGGGCAGCGGCCCGGTCACCACGAAGCGGAACCTATCATATGGTTAATGGAGATTGGAAGATGTTTTCGGACCGCCGCCGATTTCTTCAGAATTACGATCGAATTATTGAATATAAAGTGGCCCATTACGTAGATCCTACGAATAACGACACAATTTGCGAAAAATCGGCTTCTGTTCATTGGCATGGGTTGTGCTCCATTCGGAGCGTAGCTTTCAGATGTACCGTCCCAATTACCGCTCATGCCTCGCGGCGGAATCGCAGCTGGAGGGGTGAAACAAGAAGTAGACCGGCGGGACCGGCGCATTATTCCCCTACCGCGGTTCCGACAATCGATATTTCCCTCCGGCGGTACCCAACGGCCGAAGGATTCGGATGGACGGATTGATCCGGAGAGAATATGCGAATTCAACGGGAATCGGCTGTCGTCAGAGCGCGTCGCTAGATTCTTCGCGCCTCGGTCAACCGTTCGCCTAAAAATTGAATCCCACACCGACCCCGTAGAAGAACTGACCGTCGTCGGCCGCATCGTCGGCGTCATCCGCATCCTCGAACGCGAACTGGTACTCGGCCTGGAGATACACGAAGGTGTTCCTGTCGGCGTAGTACTTCACGCCGACCTCCGGCCCCGCGGCGAAAGTGTCGTTGACGTTATCACCGTAGATGTAACCGAGACTGGCACCAATATAGGGCCGCCAGCGGCCGAGGTCGAAGACATAGTCGCCGAACATTCGCGTGGCGAAATTGGTCCGGTCCTCGCCGCCCTCGACATCGGCGAAATTCAAGCTCTGCCGCACGCCGAGCAGCCAATTGTCCGTTACGTACTTGCCGAGGCTGCCGGACAGGCCAACAGTGTGGTTGTCGAAATCGTTGTCGCTGGTACCTGTTCCGGAAAGCGTGGCTTCCCATTCGCCTTCCGAAGGGCCGTAACGATCCTGAGCGAGCCCCGACACGGAGAAAGCGGCAGTCAGGATCGCCGCACCCAAAAAGACTTTACGCATGGCATCATCTTCCACTTACGAAACCGGGTTGATTGGGGCCGACTCGAGTCAGCGCTTCCAGAAGGGTTCGCCGAGGTCGATGTCGTCCTCGTCGGTCAATGCGCCGGCCGCACCGCCGGCCGCGCCTCCGATGACCGCGCCGGTCACCGGATCGCCGCCGATCACGGCACCACCCACGGCGCCCGCGGCGGCGCCGATACCGGCGCCGGAAATAGCGCGATCCGTCTTGCTGCTTCCACAAGCGGCGAGCCCGATCGCGAACAGGCCGGCCGCCAGGAAGGATAGAAATCGCCTCATACTTTTGCTCCTGTCGTGGTCGTTCCACAGGTCATGAACGATCCGAACCTACGGTCGGTTCCACGACGGCGAAGAGAAACGTGTTGGGTCCCGGTCGCAGATGCCACCTCTCGGTGACGGTGCGGCCTTCCGGGGCTAAGGGAACCGAGGAGCAGGGACAGATCCGGCTCAGTCTCTTGCCTCACGATTTCTGCCAATTGGAGTGTCCCGCCAAATCAGAAATCCGGATATGAGCAGGCTAAATGGGAAGGCAAGGTCTCTTTATCGGCCGCCGGGCCACGCATCGGCCAGAAAGCGGGACTTACGGTCGGCCGCCGGCCTTCAGGCCTGATCGTCACGAAATTCACAAAAAAACCTAGATTCGGACATCATGACGATTTGAGCTTTGGTTAACGTCCTTTCCATTCAAGGCAGGGGTTTGCATTGATCCGATCCAACATGAATGGAGGACAAAGTGAACCAAGTCGCCCAACAGACCGAGAAACACATTCCGGCATTGATGCGCTACGCCCTCGCATTGGCTCACAATCCGACGGCGGCGGAGGACCTGGTCCAGGAATGCCTGGTCCGTGCCCTGACCAAGGCGCACCTTTATAAACCCGGCACGAACCTCCGGGCGTGGTTGTTCACCATCCTGCACAACCTCTACATCAGCGAGGTTCGCCACAAAGGCATGTGGAAGGAAGCCGCCAATCCCGAAGGCGCGCTAAAATCGCTTTCCGTGCCGCCTCCGCAGATCCATGCGGTCATGCTCCGAGCCGTACGCGAGGCACTCCGCCGGCTCCCCTCTCACGAACGAATCATCCTCTACCTGGTTGGGGTCGAGGGCAGGTCCTACAAGGAGGTCGCGCGCGAACTCGACATCCCCGTCGGCACCGTGAAGTCGCGCTGCTCGCGGGCGCGGGAAGCTCTGCAAAGCGAGCTGGCGGAACCGGGCACTGCAATTCCGGACGCCGCGTGATTCCCGACCACCACGCAATTGGTGGCCAGCGAGCCTGGAGTGTTTCTACCGAGGACTAAAAAGCGCCGGGACCTTCCGGGGTCCCGGCGCTGTGCTTTCAGGCGTTCGCGGGCGCCGCTGTCGGCCCCCCTGGACGCCAACATCGGTCATTTCACGACGATGTTATTGTGAACGCGGCGGACGCCCTCGACCGATGCGGCCAGTTGCTCCGCGCGCGTCTTCTCCGCCGGGGTGTTCACGAAACCGCTCAACTGGACCTCATCCTTGAAGGTCTTCACGTCGATGTCGAAAATGCTGACAGTGTCGTCCTGGGCGATCTTGGTGCGTACCTTCGTGCTGATCACCGAGGCATCGACGTACTCGCCGGTGCTTTCCTGGGTCGGCGTGGATTGGCAGGCGGCCGCCGTCAGCGCGAAGACAGCCATCGCCGCCGCCACTACGCTTTTCGACAAACTCATCATTGATCACTCCATTGTTGTTCGCTGGTGGCGTTGGGACCAATCAAGAGTTGGTTCAATCGCCGCTCTGTCTTGACGAACGCATGGCTGCGCGGTTGGTTCCGAAGCTGATTTTGGGTTGAAGGGGAGCCGCCGACGAAGGACGAAGGAACGCCGGGGATTGGTAGCGGCAATAATGAATTCTGCGAAGATGATCCCGGCCCGCAGACCGTGCGTGTCTCTCGCGCGTTGCGCCGCGAGCCCTCCAACCGACATCGTCTCCGATGCTTCCTGTTTATTTCCTGAAACCGATGGGAGTGAACCAACCCGCGAGGTCCCACAATAACCTGCCGAGTTGAGACAAGAAAATGGTGCCCAGGGACAGAATCGAACTGCCGACACGGGGATTTTCAGTCCCCTGCTCTACCAACTGAGCTACCTGGGCACCGGGCGGCCGGAACGGCCTGCGGGGTGCGGTTATAGGGGCAATCGGCGTTCCTGTAAAGCGCCCCTCCCCGCCGCGCCGCCCTCCCGGCCCCCCGCGCGGCCTGCGAAATCTTTGGTTAAGAAAGCGCCAATATTATGTACCCTCCAATACACTGAAATCTCCGCCGGGATCGGGCCCGCGTGCCCGGCGGGTGCCTGGCGTCTCCTGGGGCGGGTAGTGGTGGGTTCGTGACCCGATCTCTTGGAACACTCGAGGACGGCACCCGGGCGCCAGACAGCGGCTTCGATTACGACCGGCTGCCGGCGGGCTACTACGACCGCGCCTACCACGCGGGCGCGGGCGTGCAATCGAAGTGGCACCGGCTGAAGTTCGCCCGCTTCGCCCGGGCCATCGCCGGCCACCGCCGGCATCTCGACATCGGCTGCGGCCCGGGCACCTTCATCGGCAGCCTGGACGAAGACGCCCACGACTCGCTCGGCATCGACATCGCCCGCCCCCAGATCGACTACGCCGAGGGTCGCTACGGCGGGCCCGGGCGCGCCTTCCGCGCGGTGGCCGCGGGGCCGCTCCCGTTCGCGGACGCGAGCTTCGACGCCGTCACCCTGATCGAGCTGATCGAGCACCTGCCGCACGCCGCCAACGTCGAGCTCCTCGGCGAGGCACTCAGGGTGCTCAAGCCGGGCGGCAGGCTCTTCGTCTCGACCCCCAACTACGCGAGCCTCTGGCCGCTCGTCGAGCGGCTGGTCGGCCCCGCGGGCGGCATCGACTACCGCGCCCAGCACATCACCCATTACCACCGCAAGGGCGTCCGGCGCCTTCTCGCCGAGGCCGGCGCCCGGGACATCGCGGTCGAGGGATACATGCTGGCCGCCCCCTTCTGGGCGGCCTTGGGCTGGCGGCTCGCCGACGCCGTCGCGCGCATCGAGCCCCGCCTCCTCACCGACCGCTTCGGCCTGCTCCTCTTCGCCAGCGCCACGAAGGCCGATGACCGCTGATCTCACCCTCATCGTGCCGACCCTCAACGAGAGGGACAACGTCGGCCTTCTGACCGAGCGGCTGCACGCCGTGCTCGAGGGCATCGACTGGGAGGTGGTGTTCGTCGACGACGATTCGACCGACGGCACGCTGGAGGCCCTCAAGGCGCTGGCCCGGAAGGATCCGCGGGTGCGTTTCCTCCACCGCATCGGCCGCCGCGGCCTGTCCTCGGCCTGCATCGAGGGCATGGCGTCCTCGGCGAGCCCCTACCTCGCCGTCATGGACGCCGACCTGCAGCACGACGAGACGCTGCTTCCCAGGATGCTCGAGACCCTGCGCGCCGGCGAGGCCAACCTGGTGGTCGGCAGCCGCTATATCGAAGGCGGCGGCGTCGGCGCCTGGAACAAGTGGCGGCGGCGCATCAGCGCCTTCGCCGTCGGCCTCGGCCGCTTCGTGCTCTGGGCCGAGCTATCCGACCCCATGAGCGGCTTCTTCATGATGCGAAGGGAGGTGTTCGAGAACACCGTGCGCTCGGTCTCGGGCATGGGCTTCAAGATCCTGCTCGACATCGTCTCCGCGGCGGGCCGGTCGCTCCGCATCAAGGAACTGCCCTTCGAGTTCGGCGCCCGGCGCCACGGCGAAAGCAAGCTCGACACCCTGGTCGCCTGGGAATTCCTCCTGCTGGTGATCCAGAAGATGGTGCGCGACTTCATCCCGGCGCGCTTCATCATGTTCATCATCGTCGGGTCGCTCGGCGCGGTGATCCACCTCATGGTGCTGGCGATCGGCATCAAGGGATGGGGCGCGCCCTTTCTCTGGGCGCAGGGGACGGCGGCGGCCGTGGCCATGGTGTCCAACTACTTCGTCAACAACCTGCTCACCTACCGGGACCTGCGCTTGCGCGGCCCGCGCCTCGTGCTGGGGCTGATCGCGTTCGTGCTGATCTGCTCGGTCGGCGCGGTGGTCAATGTCGACATCGCGGGAAGCGTCTACGAGAGGGGCCTGCCGTGGTGGATCGCCGGGCTGGTCGGCGCCGCCATCGGCGCGGTCTGGAACTTCGCGGTGTCGTCCACCCTGGTGTGGCGCCGGCGCGCGCGCAGGACCGCGCAAGGCTAGGGCGCCCGGAATGCGGATGCACATGCGCAAGGGGATGGAGACGCCATGCGAGCGGGCCTAGCCGAGGACGCGGAGATCGCCCCAGCCTCGGCCCCGATGGGGGGAACCCGCGCCGAGGCGCGGATGGTGCGCTTCATCGTCGCGGGTTTCGGCGCCTACGCCCTGATCTACGGGGCGGTCTGGATCGCGGGCTTCAGCGGCACCAACGATTTCTTCGTCTTCTGGTCGGCGGCGAGGTGGCTCGCCGAACGCGGCCTGGCGCCCGGGATCTACGATGTGGAAACATTCCGCGCCTTCCAGGCCGGCCTGCTCGCGGAAACCGCGGCCGCCTACCGGCCCTTCGCCTACCCGCCGACGGGGCTGCTAGCCATGGCGCCGCTCGCGCTCTTCCCGCTCGGGACCGCGCTCGCCCTTTTCCTCGGCGCGAGCCTCGCGGTCTACCTCGCGGCCCTCGCCTGGCGCGCGCCCGGGCGCGCCGCGGCGCTCGTGTGCGCGCCGGCCAGCTTGATGAACGTCGTCGTCGGCCAGAACGGCTTCCTGACGGCGGGGCTGCTCTACGGGGGGCTCAACCTCGCCGCGCGTCGGCCCTGGATCGCGGGCGCCCTGATCGCGCTGCTCGCCATCAAGCCGCAGCTCGGGGTCCTGGTGCCGATCGCCCTCATCGCCGCGCGCCAGTGGACCTGCCTGATCGCCGCCGGCCTCGGCACAATCGCGCTTATCGGCCTGAGCGCCGCCCTCGGCGGCATCGCGATCTGGACCGCCTGGCTCGACCTGCTGCCCGCGTTTGCCGCCAACACCGCCGCCAATATCGACAGCGCCTCCCGGCTGATGGTCTCCCCGCCCGCCGTGTTCCTGACGCTCGGGCTCGACTACGAAACGGCCCGGCTGCTCCACCTCCCCATCGCCCTGGCCGCGGGACTCGCGGTATGGCGCCTCTGCGGGCGCTTCGGGCTGAGCCCGCTCAGCATCGCGGGCGTGCTCGCGGCGACGCTGCTGGCCACGCCTTTCGCCTATTTCTACGACCTGACCATCGCCGCCGGGGCGGCCGCGATCCTCGCCGGGGAGGCGCTCAGGACCGGCTTCCGCCCGGGCGAGAAATTCGTGCTGCTGCTTGCCTGGGTGGCGCCGCTCGTCGCGGTGACAGAGCTCCGGTTGTCCTGGACGGCGCCGCTCGCGCTCGGGCTCCTGTTGCTCGCGATCTGGCGGCGGCTCGCCGCGGACGGGCGGGCGGCCCCCGGTCGGCCCGCTTAGCTCCGCCCGTCCTCCTGCCGGGGAACGTCCGCGCCCTGCTCTCCTCCGTCCTCGGCGCCGTCGGGGGGCTCCTCCGCGGGGATGCGGTAGTCTTCCCTGAGCCAGCGCCCGAGATCGAGGTCGGCGCAGCGCTTGGAACAGAACGGCCGGTAGGCGACGTCGACGGGGTGGCCGCAGATCGGGCACGGCTTGCCGCGGCCGGCGGCCCTGAACTCCTTGACCTCGGCGCTTCGCCGCGAGGGGCCCCGGCCCCCTTCTTCGTCCGTCTTGTCGTGATCGGCCATGCCGCGATCCTAGCGTCAAGCGCGCCGCTCTCCAACCCCTTGGGGCAACGCCCGCCGCCTCAGTCGGCGGCCGCCGCCAGGCGCGCTTCGAGCGTCCCGTCGCCGCGCCGGCGGGCGAGCTCCACCAGGCCGAGCTCCGAGATCCCGTTCGCGCGGATGAAGGCGGGATCGGCGGAGAGCCCCTCCATCAGCAGATCCATGACCGCCGCGCGGTCGGACTCCTCGTCCATGTGGATGAAGTCGATGACGGTGATGCCGCCGAACCCCCTCAGGCGAAGCTGGCGGGGGATCTCGGCCGCCGCCTCCAGATTGGTCGCGCGCACCGTATCGGCGTGGCTGGTCCGCCCGACGTTGCGCCCGGTATTGACGTCGATGGCGGTGAGCGCCTGGGTCTGCTCGATGATCAGGCTGCCGCCGCAGGGAAGCGTCACCCGGGGATCGAGGGACTCGGCGATGTCGTCCTCGACGCCGAGCGCCTCGAACATGGGCTCCGCGCCGTCCCACAGCTCGATCCGCGTGCCGAGGTCCGGGATGTGGGCGTCGCAGAAGGCCTGGGCCTCGGCCTCGGCGCGCCGGGTGTCGACCAGGATGCGCCGTATGCCCTCATGGGCGTGATCGCGCAGCACCTCGCCGAGACCGCGGGTGGCGCCGTGCAGCACCTGCGGCGGCGGCGCGCCGGTGCGGCGCTCGGCGACCGCCGCCCATTGCGCGCGCAAGGCCTCGGCGTCCGCGGCGAGCGCCTCCGGGCCCACGTCGCGGGCCGCGGTGCGCAGGATGAAGCCTTCGCCGGGGCGGGCGATCTCCGCCATGACGGCGGCCAGCGCCTCGCGCTCGGCCTCGTCCTGGATGCGGCGCGAGATGGCGATGCGCGGCTGCACCGGCGTGAACACCAGATAGCGTCCGGCCAGGCTGATCGACCGGGTGAGCCCGGCGCCCTTCCCCTCCTGGGCCGCCTTGGTGATCTGGACCAGGACCTCGGCCCCTTCCTGGACCGGCTCGAGCCCGTTCCAGGCCTCGTCCGGTTCGCCCGGGTCGGCCCTCGGCGCCGCGAGCGACAGGAACCCCGCGCGTTCGGCGCCGATGTCGACGAAGGCCGCTTCCATGCCCGGCAGCACGGCGGTGACCCGTCCGAGGACGATGCTGCCGACGGCATCGGCCGCCCCGTCGCCCGCGAAGAACAGCTCCACGAGCCGCCCCTCGCCGCGCAGCGCGATCCGCGCGCGGCCGCCCGCCTTGGTCGCGAGAACCTCGTCGATCATGCGCCGTCCCCCGGGCAGGGGCGCCGGCAGCCGATGCTCTCGAGCAGCCGTTCGGTCTCGTAGAGGGGAAGCCCCACGACGTTCGAGTAGGACCCGTTGATGAAGCGCACGAAGACCGCGGCCCGGCCCTGGATGGCGTACCCGCCGGCCTTGCCGTGCCATTCGCCGCTCGCGATATAGCACTCGATTTCCTTGTCGGTCAGCCGCTTGAAGGCGACCGTGGTGACGCATGTGCGCGTCCTGGCGCGCGCGCCGGGAGCCAGCGCCGCGACGCCGCCGATCACCCTGTGGCGGCGTCCCGAGAGCAACCTCAGGCAGGTCCGCGCGGTGTCTTCGTCTTCGGCCTTGGGAAGGATGCGGCGCCCGCAGGCCACCACCGTATCGGCGGCGAGGATGAAGGCGCCCCGGCTCTCGGGGCATCTCGCCACCTGGTCGGCCTTTTCCCGGGCCAGGCGCAGGGCATGGGCCTCGGGCGTTTCGCCCCTGACGGGCGTCTCGTCGATATCGGGGATCAGGATAAGATCGGGGACACGGCCGGCCTGGGCCAGGAGATCGCGCCGGCGCGGCGATGCCGAAGCAAGGACGAGTTGGGGTCCCGCGGGCATGGCGCCACCGTCGCGGCGTTACTTGTGGCGGAAAGTTATCCGACCCTTGGTGAGGTCGTAGGGCGTCAATTCCACATTGACGTGGTCGCCAACCAGCACCCGGATGCGGTGCTTGCGCATCTTGCCCGAGGTATAGGCAAGGATCTCGTGTTCGTTTTCCAGCTTGACCCGGAACATCGCGTTGGGCAGCAGTTCCGTCACCTCGCCGGAAAATTCGATTGCTTCTTCTTTCTTGGCCATCGTGTCTCCATCGCTTGCCTGAGATTGCAGGGACAATGGGATGCCGGAGGCCAAGCGTCAAGCCCCTGCGGCGCAAAAATGCTAGGACGACGTGGGCAGGTTGAGGCGGATGGCGATGGAAAGGGCGTGGGCGTCGAGCCCCTCGGCCTCGGCCAGGGTCACCGCCGCGGGCCCGATGGCGCCGAGCGCGTCCGCGTCGCAGCCGATGATGGAGGTCCTTTTCACGAAATCCAGCACCGAGAGGCCGGACGAGAAGCGGGCGGTGCGGCCGGTCGGCAGCACGTGATTGGACCCGGCCACGTAGTCGCCGACGGCCTCCGGCGTGAAGCGGCCGAGGAAGATGGCCCCGGCGTTGGTCACCGCCTGGGCCATGGGATCGGGCTCGGCGACGGCGAGCTCGAGATGCTCGGGCGCGATGGCGTCGACGAGGCGCGGGGCCTCGGCGAGATCGCCCACGGTGATCACGGCGCCGTAAACGGCCCAGCTTTCCCCGGCGATGGCCGCGCGCGGCAGGGTCTTGAGCCGCGCCGCGATCGCCGCCTCGACCTCGGAGGCGAAGGCCGTATCGTCGGTGATCAGGATCGACTGGGCGGCGGTATCGTGCTCGGCCTGGGACAGGAGATCGATGGCGATCCAGTCGGGATCGTTGGCGGCGTCCGCGACCACCAGGATCTCCGACGGGCCCGCCACCATGTCGATCCCGACAATGCCGAAGACCTGGCGCTTGGCCGCGGCGACCCAGGCGTTGCCCGGGCCGACGATCTTGTCCACGGCGGCGATGGTCTCGGTCCCGTAGGCGAGTGCGCCGATCGCCTGGGCGCCGCCGATGCGGTAGGCCTCGCTCACCCCGGCCCGGCGCGCCGCCGCCAGCACCAGCGGGTTGATCTCGCCCCCCGGGGCGGGGACCGTCATGACGATGCGCGGAACGCCCGCGATGCGCGCGGGGATCACGTTCATCAGGACCGAGGACGGATACGACGCCCGGCCCCCCGGCACGTAGACCCCGACCGCCGGGATCGGCCGCCAGCGCCAGCCGAGGCGCACGCCTTCGGCATCGGAGAACTCCTGGTCGGCGGGAAGCTGGCGCTCGTGATACGCCTCGATCCGCCGCGCGGCGGCATCGAGCGCCGAGAGCGCGGCGGGGGGGCACGCCGCCTCCGCCGCCGCCATGTCCTCGGCCTTGATCGCAAGCGTCTCTGCCGTCAGCTCCACGCGGTCGAACTCGCGGGTGAGGGCGATCACCGCCCGGTCGCCCTCGGCGCGGACCCGGGCGAGGATGCGCGCGACGTCCTGCTCGACGTCGGCGGCCGCCTCGCGCTTGGCGCCGAGAAACCGGGCGAAATCGTCCTCGAAGCCGGGATCGCCGGTGGAGAGCCTAACCGCCATCGGCCCCGCCCCCGTTGACGGCACCGGACAGGCGGTCGATCCATTCCCCCAGTTCCTCGGGACGGGTCTTGAGCGCCGCGCGGTTGGCCACCAGGCGCGAGGAGACCTCGCAGATCTGCTCCACCTCCACCAGGCCGTTGGCCTTGAGCGTCGCCCCGGTGGACACCAGGTCGACGATGCGCCGGCAGAGGCCGAGGGACGGCGCCAGCTCCATGGAACCGCTCAGCTTGATGCATTCGGCCTGAACCCCGCGCGCGGCGAAGTGGCGGCGCGTGATCTCGGGATACTTGGTGGCGACCCGCACGTGGGACCAGCGCTGGGGGTCGTCGCGCTCGACCATGTCGGCGGGCTCCGCCACCGCCATGCGGCAGCGGCCGATGCCGAGATCGAGCGGCGCGTAGACCTCGGAATGGCCGAACTCCATCAGCACGTCGCTGCCGGCGATGCCGAGATGGGCACCGCCGAAGGCCACCACGGTGGCGACGTCGAAGGCGCGCACGAAGACCAGCTCGAGACGCCCGTCGACGGTCTGGAACTTGAGCTTGCGCGAGGCGGGATCGTCGAATTCCGCCTCCGGCTCGACGCCCGCGGCCTCGAGCAGGGGACGCGCCTCGGCGAGGATGCGGCCCTTGGGCAACGCCATCACGAGGGTTTCGTTGGCAGCCATGTCGGTCTTCCGGGTCGATGGTCCATTCAGGGGCTGGGGTTTAGCGCGTTCCGCCGCCGCGATCCACCCCCTCGTCGACCGGCCCCTCGTCGACCGGCCCCTCGTCGAACGGATGATGGGGGCGCCACAGGGTCGGCCAGGGCTCGTCCACGTCCTCGACGAAGACCTCGATGCGCTCGACCTCCAGGCGGACCGCCGCCCCGCCGGCGAAGACCAGGGTCAGCGCGCCCTCCTCGGGCAGGATCGTCAGCACCTCGAGCAGGCGGCCCGCATCGGTTTCCGATCCCGGCGTAAACCCCCGCGTCTGCACCCGGGCGACGTGCTCGATGGTGATTCCGCAATGGACCCGCTCGTAGGCCCCCTCGGGCTCGTCGGCCGTCTTCGCCTCCGGCCCCTCCCCTCGCCGGGCGGCGGGCTTCAGCCCCTCCCAGCGGAAGCGGTTGGCGACCATCACGAAGCGCCGCTCCGCGCCGATGAAGCACATGTCATGGACCGGCACCAGGGCGTCCTGCAGACAGGTGCCCAGCACCGCCAGGTCGTCCTCGTCGACGGCGCGCAGCTTGAGAGGCGTGCTCATGAAACGTCAGTTCCTCAGGCGTTCGATCTCGGCGCCGCAGGCCGCGAGTTTTTCCTCGAGCCTTTCGTAACCCCTGTCGAGATGATAGACCCGATTGACGATCGTTTCACCCTCCGCCGCCAGCCCCGCCAGCACCAGGCTCACCGACGCGCGCAGGTCCGTCGCCATGACCTCGGCCCCGGCCAGCGACCTCGCGCCCCGCACCATGGCGGATGCCCCGTGGACGGTGACGTTGGCCCCCATGCGCGCGAGCTCGGAGACGTGCATGAAGCGGTTCTCGAAGATGGTCTCGGTGATCATGGCGGCGCCCGAGGCCGAGGCCATCATCGCCATGAACTGGGCCTGAAGGTCGGTGGGGAAGCCGGGATAGGGTTCGGTCATCACGTCGACGCCGCGCGCCCGCCCCCGCCCCCGGCCGACCCGGATGCCGCGCGCCTCCTGGGTGACCTTGACGCCGGCCTCCCTGAGCTTCTCGATCAATGCCTCGTTATGGGCGGCCTCGGCGCCGATCAGCAGGACGTCGCCGCCGGTGATCGCCGCGGCCAGGGCGTAGGTGCCGGACTCGATGCGGTCGGGGATGACTTGGTGCCGGGTCCCGTGCAGGCCGGGGACGCCCTGGATCACGATGGTGTCTGTGCCCAGCCCCTCTACCCGCGCCCCCATGGCGATGAGGCAGCGGCCGAGGTCGATCACCTCGGGCTCGCGGGCGGCGTTGGCGAGCACCGTCTCGCCGCGCGCGAGACTGGCCGCGATCATCAGGTTCTCCGTCGCGCCGACGGAGATGAAGGGGAAGACGACGTGCCCGCCCCTGAGCCCCTTCGGCGCCCGCGCCTCGATATAGCCGCCGCGCACGTCGATATCGGCGCCGAGCTGCTCGAGCCCCTTGAGGTGGAGGTCCACCGGCCGGTTGCCGATGGCGCAGCCGCCCGGCAGCGACACGTGCGCCTCGCCCATGCGCGCGACCAGCCCGCCCAGCACCAGGACCGAGGCCCGCATCTGGCGCACCAGGTCGTAGGGCGCGGTGGTGGAGGCGATGCGGCGCGCCCTGAGGGTGAGCACGCGCCCCGCGTGCCCGCCGTTCGGCGCGTCGCCGTCCATCGCGATCTCCACCCCGAGGACGCCCAGGAGGCTCGCCAGGGTCGAGATGTCGGCGAGATGCGGCAGGTTGCCGAGCGACAGCGGCTCCTCGGTGAGCAAGCTCGCCGCCATCAGCGGCAGGGCCGCGTTCTTCGCGCCGCTGATGGGGATTTCGCCGGCGAGCCGGTTGCCGCCGCGGATTCGGATGCGGTCCATCGGCCGCCCGCTAGAGCTTCGGCAGGGTCACGCCCTTCTGACCCATGTACTTGCCGGCGCGGTCGGCGTAGGAGACCTCGCACGCCCCCTCGCCCTTGAGGAACAGGAACTGGCACGCGCCCTCGTTGGCGTAGATCTTCGCGGGCAGGGGCGTGGTGTTGGAGAACTCGAGCGTCACGTGGCCCTCCCATTCGGGCTCCAAGGGGGTGACGTTGACGATGATGCCGCAGCGCGCGTAGGTCGACTTGCCGAGGCAGATCACCAGGATGTCGCGGGGGATGCGGAAGTATTCCACCGTGCGGGCGAGGGCGAAGGAATTGGGCGGGATCACGCAGACCGGCCCGGCGCGGTCGACGAATCCCTTCTGGTCGAAGGACTTGGGATCGACGATCGCCGAGTCCACGTTGGTGAAGATCTTGAACTCTTCCGACACCCGCGCGTCGTAGCCGTAGGAGGACACGCCGTAGGAGATCACCCCTTCGCGCTTCTGGGCCTCGACGAAGGGCTCGATCATGCCCTGGGTGGTGGCCATTTCGCGGATCCAGCTGTCGGGCATGATGCCCATATACGACCCTCCGTTGGGATTGCACCTCGCCCGGCGCGCCGGGCCCCTCTTGTTACTCCATGCCGGGGCGGGGCTCAAGGATGACAAGGCGCGGACGCGCCAGGGCAGGCGGCGGCGCCTGCGGCCGGACTCAGGGCTCCCGTTCGGGGCCCTCGGTCCCGGGCTCGCGGGCGGCGTCGCGCGCCCGGGCCTGGTCCCTGCGGCGCTTGAGATTGGCGCGCAGCGCCGCCGCCGCGCGCGCCCGGCGCCCGGCCCTGGGGTCGCTGCCGCCGGGCGCATCGGGCCTGCGGTCGGGCGGCGTCTTTCCGGTTTCCTTGGCCATGGCGGGGCAGCCTATGCGCAAGGCGCGGCCGGGGCAACGGCGCGGATCGGGATATCCCTTAGCGTGTTGCGCCCTTGGGGCGGTTGTGGCATCTTGCGGCCCCATCGCGCCGCCGTAGCTCAGGGGTAGAGCGCGCCCTTGGTAAGGGCGAGGCCGAAAGTTCGATTCTTTCCGGCGGCACCATTTCCTTCCCTAGAGAGCAATAGGTTTCGGACGGCCTCGGCGGGGCCGTAGGGTTTCCCCTTGCATCGGGGAAGCGCTCGGGGGAGCGGTGGACGCGGGTGGCATCGGATATCGGATATCTGCCGAATATGACGATTCCGAAGACACCCCTCCGGTCGCTGGGCTAGTCCTCGTCCTTCAGTACTGCAGTGTACCAGGGGTTTTGCCCATAGTGGAGCTCGTAGGGCTTCCCTATGGGATCAAGGTGCAAGGAACGTTTCGGGGAGTTTCGTCGCAGGGAGGCGCTAACCACCTCCTCTTGGCTCAGGTGGGTACACACGAGCCGTTGGAGAGTAGCAGCAATCTCCTTGTCCGACATATTACCGGGCATAGTAGCTTCGAAAATCTTCCGCGAACCTCGGCGTCCCTGAATGCTCCATCGCCTAGTCATCTCTGAGAGCCCTTCCGGGAAGTTTGAATCTACGTTGAAGGGTTTACGGCGAGCCTTCGCAGCATGATGCGGATCATGGCGAGGCGGATGAAGGCGACCGCGGAACGAATATGGCGCTCGAAGTCGCGGGCG